>ENA-UOJE01000290-UOJE01000290.1-human-gut-metagenome-genome-assembly--contig:-C23-NODE-290-length-61057-cov-8.682683_pt1 | contig 61057 bp, 58 predicted proteins | sample MGYA00242341_ERZ723888 | MGnify/ENA metagenome assembly ERZ723888 | reverse complement strand
AATGCCTTTATAATGGCATTATGTGGTGAAAAGTGCATTGAAGTGGTGATCAGTGGTGGATTTCAACTTTTTCCACAGAGTTTTCCACAGCCACATGTTAACACGAGTATAAACCCGAAGATGTCGAGGACTGACGTATGCTCTATGGCCGCTTCCAACATAATATCGATGCCAAGGGGCGCATCTTTGTGCCTGCGAAGCTGAGAGAGAAGCTGGGTGATGGGTTCATCGCCGCGGCCGTGATGGATCATTGCGTCAGTCTGTATTCCATGGAGGAGTGGGACAAGCTTCAGCAGGGGCTGGCGGATATGCCCATGACCAAGGCGCGCAAACTTCAGCGGTACCTGTCGGCCAACGCCTGCGATGTGCAGGTGGATGCCCAGGGGCGGATCCTTCTGCCCCGGCATCTGCTGGATTATGCCCGTCTTGAAAAGGAAGCCCTGGTGGTGGGCGCGGGCAACCGCGCTGAAATCTGGAATCCCGCGGCCTATGAGGAAGACATCGGCGACATGTCATCCGATGAGGTGGAAGCGGCGTTCATGGAGCTGGGTTTCTGAGATGACGGAAAAGAAAAACTTTGCCACGCAATATCACCGCCCTGTTCTGCTGGATGAGACTCTGGCGGCGCTGGACATCCGGCCGGACAGTGTTTACCTGGATGGTACGGCGGGAGGCGGGGGCCACTCTAAAGCCATTGCGTCTCGTTTAACTACTGGTCGTCTCATTGCTCTGGATCAGGATCCTGATGCGGTGCGGGAGGCATCCCGTCGGCTGGAAGGCTTGCCCGCGGTGGTGGTGCGGTCCAACTTCACCGCCATGGATCAGGTGCTGGAAGAGTTGGGTGTGAAAGCGGTAGACGGCATTCTTCTGGACATCGGCGTCTCTTCTCATCAGCTGGATGCACCGGAACGGGGCTTTTCCTACCATCACGACGCGCCGCTGGACATGCGGATGAGTCAGAGCGGTTCCACGGCGGCAGATCTGGTGAACAGCTTGTCTGCGGAAGAGCTGGCGGATATCTTTTTCCGTTTCGGGGAAGAGAAATTCTCCCGGCCTATCGCCCGGGCCATTGTCCGGGAGCGGGCGGCAGGACCTATCGTCACCACCGGCCGGTTGGCCGAGATTATTAAAAGCGCCGTTCCCGCGGCGGTCAGACGGGAGGGTCATCCCGCCCGCCAGGTATTTCAGGCGCTGCGCATCGCGGTGAATGGGGAACTGGACTGCCTCTCCGCTGCGCTGGATACCGCCTTTGACTGCCTGAAAGAAGGCGGCCGCCTGGCAGTGATTACCTTCCATTCGCTGGAAGATCGCTTGGTTAAACAGCGGTTCGCCGCCTGGCGGCAGGGCTGTGTCTGCCCACCGGATTTTCCGGTCTGCGTGTGCGGTCGTACACCAGCAGCGGAGCCGATACTGCGCAAACCGGCGCAGGCATCGCCGGCGGAACTTAAGGAAAATCCCCGGGCCCGCAGCGCCAAATTGCGATGTGTCCGGCGGCTGCACGCTCGATATAAAGATTAAAGAGAAGTTGAAAAAGGAGGAAGCGTCATGGCGATTCATTCCCCTGGAAGCGAAGCCTATGATCTGTCGCTTTTTGAGCCGAAGGAAGATAAGATCATCAAGCTGAAGCCCAACAAAAAGCTGGAAAAAGTCCAAAAGCGCCGGCTGAAGGTACAGTCTCTGCTGAATACCGCTCTGACGCTTTTTGTGGCGGCTCTCCTGGTAACGGTAATCGGCAGTATGATCACCACCCGGGTGCAGCTGACCGAACAGAACAAGCTCATCAGCCAGAAACAGCAGCAGTTGGACGAGCTGAAAAGCGAATATAAGCAATTGAATGCGGAGTTGGCAGCCAAAACCTCCGCCCAGAGTGTGGATGCCTATGCCCAGGAACATGGGATGCAGAAGATAGAATCCGGGCAGATTGAGTATTTCACGGTGGACGGCGGCGATAAGGTGGAGCTGCCGGACGAAGGCTCTCAGAGCTGGTGGGAAAAAATCGGGAGCTCCATTACAAATTTTTTCTCTCAGTTGGCATACCTGTTTAACTAGCACAATAAGTATGATGTGGAGGGCCGCGTGCGGCAACAGGCGCCCCTCCGCGCGGGGATAGATGCCGAGAGTTGGGATGAGAGATCGCAACTCTCGTTTTTCATCTGCGGGGAAGGGCGTCGGCAGCAACCTCTTTCGACTTGGGCCATGGCGCATCCTGCCGATCATGGCCTGGAAAGGCAGGGACTCCAGTTGGCAAAATCGGTAAAACAGGACGTAACAACCAAGGCGCCGACCAGGCAGATGTGGCGGCGGTCCATGATTATTCTGGTGGTGATCGTGGGCTTCTGCTTTTCCGCCATAGTCGGCAAGCTGGCGGTTCTGCAGATCGTTCAGACAGATGAGTGGCAAAAAAAAGCGGTATCCCAGCAGCTCAGCGACAGTGAGATTTCCCCAAATCGGGGTTCCATCTACGATGCCAATATGAAGCTGCTGGCGGGTTCCGCCGAAGTGGGGACTATCATCATGTCTCCCCATAACATACCGGATGACGAGGCGGTGCGCACCAAAATCGCCGACGAGCTTTCCGTATTGCTGGAGGTGGACCGGGAACGGCTGTATAAACAGACGCTTAAGGTTAACTCCCAATACGAAATTATTAAAAAGAAGATTGAGAAAGATCTGGTGGAGACCTTTATTCAGTGGGTGGAGGACAACGGTTTCGGCAGCACGGGTATTTTTCGGATTATTACGGATTATAAACGGTATTATCCCAGCGGTACCCTGCTTTCTAGCGTTCTGGGCTTCGTCAACGCGGAGAACAAGGGCGGCGAGGGTCTGGAGGCATATTACAACGATGTGCTGTCTGGCAAACCCGGCCGGATCGTGACCGCCCAGAACGGTTGGGGCGAAGAAATGCCCACCTCCCTGAAATATGAAAGTACCATCGATGCGGAGCAGGGACGTTCTTTGGTGCTTACCATCGATCAGTCGGTACAGAATTTCGCGGAAAAGTATCTGGAAGTGGCCGTTAAGGAAACCGGCAGTACGAACCGGGGCATCTGTATTGTGATGGAGGTGGACACCGGCGCCATTTTAGCCATGGCCACCAAGGGAGATTACGATCCCAATGAGTATCAGGTGATTGCGGATCCGGATATAGCGGCTCAGATCGCGCTGTTATCCGGTGACGAAAAATCCAAAGCGCTTCAGGATGCCCAGTGGAAGCAGTGGAAAAACAAGCCGGTAACGGATTACTATGAGCCCGGTTCTGTTTTCAAAACCTTCACCGCCGCTATGGCGCTGGAAGAGGGAATCGCCGACGAGCATACCACCTTCAACTGCCCTGGCTATCTGGTGGTAGAAGGTACGCGGATCAAATGCCACGTCGGAACCCCAGGTCATGGACAGGTGGATTTCCCCGGGGCCATATCCAAATCCTGCAATCCCTATTTCATGCAGCTGGGCGCGAAGATCGGCCGTCATCTTTTCTTTAAATACTACACTGGTTTCGGTTTTACTGAAAAAACCGGTATTGATATGCTGGGGGAGGCTCGGATCACCTCTGATCTTTATCATCCGGAGGAAGGCCCCAACGGCTTGAATCCCGTGGAATTGGCCACCTGCTCCATCGGTCAGACCTTTAAGGTCACCCCCATCCAGATGATCACCGCCATGGCGGCAGTGGCCAACGGCGGGCGGCTGATGCAGCCTTATGTGGTGCAGCAGATTCTGGATGAAGAGGGCAACGTAGTGCAGAAAACCGAACCCACTGTCAAGCGGCAGGTGATCTCCGCCAGCACCTCCCAGCGCCTGGCCACGATGATGGCGGCCAGCGTCAACGGCGGCGGCGCGAAAAACGCTTATGTGCCTGGCTACCGTGTGGCGGGAAAAACCGGCACCGCCGACAAAACCGAAACCAAGCGAGACGTTTGGGCCTCCTTCTCCGGCTTTGCGCCGGCGGACGATCCCAAGGTAGCGATTCTGGTTATGCTGGATGAGCCTCAGTGCGCCGTCCGCTTCGGCGGCACCATTTCGGCGCCTGTGGCCCAGAAGGTTCTCAATGATACGCTGCCCTATTTGGGAATCGAACCCAAATATACGGAAGAGGAAATTGCCAACATGAGTCGCACCACCCCCAAAGTGGAAGGGGATTCGGTCAGCACCGCGCAAAACAAACTGGCGAATCTGGGTCTGGAATACAAGGTGATGGGTTCCGGAGGCACTGTAATCAAGCAGGTGCCGGAATCGGGAAAATCCATTCCCAAGGGTGGAACGGTGGTGCTGTATACCGAAGAGGATACGACGCCGAAAACGGCCAAGGTACCGGATTTCAAGGGTATGACTGTTTCCCGGGCCAATGCTGCCGCTGTCAACGCCGGGCTGAATATCCAGCTGTCCGGACTGGGACTCAGCAGCGGCGAGGCCAAGGCATCCGGCCAGAGCCTGGCGGCAGGCACGGAGGTTCCCATCGGCACGGTGGTTACGGTAGAATTTGTTTATGAGGACAATATCGAGTAGCTTTTTTGTCCATACTACTAGAATAAACCCCATAATGAAAGCGGGCCGCGGGAGGGGAAAAGGTTCCCTCCCTGCCCGGCTGTAAAGGGAGGGTCCAAAGCATGAAGCTGTCACAACTGATGAAGGGTCTGGATGTGATCGATACCAACGGCGAACTGGAAATAGAGGGCATTACCTGCGATTCCCGGCGGGTAAAACCCGGCTGGGCCTTTGTCTGTATCGAGGGAACGGCGGCGGATGGCCACGATTTTGCGGAAAAGGCGGCCCAGGACGGCGCCGCTCTGGTGGTGGCGCAGCGGGATTTGGGTCTCGATTGCCAGCTGCTGGTGCCTTCCACCCGCCGCGCCTGGGCGCGGATGAGTGCCAACTGGTTTGGAAATCCCGCTGATAAGCTGCATTTGGTGGGAATCACCGGAACCAATGGCAAAACCTCCACCACGTATATGCTCAAGGCGATTATGGAGGCCTGCGGCTATAAGGTAGGTCTCATCGGCACCATTCAGAATATGATTGGCGAACGGGTGCTGCCCGCCGGACATACCACGCCGGACCCCTACGATCTGCAGAGCATGCTGGCGCTGATGGCGGCGGAAGGGTGCACTTATGCGGTGATGGAGGTCTCCTCCCATGCCCTGGATCAGGACCGGGTGGAGGGCTGTACCTTCGATGCGGCGGTTTTCACCAATCTGACCCAGGATCATCTGGATTACCATAAAACCATGGAAAACTATCTCGCCGCCAAAAAGCGGCTGTTCACCATGTGCCGCACCGGTATCGTCAATATGGACGATGAATGGAGCCGGCAGCTCACCGAAGGCCTCGGCTGCCGGCTGGTGACCTATTCCGCCGGTAATGATGAGGCGGATTACACCGCCAGGAACATCCGAGGCCGGGCAGACGGGGTGGATTTCGAACTGGTAGGCACCGGCGTGATTGGCCGGGTACGGCTGGGGATTCCGGGGGATTTCTCCGTGTATAACGCCTTGGCGGCCGCCTCCTGCGCGTTGACGCTGGGGATGCCCTTCGCCAAGGTGGTGGATGCGCTGTCCACGGCGCCGGGGGTTAAGGGAAGGGCGGAGATTGTTCCCACCGGCCGGGATTTCACCGTGGTGATCGATTATGCTCATACGCCGGACGGTCTGCAGAATATCTGCGAAACCATGAAGAAGTGTACCGAGGGGCGTTTAATCACCGTCTTTGGCTGCGGCGGAGACCGGGACAAAGGCAAGCGTCCCAAGATGGGCGCCATTGCCGCTGCGCTTTCCGATTATCTGGTGATTACATCCGATAATCCCCGTACGGAAGATCCGGGAGCCATTATTCAGGATATTCTGGAAGGGCTGCAGGGCAGCAAGACGCCCTATACGGTGATCGAAAACCGCCCAGAAGCGATTCGCTGGGCGGTGGCTCACGCCAAGCCCGGCGATACGGTGTTATTGGCAGGCAAGGGACATGAAACCTATCAGATCCTCCACACCGGTATCATCCATCTGGATGAACGGGAGGTTGTGGCGGAGGCCTTGAAGGAATGAAAACGATGAGACGGGCGGAGCGACGGTGTGGCTGGAGAGAACTTACCACCTCCCCGTCCCGACCGGCTCCTTGTTCTCAGCGTTTATAGGCTGCCGTCAAATCCGCAGGACGGCCTAAGCCAACATGTAAGGATTGCGATTTATCTATCCTTGCATCTGGACGGAGGGAAACACCTGGAATCCGCTTGGCGGTGTGTTTTGCTCGTTCAGCAGACGGGAAATAAGAGCGGGCGGCCCGGCCGCCGGCTGCGCGGGATTCGTGGGAATCCGGTGCGGCGAGTTCGTACAGGAAGGTAGATAATGGGTATGGATGCGATGGGGATAACCGTGGTGGCAGCTACGGCTCTGGCGGCTTTTTTGGTTTCCGCTCTGCTGGGGAAAAAGCTGATACCAGTGTTGCACAGGCTGAAATTCGGCCAGACAATCCGGGATATCGGACCGGCCTGGCATAAGAACAAGCAGGGAACCCCCACTATGGGCGGTGTCCTGTTTATTTTGGGGATGGTGGCTGCGCTGGTTACCGCCGTACTGGTATGTGATCTCTTCCTGCCCATCAAAATATTCAATGTGGAATCCGGTGTCAATCAACTGTTGCTGACCCGGCTGGTCGCCGGTGTGCTGATGGCGCTTTGCTGTGGCGGCATTGGTTTTATGGATGATTACATCAAGGTTGTGAAGAAGCGGAATCTGGGTCTCACCAGCGGCCAAAAGATGTTTGCTCAGCTGCTGGTGGCGGCGGGATATGCTCTTTCTCTTTATCTGGCAGGCGGCACAGCTGTGGAGGTCCCTTTTGTTGGAGAGGTAGATTTTGGCCTGTGGTTCATTCCCTTTTGCATGTTTGTGGTGGTAGCCACCTCCAATGCCACCAATCTGACCGACGGCATCGACGGGCTTTGCGGAACCGTGAGCTTTGTGGTTTCTCTCTTTTTCCTGGTGGCGGCCGGTATCACCGGCTACTTTGCCCAGGGGTTGGTGGCCGCGACCATGGCGGGCGGCCTGGCGGGCTTTCTGCTGTGGAATCTGCATCCGGCCAAAGTGTTCATGGGCGATACCGGTTCTCTCTTTATCGGCGGTGTACTGTGCGCCTTAGCTTTTGGCATCAACCGGCCTCTGCTGCTGATCCCGGCAGGAATCGTGTATATTCTGGAAACCCTTTCCGATATCCTGCAGGTTGGGTATTTCAAGCTGACTCACGGCAAGCGGCTGTTTAAAATGGCGCCGCTGCACCACCATTTTGAGATGTCCGGCTGGAGTGAAAATAAAATCGTGGTGGTGTTTTCCCTGCTGGCGGTGATCGGCTGCCTGGCGGCTGGAATGCTGCTGTAAAATGCTCTCGGACGCATAATCCCTGGCAATTGCCGTATACTGTAAAGAAGAAATTCCTGCGGAAGGAGGAATGAACATGGCAGCCGCAAGAACAGGCGTTAAGAACCCGGCCGCGCCTCAGCAGCCAAGACAGAAGAAGAAAATCCGATTTTTTTCCGTCGCCAACGGATTCGATACGCCGATGTTCATTCTGCTGATGATCCTGCTGGTGGTGGGGCTCATCAGTCTGTATTCCGCCAGTTATGTCTATTCCTTTTATAAAAACGATGACAGCTATCTTTACATCAAAAAGCAGCTGCTTTTCGCCGTGCTGGGCGTTGTGGCCATGCTGCTGATTTCTACCATTGATTATCACGTGCTGCATCACTTCGCCCTGCCCATCATGGCGGTTTCTCTGATTTTGCTGGTAGTGGTGCTGTTTCTGCCCAGTTCCACCGGTATCCATCGTTGGATCCGACTGCCGGGAATCGGTCAGTTTCAGCCGTCGGAGGTAGCGAAATTCGGGCTGATCCTGCTGTTTGCCCATTTGATTTCCTTGAATCATAAAAAGATGAACACCTTCACCCGAGGTTATCTTCCCTTTATGCTGATCCTCATGGTGGTGTGCGGGCTGGTATTCCAGGAGCCTCACCTGTCGGGCACCATGCTGCTTTTAGCCATCGGCATCATCATGATGTTTGTGGGCGGAACCAAAACGCTGTATCTGATCCTTACCTTGATCTTGGGAGCGGCCGCCGTGTTCGTGATGATTTTTGTCCTGGGTTATGAACAGGACCGGATTGCGGTATGGCTGAATCCTTTGGAGGTTTACACCAGCGATAAGATTTATGAAGGCGGTCTTACCGGCCGTGATCTGGCCTGGCAGACGGTGCAATCCTTGTATGCCATCGGTTCCGGCGGCCTGATGGGCCAGGGATTGGGGAACTCCCGGCAGAAGCATTTGTTCCTGCCCGAGCCGCAGAATGACTTCATCTTCTCCATTGTGTGCGAGGAGCTGGGATTCGTCGGCGCAGTACTGATTATTATCCTGTTTGCTTTGCTGGTATGGAGAGGGTTTACCATCGGCATGAAAGCGCCGGACAAATTCGGTTCTATGCTGGCGATTGGCCTGACCGCTCAGATCGGCGTTCAGGTGGTGCTGAATCTGGCTGTAATTACCAACGTGATGCCCAACACAGGCATCAGCCTTCCCTTTTTCAGCTACGGAGGTACCTCGCTGGTGATGCTGCTGGCGCAAATGGGCGTGGTGCTGTCCATTTCACGAAACGTAAAAGCGGAAAAAACGTAGGAGAGGCTGTTGCACAATACATGAATACACAAACTGGAAAAAGCGCGGTTTCACGTTTGAAAACGCGAAATGCGAGCCACCATTGATGGCCCGCAAGCGGTTTTTCAGAGGGTTGTTGCAAAATGTTTCATTTTGCAACAACCCCTTTCTACACTTACCATATCGTTTGCTGCAATCGGCATGAGGAGGATCAAAAATGCGCGTGTTGATGACCGGCGGCGGCACGGCGGGACATATCAATCCCGCCTTAGCCATCGCCGACAAAATCAGAGAACAGAATCCCACGGCGGAGATTTTGTTTGTCGGCGCCAAGGGAAGAATGGAGACCAATTTGGTACCGGCAGCGGGCTATCCTATTCAAACCGTGGATGTCCGGGGGTTTCAGCGGCGGCTGAGCCTGAAGAACATAGGGCGCAACGTCTCGGCCGCTGTCCATGCGGTAACTGCCGGCGGGGCTTGCGCCAGAATCCTCAAAGAGTTCAGGCCGGATATTGCCATCGGCACCGGCGGCTATGTCAGCGGTCCCATTCTGCGCAAAGCGGCGGGTATGGGGATACCGGTGCTGGTTCATGAATCCAACGCTTATCCCGGCGTGACGGTGAAGATGCTGGCTAAATACGCCTCTGCCGTGATGATCTGCGATGAAGCCGCCCGCAAATATCTGCCGGAGGGCTGCCGGGTGGTGGTGACCGGCAATCCCCTGCGCCCGGCGTTCCGGCATATGGATGAAGCTGCGAAAAAGAAGGCCAGGAAAGAGCTGGGCGTGGACGAGAGGCCACTGATCCTGTCCTTTGGAGGCAGCTTGGGAGCGGAGCGGGTGAATACCGCTATGGCGGATGTACTGGCGCGCAGTTTCCGCCAAGGGAAGCTGCAGCATATTCACGGCACCGGAAAAGCGGGATGGGATTCCTTTTGTTCCGCGATGAGAGATCGAGGGGTTCCTCTTGACAAAGAGGGAATTCGTGTGCGAGAATATATCGACGACATGCCCCGCTGCATGGCGGCGGCGGATCTGGTGATCTGCCGCTGCGGGGCTATGACCCTCAGCGAACTGCCCGCCGCCGGCAAGCCTTCCATTCTGATCCCTTCCCCCAATGTGGCGGAGAATCATCAGTACCACAATGCCATGGCGCTGGTTCGCCGGGGTGCGGCGGTTTGTATGCAGGAGAAAGAGCTGACCTCCGATGCATTATGGGACGCTCTGCAAAAGATTGTCTTCTCTCCCGATACGCTGAAGCAAATGGGGGAAAATGCGCAAAAAGCGGCTATTCTCGACGCGGATGACCGCATATACGCCGTTGTGGAGGAAACTCTGCAGACAGCATCCAGCAAAAAGTGACAGTTCCCTAGCGGCATCGTCATGAACATCCTTTCCGCCGCCCGCATACGATGGTTTGCGGGCGGTTATCCGGCGGTTTTCCTGCCGGATCGCCTTTTCAATGGAGGAAAGGGTGCGTGATATGGAAAGGCTAACGATTGAAGGGCTACATAAACTGAGTGGATCGGTGACGATTCACGGGGCGAAAAACAGCGCACTGCCGGTTCTGGCTGCCACGCTGCTGGCGGATGGCTCCAGCGAGATCAGCAACTGTCCGGCGCTGTCTGATGTGGAGGCGTCTGCCGCTATTCTGCGGTATCTGGGTTGTCGGGTGGAACAGCAGGGCGACTGCGTCACGGTGAATACTGCCGGTCTCTGCCGCAACGACGTACCCGATCAGCTGATGCGTGAGATGCGCTCTTCCATTGTGTTTCTGGGGGCGATTTCCGCTCGGATGGGAGAGGCGCATCTGACCTTCCCAGGCGGTTGTGAACTGGGGCCGCGTCCCATCGATCTGCATCTAGCGGCGCTTCGCAAGCTAGGGGTGGAGATCGAGGAAGAACGTGGAAGGCTCAACTGCCGGGTGAACGGCCGGCTGAAAGGCACTACGATTACTTTGGCTTTTCCCAGCGTGGGCGCTACGGAAAACGTACTTCTGGCCGCCGTACTGGCGGAGGGAACCACGGAAATTGTTAATGCCGCCCGGGAGCCGGAGATTGTGGATCTATGCGCGTATCTCAACGCCTGCGGCGCCCGGATCACTGGCCAGGGCGAGGGCTGTATCCTAATCGAAGGGGTGGATCGGCTGTCAGGATGCCGTCATCGGGTCATTCCGGACCGCATCGAAGCGGCGACATATATGGCAGCGGCAGCTGTTACCGGCGGCTCCCTGTTTCTAAAACAGGTAGAGCCGGCTCATCTGGCCGGTATTCTGCCGGCCTTTGAGGAAGCGGGATGCCATATTTCTTTGTGGGAGAAGGATATTCTCATCAGTGCGCCGGCCCGGCTGCGGCGGATCAAATCCGTGCGTACCATGCCTTATCCTGGTTTTCCCACCGATGCGCAGGCGCCGGTGATGGCTATGGCTTGTGTAGCTGACGGCACCAGTGTATTCATCGAAAACATCTTTGAAAGCCGCTACAAACACGCCGGTGAAATGCTGCGCCTGGGAGCGCGTATCAAGGTAGAGGGTCGTGTGGCAGTGGTGGAGGGCACACCGGTTTTGTCCGGCGCTCAGGTGGAATGTACCGATCTGCGAGGAGGAGCCGCCCTTGTGCTGTGCGGATTGGCTGCTGAAGGAATAACGACTGTTACAGAGTTGCATCATCTGGACCGAGGCTATGAGGAACTGGAGACAGGCTTGTGTTCCATTGGTGCCGAGGTGCATCGGGTGATAGAATAGACCCAGAGCCAAAGAGGAGCGGACCTTTGTTTGTGTGCTTGTATCCTGCATTTGGAGTAAAATAAGAAGATAACAGTGAATGTTCAGGACGGTAAAAGGAGGTGCGGCATGGAAAAGCAGATCAAGGAGTCGAGAGCGGAAACAACTGTTAGGCGAAAACGCCGGCGAATCAGCCGGTTTCATCTGGTGATTGTGCTTTTCATTGCCATTCTGGTGCTGGGAGGCGCAACGGCCTTCATGCTGCTGATGATGCCGGGACGCACAGATAACGACCGTTCTGCGGTATTTGCAGTTAAGTCGATTGAGGTGGTAGGGGATACCCGTTATTCCAAAGAGGCGATTGCGGGTATCAGCGGCATCCAGGTGGGACAAAGCGTTTTTTCGGTGAATAAAAAAAAGGCAAGTGAACAAATTCGAGAGGCGTTTCCTTACATTGATTACATAGATATCGGCAATTCTTCTTTTGATACCATCACCATCCAGGTGCGGGAGACGGAGATCCTGGGCGCCCGCTATGCCGATGGGAATTGGTATGTGGTGGGTGCCAACGGAAGAGCAGTGGAAAAACTTCCTGTGGAGTCGGACCGTCCTCCCCGTTATTTGTATTTTAAGGGAGTCACCCCGGAAAGCTGTACGCTGGGTGGGCAAGCTATGGATGAGAGAAGCCTGGACATCATAAACACGCTGCTGGCCGCCTTTAAACAGACGGCGGAGATCGCCCAGACCACCGAAGACCGGATGGATCTGACCGGTGGAATCGTGGAGATCGATTTGGCGGACAAAAGCGATATACAGCTCAACTGGAACAATCAGGTGACAATCGCCCTGGGGAATGAGACCAATCTTTCCCATAAAATTGCGGTGGTGTCCACCACCCTTCCCATGGTGCTGAAGGGACATGGCGCCCTGACGGAAGGGGTGTTGGATCTGCGTTCTTATTCAGACGGGAAATCGGACAACGATATGGCGGTATATACGCCCCAGGAGCTGCTGACCACCACGCCGCCGGGAACCGGCACCACAACGACTGCCGGTACCGAACCCACCGCTTCCGCTGCTCCTTCGGCTACAGGGACCACTGCGCCTGCCGCATAATCCCCCATATATTGGGGTTTTTGTCGAATAAAATTAAAATTCTCTGTAAATACGGCATTTTCATTGCGGTTACCTGTTGAATTTCATTTTCCGCCGTGGTAGAATAAAAAAGAAATTCTGAACCTGCGGTAAAAACCGCGATTTTGAGTATAAGCTGAGTGGCTAGGAAATAAAAGCTGGGAGGAAGTTTCATGGGGTTTCAGTTTGACAGTGATTTCGTCGATGGCGTGCAGATAAAAGTGGTCGGTGTGGGCGGCGGCGGCGGCAACGCCATCAACCGCATGGTCCGTTCCGGCGTTCAGGGTGTGGAGTTTGTCTCTATCAACACCGATCATCAGGCTTTGTATCTCTCCCAGGCTACGCAGAAAATTCAAATCGGAGAAAAGCTGACCCACGGCATGGGGGCGGGCGCCAACCCGGAAAAGGGACAGCGCGCTGCTGAGGAAAGCCGCGAGGAGATCACGGCCGCCCTGAAGGGAACAGATATGGTTTTCATCACCGCCGGTATGGGCGGCGGCACCGGCACAGGTGCCGCGCCTGTGGTGGCCGAAATTGCCCGGGATCTGGGAATACTGACGGTGGGAATCGTTACCAAGCCCTTTTCCTTTGAGGGACGCCGCCGGATGGAGCAGGCCGAAAACGGGATTGCCAACCTTCGGGAGCATGTGGACAGCCTGGTGGTCATCCCCAACGAACGGCTGAAGATGGTGAGCGAGCAGCGCATCACCTTGGCCAACGCTTTCGAGGTGGCGGATGATGTGCTGCGGCAGGGTGTTCAGAGTATTTCTCAACTCATCAAGGTCCCTGGACTGGTTAATCTGGACTTTGCCGACGTGACGGCGATTATGAAGGACGCGGGTTATGCCCACATGGGCATTGGCCGTGCCGGAGGCAAGGACAAGGCGCAGATGTCTGCGGAAGCCGCCATCGCCAGTCCGCTGCTGGAAACCACCATTGACGGCGCCCGCGGCGTTATTATCAATATCACCTCCTCGGCGGATATTGACCTGGAGGATGTGGAGCTTGCTTCTTCCATGATTTCCAGGGCCGCTCATCCGGATGCAACCATTATCTGGGGTGCCGCTTTCGACGAAACCATGGACGACGAGATGTGCGTGACAGTGATCGCTACCGGCTTTGTTTCCGATGGTTCCTATAAAGCTCAGGAGACGACGGCAGCGCCCGGCGCGGCCAATCCTGCCGCTGCCTTTACTCAAACAGTCAACAGTGCTGCCCATCCGGAGGAAGATGCAGATTATATCGATATCATGTCCATCTTCAACAAGCGTAAAGATTGATTTTCGTTATTCATATAAAAAACAGCCGGCGAAGGACAAAAAATCCCTTCGCCGGCTGTTTTCCTATATACCGTTATTTAACAGAAATTGATGGGCTTTTTCCAGAAGTTCTTTAGACGTTGGATAGGACAATGCCGCATAGGCTTCCACATAAGGAAGGAGCAGAACGTCCTGAACCTCGGCTGTATGGCTGGGCGTGTACTGGTTATCATAAGCAGCAAGGAAACAGGTCAGATGCTTCTGTAGACAGCTCCCTTTCTGATAGGATACCTCCAAGCGGAAACCGTCGATGATGCGAGCTGTTATACCGGTCTCCTCCCGAATTTCCCGCAGCGCGGTCTGTGTTTCCGTCTCTCCTGGTTCTATATGTCCTTTGGGAAGCCCGCAATGACCCTCCTTCTCGATGACAAGAACATATCGGATGCCGGACGGGGTGACGGTGTACAGGACGGCCCCGCAGACATATTCATGACGCATGGTATCACCTCTTGAGTATTATAGGTTATAAGCCTGGAAAATACAAGAGCCGGATTCCATGTGGTGAAGCGGATTGCTGAGATTCTATTCAAAATATTCGAAAAAGGACTAAATAGTCCTAAAAATCCCCGTTTTAGGCGAATAGGGTAGGTAGAGTGCTGGTTTTGTTGAATTTCTCTTGCAATCTGCGTATATTGTGCTATAATAGACACAGTTAGCAGTGATGATCAAAGAGAATATCAACGGCTGTTACAATCGGCGATCGCCATCTTCTGCGGTTTTATGAAAAACTGAGAGCGCCTGCATGTTTGTATAAGAAGCAGGCGGCTGAATCATCCATCACGGAGGTGGGCAAGGTGAGTCCTGACCCTGGACGATGTTTGCGTATTCAAAAATTACATAAGGCCGGGGCTCGCTATCTGCAGGGATAGGTGTGCCCCGGGAAAGGGGTATGCTTATGATTCGGTATTACAAGACCGTCAATGGCCGCATCCGCCCACAGGAGGAACTGGAAAACGGGTGCTGGATCAATGTGGTGAATCCCGACGAAAGGGAAATCAATGAGTTGCTGACGCGGTTTTCTCTGGAACCCGACTTTCTGCGCGCGGCTTTGGATGAGGAGGAATCCTCCCGTATTGAGACGGAGGACGGCGCCACCCTGATTATTATCGATGCACCGGTGGCGGAACGGGATGAAACAGGTGTTACTTACAGCACTCTGCCGGTGGGGATTCTGGTTACCGATACCAATGTTATCACCGTGTCTCTGCGGGAGAACGCCATTCTTTCCGAGTTTGCGGAGGGCGTGGTCAAGGGAGTGCAGACCAGCCTGAAAACTCAGTTTGTGCTGCATCTGATCCTGCGGGTGGCCACCCGGTATCTGCAGTTCCTGAAGCAGATCGATAAGCTGTCCAGTTCGCTGGAAAAGCAGCTTCGCCGGTCGATGAAAAACAAGGAACTGATCCAGTTGCTGGATGTGCAGAAATCGCTGGTGTATTTTTCTACCTCTTTGAAGGCGGATGAAACCACCCTGGAAAAGCTGATGCGGGGTCGCTATATTAAACTGTATGAGGATGACCAGGATCTGCTGGAGGATGTTCTGATCGAGATCAAGCAGGCGATTGAGATGTCCAGTATTTATCTGAATATCTTGTCCGGAACCATGGACGCCTTTGCTTCGGTGATTTCCAATAATCTGAATATTGTCATGAAGGTGCTGGCCTCTATCACCATTGTGATTTCCATTCCCAACATTATCGCTGGATTTTACGGCATGAATGTGGAGGGGCTGCCCCTGGCGCAGTTTTTCTGGTTCCCCATTGTGCTGGCTGTGGCGCTTATGGGCGTCGTCAGTTGGATTCTGCATAAAAAGAACATGCTGTGATTTCCGCACAGTCTGCGGCTGCCTGCAAAAGGAAAAAGGGGAATGCATATAAAATGAACGCCTGTGGACCGATGATGGTCCGCGGGCGTTGTTGTTTGTTCTTTTTCTCTTGAAACTGGATCATTGCAGATCTTCTAGGGGAATATCCAGCTGAAAGCGTCGCTGGAAGAAATCCTGAATTTCTGCAAAGACCATTTGGGGCGGATAACGGTCCGGATGCAGGTGCATCGCCAGCCATTCAATCTGCATGCCGAGCAGCACGGAGTAGGAGCCGTCAGACCAGAGAACGGCCGGCAGCTGTAGGACGTGGCCTTCACAGACGGCAGACAGTTGCGCCATACGGTTGTCGGACAGCAGATCTTCCTTGGTATAGGCGGCATCCTCCGGAAGCAGGATATAGTCGGGATCCCATTTCGCCAGCTGTTCAGCCGTTACCGCTGTTCCGGCTGGTATTGCTTCTGCCACATCTTTGCCACCGGCGACTCGCACCAGATCTCGCAGGAGGGGTTGATCGGAAGTCATCAGAGGGTTCTCCGGGCTTGGCAGGTAAACGCGACAAGGTTTTCCCTGGGATAAGACGCTTTCAGCGGTGTAATAAATATCCACCGTATCACGGGTGAGCGGACGGGATTTGTCCATGGGAAGCAGGGAGCATAAAGCTTGGCAAAAGCCTTCAAAGGTGGAGTTGTCCAGAATTCCAACGTTCAGTCCGGCATTCTCCAGCGGACCTAATTCCTTCTGATTCTCCATGGACAGGATGACGAGCTCCGGCTGCAGGGCGATGATTGCTTGAGGATTCACCGCGTTGCTGTCCATAGCTTTCAGTGGATCGGAGGACGGTATATCCATCCGCTGAAACAAGGTGCTGCTTTCACAAAAAGCACCGGCGGCAACCAGATTGTCCCGCATCCCGGCGGCGATTATCAGGGCTGCGGAGGCGAAATCGGTTGCCGCAATGGAGCGGATATCCCCTGGAATAGTAACCCGGCGGCCCAAAGCATCCTGATAAATATAGCTGTTATAGGCGGTATAAACGTCGGTGATGAATGTGGGTATTACCGAATCTGCCGGTTCCGCACTGCAGCCGCCGGCGAAAAGAGAAAAAGCGGCAATTGCCAGAGCAGTGGTTATGGCAGTACTGATTCGCAGCATAGGATGCCGTGCCTTCATGATGTTTTTCCCACCTTCAAGAGGTTATGCCGAAGTTCGGAGATATAGATCGATTTCAATCGCATCTGCACGTTTTTTTACATTATAGCCTGTTTTAGCACAAAACACAAATGGTTTTGAGAGAATTCCTGGATTCGATTGACACTATATTCCAGCAGCGTCTATAATGATCAATGTTCTGATAGGCCTGCCGGACGACAGAAGCGGAAGGAAGATGTTGTATGACAAAAATTCGAAAAGCGCATGAAACCATGACGGCAAAAGAACGGGTGCTGCGGACCTTTGCTTTTGAAAAAACCGACCGGATTCCCATCGATTATTGCACCAATGCGGGAATTCACCACCGCTTGTGTGCGGAACTGGGGATAGAAGGAGATGATTACGGGCAGCTGCTCAACGCGCTGGGGGTGGACTTTCGCGGCGTTTCCCCATGTTATACCGGGCCGCTGCTGTATCCCAAAATTGAAGGCTGTCAGGTGGACGCTATCTATGGTTTTTATACCAGATGGGTGGAAAATGAAAGCGGCGGTTACAACGATTTCTGCCATTTTCCGCTGCAGAATGCGGACGAGGAAACCATTCGGGCTTTTCCCTTCCCTTCACCGGATGATTTTGATTATGAAACGGCGCTGGACTATATTCGATCTCAGAAAGAATATGCTCTGTATATCGGCAACCCCGGCATAGGGGACGTCATCAATTCCATAGGCCGGGTCATGGGCATGGAAGACACGCTGGTAAATCTGATGACGGAGGATGAGGCTACCCTGGATTTGGCACGCCGGAAGCTGGGGATGGAAATCGGCATTCTGGAACGTCTGCTGGACAAGGCTGGGGACGCGCTGGACTTCATGTGGCTGGGAGAGGATCTTGGCACCCAGATTGCGCCGATGATCAGCGTGGATATGTATCGCAGGGTGCTGCGGCCCATGCACCAGCAGTTTATTGATCTGGCGAAAGCGTATCATCTGCCGGTAATGGTGCACACCTGCGGCAGCTCCAGCTGGGTGTATGAGGACTTTATCGAGATGGGGGTGAACGCTGTGGACACCCTTCAGCCGGAAGCAGTCAATATGTCCCCTGCTTATCTGAAGGAACGTTTCGGCGGCCGGCTCTCCTTCCACGGCTGTATCTCCACCGCGGGTCCGCTGGCCTACGGCACGCCGGAAGACGTGGTCCGCAACGTCACCGAAACATTGGAGATCATGATGCCCGGCGGCGGTTATCATCTGGCGCCCACCCACCAGCTGCAGGACAACAGTCCGGTGGAAAACGTCATTGCCATGTACCAGACCGCCCACGACAGAGGCGTATACTGAACCATAAGGCGATAAAATCCGTAGCCGGAATATTCCGGCTACGGATTTTATTTGTTATGCGGCTGTAGCAGCTGCAGAAATACTGCTTTTGCTGCTGGGAGTTGGCGTGGCGGATCATGAATCCATGGAAAGCATGCGAAAGCGGCTTAATGGTGTAAAATAAAAATTGTTTTTTGATGTTGGTGCTTATTCATTTTCTATCTATGTGTGCTCTGATGAAGCTCTGCATTCTTTTGACTGTTATTATTTTATACCGGGAATGAGTGTTCATCATTCAGCATATACTCTCCTACTGCCTTGGCAAAGCATCGCCCCAACTACAGAAGGCCCTGCTCGCTCACTTGATTATCTTCTGTGCCAAAATAAGGAGTTTCCAATGTAAACGCCAGTTGATTTTCAGGCCGCTGGCTCATATAACAGGCGAATTGGGGACCAAACCGATTCCAGGCGGTGTCGGCCGGATAGTCATTTTCCGGCCGATAGCGCAACGCCTCCCCAGTGATGCAGCCGGCAAACAGGGAGCTGAATCTTTCAAACCGCTCTAACCGGTCGGCGCGGTTGCGGACGATAAAGACCCGGTCGTGCTCTCCTCCCTTATGCCAAGGTGAGTGGAAATCAAAACCGTAGTGGCATCCGTTTATCCCGGCCCACGCTTTTATGGCGGCACATTCGGGATAGAGGGATTCTGCATGGAAATCATAGTCGCGGTTATGGTCATGGGGTGCGCGGGATTTGCCCTGGTCGCCGCGGAGAACGCCTTCATAATCCACAAACGGCACACAAAATATGGTGGTGTCGGGGAGTGGGTTTGCTGTTAGCGAATCCAGCACACCTTCCAAAACGTAATTCCCCGTCGATTCGCAGGCATGGTGGCGGGCGGTCAAAATAACGCTTTTGTGGCCGTTCCCAAGCTGTATGTAGGGCACGCTGCTGCCCTTGTAGCCCCGGCAAAGTTCCATTATTGCCAGATCTTTTTTCTGCGCAAACGCCACAAAGCGATTTGGATGATACAGCATATGATGGGCAAAATATACGGTGCTTTCTGTTTCGCCAAAGGTATAGGTAAAGGAGGAAGGGCTGTCAAGGCTACCCAACCAATGCCAGGTTTCCAAATCGTAGCTTACGGCCGGCCCGAAATAGCCCAAGCGGGAGTTTTGCAGATGAAAGGTTATGGTTTTTCCCTGGGCCCCCTCCACGCAGAACGCCCAGTAAAACCAATCTTTGGTAGTATCACGCAATTCGTTTTCCAGTACGACCGCTTGATCGGTTTGGTTCTTCACGATGCTGTTTCCACCGATGAAATTTGTGTGGATTTTCATAACCACTTTCCCTTTACATTCTTTTTAGAGTTAAATCGCTATCTAGCAAATCGTTACGGCTATTATAGCAGTTTTTTTTATGATTTCCAAGAATGATATAGCGAAACAAGCAACGGAATAATTATATCGATCAACCGGTATTTTGCTCATTGCAGAATTCCGGTGGTTGTGACTTGTCATGCGACTATTTCGCTTTGCGGAAGCTGAAAACGCAAAGCGGAAAGATTTCTTTATCAGAAAATGTTTCCTTTGAGCACTGTTTGGGCATACTGTCAGGTGAAGGACAGAGAATTATCCAGCGGGAAAGGACAGGATGTGGATGAAACTGGCAAAACAGGCGCGCCTGTCGCTGAAAGGACAGTGGAAAGGAGCGATTTTATCCCAATGGATTGTGGCAGCGGCAGGAATGCTGCTTTTGCTGCTGGAGGTTGGCGTGCTACGTCTCACCGGCTTGGGGATGGAGCAGGTGATTCATCTGGACGAGATCTCCGGCAATTCCCAGTTGCTGCTGCACGCATTGGTAGTCGTCGGTATCGCAGGGCTGGACTTGCTGCTGACATCGCCCTTGCGGCTGGGACAATCGGCCTATTATTACAAAATAACGGAGGAAACGAAAAGGAAGCAGGTTTCCTCCCGCTGCCTGCGCTCCTATTATCGCTGGGGACGATACAGCGTAGCGGTACGCTGGCGGCTATCCCTATGGATTCTGCGGAGCATGTGGGGATTGATTTGCTTTTTCCCGGCGGCACTGGTACTGGGCTTCACACAATTGCTGCGGGAGCAGGGAAATGGTGAACCCATCAGCACGGTGGCCGTTTTATTCGCCCAGGTATTCGGTCTTTTCGCATTGCTGGCGGGATTTGTGGCCTTGCAGCTGATTATGCTGCGGTATATGCCAGCCCAGTATTTTCTGCAGGAAACAAAATCCGTCTCTGTCGCCATCAAGCGGTCCCGCCGCCTGATGCGGGGGAAAACGGGAGATGCCGCCTGGATGATGGCGGGGTTTTCCGGCTGGCTGCTGGCCTGCGTGTTGGTGCTGCCCTATTTTTATGTGTCGCCGCTGTATCTGACCTCGCGTGCCGAATGGGTACGGCGGCGGGAGAAGGAGCGGATAGAGGAAGAGCGGACCGAATGGGCGCAGACCCGACGGCTGGATCATCTTCCCCAAGCGTTGAAAAAAGGGACAGCGCATAGCGGATAGGAGCGGAGATTGAGCATGTGGGATGTGGACAAGCATCTGGAAGAAACCAATCGGGCTTGTCGAGCGGCGCTGCGCAGAATGCGGACCGCGATCAAGGATGACAGGCTGACAGATATGGAATGCGCAGAGGAAATAGCGGAAATTCTGGAAGATCTGGGGGGAACCGAGTCGAAAAGTGAACGGCGTTCTTAACAGCAAAAGCCCCTTTTATGAAATCGGCCTCCTGTTGGCTTTGCAGCAACAGAAGGCCGATTTGTTATTGTGTAACGCTCAAACGCTTCAGACAGGGAGATTCTTATTGGCTTTTTTTTGAGATTTCCGGTATTGAAGCGGGGTCATATTGTTTGCCTTTTTAAACGCCCGGCAGAAATAGCTTAAATCATGAAAACCGGCCTGTTCCGCAATCGATAAAACAGAGTCGTCGGTGTAAGAAAGCATGTGTTTGGCATCGTCCATGCGTTTGTTAAAGATATATTTACCAATGGTCATTTGCTGATACTTGGCAAATAAATGGGAGAGGTAGTATTTGGTTACAAAGCACTCGGCCGCTATACTGTCCAGATTTATATTTTCCAGATAGTGCTGGTCGATATAATTTAATGCATTATACAGGGCTTCACTTTGTTTCAGCAGATTATCGGCGCATTGAGACCGGGTCAGCAGACGAAACAGCTGCATCAGCATAACCTGGAGCGTATTTTGCGCTATGTCGGAGTAAAACTGGTTCTTTGTCGTTAATTCTTCAATTATGAAATCGAAATAATGCTTGAAAATCTGATACATATCCTCTGTGGAGTATATACAATCGTATTGCGGCGGGATAAGACAGTTTGGTTCCAGATTGGTGATGCTCAGCTTATCGAAGCCGATAAATAGAGCTTCCAGCGGCTGAGAAGGATCACTGTATTCCGCATGGAGAACATTGGCGTTATAAATGACAATGTCGCCTTTTTGTATGTTTTTTTTCGAGTCTTCAAAAACCACCGTGCCTTTGCCGTCCACAATGAAAAGTATTTCCACGAATTGATGGCTATGAGAAATTTCGCTCCATTTTTCCTGCTTGCTGAGGGCGCCGACGTAAAGCAAGCGCGGCTTTAAATGGAAAGTATAGCTTTGCTCCAGCAAATAATGCTGCCGTTCTTCGCTGTCATACCTATGAACAATTTTCATAAACACAATCCCCTCTGTTAAAAGAGTATAAAAAATGGAAAGGTTTGGAATTGCGTACCAGTATTATAACATTTTAAACAATAATAGTCAATAAAGTTAAAAATAATAGCACAATCTTGTTGCTGGAAGTCGACAACTTAAGACATTGTATTTCTTGTTATTTTGACTAAAATAGTATTATAGATCAAAACAGTATTTGAAGAAAAAACAAATAGGCGATTGCCAGATGTGGATTAGAACAGAAGCAGCTGCATATATTACATCACAAGGAGGGATTGAGTTTGAATGAAACAATCCTGCAGATGAAAGACATCGACAAACGTTTCTCCGGGGTCCATGCGTTGAAATCGGTGCAGTTTGAGCTGCGCGCAGGCGAAGTTCATGCGCTGATGGGGGAGAACGGAGCCGGCAAATCCACACTGATGAAGGTCCTCTGCGGCATACATAAAAGGGACGGCGGAGAGATCATATTGTTTGGAAAATCCGTCAATTTCAGCAATATCGCGGAATCGCAGAAGGCCGGCATCAGCATTATCCATCAGGAACTGAATATGATGAACCATCTGACCGTTGCGCAGAATATTTATATCGGCCGTGAGCCGGTGAAAGGCGGGTTCATTGATGATGCCCGGATGGAAAGAGACGCGGCGCAGCTTTTTGAACGAATCGGCATCCGCATCGATCCGTCCGTCAAGCTGGGAACACTGACGGTAGGCAAACAGCAGATGGTGGAGATCGCAAAAGCGGTTTCCCATGACTGTAGGCTTTTGGTGCTGGATGAACCAACGGCCGCCTTAACCCAAACAGAGGTGGATGAGCTGTTCAAAATCATGCGGGACCTGAAGGCAAAAGGCATCGGCATGATTTATATTTCCCACCGTATGGATGAAATTAATCAGATTTCAGACCGCGTCACCGTTATGCGGGACGGCGAATACGTCGGAACCCTTGTAACCAAAGACACCACCAAAGATGAAATCGTTAAAATGATGGTGGGCCGTGTGATTTACGGCGATAAAAAGGCGGCCAGCATGGTTCCGGCGGATGCGGAAACCGTATTGGAAGTCAGGCATCTGAACAGTGGCAATACCATCAAAGACGTCAGTTTTAAGCTGCGGCGCGGAGAAATTCTGGGATTCTCCGGATTGATGGGAGCCGGTCGGACGGAAGTAGCCCGGGCCATCTATGGGGCCGATCCCTTCCAGAGCGGAGAAATATATGTCAACGGCAAAAAGGTGAATATCACCTCACCCAGCGCTGCAGTCAAACATGGTATCTGTTACCTGTCGGAGGACAGAAAGCAATACGGTTTGCTCTTAATTAAATCCGTAGCGGAGAACTCGGTTTTAAGCTCCCTGGACGATTATATTCATTTCGGTTGGATCGATGACAACAAAATCAAGGCGGCGGCGGCCGAAGCCAACCGGAAGCTGAGGACCAAAACCCCTTCCATGGATCAGCTGCTGAAAAATCTCTCCGGCGGCAATCAGCAAAAGGTCATTGTAGCCCGGTGGTTGTTGAGAAATTCGGACATCTTTATTTTCGATGAGCCTACACGGGGCATTGATGTGGGCGCCAAAAGCGAAATGTATGAATTGATGGAGGAACTGGCGCAGCAGGGAAAATCGGTTATCATGATCTCTTCGGAGCTGGCGGAAATCCAGCGGTTGAGCGACCGGGTCATCGTGATGTGCGAAGGCAGGATTACCGGGGAGCTGGATATCAAGGACGCAACCCAGGAAGAAATCATGAAGTATGCAACGATGCGGGAGGAATACCATGGAAACGACTAAAAGATCGGCATTGCCTTTTTCCAGAAGGGTCAGAAAAACGGGGCTGAAGGCGAAAAATTTCGTTGCAACCAAGGGCAAACAGAACATGATCATTGTTGCCGCACTGATTGTGCTGATCATCATTTTCGCCGCTCTGAACAAGAATTTTGTCAGTACATATAACATTGTCAGTATGGCGCAGTCCCTAGCTCCCTATGCGATTTTGGGCCTTGGCGTTACCTTTGTGATTGCAACCGGCGGGATTGATCTGTCTATCGGCACCGTTTGCATCGCTTCCGCCGTTATTGCTGGCAAGCTTTATATGATGGGAATGCCCTTGTGGATGACGATACCGGTGATGCTTCTGATCGGCACCTTGTTCGGCTTCATCAACGGCATTCTGGTGGCTAAGCTGAAGCTGCCGGCATTTATCGCCACCCTGGGTACGATGATGTTTTCCAGAGGACTCAGTGCCATCCTGGTATCCATCCCCAATATTTTTTTCCCCAGCGGAACGTGGTTCAATAAGGTGTTTTCCAATGCCAACGGATTGCCGGTGGGACTGTTCTGGGTGATCGGTTTTGCGATTCTGTGTATGTATTTGATGTACAAAAACAAGATCGGCCGGTATATTCTGTCTATCGGCAGCAATGAGGAAGCGACCCGGCTGTCCGGCATCAATACGGATACCTATAAGATGATCGCTTACACCATCAGCGGAATCGGCGCTGGCATCGCGGCTGTTTTCTGGGCTGCTTCCTTCCCCACGGTTGCTGCGGCCACCGGAAACGGTATGGAACTGGACGCCATCGCTGGTGTTTATATCGGCGGAACCAGCGCGGCGGGCGGCGTGGCATCCGTTGCCGGTTCGGTTGTGGGAGCGATTATGCTTGTCGTCATCCGCAGTGGACTGAATTTCGTTCTGGCCAAGTCCTCTTTGGATATCAACTCCACCTACGTCACCTTTGTGCTGACCGGCGTGATCGTTGTTGTGGCGGTTCTGATGGACGTCATCAAGAATAAGAACGCCAGTAAGGTTAAAGTGGAAACAGAAGCGGCGAAGTATAAAAGGACGGCTAAAGAGAAGCTGGAAGAACTGAACGGAGAGTTGGATCTCGCGCTGACGGACGGGTCTATGAATCCGCAGCAGCGGCAGGAAAAAGCCGCGGCACTGCGCAAGGAGATTGAGGCGTTCAAAGCGGCATCCAAAACGGAATATGCCCGCCTCAAACAGGCGAAGAAATAAAGGTGTGGTTCACCCTGTAAGGGTAAAATTATAGTAAAGAGAGGTAACGGAAATGTTCGCATTCAAAAAGACAGGCGCAATGTTGTTATCTGGCGTGTTGGCGGCAACAATGGTGTTGAGTTTTACAGGGTGCAATGAGGGCGATTCTAAGACAATCGCAGTCGTAGCGAAGGGCAAGTCCCATGCGTTCTGGCAGTCTGTGAAGAAGGGCGCCGAGGACGCGGGCAAAAAGTATGGCTATACCATCACCTTTGACGGCCCTGCTAGTGAATCGGCACAGGATCTGCCCAAGCAGAAAGAAATGGTTAACACCGCCATCAGCAATAATCCCAAGGGACTCGTTATCGCCACCATTGGTGAGGGGTTTGTCGATTATCTGAAGCAAGCGAAAAAGAACAATGTGCCGGTGGTCCAGTTCGACAGCGGCGTCTGGGCCAATGATATCGATGCGCTTGGCGATGAAAATCCCATTGTTTCTTCCGTTGCCACCAGTAATGAGAAGGCGGCGGCGCTGGCGGCGGAGAAGTTCTTTGAGCAGATTAAAGCGGATATTGCCAAAGAAGAGAAATATGTGGTCGGTGTTATTCAGCACGACCAGACCCAGACCGGCATCGACAGAGCTAAGGGCTTCGTGGATAAATTCACCGAACTGGCTGAGGCCGATTCCACCACCAAGGGAAAGGTGACCATCGAGACCCAGGTAAAGCCCGGCGACGCCAACAATGCTTATAAGGATGCGTTGGAAGCGCTGGCGGAAAAGAATGTGAATGCCATTTTCATGTCCAATGAAGGCGTTGTGAAGCAGGTCTATGATGCCATTGGTTCCGCCGGAACGAAGTACGACGCCATCAAATTCTGCGGTTTTGACGCCGGCACCAAACAGATCGAATGGATGAAGAAGGATTCGGGTCCGAAGCTGGTTGGTTCCGTTGCACAGGATTCTTATCAGATCGGTTATCAGGCGGTGGAGCAGGCTGTTTTCGCCATCGAAGGCAAGGATGTCCAAGCTTCTGTTGCCATTTCCGGCGCATGGTGGAACGCGGAAAACGTTGACCAGATGAGAGCCGACAACCTGGTTTACGACGGCTGATCAAACGCGATGCGTTAAAGTTAAACAGGCGAAGAAAGACCAAATAAAAGACGGTCCCATCCCCGGATTTTAAAAGGGGATGGGACCGTCTTGAAATGTCTGTGAGGCTTCTTGCCTTTCTATCCTGAATATGCTACAATATCTCGTATTACTGTGTATTTCTGGAGGAGACATGATTACTGTAGCGGACGTCAGCCTGAATTTCAGCGGACAGAACTTATTTTCCCATGTCAATTTAAAGTTTACGCCGGGCAACTGTTACGGCGTTATCGGCGCCAACGGCGCGGGTAAATCCACCTTTTTGAAGATTTTGTCGGGAGAGTTGGAGCCTTCCACCGGCGAAGTGATCGTGGATGAAAAGACCCGGATGTCGGTGCTGAAGCAGGACCATTACGCCTATGACGCTTTCACGGTGCTGGATACCATCATCCAAGGCAATCCCCGGCTGTATGAGATTATGCAGCAGAAGGACGCTCTGTACGCCAAGGAGGATTTCACCGAGGAGGATGGGGTGCTGGCTTCCGAACTGGAAGGGGAGTTTGCCGAGCTTAACGGATGGGACGCGGAAACCGAGGCCGGACGGATTCTGCAGGGCCTGGGCCTGGATATCGCCAAGCTGGAAGAATCCATGGCCTCCCTGCCCGACCGGGAAAAGGTGAAGGTGCTGCTGGCTCAGGCACTGTTCGGACAGCCGGAAATTATCCTGCTGGACGAACCCACCAATGGCCTGGATGTCGCCTCGATTTCCTGGCTGGAGGATTTTCTCATCGATTATCCCGGAACGGTGATCGTGGTATCCCATGACCGGCATTTTCTCAATAATGTCTGTACCCATATTGTGGATGTGGATTACACCAAGATCAAGATCTACGTGGGCAACTACGATTTCTGGTATGAATCCAGTCAGCTGATGCAGCGGATGATCAAGGACCAGAACAAGAAAAACGAGGATAAAATCAAGGAGCTGCAGAGTTTTATCGAACGGTTCTCCGCCAATAAGTCCAAATCCCGGCAGGCTACCTCCCGGAAAAAACTCATCGAAAAGCTGACGGTGGAGGAGATGCCCGCCTCATCCCGGCGTTACCCTTATGTGGGCTTCCAGATGGATCGGGAGGCCGGCAAGGATATCCTCACGGTAGAAGGCTTGAGCAAGACGGTGGACGGGGTGAAGGTGCTGGATAACGTCACCTTCCGGCTGGCCAAAGGGGATAAAGTAGCCTTTGTGGGAGAGAACGAAATCGCCGTCACCACCCTGTTTAAGATCCTGATGGAAGAGGAGAAGCCGGACGAGGGCTATGCCAAATGGGGCGTGAGCACCACCCAGTCCTATTTTCCCAAGGACAATACCGCCTTTTTTGAAGACTGTGATCTGAATATCCTTCAGTGGCTGCAGCAATATGCGCCGGATCCCATGGAAACCTATCTGCGGGGCTTTTTGGGAAAGATGCTCTTTTCCGGGGACGACGTACTCAAGCCGGTGAAGGTGCTGTCCGGCGGCGAAAAGGTGCGCTGCATGCTTTCCCGGATGATGATGTTCGGTTCCAACGTCCTGGTGCTGGATCAGCCCACCAATCATCTGGATCTGGAATCCATTACCGCAGTGAACGACGGCCTGATCGAGTTCAAGGGCAACGTCCTTTTCGCTTCCTACGATCATCAGTTTATTCAGACGGTGGCCAACCGGATCATTGAGATTCTGCCCGATGGCAGCATCCTCGATAAGCTGATGTCTTATGACGATTATCTGGAATGGAAAGCGGCCAACGCTTGATTCTTAACGCAACAATGCCGGGCCGGACTCAAAAAGTCCGGCCCGGCATTGACGTTTTTTCTGGGAATCCAGCGGACCGTTCAGTCCGCCAGCATATGGTTCAGCAGAGTATAGCCGGTTTCAATGTGATTGCCGGCGGCTTTGGCAGCCATTTCTGTGAAGCGATCCGCTTTGCCAGTCGCGGGCCGGCTGCTGCGGTAGAGCAGATAGGGCACCGGAGCAGCGTCATGGGTGCGTATAGCCAGAGGCGTGGGATGATCCGGCAGAATCAGCAGGGTGAAATCTTCTCCCCGCTGCGCCAGTTCCGCCAGCAGGGGGGCCAGGATGCGGCGGTCGATATCCTCGACGGCCTTCACCTTGTTTTCCGGTTCCCCCCGGTGACCGCACTCGTCCGGCGCTTCCACATGGATATAGACGAAATCCTTACCTGCCGCCAACGCATCCAGCGCGGCCTGCCGCTTGCCCTCGTAGTTGGTGTCGATGTAGCCGGTGGCGCCGGGGACATCGTAGACCTCCATCCCCGACAGCCGGCCGATCCCTTTAAGCAGATCCACCGCAGAGATCATGGCGCCTTCCAGCCCGAAGCGCTCCCGGAAGTTCTGTAGCCGCGGCCGCTTGCCCTGCCCCCACAGCCAGATGGCGTTGGCAGGCGGAAGCCCCTGGGCGATACGTTCCCGATTGAGGGGATGATCCTTCAGCAAGATATAACTCTGCTCCATCATAGACAGCAGGGGGGCCGCCGCCGCATCCTGGGGAAGATACGGGCCGACGACCCGACCGGTGATATCGTGGGGAGGGGTCAGCCCTGCCGGTTCTTTCCCGTTATGCCAGACCATGCAATGGCGATAGGCGGTACCGGTGTAAAAATCAAACGCTCCGCCACCGAAAGCAGCCTGCACCGCTTCGATAATCTGTCGGGCTTCATGGGTGTGGATATCTCCGGCACAGTAATCCAGAATGGTTTTGGCGGCAAAATCCGATTCTTCCGACAGCGTTACCAGATTACAGCGGAAGGCTACGTCCGTGTCCGTTAACTCCACGCCGATGTTGGCTGCTTCCAAAGGGGAGCGGCCGGTGTAGCATTCCCTTGTGTCGTAGCCCAGCACCGCCAAGTTAGCGACATCGCTGCCGGGAGCCAGCCCTTCCGGCACCGTGCGCACGGTGCCCAGTTCACTGCGGGATACCAGACCGTCCATGGCCGGCTTGTACGCCTTTTCCATGGGGGTGAGGCCGTCCAGCGCCGAACAAGGGGTATCCGCCATACCGTCACAGAGCAAAACAATGTATTTCATTTTGAAGAATCCCGTCCTTCCCGGCATTCTTATTCTCTCCGGGGGACGGAGGGAAAGATGCCGTTTGTTCCGCCGACTATTATAGCAGATATACAGGGAAAACAAAAGGGCAAGAGGGCGTGAACCATTCTGAAAATCATCTTCGGGGAAAATTCTGTGTTTTTGCTAAAAGTATGCTATTTTTTTCACAATATTCTGTCGGCGGAATCTTTCGGCAGCCATTGCTTTTTTTCAGTGTCTGCGATATAATAAATATCAAGTTTTTATGATGGGCGGGAATGGGGTTTTGTGAGCTCCGGCGTGTTTTTGTGCCGGTAATCGGCCCTTTTCGCGCGAAAAATGCAGTGGTATCGGCGGCCTTTCTGACCGGATGAGGCGAAGGGCCGCTGAGGAAATGTGGGGTGTATCCATGTTAACGCATACCGTTATGGCCGTGGATGTCGGCCAACTGATGGCAGATGCGGGAATGACCATCCTCATCGGCTTGGTGGTCGTTTTCTCCGTACTGATTCTGCTGACTTTTATCTTCTGGCTTTTCGGGAAAATAGCCGGTGGTTCCAGCAAAAAAACCACGGCGCCGAAGACAGCTGCGGCGGAACCCGCCGCTAAGCCGGCTCCTGCTCCCCGGCCGATTCCTCCCACTGTGCAGGCGGGAATCAGTGAAGAGATCGTCGCTGTCATTGCTGCGGCAGTGGCGGCTATGGAGCCGGACGGCAAGCGTTACGCTGTGCGTAGTGTCAGCCGCGCCCGTTCTCAACGGCCTGTCTGGGGTATGGCAGGTGTATCCGAGAATACCCGGCCTTTTTAAACATTCCTTTATAAAAAATGGAAAGGACTGACCGGTGATGGGCGAATTATGGGAAGCCATTGTCAAGCTGTGGGAAGAATCCGGTTTCGCACAGCTGTTTAACTTTGCTGGCGGCGGCTGGAAAAACCTGATTATGATCGGCATCGCCTGTGTGTTAATCTATCTGGCGGTGAAAAAGGGCTTTGAACCGCTGCTGCTTCTGCCGATTGCTTTCGGTATGCTGCTGGTGAATCTGCCGCTGGCGGGTATCATGGATCCCCAGCAAAACTCTCTGGTTCCCTTAACCACAGCGGAACTGGAGCACCTGGCTCAGGGAATATATGATCAAAACTATCCTGTTTTCCATATGAACGGGGTGCTGTATTGGCAGCATTTTGAGCAGGGCGGCCTGATGTGGTACCTGTACCAGGGCGTGAAATTCGGTATTTATCCGCCGCTGATCTTCCTGGGCATCGGTTGTATGACGGATTTCGGCCCCTTGATTTCCAATCCTAAAAGTTTCCTGCTGGGCGCTGCCGCCCAGCTGGGAATCTTCATCACCTTTTTTGGCGCCAAAGCCCTGGGGCTGATTCCGGGGGCGGAAGACATGAATATCATGTTTACCGACCAGGAGGCGGCCTCCATCGCCATCATCGGTGGTGCGGATGGTCCCACGGCTATCTATCTGACATCCAAGCTGGCCCCCCATCTTCTAGGTGGAATCGCGGTGGCCGCTTATTCCTACATGGCGCTGGTGCCCATTATCCAGCCTCCCATCATGCGGGCCCTCACCACCCATAAGGAACGCAGCGTGGTGATGGAGCAGCTGCGGCCGGTTTCCAAGACCGAGAAGATTCTTTTCCCGATTTTTGTCACAGCTATCTGCGTGCTGTTGCTGCCCAGTGCCGCGCCGCTGATCGGTATGTTGATGCTGGGGAATCTGTTCCGGGAAAGCGGCGTAGTGGAACGGCTGTCCAAAACTGCTCAGAACGAGCTGATGAACATCATCACCATTCTGTTGGGCGTGACGGTTGGCGCCACGGCCAACGCCACCACCTTCCTGCAGCCCAAGACGCTGTTGATTATCTGCCTGGGGCTTATCGCTTTCTGTGTCGGTACAGCGGGCGGCGTGCTGTTCGGCAAGATCATGTATGTGGTCACCGGCGGCAAGGTGAATCCGCTGATCGGCTCCGCCGGCGTGTCCGCGGTGCCCATGGCCGCCCGGGTTTCCCAGAAGGTGGGCCAAAAGGAGAACCCCGGCAACTTCCTGTTGATGCACGCCATGGGCCCCAATGTGGCCGGTGTTATCGGCTCTGCCGTGGCGGCGGGCGTGCTGTTGTCGCTGTTCGGTTAATCGGCTGAGCGGCAGCCTTTAAGAGAATATGGTTATCGGCGCCTCCGTCCTTGCGAAAACAGGAGTATCCTGTGGTTCGGAACAGCGGAGGCGCTGTTTTCATCCGATGATAAAAGGCGGAAAGGACGTAGAAAAGGCGTGCAGGAGTATATGACGGAATTTGTGTCGCTTCGACGGCGGCTGATCGAACGGGAGTTTTCCCGGATGAACGATATGCAGCGGCGGGCGGTGTTCCACACCGACGGCGCTTTGCTGATCCTGGCAGGAGCGGGCAGCGGCAAAACCACAGTGCTGGTGAATCGCATTGCCAATCTGATCCGCTACGGGCGAGCGTATGTCAGCAGTGAGGTGCCCGCCTCCCTGACGGCGGAGGATTGCGGTTTGCTGCGGGATTGCCTGGCCTCCGGCCATGCGCCGGACGACCGGGTGATTTCCCTGTGTGCGGTGGATCCCTGTCCGGCCTGGAGGATTCTCGCCATCACCTTCACCAACAAGGCGGCGGGGGAGCTGAAAGAGCGGCTTACCCGGATGCTGGGGGAAGAGGGCGGCGAGGTGATGGCCAGCACCTTCCATTCCTTTTGCGCCCGCATCATGCGGCGGGAAGGGGAGAGGCTGGGCTATTCCTCCCACTTCACCATTTACGATACCGATGACAGCCGCCGGCTGATGAAGGACTGTATGAAGTCCCTGAACATCGATGAGAAAACACTGGGTCATAAAGCGATATTGGCGGAGATCGGCCGGGCCAAGGACAGCCTGCTGACGCCGGAGGAATTTGCCCGGCAGGCGGGCAGCGATTTCCGGCTGAAAAAGGTGGCGGACTGCTACAGCTTGTATCAGCGCCGATTGAAGGAAGCGGATGCCATGGATTTTGACGATCTGCTGTGCAAAACGGTGGATCTTTTCCTCCAGTGCCCGGATGTCCGGGAACGGTATCAAAAGCGGTATAAATACATCATGGTGGACGAGTATCAGGATACCAACCATGCCCAATACAAGCTCATCAGCCTGCTGGCGGAGGAGAGTGGCAACCTCTGCGTGGTGGGAGACGATGACCAGAGTATTTATAAATTCCGGGGTGCCACCATTGAGAATATTCTTAGCTTTGAGGATGAGTTCAAGGGCTGCACCGTGATTCGGCTGGAGCAGAACTACCGCTCCACCAAAACTATCCTCAACGCCGCCAACGCGGTAATCGCCAAAAACGTCAACCGCAAGGGCAAAACCCTGTGGACGGATAATCCTCAAGGAGACGCCATCCAGATGCATGAACTGGAAAACGAGGACGAGGAGGGCCGTTTCATTGCGGATACCGTGTTGGACGGGGTGGGAGACGGACGGAAATACAGTGATTTTGCGGTGCTCTATCGCGCGAACGCCCAGTCCAATGCCATTGAGCGGGCGCTGGTGAAAAGCGGCGTCCCCTATCGGATCATCGGCGGCCATCGCTTCAACGATACTAAGGAGGTGCGGGACGCCACTGCCTATCTGCGGGTGATCAACAATCCCGGGGATGCGGTGAGTCTGCGGCGGATCGTCAACGAGCCTAAAAGGGGAATCGGCGACGCCACCATGGACAAGGCGGCGGAAATCGCCGAGAATCTGGGCGTCACTTTGTATGAGGTGATTTCCCACGGGGAAGATTATCCCGCCATCAGCCGGGCGGCCGGCAAACTGAAAACCTTTGTGATGATCATCGATCATTTGCGGGAAATGAATGAGGACCCCGATACCTCTGTTCATCTACTGTACCGCACCATGCTGGAGACCACCGGCTATCTCGCCATGTGGGAGCAGGCAGGTGAAGCGGAGGCCGGACGGGTGGACAATCTGAACGAGTTGGCTTCTTCTATTCTGAATTATGAGCAGAACAGCGGGGAGGAGCTGCCCAGTCTGTCCGGTTTTCTGGAAGAGAATGCCCTGATGACCGACATCGATAACTATGACGCCGGTTCCGACGCGGTGGTGCTGATGACCATGCATGCCGCGAAAGGACTGGAATTTCCCGTGGTGTTTCTGCCTGGTTTTGAGGACGGCATCTTTCCCGGAATTCAGACCCTGTACAATCCGGACGAGATGGAAGAGGACCGCCGCCTGTGCTATGTAGCGCTGACCCGCGCACGGGAACGCCTGTATATCACCCGGGCAGGCAGCCGGATGCTCTACGGCTCCACCACCCGCAACCGGCCTTCCCGCTTCTGGGAGGATGTGCCTCCGGAATTGACGGAGATTCACGAGGCGCGGCCGCGTTATTCTCTGAACCGGTCATCTTCCGAAAGCGGATTCTTCTCGCCACATGCTGTATCCTCTTATCCCTCGGGTTCCCCCGCAGGCGGCAGTACCGCACGGCCGGGGGCCCGGCCTGTACGGGATGGCCTTGCTTCCCAGCGCATCGGTGTCGCCGCTTCCTCGCCCAAGCCGGCTTCCGGCGAAAGCTGGCATGTTGGCGACCGGGTGCTTCACAAAACCTTTGGGGAGGGGCGCATCCTGTCCGTGACCCCCATGGGCAACGACAATCTGCTGGCGATAGCCTTTGAGGGGACGGGCACCAAGAAAATCATGGCTAATTTCGCCCATTTAAAGCGAATAGAGTAATTTTGTCACCGAAATCCTCCTGTTACATACACTGGTATTGAAGCGGTACCCATTCTTCCAATACATAAAAGGAAGGAAGGGAGCATCCTTCATAATATCGATATAGGAGGATTTTTTATGCCCGATAACACTTTTGCGCGCGAGAACGGCCCGAGAGAGGCTGTCTGCATCGATGCCGGGCGGGTTTATGATTCCTGCTCCGACAAGGATTGTCTGGAAGATCTGCGGGTGTATTTCACCGAGCGCGATCAGATGATCGTGGACCATGCGGTCAGCGTCCGTGCCAAAAAAGCGGAGGTACTTACCACATACATCGACGTGGAGGCCCTGCCTTTCAACCGCGGCTACTACTCCTGCGACCTGACCTTCTTCTTTGAGATCCAGGTGGAAGTCTACTCCGGTCACGGCGTCCCCTGCACCGTTGTCAACGGCATCGGCATTTTTGAGAAAAAAGTGATCCTGTATGGCAGCGAAGGCAATGTCCGTGTTTTCAGCAGCGAATTCCGCGACGACGCGGCCGACCGCCAGGAAATGCCCTCCCGCAACGCGCCCCGGTGCAGTGTACAGGTTGCCGAGCCCATTGTCCTGTCCGCCCGTGTGGTTGACGCCTGCGAATGCGGCTGCTGCTCCTGTGACTGCTGCTGCAACTGCAGCTGCATTCCGGAATGCATTACCCGCCGGTATGGCGGCAATTTCTGCGATGACAACAACGGCAAGATCGTGTATGTCACCATCGGTATCTTTACCATTGTTCAGCTGATCCGCAATGTGCAGATGCTGGTTCCGGTATACGATTACTGCATGCCCAGCAAGGAATGCTGCCCCACCAGCGACAATCCCTGCGACCTGTTCCGCAAGATGTGCTTCCCGGTGGATGAATTCTTCCCGCCCAAGAGCGACGGCCACGGCTGCGACTGCGAGCGGTAATTCTTCCGCATCTGTCAATGGAAAAAAGAGCCCTCCCCGTTCCCAACGGAACGGGGAGGGCCTTTCTATAGAAGCAGAAATCAAGGAGCGGCGGACCGTCCCCAGGGACAGGCGATGCGGCCGTCCAGCGCCGCCACAACGGCGGCGGCGGATTTGTCTGGCAGATCCAGCCAGGCGGATGGATCTCAGAGCTGATGCAGATAATGCGCATCGGAATTCAGCAGCAGTGGTTTGCCGGCGGCTTCCGGATACCGGGCAACCAGAGCCGGCACATCTCCCCGGGCTGTGATTTCCACCGCCTGGAAGCCCACAGGGGGGATATCCCCCAGGGCGGCAGTAACGCTGTAGGAATCCCGGTCAATGTGAGCCGGGAAAGCAGTGCCGCCGAAGGAACGAGCCAGCGGCAGAACCTCTTCCACACTGATGGAGGAGGCGGTGGTGAGCAGGATGCTCTGTCGTCCCACAATTTCATCGTTTGCGTCCATCAACAGTTGTTCCCCGAAAATATCCGGTCGGTTGTTCACCGGCGGCAGGGTGGGGGCTACCGCAGCGTTAAAGGCCATCGCGGCCTCCAAGCTAGGGAATAAGCAAACCACATGCGCCTCTTCCGCCGTGCACAGTTCCATGCCGGGGACCACTGTCAGGCCGGTTTCTTCGGCCACCTGCAGCAAAGCGGGGCAGTTGCCACTGCTGTTGTGGTCGGTGAGGGCAATGATATCGAAACCGGCCAGAAGGGCCATATTGACGATGTTGTTGGGGGTCATGTCACTGTCGCCGCAGGGGGAGAGACAGGAATGAATGTGCAGATCGTAGGTCAGCCGCATGTTCTCTCCTCCTTTGGGCTTTTTTCACTGCCTCAGTAGACAAGCCGGATGACGTGAAAGCTGTGTTTCTTCAATACAGCGGTCAGCCGCCCATCTTCCATTTTGCTGTCGAAGCACCCAGTGGGTATCACCGTATCGGGAGCAGCCTCGGTGTTGCAGGCTTTGAGGTCATCGTGATACAGCATCCGATGTTCCAAAATGCGTATACCGGCATACTGGCGCAGATCACAGGTGAGCTCCGATTCGTTTTCCAGGTCTTTGTTTACCGCGAAGATAGTGAGCTGGCGCTTATCTTCGGCTGCCACCGCCACGGCGTCCAGAATCGGGGCATCGCCATAGGTTTTGCTTGGATATGTATCGCAGCGGACCAGGGTTTGCAGCGCTGTGCCGCGCCCGCAGAGGCTGGCAATTTGATACGGATAATAGATGGTCTGCGCCCAAGCGCCGGAGGGGGAGGTCATGATGGGGGCGATCACATTCACCAGTTGCGCCATGCAGGCAATCTTCACCCGATCCGCGTGGCGCAGCAGGGTGATGAGCATACTGCCCACCAGCAGAGCATCTTCAAAATTATAAATGTCCTCCAGTAGGGGCGGCGCTTCTGTCCAGCGGGGAATTTTCTGATCAGCCTCGTTGGAATGATACCAGACATTCCACTCGTCGAAAGAGAGATGAATACTTTTTTGGGCCCGCTTACGGGCTTTTACACTATCACAGATACTGATGACAGAGGAGATGAAGGCGTCCATTCCCGCGGTGGAGGCCAGAAAATCCGCTGTGTCGCCGTCCCGATTGCCGTAATACTGGTGGAGGGAAAGATAATCCACTTGATCATAGCATTCCTCCAGTACCCGGTCCTCCCAGGAGCCAAAGGTGGGCATGGTCATACCGGAGCTGCCGCAGGCCACCAGTTCAATACCGGGGTCCTGCATTTTCATCACCCGACCCGTTTCCGCCGCCAGCCTGCCGTATTCCGCCGCTGTTTTGTGCCCGATCTGCCAGGGCCCATCCATTTCGTTTCCCAGGCACCACACCTTGATGTTGTGGGGCTGCGGCACGCCGTGCTGAATCCGCAGGTCGCTGTAACGGGTACCCCCGGGAAAATTGCAGTATTCCAGCAGGTTCTTAGCATCTTCGGTACCCCGGGTGCCAAGATTAACCGCCATCATGGGTTCCGTTTCTGCCTGCCGGCACCAGGCGGTGAACTCATTGAGGCCGAATGCGTTGCTCTCGATGGAGGACCAGGCCAGTTCCGGCCTGGGGTTGCGCACTGGCCCCACACTGTCCTCCCAGCAAAAGCCGGAAACAAAGTTGCCGCCGGGATACCGGACAATGGGGACCCGCAGCCCTCGCACCAGCTCCATAGTGTCACGCCGGAAGCCGTTTTCATCTGATAAGGGACTGCCCCTATCATAGATGCCGCCGTATACGGCCCGACCCAAATGCTCGATAAAGGAGCCGTAAATCCGGGGATCTATCTGCCCGATGGTAAAATGCCGGTCGAGAATAAGCTCTGCTTTTTTCAAAGGAAACGCCTCCTTCAAAGATGGGATATATCCCTACATTACTGGCATTCGCAACCGCCCCATTCCACTACGGTGAAGCCGGAGCGAACGGGCGCGGGTTCCAGCGCCTGCTCCGGTACCGCTGCCGCTTTATCCAACGGTTTGTATGCCATGAAGATCCGCAGCAGGGTGTCGGGGGCGGGCGTGATGGAAAGCCTGGCGGCGTCAGTGTAAGCTTCTTTTTGAAAAGCAATGAGATTATAAGGATTCTGCTGCATTCGGGGAAGCCAGTAGGTGATGAAATCCGCGGCCTCCCGGTCGTTGAGCCCCAGCAGTGCCAGCTTTTCTTCTAAAAATGCTGCTGTCTCCGTGCCGGCCACAACGAAGCCGCTGGAGAAATCCCATTTTGCGTTCAGTTCGCCTTCCCAGAACAGATAAGGATACTCCCGGCAGGATTCATCCGTCAGGGCGCCGTCCGGCCGGGCGGTTACCTTCCAGGTGCGGGAATCCAGCGCCGGATAGGCGCAGTTCAGGTCCCCATCCAGTTCCAGGGAGACGGTGACGGCGGTTTCTTGCTCTGGGTAGAGATAGAGCACCGGTTTTTCGGCTTTTGGTCCGATGAAGTCGGGGATACAGCCGGTCAGGGACAGCATCGCCAGCGCCCCGGCCAGGGCCGCGAAACGATGGATTTTCATGCCGCGCCTCCTTTTATAGCCAAGCGGGTTTCATTCAGCCGTCAGGCTTCCTCCGACTGCCAGCCTTTGCAGACATCCACCCATTCCGTGGCGTGAGAATAGGTAAACAGGTCGTCACAGGTGAGCTCAATGGCAGAGTTGGCGCTGCCGCAAGCAGGAAAGACGGTGCTGAACCGCTGCAGGGAAATATCCAGGCAGACATGTACTGTGTCGGGCACTGCGAAGGGACAAACGCCGCCCACCGCGTGACCGGTAAGCCGCAGAGCATCCTCGGGGGCCAGCATCTTGGCCTTGCACCCAAAGGCGGCCTTGAATTTTGGATTATCAATCCGGGCGTCGCCTGCCGCCACAATCAGCAGACAGCCCTCGCCCTCCTGAAAGGAGAGGGTCTTGGCAATACGGGCGGGCTCTACTCCCAGCGCCTGGGCGGCCAGCTCCACGGTGGCGCTGGATTGGGAAAACTCCCGGATATCCTTTTCCCGCCCCAGAGGACGGAAGTATTCACGGACAAGGGCAATGGACATGATACAGGATCTCCTTTATTTTATCTTTTGTTGGGCAGATTTTCGCTCAGGGATCAGGCGATGAATCTGAATGATCCAGCAGTTTTCCCAGGGCCACGGCCAGATGATAGGCGTTTTCACCGCTGCGCAGGACGGCGACGCCCTGGACTTCCGCTTTGGCTTTGGCTTCCGGATCCAGCGGAGAATCCTCCGTGAGGATGATGCAGGCGGTATCCGCCAGCACGGCCACGGCCACGGCGTTAACATTGCCCATCACCGTCATCCAGGCGTCCCCCTCCTGGGCGCGGCCCATCACCCAGCTGAGCAGATCGCCGCAGTAGCCGCCGGTGACCTGCCGGTCAGGGTCACCTTCCGTCAGCCATTCCAGCGACAGAGCCTTTTGCAATTCTGCAACCGTCATAACATCCGTCTCCTTTATTGACTGTCCCGATCCGGCGCAGATTCCTGGCCGGGCACATAGCCCTCCAGCCGGGAGAGCTGGCTGGCGATATCCTGGATTCTCTGCCGCATTCGGAAGATGCAGTCGTTTTCCTGGGCATTGCCCCGGACGATATCCTCAGCCAGAGCACGGCAGGTGGGAGCGCCGCAGGAGCCGCAGTCCAGCTGGGGAAGCCGCTGGCTGATCTGGTCGATCTCCTGCATCAGCCGCATGGCGTCCTCCACATTTTCCGCCAGCTTCATCACAGGAGCGAACTCCAGCAGCTCGGTCCATTCCAGTTCCCGGCCGCTTTCCGCATCCTGAAGCCGGTTACAGGACACCGGCAGATATTTGCGCAGCCGCTGGATCCGGGCCCGGGCCACATAGCCGTTTTCCGCGGTGAAGATGCCGCCCACACAGCCGCCCGCGCAGGCATTGAGTTCAATGAAGTCCAGCTCCTGCAGCTTTTCGTCCTCCAGCTCCTCCAGCACCTTGATGACGTTTTCAATACCGTCGGCGGCCAGATGGTTTTCGTTGAGCAAGCCCGCCGCTTCGCCGCCGATGGAGGACCAGCTGACCCCGATGATGCCCGATTTCGCCAGGGGCTCCACCTTCTCCAGCTTGTTCATCCGGCTCACCAGCGCGGGATAAACGTCGCTGATAGCAAGAACGCCGTCCACATTGGAACGTTCGATGCCGATGGGGACCCGCACATCTGTGACCTTGGCCGCGCAGGGGGAGATGAAAAAGATACCGATTTTCTCCGAGGAAAGGCCGGTTTTCTCCATGGCTTCCCGCCGGGCCATCAAAGCGGCTACTTCCATGGGACTTTTCAGCTGCAGCACATGATCGCACAAATCGGGGAATCGGACCCTGATCAGCCGCACCACCGCCGGGCAGGCGGAGCTGATTACCGGCCGCTTCAGCTTGCCGTCAGCGAGCAGCTGCCTGGTCGCGTCGGAGACGATTTCCGCGGCTCGGGATACCTCAAACACATCGTCGAAGCCCAGCCCTTTCAGGCCGCTGAGTACGATGTCAATATCGTCGAGATGATTGAATTGGCCGTAAAGAGCGGGAGCGGGCAGGGCCACGGCATATTGAAAATTTTCCAGCATGGACAGGGAATCGTGATTCGCCTTTTTGGCATGGTGAGGGCAGACGCGGATGCATTCGCCGCAGTCGATGCAGCGTTCCGAGATGATCTGCGCCTTGCCGCCACGTACCCGGATAGCCTGGGTGGGGCAGCGCTTGATGCAGTTGGTGCATCCCACACATTTGTCCCGGTCCAGCGTGACGGAATGAAAGAATCGGTCCATTGGGATACCACTTGCCTTTCTGTGGAATAGGGAAGGCTCAGGAGGATGCGCTCCTGACCACCAGCGTCATACGAGTGCCGGCGCCGATTTCCGTTTTGATATCCATATAATCCGTATATTTTTTGATGTTGGGCAGGCCCATGCCGGCGCCGAATCCCAAGGAGCGCACATTGTCCGGGGCGGTGGACCAGCCTTCCTGCATGGCCTGCTCCACATCCGGGATGCCGGGACCGTGATCGGTGAGCACCATGGATACCCGGTCGGGAAGAATCTCCACATCCGCTTCACCGCCGCCGGCGTGGATCACCATGTTGATTTCCGCCTCATACATAGCGATGGACACCCGGCGGATCAGATCAGACGGAAAACCCAGCTGTTTGAGCGTGCGCTTCACCGCACCGGATGCCTCGCCGGCCCGGGTGAAATCGTCGCCGGGAACGTCATAATGGAGTTTTATGTTCATATCGCCGCCACCGCCCGTTCGTCAGCGGACATTGTCCCCGCCGTTGAGACCGCTTTCATACAGCAGGCCACAGGCGGTGAACATGCGCAGCGGGGTTTTCAGCAGAGCGATGCCTCTGTCCTCGGCCAGCTCCACCATCTCGGGAGAGGGCTCTTTGCCCCGGACGAACACCACGCAGACCATGTCCATCATGTCCGCGGTGCGGATCACCTGAGGGTTCACTAGGCCGGTGAGCAGCACCGATTGATCTTTAACAAAGGCCAGGACATCGCTCATCATGTCGCTGCCGCAGGCATTGTGGACCTCCGTGTCCACACAGACATTGGGACTCACCAGATCGGCCTTTAAAATGCGTTGCACATCGGCTATTGTCATAGCGGGTACCATTCCTTTCTTATTACCGCGATCATGACTCCATGAACTCATTACGGCAATTTAACCATATTATATCGTTTTGCCGGTTATGATGCAAGCCGTTTTGAACATTGGGAAATTTTCCGGTGAAAATTTCTTTGGATTTGGCGGATTAACAATTGACTATTATTTATCAGGATAGTACAATAAAAAACAATATAGCCTTTGAGAAACATTGGAGGAGAGAAACATGGCGAGAGTGTATAATTTTTCGGCCGGACCCTCGGTCCTTCCCGAAAGCGTGTTGCATCAGGCGGCGGATGAGATGCTGGATTATCAGGGTTCCGGTCAGTCGGTGATGGAGATGTCCCACCGCTCCAAGGTGTATGACGCCATTATCAAGGAATGCGAGGCCCTGCTCCGGGAGGTTATGAGCATCCCGGATAATTATAAGGTGCTGTTCCTCCAGGGCGGCGCTTCCTCTCAGTTTGCCATGCTGCCCCTGAACCTGATGAACGGCAGCGGCAAGGCGGATTTCGTGCTTACCGGCCAGTGGGCCAACAAGGCGTATCAGGAGGCTTCCCGTTACGGCGAAGCTCACGTGGTGGCATCTTCCAAGGATAAGACCTTCTCCTACATACCCAAGCTGGATCCCGCAACTTTTACGCCGGATGCGGATTATTTCCACATCTGCCTCAACAACACCATCTATGGTACCCGCTACACCACCCTGCCTGAAACCGGCAGTGTGCCGCTGGTGGCGGACGTGTCCTCCTGCATTCTGTCCGAACCCATCGATGTGTCCAAGTTCGGCGTGCTGTACGCCGGCGCTCAGAAGAACATGGCTCCCGCCGGCCTGACGGTGGTGATCATACGGGAGGATCTCATCGGTCATGCCCGGGACATCACCCCCACCATGTTCAACTATCAGACTCACGCGGACAACGATTCCATGTACAATACGCCCCCCTGCTATGCCATCTATATCTGCAAGCTGGTGTTGGAGTGGATCAAAAACGAAATCGGCGGCCTGGAGAAAATGAAGGAGCGCAATGAAAAGAAAGCGGCGCTGCTTTATGATTTCCTGGATTCCTCCAAGCTGTTCAAGGGCACGGTGGTCAAGGAGGACCGCTCCCTGATGAACATCCCCTTTGTCACCGGCAACGAGGAGTTGGATGCCAAATTTGTCAAGGAAGCGGCCGCGGCTGGCTTTGTCAATCTGAAGGGCCACCGCTCTGTGGGCGGTATGCGCGCCTCCATCTACAACGCCATGCCGGTGGAAGGCGTGGAGAAGCTGGTTGCTTTCATGAAGGAATTTGAGAAGAACAACGCCTGATTCCGGGCGCCATAATAAAGGAGTTGCAGCAATGAATATTCTCACCCTGAACAAAATCGCGGCCTGCGGCACCGACCGCTTCGGCGCGGAGTATACCGTGGGCGGTGAAGTGGCGAATCCAGACGGCATCATGGTCCGTTCCGCCGCTATGCATGATATGGAGCTGCCCGCCTCCCTCCAGGCCATCGCCCGTGCGGGCGCCGGCGTCAATAATATCCCGGTGGATAAATGCAGCGAGGCCGGCATTGTGGTGTTTAACACCCCCGGCGCCAACGCCAATGCCGTAAAGGAATTGGTAATCGCTGGCATGATCATCAGTTCCCGGAAGGTGGTTTCCGGTATCGAATGGGCCAAGACCCTAAAGGGTCAGGCGGAGGTCGGCAAGCTGGTGGAAAAGGGTAAATCCGCCTTTGCGGGTCCGGAGATCAAAGGGAAGAAGCTGGGTGTAATCGGCTTGGGCGCTATCGGCTGCTTGGTGGCCAACGCCGCCAAATCCCTGGGTATGGATGTCTACGGTTACGATCCCTACCTGTCGGTAGACGCGGCCTGGGGACTCTCCCGGGCGGTGCATCACGCTGTCAGCGAGGAGCAGATTTTTGCCGAGTGCGACTATATCACCGTTCATGTACCTCTCAACGACGCCACACGGAACAAGTTCAACAGAGACACCTTAGCCATGTGCAAGGACGGGGTGCGGATTCTTAACTTCTCCCGGGACGGGCTGGTGAATTCCGCCGATATGCTGGAGGCGCTGGCTTCCGGCAAGGTAGCGGCCTATGTGGTGGACTTCCCCACCGAGGAGATGCTGGGTGTGGAAGGGGTTATCGCCATTCCTCATCTGGGCGCTTCCACCCCTGAAAGCGAAGACAACTGCGCTATGATGGCGGCGGACGAGTTGATGGATTATCTGGAGAACGGCAACATCACCCATTCGGTCAACTATCCTGATCTGCAGGTTCCCCGCAGCACCGACGTGCGGGTATGCGTTATGCATAAGAACATTCCCAATATGCTTTCCCAGATCAGCGGTGTGGTTTCCGAATACGGCGTTAACATCGATACCATGACCAACCGTTCCCGTAAGGAGTACGCTTACACAATTCTGGATGTGGTGAGCGATCTCCCGGCGGAATGCATCGAAAAGATCAACGCTGTGGACGGTGTGATCCGGGTGCGCAAAATCTGATATACGGATAAATTGGGCCTCCTCGGACGCTGTTCGGGGAGGCTTTGTTATAGTAGCTGCGATAAATACAAACAGACATAATACGACAGAGTTCGACTTTTTGGATAGGTAAATCGAACTTCTGACGGTCCTTGCAGGCGGCGGCTGAAGGGCGCAAGCTGTATGCACAAGCTATACCATTGGTTGCTAAAGGAAAATTCCCCAGGAACTCAAGAAGAGGATTGAATTTTGCATATACTTAATATGGAAAAGCGGGAGATAACGGATGAATCGTGAGGAGATCAGACTTTGGATTCAGGAGCGGGCGGAGCCGGATTTTCAATCCTTTTCCGCCGCTTTGGTGCCCGGAGCGGATAATATGGCAGGGGTGAGGCTGCCGCTGCTGAAAAGCTTGGCAAAGGATATCGCCGGACAGCCGGATTGGCGGATATTTGTGGAAAATACAGATGACATCTGGTTTGAGGAAACCATGCTGCGGGGAATGGTGATCGGCTGCGCGTCTATGGAGCTGGAGGAACGGCTGGAACGGGTGGCGGCGTTTGTGCCTCAGATCCGCAACTGGTCGGTGTGCGACAGCTTCTGCGCCGCGCAGAAATGGGCCGCACGCAGCCGGGATACAGTCTGGATGTTTCTCCAGCCCTACCTTCAATCGGAAGAAGAATTCCACGTCCGTTTTGCCACGGTGATGCTGCTGGACCATTTTCTGACGGAGGATTTCATCGACCGGGTGCTGGACGCGCTGGATAAAATGAAATTGACCGGGTATTACGCCCAGATGGCGGCAGCCTGGGCGGTTTCCATCGCCTATGTGAAATTTCCGCAGAAAACAGAGGATTATCTCCATCGATGCAGACTGGATGATTTCACCTATAACAAAGCCATTCAAAAAGCGATAGAATCCCGCCGGGTGTGTGAGGCGGATAAAGAACGGCTGCGAGGAATGAAAAGGAAAGGGTGAACAATCGGAAATGATTATCAGCATCAGCCGTCGAACGGATATCCCCGCCCTGTATACGGATTGGCTGATGAACCGACTGCGGGAGGGATATGCCTTGGTACGGGAACCCTACCGCCCCCATCGGGTCGGTCGGGTGAATTTGGCGCCGCAGGAAACGGACTGTCTGGTTTTCTGGTCTAAAAATCCGGAGCCGCTGCTGCCTCACTTAGAAGAAATTGAGAGGATGGGCCATCTGTTCTATTTCCAGTTTACCCTGAATCCCTACGGCCCACCCTTGGAAGCGGGCTTGCCGCCGGTGAACAGAAGGATCGATACCTTTCGGCGGCTTGCCCAGGCTGTTGGGCCGGAGCGGGTGATCTGGCGGTATGACCCGGTAATCTTCGGCAGCGGATGGGACGCGGAGAAACACCGGGCGGTTTTTGAAGAGTTGGCGGAGGACCTGGAAGGATGTTCCCGCCGCTGCATTTTCAGCTTTCTTGATTGGTATCCCGGCATGCAGGGGAGGATGCAGGGACTGGCCCAGCGGCCGGATGAGGTTCAACGGTATTCTGTGGCTGCCGGCATTGCAGCGTCCGCCAGGCGGCATGGATTCCACCTTGCTACCTGCTGCGAAGAGGAAGACTATGGGGAACTGGGGATCGGCCGGGCATCCTGTATTGATCCGGAGCTGATTGAGAAGCTGCTGGGCTGCCCTGTCCGTCAGAAGAAAGATCCGGGACAGCGGCCGGGCTGCGGCTGCATAGCCAGTGTGGATATCGGCGCTTATGGAACTTGTCTCAACGGCTGCCGATACTGCTATGCCAATCGGTCGGAGAGGGCGGCAGAGCGGAATCACGCGAGACATGATCCCGCATCCCCGCTGCTGACCGGCTGTCTGGAAGCGGAGGATGAGATTGTGGAGAAAGATACAGGTTCGGTCCGGATCGGCCAGACATCTCTTTTTGGAGAACACAATCGAGGATGAATTGTTATGTCAGACAACCATCCTATTCAAGGCTGCCAGAGGCATATTTATTTTCTCAATCTCATAGGTATATGCGGCGCCCGTCGTCTTAAAACGCAAATCCTTATAGAGGGCATATCATCATATGGATTTCAGACTACTGAAGCGTTTTCAGACGAGGGCGGAAGAGGGCGGAAAGCGGCGCGCTGCGGCAGGGCAGGGCCGCCAAGCGAGCAGGATGGGTTCTGACCCGTGAAATCGGCCAATTGGAGGATTTGGACCGGTTGCAGGGGAAGGCGGAAGGTGATATAATGCGCGTAGCAGCCATGGGCGCTGATGGAGGACAGAATACATGAGTGAACAGCAGGGCAACCATCCGGAAGGGCAGAACGACGAGCTGCCCAATGCTTTTTCAACTGACGATTCTCCCAAGAACGAGATGCGCGGACGGTTAACCCGTCTGCTGAAAAGTTTGAAGCCGGGACAGATTCTCACCATGGGATTCCTCGCGGTGGTAATACTGGGTGCGCTGCTGCTGACACTGCCTGTCGCAACCATCGACCGGGAAACTTTGGGATTTGTGGACGCTCTGTTTACCGCTACCTCTGCCGTGTGCGTCACCGGCCTGACAGTGGTGAACACAGGCGTTACCTTTTCCGTTTTCGGGCAGGTCGTCATCATTGTGCTGATTCAGATCGGCGGTTTAGGCTTTATGACGATGGCTTCGCTGGTATTCATGGCTATTGGCCGCCGGATTTCCCTGCGGGAACGGCTGGTGATTCAGGAATCCTTCAACGCCGATTCTCTCCAGGGGCTGGTACGGCTGGTCAGGAATGCCATCCTGGTTACGGTGATCATTGAAGGGATAGGCTGTGTGATCTTTACCCTGCGTTTTGTTCCGGTCTATGGGTTGGGAAAAGGCGTTTTCTACGCCATGTTTATGGCGGTGTCCGCCTTCTGCAATGCTGGATTTGATCCCTTTGGGTTTGCCAATTCCATTGAACCCTTTGCGGCGGATCCGCTGATTAATCTGACGGTGATGCTGTTGATTACGCTGGGCGGTATGGGTTTTTCGGTGATACTGGATGTCGTGCGTCAGCGCCGGTTTCGACGGCTGATGCTTCACAGCAGGATTGTTCTGGTCATGACGGGCATTCTATTTTTATCCGGCTGGCTGCTGACTCTGCTCCTGGAATGGAATAATCCGGCGACCCTGGGGAAATTTCCGCCGGCAGTGCGGGTAATGGCCGGAGCCTTCCAGTCGGTGACCCTGCGGACCGCGGGATTTGATACCATCGGCCAAGGCGGATTGACGCCGGCGGGACAGATGATAGCGATTATTCATATGTTTATCGGCGCTTCTCCGGCATCCACTGGCGGTGGTATCAAGACCACTACCTTTTTTGTGGTATTTTTATCGGTAGCAGCTATGGTGCGGCGAAAAACAGATTACAACGTCTATCATCGCCGGCTCAATGAACAGCTGATTCGCCGGGCATTGGCGATTTTCACCCTGGCGCTGACCCTGGTATTGTTTGATACGGTGGTCATCAGCGCGGTGGAAAGCTTGGCTGGAAACGAGGACACCCTGGCGGATGTGCTGTATGAAACGGTTTCGGCTTTTGCCACGGTGGGACTTACCACCGGCATTACCCCCTCCCTCAGCACGGTATCTAAGCTGCTGATCTCGCTGACAATGTTCCTGGGCAGGGTGGGGCCGCTGACGGTTTCCATGGCGCTTTCCGGCGGACCCGGGAAGCCGGATGCTATTCGTTATCCGGAAGAACGCATGATGGTGGGATAAGCGTTTTAGTTGCCTGCTCAGGCAGAAAAGGAAGGAAGACTCATGAAACAAATAGCGGTATTGGGACTCAGCCGATTTGGCGCCAGCGTGGCACGGTCTTTGGAAACCATGGGCGTGGAAGTGATGGGAGTGGACAGCGACAAGGAAAAGGTCGCGGATCTGGCTCACGATATCACCCATGTGGTTCAGGCGGATATTCTGGACGCCGACGCGCTGGATTCGCTGGGCTTGCGGAATTTCGACGTGGTGGTGCTCAGCGTCAAGGATGTGGAGATCAGTTGCCTGGCTACCATGGCGCTGAAGGATCACGGAGCTGCCAAGGTAGTCGCTCAGGCCAGCGGTGAAGCCCACGCCAAAATTCTGGAGCGTATCGGTGCGGACAAGGTGATCATGCCGGAAAAGGATATGGGGATTCGGCTGGCTCGCAGTCTGGCGGGCAACAATATCCTGGATTATATGGAGCTGTCCTCCCGTCACAGTCTGGTGGAAATCGAAGCGCTGGACGAATGGGTGGGGCACACTCTCAAGGAGAACAACATCCGTTCCCGGTATGGGATCAATGTGGTGGCGATCCGCTCAGGCAAAACTCTGCGGGTATCTCCCCAGAGTGATGATCTGATCCATGACGGCGATATCATGGTGGTTATCGGTGAAAATAACGACCTGGAGCGGATGAACAAGATAGAAAAGAAGAGAAAGAAGTAATACGGAGTCATTCCAAAGTTGATATAGCTGTGCTATGCAAAAAAAGAAGGGAGCCTGGCTCCCTTCTTTTTTTATTCAACCGTTGGGCTTTTCTTCTTATGCAGGGCAAACAGGCCCAGGCAGATAATCAACAGTACCGGAAAAACGATGGCCGCAAGAATGCCGACTTTCAGATTATCTTCAAAGGCTCCGGACACAAATCCCACCAGCGTCGGCCCCGCCGAACAGCCCAGATCCCCGGCCAGAGCCAGCAGGGCGAACATGGCGGTGCCTCCCGCCCGTATCTCCTTGGCGGAGATGCTGAAGGTACCCGGCCACATGATTCCCACCGAAAGGCCGCAGAGAGCGCAGCCAACAAGACCGAAAATCGGCCAGGGCGATAGAGCGGCCAACAGATAGCTGACGATACACAGAATGCTGCTCAGCAGCATGAAAGGAGCAAGAGACACCTTTTCGCTGAATTTAGCGTAGAAAACCCTTGCTAGCCCCATCAGCACGGCAAAAGCACAGGGGCCGGCCAGATCACCAATGGTTTTGGACACCCCCAACCCGGCTTCCGCGAAAACGGAAGCCCACTGGCTGACGGCCTGTTCACTGGCGCCCGCGCACAGCATCATCAGCAGCATAATCCAGAAGATTCGCATACCCGCCAGCTTGCGGAAGGGGAGACCTTCGGCTCCATCCGTTAGGGTGCGCAGGGGAACCTGAGAAAAATACACAGCGTTGACTAAAGGGATAATTGCCCAAATCAGGGCCAGAATCTTCCAGTTGGCAATGCCTGCAAAGGTGAAAAAGGCAGTGGACAAAAGCACTACAGCCACATGACCCCAGCAATAGAAGGAATGCAGCAGGCTCATGGCTGCCTCCTTTCGTTCGGTGGGACAGGCTTCCACTATGGGACTGATCAGTACCTCAATCAGACCGCCGCCGATGGCGTACAGGATAATGGCGGCCAACAGGCCGATATAGGGATCGGCAAACCATTCCGGCAGCACAGTGAGGCCGATCAGACCGGCAGCAGAGAACAAGTGAGCAGCCACTATACTGATGCGGTACCCGATTTTGTCCACAAATTTAGCGGCAAGAACATCCACCACCAGCTGAACCCCAAAATTAAAGGTTACCAACAGGGCGATCTTATCCAGCGAGATGGCGTAGGTGGTCTGGAAGGTCAGAAATAGAAGGGGAGCAAAGTTGTTGATAATCGCCTGTACAATGTAACCGATGAAGCTGGCGGTAAGGGTATGGCGAAAATTTTGCCGCAGACTCATGAGAACGACATCCTTTGCTGTAAAGGTCACGGTGCTCGATGAACACGGTGATCAATGTATCATGACTTTGAAAAAAAAGCAATGGCAATCTGGGAAAAAAAGACCACAAAATATAAAGACCGCCTGCTTCTCCCGGCGTTCCGAGCAGGCAGGCGGTTTGGATATTGGTTTGTCTAGTCATCAAAAAAGAAGAGTTTATGGACAGGTATCTCCAAAGCATCCGAGAGACGAAACAGGACATCCAGAGATACGCCGGTGGCCGCCAGCTCGATATTGCCGATATGCGTTCGGTCAATTTGCAGCAGCTGAGCCAGATAAGATTGGGTAAAGCCGCGCAGCTTACGGTAATAGGCAATATTCAGTCCCAGCTTTTTATATTTATCCATGTAACGGTAATCCATGATTTTTCACCCCCCAGCCAAAAAATGGCGCAGCGCCGGACCGGGGAAGGCGGCGGCTTTCCACGCGGAGATAAAACAAGAGAGCCGCGAGGGTGGCGGCTCTCATTGGAGGACCAGCGGCATTATTCCGCCGGACGTTCTTTTTTCGCTTTTTTCTCTTCCTTTTTCTCTTTTTCCAGTTCCTTATCTTCACTGGGTTTCAGACTATCCAAAATCCGTGCGGCGGCAATCCGCCGCGCATTGGCCTCCAGCGCCATGGTCATAGCCAGCTGATATAAAGCGGCGGTATCCTGCTCCCTGGCGGCGTCGATCCGGGATGCAGCTTCCTGCATCGCCTGACGATGAATAGTGGTGAAAGCCGGATACAGATCTTCCACTCCCTTGCCGGCTGTCATCCCCTCCAAAATATTGTGAATCTCAGGGAGGGAGAGCACGGATTTCAGCATACAGATCATCAGCAGCATCGCCAGATGATTTCGGGAGTATTTTTTGGATTCCGGACGGGGAAGAACGCCGTCCTTTACATAGTTATTAATCATGCTGGAGGTGAGCAGACGCTCCCCGTCACCGGAAAAAGGCGCCAGCTGTTTATCCATTAGGGTGATTACCTGATCCATATATAGATCCAGCTCCGGCAGACGATCCCATTCCGCCGGCTGATAGTCATGGATGGCAGTCGCCCAATCCAAAAGTTCCTGTGGTATTTGCTCCATATTTTCAACCAGTCCTTTCGCTTATGCAGAAGACACGGGCTCGGCTTTCCCCATTCTATCCGCCGCCCTTTTTTCCATACGGCCGAATAGCCGGCCATTCGTTTTTCTGTTTCCCTCTGTTCCCTGCCGCGTCAAAAATATGCGGCCGCATTCCTCGAATCTGTATAAAGTATAACATGATGCGGCAGACTATGCAAGAAGGGAATTTCGAATCCGTTGGGATGTTTAATACTTCATAACATAGTATTCATAATTATATGTTACAATATGAATAATAAAATCCGGTGGGGGAATTATCATGAACAATATCCGTTCGGTGGCGATTTGGGGTGACAGCGTTATGAAAGGTGTGGTGTATGACGACCTTAAAGGGCGTTATGTTCTGCTGCCGGAGTGCGGAGCGGACAAGGCTTCCAAGACGCTCGGGCTGACCCTGCGCAATCGTTCCCGTATGGGCTGTACCGTAACCAAGGGGCTGCAGATCATGAAAAAGGATTTGCTCACCGGTGTGGAAGGGGATGTGGCATTGCTGGAATTCGGTGGTAATGATTGTGATTATGACTGGGCTCAGGTGGCAGAGAGGCCGCAGGAACAGCATCTCCCCAAAACGCCGCTGCATACCTTTATCGCTCAGCTGAGGGAAATGGTTCGCCTGGCGCGGCAAAGAGGGATGGAACCGGTGATGATGAGTCTTCCTCCTATTCACGCCCAGCGGTATTTTGATTTTTTCACTCGTGATGGACTGAGCAGGGACAATATCCTGCTGTGGCTGGGGGATATCCAGTTCATCTACCGCTGGCACGAGCGGTATAATACCGCGGTTATGCGGGTGGCACAGGAATGCGGCTGCCTACTGGCAGATGTGCGGGAAGCCTTTTTGGGACAGCGGCATTATGAGGATCTGCTTTGTGCCGATGGGATTCACCCCAATGAAAAGGGACATTTCTTGATGGAAAGCGTACTGGAATCTTTCGGCGCGGCGGTACACCCGCAACTGGCGGCTGCCGAATAAGCAGCTGACCAATCCCAGAATAACAAAACAAAATCTGTGCTCATTCTTTTTTCAGGACAAAAGGGGTGGTGACAAAATGAAGCATTTTGCACCACCCTCCTTCTGCGTATATACATGCGTTGTGCAATAGTCCCTGGTTGCTTATTGAAGGGCTTACTCATCATCGTTTACATACTGCAGTATATCCGCCAGCGGCTTGCGGACCTTCTCCCGCAGTTTTTCATCGGCGGCGTAGCCCACACCGATGACTAAGCGAATGGGCTTGTCCGCTGGCAATCCCGCCGCCTCTCGTAGCGCCGTCTGGTCAAACCACCCCATGATGCAGGTGGAGAGGCCGAGATCCGTCGCCTGCAGACAGATATGGGCGGCGGCTATACCGATATCCACAGGGGCGTATATCTGTTCGCTGGGCACCGCATCCCGAATGCGGGAGATCAGCCGGGCCGGCTCTTCCACCACAATGATAAATGCGGGGCACTCGTCTGTGAATTTGTTCATCCGCCGGTCCTGCAGACATTTGGCTACCTGGGAACACCGGGAAGGCCCCTGAACCACCACAAAACTCCACGGCTGGCTGTTGCAGGCGGATGGAGAGAGCCGCGCCGTTTCCACCAATGCGATAAGCTTTTCCTTTTCCACCGGTTTGGCCGCATAATGCCGGCAGCTTTCCCGGATGCTGGCTAAGGTGTAAAAATCCTTCATAAAGCTCATATCCGCCTTTCTGTTATCAGGAGCGTACCTTCACATAGACCAACCGGCTGTTGCCTTCGTTGACGGGAACCGAACGGATATCCAGGATTCCCAGGGATTTGATGAACGGCGTCAGCTTGCGGAAACCATAGTTGCGTACGTCAAAATCAGGATACCGTTTATTCAGCCGGCTGCCGATTTCGGAGATGGAAACCCATTCATCCTCATCGGATATTTCATCCATGATGGACAACACCGCGTTTTTCACCGTTTCCAGGGGAGTCATTTCCTCCGTCCGGCGCTGGGTGGCGGAGACGGTTTCCGCCGGCTGAGCCAGGATTTCCAGGTATTTGAATTTATTGCAGGCGGAGATAAAGGCAGTGGGGGTCTTTTTCTCCCCCATTCCCAGCACCAGCATGCCCGATTCCCGCAGCCGGGCAGCCAGCCGGGTGAAGTCGCTGTCGCTGGAGACAATACAGAAGCCGTCCACATTTCCCGAATAGAGAATGTCCATGGCGTCGATGATCATGGCGGAATCGGTAGCGTTTTTCCCTGTGGTGTAGCCGTATTGCTGAACGGGAATGATGGAATTGTCCAGCAGTACGTTTTTCCAGGAGCCCAGCACGGGTTTGGTCCAGTCGCCGTAAATCCGCTTATAAGTAGCGGTCCCGTCGTTGGATACCTCGTCCAAAATGTATTTGATGTATTTATCCGATACATTGTCCGCATCGATCAGCACGGCGATACGGTTGTCCTTGGACATATGCATAACCTGCCCTTTCCTGCGCCGGAGCGCTTATTGGTTATCGATAAATATAAGCCGTGGTGAATTTCCATTTCCCGTCTTCCCTAATAGCAAAAAGGGAGGTGTCTTCTGTATGCATATCTATATATTCATACGTTACTTTTACCTGGATTTGGGCGCAGCGATGTTCGGAGCCCATCTTTACGTCCTGAAATTCCAGATAGAAGGGGGTAGCTATCAAGGAGGTCCAGACATCATGATCGACGCTGAAAGTGCTGTCAAACAGGGCGCAGAAAGCTTCTTCATCGCCCTGGCGCAGCAGCTGATTCCAGCCCTCCACCAGCTTTTCCGGCGATTGATGATACCCCAGAGAGGCGCGGTAGACCGGCAGAGATATGCCGATGCCAAGCAGCAGAAACGCCCCTGCAATCAGAAGCGGAAGCAGCCATTTCCGCCTCCTTGGGGATATCGCCTTTGAGACAGCGGACAATTGAGCATCCGGAGACGGCGCGCCCCCATCCCAGAGAAGCTGCCGGCCGCAGCGTGGACAAACCGCTTCACCAGCCAGAGGTGCCCCGCAGTATGAACAGTGATGGGTAGCCTGCGATTCCATTCACAACCCTCCTTAACGGCGAAAGCCGTGTTTCTTAATCCCAGTAATCGCTGCTTGATGACTGCTGCAGATAGGGCAGCCGGGAGAGAGAGGCGGTGGTAAAATACCATTTGCCATCCGCTTTACGGGCGGTAATCAACTGAATTTGATTATCGTAATCTGGCAGCCGGACGATGATTTCCGCATATTGATCCTTTTGCCCGATAAAGGAATCAATATACTCTACATGATACTGCTGAAAATAGGAGGACATGGATGAGGAAAGATACAAGCCGGCATCCTGCTCATCCGACGGAATCAGGGTCAGGAGCAGCTCCTCGTCGCTGCTGCGCAGAGCGGCGTTCAGGCCATCTACCAGCTTGTCCGGCGAGGCATTATATCCCAGGGAACTGCGGTAAACCGCTTGTATGCCCGCAATCAGCAGCGCCGCAGCGGCCAGAATGATGAAAAATACCAGCAGCCTGCGGATTCGTCTCCGCCGTACAGGAGAAATCGCCGTCTGGCCGGCAGGCACATCTGCCGGCTGCGGTGCCGGTACGGCTTGGAAAGGCGCGGCGCCGGGAGAAAAAGGAGGAACTTGGGGTGGAACGCTGACGGTATTCGGCAGGGATTGAATGGCTGGAACCGGCGGTACTGAATCCAGCGGCGAGGACTGGTTCAAAATATCCTCAATCCGGGCCTGCCGGTCGCTGGCGGAAAAGACGCCGCCGCAGCGGGGACAGGGGGCGGCAGGGTGAGTCATATGAGCGCCGCACCGAGGACAGAGATATTCGTTGGTTTCCGGCATAGGGAATACATCCCCTTTCAAGCGGATTTCTTTAACAGCTCTGCTGTCTAGTGTACAACAGAACACCGTCGGTTGACAAGGGCTGAGAGGCTTTTTCAGGCAAAAAGAAATATTGACGAAGTTCCTATCTGTCCGGTATTCTTTTAATAGGATAAGAAAGATCAAACGTGACTGCGTCACAGAAAAAGAATTCCCCGGCGGTTATACTAAAAGCGTACCCTGCGGAAGGCAGGAAAATCCATTAGAAATAAGGAGAGCTGCCATATGTCGGTGATAAAAGTAACGAAGAGCAATTTTGAGAGTGAAGTGGTCCGGTCGGAAAAGCCGGTGCTGTTGGATTTCTGGGCTTCCTGGTGCGGTCCGTGCCGGATGGTATCTCCCATTGTGGATGAGGTTGCGGAGGAAACGCCCGCCGTCCGTGTGGGAAAAGTCAATATCGATGAGGAGCCCGAGTTGGCTCAAGCTTTCGGCGTGATGAGTATCCCCACACTGGTGGTGGTGAAAAACGGCAAGGTGGTCCGCCAGTCCAGCGGCGCGAGACCGAAGGAATCCATTTTGGCGATGCTAAAGGGTTAAGGCGCGCAGCTTTTGTTTGTCGAGGATTCGAATCCCGCCTCGGGAATGCTCCGCAATCCCCTCGGAAGCGAAGTATTTCAGCATACGGGAAACCACTTCTCTCGCTGATCCCATGTATCTAGCAATCTGCTCCTGGGTCAGCTTGATGACAGTGTCCCCGTTTTTGGACATTTCATCCCACAGGAAAATGGCCAGCCGCTTGTCTAAACTCATAAAGAGGATCTGCTGCATGACCCACATCACATCGGAAAACCGCCGGACGGCTGTTTCCAACGCAAAGTTTTTCACGTAGACATTGCGGTCGGCAATTTCCGCAAACACCTTGCCGCCGGCGATATAGCACTCACTGTCCGTTTCCGCGTCCACAAAAACATCGAAGGTGATGGCTTCCAATACGCAGGAGGCGGACAGCATGCAGATATCCCCGGGATAGAGACGGTACAAGGTAATCTCCCGACCCTCTTCGGACAGCAGATAAGCGCGCAGGCAGCCGGTTTTTACAATGATGGCGCCGGTGCACTCGCTGTTTCCGCCGTGTATATTCTCTCCCTTGGCGTATGCTGCTTCGGTGGAAAAACGGCAGAAGAGCGCCTTATCGTCAGGGTTTAATTGATCCCAGAAAGGGAAAATTTTCGCATACAATTGCTCGCAGCAGTTGTTCAGCATAATGAGGATCCTTTCGGATAGAAATCAAGAAAGGCAGTGAAAAAATGAAGACTCTGATTATCGGCGGTGTTGCCGGCGGCGCCTCCGCTGCCGCAAGGCTGAGAAGATTAGACGAAAAGGCAGAGATTGTGATTCTGGAACGCGGCGGTTATGTCTCTTTTGCCAACTGCGGTCTGCCATATTATATCGGCGGTGAGATCACCGATCAGAGCAGCCTCACCCTGCAGACACCCCAAAGCTTCCGTTCCCGTTTCAACGTGGATGTCCGGGTAAACAGCGAGGCTGCTTATATTGATCCCGCTGCAAAAACGGTCACAGTGAGGAATACAATTACAGGGGAAAGCTGCCAAGAGAGCTACGACCGGCTGATTCTCTCTCCCGGTGCGGAACCCATCCGGCCGCCTATCCCAGGCGCGGATGCAGAAGGCGTTTTTACCCTGCGCAGCATCCCGGATACCATGCAGATCAAAGCTTATATGGAGAGCCGCTGTCCCAGATCGGCGGTGGTGGTAGGCGGCGGCTATATCGGCGTGGAAATGGCGGAAAACTTGAAACAGGCCGGGCTGGATGTCACCATTATCGAATTGACCGATCATCTGATTGCGCCGCTGGACTTTGACATGGCTGCGGACGTCCATCGTTATATAAAAAGCAAAGGGGTCCGGCTGGTCCTCGGTAACGGTGTAAAGTCCATTGCCACCGGCGGCGCCCTTACCGTCACGCTGGATAAGGGGACGTTGTCTGCGGATATGCTGATCCTGTCTGTGGGGGTGCGTCCGGATACGGCGCTGGCGGCATCCGCCGGTATCCGCGTGAACAAACGGGGAGCCATCATGGTGGATTCGTTTATGCGGACCAATGTGGAGGATATTTATGCGGTGGGAGACGCAGTGGAGGTGGCGGATTTCGTCACCGGCAGCCCGGCGTTTATTCCCTTAGCCGGGCCCGCCAATAAACAGGGCCGCATTGCGGCAGATAACATCTGCGGCCTGGAGCGCCGATATACCGGTACCCAGGGCTCTGCTGTGCTGAAAATATTCGATATGACCGTCGCTTCAACGGGAATCAACGAAAAAGCGGCGATGGCCGCGGGAATGGAATATGACAAAACGTATATCTATTCGGGTTCCCATGCATCCTATTATCCCGGGGCCACCAATATGTCCATCAAAGCGTTGTGGGATAAAAAGACGCTGCGGCTGCTTGGGGCGCAGATTGTGGGATTTGACGGCGTGGACAAACGAATGGACATACTGGCCGCCGCCATCCGTTTCGGGGCCAAGATAACGGATCTGACACAACTGGAGCTGTGTTACGCGCCTCCCTTCGGCAGCGCCAAAGATCCGGTGAATATGCTGGGCTTTGTAGCGGAAAATGTGGTTTCCGGCAAGATCAAACAGTTCTTCTGGGAGGATGTGGCCGCGCTCCCGCGGGATGGCAGCGTCACTCTGTTGGATGTGCGCACGTCAACTGAAGTCAGCCGCGGTAAAATCGACGGCTTCATGCATATACCCTTGGATAGCCTGCGGGAGCATTTGGATCAAATTCCCCGGGAGAAGCCGGTTTACGTCCACTGCCACAGCGGACTGCGCAGCTATATCGCCTGCCGTATTCTGACAGGAAACGGTTATGAATGTTACAATCTGGCCGGCGGCTGGCGGCTGTATGAATCGGTTATCCACGAAAAGACGGTGCCCGAGTATGTCTGTACCGAGTGCCGCGATTAATTGAAATTTGATGTTGGGATATAAAAGAGTATACCCTGCCGGCGATGATAAGTCAATCTGAGGGGCGCACCAATAGATCGAATAAAACCGGGCTTTTGAGGCGTTTCCCAATTTTTACGGGATTCCACAGGATAACCCCCTTCGGTATACAGAAAAAGACCGTCGTCCGCATGTCTGGTTTGCGGACGACGGTCTTTTTAGGTTTCCATCCCGTCAGACGCCTCAGTGGGGCGAGGGAGTGCGGCATAAATAGACAGGGTCCCGAGGCGAAAGGGAATAAGGAAGAAGAAATTCCCGAATACCGCTGGCGTAGGGGGCGATATCGTATTGCTGATAATATATCACCACACCTTGTGGCGTGCAGTAGAAGCTGTTTTCGTTGAAAGTTTTGACCATGAGCTTTTCATAATCTTCAAAGTAGATCTCCGGCTCTTTTTGAATTTGTGCCCGTATCTGCTGGAAAATGCGGCGTTTATAAAAGCGGTCGGAGAGAAAGAGAGAGGAGAGAGGAATTTGTTTGGCGCCGCGCAGGTTCCAGGTTTGTGAATACCGCAGCGTGCTGCCGTGGGCCCCGCCGGTGAAGGTATAGCGGTCAAAATACAGGCTGAGGATGCAGCCCTGCTGGTATGTTATGTGGTATTCTGTCAGTACCTCGTATACCATAACGGGATAATTGTTCTGCACGGCGAAGCGATAGCCTTCCACTGCCTGAGGATAGAGTTCCTCCTGCACATATTGCAGGTAGGACAAGGCCTGCAGCTTATAGAATCGATTGATTTCCATAACCGAACGGGGATATAGGACAGACCGAAAAATCGGATAGTAGATTTTATAGGTTAGGACGATTTCGTCCTCATAGCGCAGTTCTCCCTCCAATATCCCTGGAGACGAGCGCAGCCTATTTTTATCCAAAGCCATCACCTCGCGTCATCTTATGCGGGGGACGAGCCATATGTGCGAATGATAAGATAAGTTTCCTAAATAACAGAGGAGAAGGACTATTGGAGCAATAAGAAAACCTGCGATGCGCAAATGTACTCATCGCAGGTATGGCGGAACCGTTTATTCTCTCGTCGAACCGACTCCCGGGAATCGACTAGCAATTAAATAATCTAAAAACTATAAAACGATATTTTGGCATTTTAGGCTGTTGGAGTTGAACTCTTACGATTTCATAAGATATCACTTAAGAAAGGTATTTCCTTATAGGCAAACGCTTTTATATGGATCCTCAAATTAGACACAGAAAATCGTTTATTTATCTTCAGGCTTTTCAAGTAAAACAAATGCAACAAACGTTTCTTTGCGTGCCGGTTTCTGATTGTCATCAATTTCTACCACATCGTGCGTAATATGAGCAACCTTCCAGCCCTGATCCAGGAGTTCATTGATATGGGTAAAATACTTGTTTTCATTTATATTACCCTGCTCAGTATAATCTCGGCTATTGCTTAAATAAACTAACTTCTGCATCTATTTATCCTCCTTCGATATATTGAGGTCTTTTTGCATGGTGGAGTTGATGCATCTCTCATCGAACCCATCTCCTGAGGTTCGACCAGCGAATAAATTGGTGGAGGCGAAAGAATGGTGGAACAGTCCGCAAACGAGATCCTTAAGCGGCAGCCGCGGACGGAAATGGATGACAATACACCCGATTGCCGGGTGGTACTAATCGGGCGATGGGCCTTGCTGCGTGCGTATGAAACAAAATAAACCGATAACTATAGAATACGTGACTTTACACTGCGGCTAAATTTAGGTATACTAACCATGATAGATTTTAGAAAATATCGTTCTGCTAACGCGGAGGTGACAGGCGTGAATGAATTCATGAAGGACAGCCCGTTGATTTTAGAAATTAAGGCTTTGCTGGAGAATGCGAGAAAGAACATAGCACAGCAGGTCAATACGGAATTGCTTGGGACTTACTGCCAAATTGGTCGCATTATCGTGGAATACGAACAGAAGAATCAAATCCGGGCTGAATATGGAAAACAGACGATTAAGGAGCTTTCAAAAGCCTTGACGGAGGAATTCGGCAAAGGGTTTTCCCGCTCAAATCTGCAAAATATGCGGTCTTTTTATCTGGCCTATGGAAAATGCCAGTCAGTGATTGGCAAATTGACTTGGACGCATTATTGCGAACTGCTTACCATTTCTGATGAGAACAAGCGCAGCTTTTACGAGAAGGAGGCTGTCAATTCAGGCTGGTCAGTCCGGGAATTGAAAAGGCAGATCGGCAGTTCTTTGTACGAGCGATTGCTGTTATCTGACGGAGATGTCAATAAAGCCAAGGTGCTGACCCTTGCTCAAAAGGGAATTGAAATTGTACAGCCAGTGGATATCATTCGCGATCCCTATGTGTTTGAGTTCCTTGGTTTGCCGGAAGATAAGCCTATCCTGGAAAATGATTTAGAAAAGGCTCTTGTGGCTCAAATTGAGAAGTTCCTATTGGAACTCGGGCGAGGATTTATGTTTGTCGGAACACAGCAGCGGGTTACTTTGAACAACACGCACTATTATGTGGATATGGTGTTCTACAACAAGATTCTGAGGGCATATGTGCTTATCGAACTGAAAACAACAAAATTGACGCCCGAAGCCGTTGGACAGATCAATATGTATTTAAATTATTATGCTACGGAAGTAAACGAACAGGATGATAACCCGCCGATAGGAATTATTCTGTGTACGGACAAAGATAGTGTTGCGGCGGAATATGCGCTGGGTGGATTATCAAACAACATCTTTGCTTCGCGGTATGTCCTATACATGCCCAATAAGGAACAATTGATTGCGCAAGTAGAAGCCGTTTTGAATAAGTGGCGCGATGAAAAGCAGGAGGATACCGAAAAGTATGGGGTCTAAGTTGTCCGGTTTCTGTATGGAAAACAGGATTATCTGAAGATTCTTTCTGGCGGACAATGCGAGTATTCTGTGCTTACGGCGGTGTTGGGACTATTCTGGTTCTGACACCGTCTTTTTTCTATAATAAGTATGGTTGAAAGACTTGCCTTAGGTGGCAAATCATAGTAAACTATAGAAAAGATGTAATATTTTGGTGAAACAGTTCGAACACGAATGGACGGGATATCTCGGTGAGAGGACTATGTGCAGATCAGTGTGTGAAATCCACACAAAAGGTGCAATAAATGGACAAGCACGATTAGAATTGCTTCACCCAACGGAGGGTAAGGGCGTCTGATATCGCATGCCGGTCCGCATCATAGGGGCCTACACCGAGCCTAAGATAGCGGAACTCCTGACAGTGAATGATGAACGCAGGTAAACAATGAATCCAATCGTGAGGAGTGATCATGTGTGGCAAAAACTCCATTAGAAAAGCAAATAGAAAAAGCACGTAAAGAGGCCCAAAAGTCTGACCGGCAAGAAGCTGTTCGCCAACGCGCTGCAATGATCATTAGTGCTCAACCTATAATTAGTGGTTTTCGTATCATTGATGAAGCAGCAGAGACTGTTCTCAAATGCCTTATTGAGCATTGTACGGATCCAGAATCCGGGCATATAAGCTATAATCTTGAAATATTTCCTCAAGCTCTTGCTCGTTCAATAGACTTGGAGATCGAGAAGTTGGTTCAATATGGAATGGTCACATCATGTATGCCTTGGCCTAACGGCGGTATGCTTAACCTGTTGCCATGTGCGTTTTCGTATTTTGACAGGAAGATTGCGATTCAAGAACAAAGCATAAGTGAAGAAAAGAAGGTGAATCCAATTATTTTTATAAGCCATCGATCAACTGACAAGTTAATCGCTGATATGTTGGTTGATTTTTTTTCCGGAACAGGTATTCCGAGAAACACCGTGTTTTGTTCTTCATTGCCCGGTAATGATATAAATGAAAAAATATCCAGAGAAATTAAGGTGGCATTAAAGAAAAGCGTAATCAATATCGTTATTCTTTCACAAGATTACTACCAGAGTGCATATTGTCTGAACGAAGCAGGAATTCTTTGGTATCATGAGGATGTACCAGTAATTCCAATTGCACTTCCGGAAATTGATTCAAATAATATGTATGGATTCCTGAATAATGAGTATAAAATTCGGAGATTGGATTGCGATACAGATATTTCCTATATTTATGATAAAGTATGTGAAGCGGTATCCGAAATTCAGTCAAAGGTAAGCATTGTTATTTATGAAACACAAAAACTCA
>ENA-UOJE01000288-UOJE01000288.1-human-gut-metagenome-genome-assembly--contig:-C23-NODE-288-length-61226-cov-8.831832_pt1 | contig 61226 bp, 47 predicted proteins | sample MGYA00242341_ERZ723888 | MGnify/ENA metagenome assembly ERZ723888 | reverse complement strand
ACCGGTTATCTGGAAACGCTGAACGATCCCAGCTATTACGGCCAGATTGTGGTGCAGACCTTTCCGCTTATCGGCAATTACGGGGTGATTCCGGCGGATTTTGAGAGCGGCGCTCCCCGGCTGCAGGGCTATATTGTGCGTGAATGGTGTCAGGAACCCTCCAACTTTCGTTGTGCCGGGGGTCTTGACGCCTTTTTAAAAGAAAAGGGGATCGTTGGTTTGTCCGGCATCGATACCCGCGCTTTGACCCGGATTGTCCGGGAGCACGGGGTGATGAACGGGCGGATCAGCCGTTCCCCCGACCTCACCCCGGCGGAACAGGAGGCGGTGCGGGACTACCGGGTCACCGGCGCGGTGCGGGCGGTGAGCTGTCACGCCCCGGAGATTCTCCAGCCGGAGGGGTCGCCTCTTTGTCATGTGGTTCTTTGGGATTTCGGCGCCAAGGAGAACATCCGCCGGGAGCTGGTCAAGCGGGGCTGCCGGGTGACGGCGGTGGACGCTTCCGCCACGGCGGCGGATATCCTGGCCCTAAAGCCGGACGGTCTGATGCTCTCCAACGGCCCCGGCGATCCGGCGGAAAACGTGGAAATCGTGGCCGAACTGCGCAAGTTGATGGAAACCGGCCTGCCTGCTTTCGGCATTTGCCTGGGCCATCAGCTGCTGGCTTTATCTATGGGCGGCCGGACAGAAAAGATGAAATACGGCCACCGGGGGGCCAATCAGCCGGCGGTGCGCGCCGCCGACGGGCGGGTGTTCATTACCAGCCAGAATCACGGCTATCAGGTGGTAGGGAATTCCCTGCCGGGAGAGGCCGTCGTCAGCTATGTGAACGGCAACGACGGCAGCTGTGAGGGTGTGACCTACACCCATCTCCCGGCCTTTTCGGTTCAATTTCACCCGGAGGCCGCCGCCGGCCCCCAGGACACCTCGTTTCTCTTCGACGACTTTGTGCAGCTGATGAAAGGAGTTGACGCGCCATGCCGCTGAATCCCGCAATCCATAAGGTGATGGTCATCGGTTCCGGTCCCATTGTCATCGGCCAGGCCGCCGAGTTCGACTATGCCGGCACCCAGGCCTGCCGTGCGCTGAAGGAGGAAGGGCTGGAGGTGGTGCTTGTCAACTCCAACCCCGCCACCATCATGACCGATCAGCACATGGCGGATAAAATTTATATCGAGCCGCTGACCTTGGATATCGTCAAACGCATCATCGAAAAGGAGCAGCCGGACAGTCTGCTCTCCACCTTGGGCGGGCAGACGGGGCTGACCCTGTCCATGCAGCTGGCGAAGGAAGGTTTCCTGGAGAAGCACCACGTCCGGCTGCTGGGCGCCCGCCCGGAAACCATCGACAAGGCGGAGGACCGCCAGCTGTTCAAGGATACCATGGAAGCCATCGGACAACCGGTCATCCCCTCCAAGGTTGTCACCGATTTGGACGCAGCCATGGCCTTTGCGGAGGAAATCGGTTATCCGGTAATCGTCCGCCCCGCCTTCACCCTGGGCGGCAGCGGCGGCGGCATCGCGGAAACGCCGGAGGAACTGCGCGAAATCGCCGGCAACGGTCTGCGGCTTTCCCCCATCCATCAGATTCTGGTGGAAAAAGGCATCGCCGGTTGGAAGGAAATCGAATTCGAGGTCATGCGGGACAGCCGGGGCAACGTCATTACGGTGTGCAGCATGGAAAACTTCGATCCCGTAGGGGTTCATACCGGTGACAGCATCGTCATCGCTCCCACCGTCACCCTGTCGGATAAGGAATATCAGATGCTCCGCACCGCGGCTCTGAACATTATCACCGCCCTGGAGGTGGAGGGAGGCTGCAACTGCCAGTTCGCCCTCCATCCTGACAGCTTTGAATATGCGGTGATCGAGGTGAATCCCCGGGTGTCCCGCTCCTCCGCCCTGGCTTCCAAGGCCACCGGCTACCCCATCGCCAAGGTGGCGGCTAAAATCGCGGTGGGTTACACCCTGGACGAGATCCGCAACGCGGTCACCGGCACCACCTATGCCTGCTTTGAACCGGCGCTGGACTATGTGGTGGTGAAGATGCCCAAGTGGCCCTTCGACAAATTCGTCTACGCCCAGCGGACTCTGGGCACCCAGATGAAAGCCACCGGCGAGGTGATGGCCATCGGCCAGAGCTTTGAAGAGGCCATGATGAAGGCGGTGCGGGGGGCGGAAATCGGTCATGACTGCCTGCGCAGCCCCGGCCTGGCGGACGTATCGGACGAGGAGATACGGGAGAGGCTTCGCACCTGCGACGACAACCGTCTGTTTGTGATTTACGAAGCCTTGAGCCGGGGCGTGACACCGGAGGAAATCCACGCCGTCACCAAAATCGACCGTTGGTTCCTCTGCAAGCTGCGCCATCTCACGGAGATGGACCGGCTGCTGCAGACAGCCCCATTGGACGCCGCCCTCTACCGCCGGGCCAAGCGTTTGGGTTACCCGGACAAGGTGATCACCCGGCTCAGCGGCGGAGACATCCAGGCGGTGGGCGGGCCCCTGCTCCCCAGTTACAAAATGGTGGATACCTGCGCAGCGGAATTTGCAGCCCAGACCCCCTATTTCTACGGCTGCTATGATGAAGAGAATGAAGCGGCCGGCTTTATCGCCGCCCATCCCACCGGCAGGAAAACGGTGATCGTTTTCGGCTCCGGCCCCATCCGTATCGGCCAGGGCATTGAGTTCGACTATGCCTCCGTCCACTGCGTCTGGGCGCTGAAGGAGGCCGGGTACGACGTGGTGATTGTCAACAACAACCCCGAAACCGTTTCCACCGACTTCGACACCGCCGACCGGCTGTATTTCGAACCTCTCACCGACGAGGACGTGGCCGGGATCATCGCCACCGAAAAGCCCTGGGGAGTGGTGGTGGCCTTTGGCGGGCAGACGGCTATCAAACTCACCAAGTACCTCAGCCGCAGCGGGGTACGGATTCTGGGCACATCCGCCGACAGCATCGACCGGGCGGAAGACCGTGAACGGTTCGACGAGCTGCTGGAGGAACTGCAGATCAAGCGTCCCCAGGGCTTCACCGTCATGTCGGCGCAGGAAGCGCTGGATGTGGCGGAACGGATCGGCTATCCGGTGCTGCTGCGGCCCTCCTATGTGCTGGGGGGACAGAACATGATCATCGCCTTTACCCCCGACGATGTGAAGGAATATATGGCCATCATCCTCAGCCAAAACATCGAGAATCCGGTGCTGGTGGACAAATATCTGATGGGCACCGAGCTGGAGGTTGATGCCATCTGCGACGGGGAAGACATTCTGATCCCCGGCATCATGGAGCATGTGGAACGGGCGGGCATCCATTCCGGCGACTCCATCGCCGTTTATCCAGCCTGGAACATCGACGATCGGCAGCGGGAACGGATTGTGGACTGTTCCCGGCGGCTGGCGGTATCCCTGGACACCAAGGGCCTTGTGAACATCCAATATCTGATTTACCAGGATGAGCTATACGTCATCGAGGTCAACCCCCGTTCCTCCCGGACCATTCCCTATATCAGCAAGGTCACCGGTGTGCCCATGGTGGACCTGGCCACCCGGGCGATGCTGGGAGAAAAACTCGCGGATATGGGCTATGGCACCGGGCTGTATAAAACCTCCGCCTACGTGGCGGTGAAGGTGCCGGTCTTCTCCTTTGAAAAGCTCACCAATGTGGATACCCATCTGGGGCCGGAGATGAAATCCACCGGCGAGGTGCTGGGCATCGCCGGCACCCGGGATGAAGCGCTGTATAAGGGGCTTATCGCCGCCGGCTACCGGCTGCAGAGGAATGGCGGCGTCTTTCTCACTGTCCGGGATTCGGACAAGGCAGAAATCGCAGACGTGGCGAAGAAGTACCACGAGTTAGGCTTTGCCCTTTACGCCACGGCGGGCACCGCGGCAGTGCTGCGCCGTCGGGGATTGCCGGTGACCGAAGTGAAGAAAATCCATGAATCGGCGGATAACCCTCTGGCTCTGCTGGACAGCGGCAAGGTAACCATTATCGTCTCCACCTCCTCCAAAGGGCGGATTCCCACCCTGGACGACGTGAAGATCCGCCGCAAGGCGGTGGAGCGGAGTATTCCCTGTCTGACCTCCATCGACACCGCCGGCGTGGTAGCCGACAGCATCCGCAGCCGCTACTCCCCCCACTGCACCGAACTGGTGGACATCAACCATCTGCGCAGTGCACGGCCCCGGCTGGCTTTTACCAAGATGGAGGGCTGCGGCAACGATTATATCTACTTCAACTGCCTGAACCAGAAAATCGACAACCCGGAGGGGCTGTCCATCCGCCTGGCCGACCGGCACAAGGGCATCGGCGGCGACGGGGCGGTGCTGATCTGTCCCTCCGACGTGGCGGACGCCAAAATGCGGATGTTCAACCTGGACGGCAGCGAAGGCAGGATGTGCGGCAACGCCATCCGCTGCGTGGGCAAATACCTCTACGACAACGGCATCTGCCGTAAGGAAGAGATGACCATTGATACCCTCAGCGGGATCAAGCGGCTGTGGCTGCATAAGTACAACGGCATTGTGCGCCGGGCCACAGTAGCCATGGGTCCGGCGGAGCTGGCCCCGGATAAGATCCCGGTGAACCTCCCGGGGGAGCGGGTGGTGGACCGGCCGGTCACCCTGGCTGGGGATGACTATCGGATCACCTGTGTATCCATGGGCAATCCCCACTGCGTGATCTTCTGCGATGAACCCGACCTGCTGGAGCTGGAAAAGATCGGTCCGGCCATCGAGTTCGATCCCGTTTTTCCAGAGCGGGTGAATGTGGAATTTATTGCCGTGCTGGACGATCACACCCTGAAGATGCGGGTGTGGGAGCGGGGCAGCGGGGAGACCTGGGCCTGCGGCACCGGCGCCTGCGCGGCGGCGGTGGCGGCGGTGGAGAACGGCTTCTGCCCCAAGGGGGAGGAGATCACCGTCAAGCTGAGAGGCGGCGACCTGGTGATCCGCTACACCGATGAAACCGTTTATCTCACCGGCGGTGCGGAAAAGATTTACGACGGTGTGGTGGAGCTGTAATCCGCCCCCTGGAAAGGACAAAAGACTATGCGCATCAACGAGCATTACAAGGATTTGCAGGAAAGCTATCTGTTTTCCACCATCGCCCACAAGGTATCCGCCTATCAGACCGCTCACCCGGATGCGGACATCGTCCGCCTGGGTATCGGGGACGTCACCCGGCCCCTCTGTCCGGCAGTGGTGGAAGCTATGGCGGCGGCTGTCCGGGAGATGGGAGAAGCCGACTCCTTCCGCGGCTACGGTCCGGAGCAGGGATATGATTTTCTCCGGGAGGCGGTGCGGGGTTACTATACCGCCCGGGGCGTGGGGCTGAAACCGGAGGAAATCTTCATCAGCGACGGCGCCAAAAGCGACGTAGGCAATATTCTGGACCTTTTCGACCGGGACAACACCGTGCTGGTGCCCGATCCGGTCTACCCGGTATATGTGGATACCAACCTTATGGCGGGGCGGCCCATCCTTTACCTGGACGCCAACGAGGAAAATGGCTTTCTGCCTTTGCCGGATGAATCGGTACGGGCAGACCTGATTTACCTCTGCTCCCCCAACAACCCCACCGGTGCGGTATATACCAGGGAGCAGCTGCAGCAATGGGTGGATTACGCCCGGGACTGCGGAGCGGTGATCCTTTTTGACGCCGCTTACGAGGCTTTTGTGGCGGACCCTGCTCTGCCCCGGAGCATTTTCGAGATTCCCGGAGCCCGGAACTGCGCCGTGGAATTCTCTTCCCTATCCAAAACCGCCGGATTCACCGGCACCCGCTGCGGCTACACCGTGGTACCTATGGAGCTGAAATGCGGTGATTTTTCCCTCAACCGTATGTGGCTGCGCCGCCAGACCACCAAGTTCAACGGCGTGTCCTATGTGGTGCAGCGGGGAGCGGCGGCGGTCTTTACCCAGGAGGGCCAGCGGCAGATTCAGGCGGATATCGCCTACTACCGGGAAAATGCCCGGGTGATCGCGGAGGCTATGCGGGAGATGGGCCTTTGGTTCACCGGCGGGGAGAACTCTCCTTACATCTGGCTGAAATGTCCCGGCGGCCGGGAATCCTGGGATTACTTTGATTATCTGCTGGATAAGGCGCAGGTGGTGGGTACCCCTGGCGCGGGTTTCGGCCAGAACGGCCGGAATTTCTTCCGACTCACCGCCTTCGGGGACCATCAGCGAACCAAGGAGGCCGTCCGGCGTATCCGGGAATTGGGATAAATGCGTTTTGCAAAAAAGCCGTGTGCAGACCGTTTGGTCCGCACACGGCTTTTTTTGCTGTCGGCGCCCTTGCGCGATGTCGTTATCATTGTCTGTCCCCGCCCTATTAAGAGACGGACGAATATTCCGCCGCCCTGTCTGCAATGGTCATGAGTTCCCGTTCGCTCTCCAAATCGCTGGCATAAGGATAAGAACGCGCACGTTTGTCAAATTGCACCCGAATCTTATCGGCTTTCGCAGTATCCTTCTCCGCAAGAAGGGCATACGCATATTCTGTGCGAAGAACGGATGGAAAATTTTTCATCGACTTCATAAAAGTTACCTGCTGTTTATTCAGCAGCCCATCCAACTGATCTTGACGGTTCTCTCCGATCAACTCGCAATAGATGCGGTCGCAAATGATCAGCCCCCGGTGCAGGCCAACCATGGCGGTATCCGTTTGAAGCAGCTCTTCCATCAGCGAATCCGCCTTATCAAATTCATGAGCATCCATCAGCCTGTTGCAAACAAATACCCCTATGGCAGCCGTCATACTATTTTTCATGTCTTCCAGAGAGGGAAGGAAAAACCATTCCTCCGGCATATCTTTCAGCCGGATTCCTTTTGTGGTCTGATCATTTATCTTCATTTGAAGCCAGAAAGAACGCAGGGCTTCCGGCTTTTTTCCCAAGGAGAGGGCGTTGTATCCATCGTTATCCACGGTTCCCAGCCGCATGGGAATCCCGTTGAACAACGCATAGGCAAAGCCGAGCACAGCAGCCGTCATCAGCCATGCCGAAAGGAAAGGGATTCCTCTGCACGGCAGATATAGCCCCAAGAAAGCTGCGCCTGAAAGAAGATTCGTCAGCGACCCGCCAAGATTGTATAAGACAAAAGGAATCTTCCCATCCGTCATTTCCGGAGGAACCATCAAGCATTGTCCGCCTGTGCCGGCAAGGGACAGCGTTCTGAAGCGCAGCTTCCCGTTTTCTTTTACCCACATGAAGCTGCCGATGCGGAAGGAAGAATACCGGTAGCCCGTCAACAATCCGAAAAGGAGGTGACCGGCTTCATGAATGAGGATCTGCAGGAATAACGCCGCGTATATTTCAATGAACAGGACGGCAAAGGCCAGCAGAAACTCCCCAAAGGTTTTATCCGCTTCAAACAGGGAATCCAGATATTTTACCATTAAGACGCCGCACACAGCGCCAATTAACAACGAACATACAATGCCTATGTATGGGCGCCGCCGTTTTTCCTTGCTTTTACTCATCAAAATCCCCCCAGCCCATGATGACTGTATAATTCCTCTTTTATTATCTATTATAACACAAAGGTCAGGCGTTTGCCGATGGGCAAACGCAAAGACACAGCCGAAAAAATTAGATATCCTCTTTTTAGGGCTGTGTCCATTATACCACAAAGCGGCGCGCGAAGCGCGGAGCCTTCCTTAGTCCGAAACGGCGTTGACCGTTTCGGTGTGGTTCAATGTTCTCTCAGCCGTCCAAAGCCTTGCATAGCATGGCTTTGGAATACGGCGTGAGGTTATTATACCGTCAAACCATTCAAAAACCAATCTTTTTCTCGCTGTCCTCTTCATTTCTATATCCGTGCCGCTTGGGTATGATGCCGCCGGTTTTGGATATGCTAAAGCAAAACCATGAAAAACGAGGAGTGTCGAGGCAAGTGGATTATCCATCAATCTGGCAGGAGGAAAAAGCGCCCCAGCCTTTTGCAGCGGGAACCGAGATCCGGCGCAACGAATCGAAAACCTATGAGGCGGTCATCGTGGGAGCGGGAATGTGCGGCCTGCTCACCGCCTACCGGCTGCTGGAGAAGGGGGTACAGTCCCTGGCCATAGTGGATGCCGGTGAACTGGCCGGCGGGGTCACCGCCCGTACCACCGCCAAGATTACCTCCCAGCATGGATTGATCTATGACCGGCTGCTGCAGGGATTGGGCAGGGAAAAAGCCTGGGCTTACGCCCAGGCCAATCAGGAGGCGGTGGAGGAGTTCGCCGCCCTGTCCCAGCAGTTTCCCTGTGATTTTCAGCGCTGCGCATCGGTGGTTTACGCTGCGGAAGAAAAGGACGCGCAGGGGGTGGAACGGGAACTGCAAGCCGCTTTGCGGGTAGGGCTTCCCGCTGCGCCGCTGCGGGGGCAGCCGCTGCCCTTCCCGGTGGCCGCAGGAGTACGGTTTGAAAATCAAGCCCGATTTCATCCGCTGAAATTCGCCTACGCCCTGGCGGCCTGTCTGTCGGCCAAGGTGGATTTTTACCTGAACACCACCGCCCTGCATCCCCGCAAAGGCGGAACGGAGGGGGTGCTACACACCACAGCGGGCACCCTTCACGCAGACAACGTGGTGGTGGCATCCCACTTTCCCTTTATGGACAAGCCCGGTTTCTATTTCGCCCGGGTATGGCAGGAGCGTTCCTACGTGCTGGCGCTGCAGAACGTCCCGAAGCTGGAGGATCTTTATTGGGGCGCGGGGGAAAACGGCTGGTCCTTCCGCCCCTATGAAGCAGGGCTGCTGGTGGGAGGCGGCTCCCATAAATCCGGCCACGAGGGACGGCAGGCCCATTTTGACCGGCTGGCGGCAGTCACCAAATCCTGGTATCCCCAGCGGCAGATAACCGCCCAGTGGTCCGCCCAGGACTGCATGACCCACGACGGCATCCCTTACATCGGACGGTACAAACAGTTGGACGGCCAGCTGGCCGCCCGGGCGTTTGTGGCCACCGGCTTTAACAAATGGGGAATGACCGGCAGCATGGTGGCCGCCGACATCATCAGCAGCGAGATCACCGGACGAGACAATCCGTACGCAGAGGTGTTCGCCCCCTCTCGTTTCGATCCGGGAATGAAGGCCAAACGCTTCCTGATGGAAAACGCGGACATGCTGAAAAACTATATCGGCGGCTATATGGAGCTGCCGCCGGAGACCGCGGCGTCCCTGAAACCGGGAGAGGGAAGGATTCTGCAGGTGGATGGGGAAAGGGTTGGGGCCTACAAGGACACCGACGGCACAATCTACACGGTGAAGCCTGTCTGCACCCATATGGGCTGCATTTTGGAGTGGAACCAGGATGAATGCTCCTGGGATTGTCCTTGTCATGGTTCCCGGTACGATATCACCGGCCATATCCTCAACAACCCTGCGCTGGAACCGCTGGGCAAAACCGCGCTGAATGAGGAATAATTTTTGCGCCGGCCCGCATAACCGGGCGGTTTTTCGGTAAAATAAGGCTGGTTGGGCAACCCGATTGCCGTTAAAAAATGACCGGGGTCGGCTGCCCGAAAGCAATGCGGAAGAAAGGGTGTTTCTAGGTGGATGTAACGGGTCAGGAATACAGGCAAATGAGTAAGCAGGCGTCGCCCAAATCGCCGGTGCTCCTCAATTGCATCAAGGCGTTCCTGGTGGGCGGGCTGATCTGCACCATCGGGCAGGTGGTGGTGAATCTGCTGACAAACGCAGGAATGGAAATCAAGGATGCACGGCTGCTCTGTTCGGTATCCCTGGTGCTGCTCAGCATCATTCTCACCGGCTTCAACGTGTATGACAACATTGCCAAACACGCCGGAGCGGGTACGCTGGTGCCCATTACCGGCTTCGCCAATGCCGTCGCCTCTCCGGCCATCGAGTTCAAAAGCGAAGGCCTGGTCACCGGTTTGGGCGCCAAGATGTTCATTATTGCCGGACCTGTGCTGGTGTACGGCATCACCGCGGCCACCATATACGGACTGATTCGGTATATCGTCGGCTTGTTTTAAGAAGGAGGGGAAAGCGATGCCGGAACGCAAAGGTCAATACACCGTGCTGATGTCCAGCCGCCCCACGATTCTGGGTTATGCGGCGGTGGTCGGGAAAAAAGAGGGAGAAGGCCCTCTGGGACGGTATTTCGATTATATCTTTGAAGACACCACTCTGGGAGAGAAAACCTGGGAAAAGGCGGAAAGCGCCCTGCAGCGGGAGGCGTTCACCCGGGCGCTGGACAAAGCGGGGCTGTCCCCCTCTCAGATTCATTATCTCTTCGCCGGGGATCTGCTGAACCAAAACATCGCCTCCACCTTCGGAATGCGGGAAAGCAACGTGCCCCTGTTGGGTCAGTTCGGCGCCTGCTCAACCATGGCCCAGACCCTGGGAATGGCCGCGGTATTTGTAGACAGCGGCGCCGCGGACTTATGCTCCGCGGTGACCTCCTCTCATTTCTGCACTGCCGAGCGGCAGTTCCGTTTCCCACTGGAATACGGCGGTCAGCGCACCCCTACCGCTCAATGGACAGCCACCGCCTCAGGTTCCGCCGTGGTGGGAATGGGAGGCAGCGGAGTCCATATCTCGGCGGTCTGCTTCGGCAAAATCAACGATCTGGGGGTCACCGACGCCAACAATATGGGCGCCGCCATGGCTCCGGCGGCGGCGGATACCATCGCCAATTTTCTCACCGATACCGCCACCACTCCGGATGATTACGATCTCATCGTTACCGGTGACCTTTCCCAGGTTGGTTCCGAGCTGCTGCGGGATCTGCTGGAACGCAAAGGGATCAAGCTGGGGAGCAAACATGCGGACTGCGGGCTGATGATGTACGACCGGGAAAAGCAGGATGTCCACGCTGGAGGCTCCGGATGCGGCTGCGCCGCCTCCATACTGTGTTCCTATTTTCTCAGTAAGCTGGAACGCAAGGAGCTGAACAACATCCTCTTTGTCGCCACCGGCGCATTAATGTCCCCTACCTCTTCCCAGCAGGGAGAATCCATCCCCGGCATCGCCCATCTGATTCATTTGACTTCAACTTAAAACAAAACCGGCGCAGAATGGTTCATTCTGCGCCGGTTTTCCTTGCTCCATGGGATGATCTATTCCACATCACGATCAGACGATTCTGTCCCTGCACAGCAGATGTCTACGGATCCTTTCTATATTTCTTCCTCTCCAGCTTGAGTTCATTCAGCTCCACCGCATTTTGCAGAATCAGCTTATACATATCTCTTTCCTGCAGGGGGATTTTATAGATCAGCTTTAGAAAACTCAGAGTCTCCTCCGAGCTTTCCACCATACTGGGGTTGTCCGTCCGATCCAACAAATAATCCACCGACACATCAAAATAATCAGCCAGCAACATCAGGGTCTGTACATCGGGGTATCGGCGGCCGGTTTCATATCCTGCAATAGCGGAATCGCTCAGATGGACAATTTCACCTAATTTATTTTGTGATAAGCCGCTTGTTTTCCTCAATTCCATTAGATGCTTCATTCACAAAAATCTCCCCGGTCTGTTGTCATACCTATACTATACCAAATTTATCTACCTCAATCCTTGACAATTAATTCGGAAAATATGCATTGATTTTTCATTCTGTTTCGATTATACTAAAAAACGATGGATACTCTATCCTTCTCATTGATTGACAAGAAGCCGGTTCCCCGACTGCCAACCGGACAGCGAGGTTTTTTGTCAGAAATCCAATCTTCTCCGTCCATTTTATCAACAAAGGGGCGTGATTCGGTGGAAATAAAAGCCGAAAAATGGGGTGGGTATCATTACATCCCTTTGCCCAAAAAGTGGCTGAATAGTCTGGGAGTCCGCAGCGGAGATCTGCTGGCGATACGGGCGCAGCGGGGAACTCTGTATATCCGCGCCGCCAAAGACTCCTCCGCGCCGGAACCGGGAGAATACTTTAAACCGATCCTCCACGGCAATCTGCTGCTTCTGCCGGAAGAGCTGCGGGAAATCATCGGTCATAAGGCTCTGCTGCATTATAAGGCGGCAATCAAGGCGGACAATACGCTGGCTCTGCTGCCGGTTACGCCCCATTGCTTCCTGTGCGGCGAGCCGTCCTTTTTATGGAAGATCACCCTCCTGCCTCCCGGGTGCCGCTCGGCGTTTTATATCTGTGACAAGTGCCGGATGTCCCTGATCTACAGCACCCGAATACAGACGACGGAATGAATATTTTTCGCCGCCCTCTCGGCAAATGCCTGACTTTCGTGATATAATGGACACAGCCTGAAAAGGGAGGATATCGAATTTTTTCGGCTGTGTCTTTGCGTTTGCCGATAGGCAAACGCCCAATCTTTGTGGTATAATGGGTAGCAAATACCCTATCGAAAGCGGGCGGTTGGCGATGAAAACCAAACGAAGGGCGTTGAAAGCGGCCTTTCCCTACACTGTTCCAATCTTCGCGGGCTTTGCCTTTTTAGGGCTGGCCTACGGCATTTTTATGCACAGCAAAGGCTTCTCCTTTATTTGGCCGATGCTGATGAGCATGACCATATTTGCCGGATCCATGGAATTTGTGGCGGCGGATCTGCTCTGCGCCGCCTTTCATCCCTTCTACGCCTTTTTTCTCACCCTGATGGTCAATGCCCGGCATCTTTTTTACGGTATCTCCATGCTGGACAAGTTCAAGGGCACCGGACCTAAGAAGTGGTATCTCATTTTCGGCATGTGCGATGAATCCTTTTCCATCAATCAGTCGGTGGAACCGCCGGAAGGGGTGGACAGGGGCTGGTTCATGTTTTTCGTCACCCTGCTGAACCAGTGCTATTGGGTGCTGGGCGCCACCGTTGGCGGCCTGCTGGGCAATCTGGTTACCTTCAATACCCAAGGCATTGAATTTGTTATGACCGCCCTGTTCACCGCTATTCTGGTGAATCAGTGGCGGGAAAACCGGGAGCATCGACCGGTACTCACCGGCCTTGCCCTGTCGGCCGTCTGCCTGGTGATATTCGGTAAAACCAACTTCATTCTGCCCGCCATGGCTTTGATTCTGGCGGTGCTGACCCTGCTGCGCAAGCCCATCGAAAGGGGGCAAAACGTATGACCACCGCACAGATGATCATCACCGTGGCCGCGGTGGTACTGGGCACCATGACCACCCGCTTTCTCCCCTTTCTGCTTTTCCCCGCCAATAAACCCACTCCCAAATACATCCAGTACCTGGGCAAGGTGCTGCCGTACGCGGTGATGGGGCTGCTGCTGATCTATTGCCTGAAGGATGTACAGGTTGCCGCCTGGCCCCACGGCATTCCCGAACTGATCGGCGTCGCCGTCACCGCCGCCCTGCAGTTCTGGCGGAAAAACATGCTGCTCTCCATTGCCGTCGGCACCATTCTCTACATGGTGCTGGTGCAGCTGGTGTTTGTCGCCTAAAGGCGGCTTGACCCCGAACCGATCCTGCCGTATACTGAATATATGTCAATAAACAGAAGGGACGGAGTGCGATGGAGCGTTACGCTTGGAAAGCGGTGGTCAAGGAGGGGATGCTGGAGGAATATGTCCGCCGGCATCAGGAAATCTGGCCGGAACTGGTGGAGGTGCTGCGGCAGGCAGGGATTGTCAACTACACCATCTGGAATTGCGGCAGTGAGCTTTTCGGATATTACGAGTGTGAAAAAGGAGCGGACTACGCCGCCGCCGTACAGGCAGGCAGCCCGGTGGTGGACCGGTGGAACGAGTACATGAAGGACGTCATGGTGATGGAGATGGATCCGGAAACCGGCGCTCAGCCCCGGCTGACCCAGGTCTTTCTGATGGAATAAACACAGCAAGCGCCCGGATCTTTTGACCCGGGCGCTTATTGCTTTCCTAAGTTTTGTCCTTTAACATGGAAGGATGTGCATAATTCAGTTAGTCCGATGGGAAGAAGCTATCTTCGTCTTTCCCACAAATGTTGGAAATCACCTCTCTAGGAAAGAAGCGGTCACAATTCTTCAAAAGTGGTTGAACCACAGTAGGTAAATGTCTCCTCACTAACCCTTCTAATCCACTCTTGTGTACGTGGACTAGGTCCATATTTTCTTATTCGGTATCCAATATTGCTTAAACGTATTTGCTTTGGATCATATCCCTCGGGACATAATGTGATACAACGATTCATAGGCGCGATTCCCTCTCCAATCGCGTTGCCGTCACCAAATGTGCTGATTTCAGATGTTTGGAAATAGAATAAATTCTTGGCAAAATATTCAATATTTTCATTTGCACTTTTTTCTGTCCATATTTCATCATTGTATTGAGCTTCTTTATTGAAAAAAACCGGCTTTTGATTCGCCAAATGATCACGCAGCTCTAAAAGGCTTAAGTATTCGCCTTGTTCATTTGCAAAATAAGCGTTGAGAGTAGGATCAAACATCACCCATTTATTCATTTCCCGGATATAAGCATGGGCAACGGCATGGTTGTCGCCATCATACGGTGAACATGGCATGAGAAAAACCCTTCTTGCCTTTATTCCAACAGCCAGGAGACATTCAGATAAAATTGTTGCCAAAGCCACACAGTTAATGCCATATGCGCTACCGTTGTTATATGAATAGTTTAAAAGATCCAACGAATTGTGCGCTATTGTGCCATCGTAATCTCCCTTGTGATACACATGCTCTGATATCCAGTGTAGTAAATTTACAGCTTTTGAAAAATCTTTTCCATCGCTGGCAATTGTCTGGATCGGATATTGGGTTTTTAAGTACTTAAATTGAGAATTGCCATTGTCGTATGAAAAATGTATGTCCTTTTCTCCTTCCGCACGCAGTGGGAAGGCCTTTAATAATCCGGTGTAAACATCATAACTCATAATATGCTCCCCTTAATATTAGTTCTTATCGTCTGCTTTTTTAGAATATAGATGGGATGGAAACCTTCCAATAATCAATCTAATTACGCTCCCGGCGCATGCTCCGGCAATCCCTGGATGAAATGAAAAGGGAAAAAGGCAAAACTGACGCCGGTGAGAAATTCCGGCTCCGTGGAAGCTCCCTTTTGATAAGCGGGATTGATCTGGTGCCACACCGTACAGCGGTATAAAACAGCGCAGAAATCGATGCTGCCGCCGTCGTTGCGGGTCATGGGGAGAGGCAGCAGCAAAATCAGCAGCAGCACGACAATCACCACGGCCCGCTTTTTGTGTTTGACTGCGCACATTCCTTTTCCTCCTCATGATACGGAATGGCCTGCCGCCGCTTCTGCTTGCGCGGATTCCACTTCCCGCATCCCTTCCAGCAGTCCGGCGTAAAAATCGGTCATATCCGCTATGCCGTCCGGCAGCGCTTTTCTCAGCAAAGGACGGCGGCGCAGATCCACCGCGTCGCAATGGGAGATGCCCCGCCTGCCACTGCTGCGAATCGGGCCCTGAAACTCCGCCCAGCGGGCGGAGACAGGGGTAACCAGCCCGTCGTTTTCTCCCTCCACAGCTTTGACCACCTGATAGGGCAGCCACAGGATCAAATCGCTGCAGGCACGGGACATAACAAAAGCGTAGCTGCGGCACCGCACACCGGAGGGAATCGGATGGGAGGCATTGAACGCGGCGGCCTCCGACGTGGTGAGTTGATGGAATACCCGATAGGAATCCGGCTGTTTATCTCCCAGGATCCGAAACCAGAGGTTGCAGAAAAAGGATGCCAGACGTACCAAGCCATCCGGCAGACGCAGCAGCCGGTCAACGGTAACAGAGCCGTTGTGGGGGGTGCAGACCGTCGTCAGAGAGGCAATCCGCGGAGCCATCCCCGGCAGGGACGCCATACAGCGGGCGTCCAGACCGCCTTTGGAATGGGCTAGAACATGCAGCTTTTCCGCTCCTGTCTCCTCCAATATCCGCATCGCCCTATCCCGCAGAGCGGCGCCATTGGATTCGATGCTGCCGTGGCTGTCCTGATCGCCGTAATAAACCCGGGCTCCCTCCGCTTCCAGCCGGGCGGGAATCCTTCCCCAATAGCAAAGGTGTTTTCTGTCCCTGGCGCCCAATCCATGTACCAATAGAATCGGATACCGCAGACCGCCTTCCATCCTTCTCCCTCCAAACCTGTTTTACTGGTTTTATTGTAGCAGGGAAAAGGGGGATTGTCATGGCCTTTATGCAAATTCCGCCTGTTCGGCATCAAACACTGCCGCAGCTTCGGGAAACCGGCGGCGGAATATCTCATCCGCCAGGGCGGTGCGCTCCCGATAGGCTTTATAAGCAGGACTGAGCAGTTCTAAATTTTTCAGGAAATCGGCGTAGCCCACCGCCTTTTGAAAGGATAACAGCTGCCGACGCAGAGCATAGGCCGGGGATTCCCGAAAAGCCGATGAGGCACGATAACGGCAATAGGCTTCCATAGCCTCCTTATTTTGTTGGAGATAGCTTTCCATATCCGTCAAAGCCGCATCCATAGCGCTATCTGCCTGGATCATCACATCGGCGGACATCCGCTCACAGGCCGACCGAAGCTGCTCCGCCAGTTCCTCCGGCATGGGGGTCTCCTCCAGATTGTCCAGAAAATCGGTAATAGCGGCATATGCGGCGGCTTTTTCCGGGGTATCCACCGGCGTATCCAGGTACCGGCCGAAATGAAAAAAGATGAAATCTCCGTATTTCCCGGGAAAAGCCGCCTGGAGCCGCCTGGCCGCCGATTCGCATTCCCCCAGCAGCCGGTTGATCGTTTCCTCCGCTTCCCGGCTGTCCGCGCCTTTCCGGATCAACAGCCGCAGACCATCCCGGCAGGCTTCCAGCCTGCGGGCCTGGCCTTCCTTTTCCCGCAGGCTGGCCCGCAGTACCTGCTCCGGCTCCGGCCCGTCCAGCACACCGCGGATTTCCTCCACCGACAGCTCCAGCCGGCGCAGCAGCGTGATCCGGCGGACCCGCCGGGCATCCTCCGGCGTAAATTCCCGGTAACCATTTTCCTGCCGGCGAGGGCTAATCAGTCCCTGTGCCTCATAATAAGCCACCGCCTTCCGGGTAGTTCCGGCGGCGCGGCACAGTTCGTTCAACAGCATAATGATCACCTCTTCTTCATTCTAAACCCGCTCCCTGGGGGCGGGTCAAGAGGTAAGAAACTGTAAAATATCACACAAAGCCCGGATGATGCCTTTTGCACCGTCCGGGCCTTATAAATGGTATTCTTCAGGCCGTTACACGATTTTCAGTCCCAGCAGCTTGGCCAGGTTCGCCGCCTGTTCCATGTTTACCATGGCATCCTTCAGTTCGCCGCCGGTCAGCAGCAATCCATCAATTCGGTCGGTGGTGAGATCAATTCCCGCCAACGGCGTACGCATAAAATTGCAGCCGGTGAGATCACAATCCCGCAAAACCGCTCCGCTCAAGGCGCTTTCCAGAAACATGCCGTTTTCCAGCACACAGCCGATAAAGGCGGCCGAACGGCAGATCACCCCGGAAAAATTGGCATAGGGCATCCGGCAGTTCTCCGCCTGAAAATGACGCAGCTTGGTTCCGGAGAAATCCCCGCCCGCCGCTTTGCAATTCCGCAGAACACAGCGCTGAGTGCCGCATCGTTGCCAATTCACGCCGGAGAGATCACAATCCCGGAATTCCACATCTGTGAAATCCACCCGTTCAAAAATCACACCGGTAAGACGGCAATTTTCAAACACACAGCCCCGGAATTCCACTTCGGACAGCTCGTCTCCATCCAATTCCTGGCTCCGAAACAGCCGGCCGGCCACATCCTCCACCTGTTCCCGGGCATGGCGTACCGCCGCAAGCAGCTCGGCGGGTTCCGGCGCGGCGGGAATGCGCGGTTTTTCCAGCTTCACAGTCCTCCGCCTCCCCTCGCTTGATCGCCGCCGATGACAACGATTTCCGGCTTTCCGGCGCCGGCATAGGCTGTCAGCAACTCCTCCGCCATGCCAAGGGCCCGCCGTGCTTCTCCCCGTCCTCCAAAGGCATAGATCACCACCAGCAGCTCCCGGGTGTACCGGGTAATCATGGTGCGCTCGCTGTCGCTGGTGGGGGAGCCGAACAGCCCTTCTTCATCGGTCAACACTGGCATACCGGCCAAATTCAGCTCGTCCCGGCCGATGCCCCGGTAACGCTCTCCTTCCGCTGCGATCCGCCAGATCACCCGCCACCGCACGGCGGCGAGATCATACATTCCCAGCGGGCAGCCGCAGGTCAAGGAAACCAGATTTCCCGCATCCACCGCACTGTTGATTGCCGGCAGGGGTTTTCCCTGCACCGTCCGGCGAAGCAGCGCTTCGGCGGCGTTGCGGTAGCGATGAGGATCCTTGCCGCAGGCCCGGTAACCCGCCCGCGCAGCCTCAATCCCCGGAAGGGTGACGATATCCGCCAGCGACAGTTCCGTGCGCAGTCTCTCCGCTGTTTCCATCAGCCGTCCGGTCAGCGCCGGAGGCGTTTCCTCCACCGTTACGGCTGCCTGCAGGCAGCCCAGCACAGCGGCCGGGCAGGCGGCGGCCAATTGTTCATCGATCAAAACCGGCTGCATTCCTGTTCCATCCCTTCAGAAGGATCATATGTTCTGCCATTGTAGCATAAACCACTCCCCTCGTCAACGGAGGAGGATTATGCCGTTCAGCGATTCAACGCCTGCCGATGCTGGAGGTGAATGCCCACGTGCCCCACCCCCAGCACAACTGCAAAAAGAATCAGCCACAGCAGGCGGCCATAGATGCCCAGCAGAAGGAAGGCGACTACCGGAAGAAGAGCGCCGGCGACCGGAATGCCGCAGAAGCTGCTGTAAAAATCCCGCAGAGTCCGGGAGCTGCGAAAGTAGCGAATCCACCAGCCCTCGTACAGCAGCATAAGTCCCAGTGATGCCGCCAGCCAAAGGCTCCAAGGGGAGAGGGGCTGCCAATTGGTATCCCTGAAAAACAGTGATGTACAGGTGACGCCCGCCTGCCCGATTTTCTCCAGTACCACTAAGAGACGGTTTTCCCCCTGCGAGTCATAGCCCGCGGGACGAAAACGGGTCCAGATCACATTGGGCAGGATCAGCATCAGCAGCCACAGCAGCCCAATAAAGGAAAAACCGAATTGCCCCACAAGAACTCCCCCTCGCCGGTACGACGGATCTACCGCCTATTCAGGTTCATTGTAGCACACCCTGCTGCCCCCTTCAATGCGAGCGGATAAAGCCGCGCTATATTTCCTCCCGATACTTGAGACGATAAGCGCTCAGGGTCACTTCCGCCTTTCCCCGAACCCCAATCTTCACCGATGCCTGGTCCATTTTCTCCGTTACTCTGGCGCAGAGGCTGGTATGGTCATCCACAAATACTTCCAAAATATCCTCCTCCGCGAGAACACGGACAACACAGCCGCTGTCGAGATCCCGAACCAACGGGGCGGAGGCGTACACCTTTCCGTCCCCATCTCCCTGCCGGCACTGAACCATGCCCTTGTCCCGATCGATTACCACCGACTGGCGTCCCAGGGAAATCAACAGCTCGCCTTCCAAAGCGGATGCGCCGATTTCCAGATCCACCCGGTCGTATCGGTTTTTCAGCGTACAGGAAGCGGAAGAGGTCAACGCAGCCCCCGCCTCCCGCTCCATCAGCCGTCCCCGGATTTGCCGGGATACCGGCTCCGCCAGCCGGACGGCCAGAGTTCCATCCGCCAGCCCATACACCTCCCGGGCCAGGCTGAGGTGACCTCCCCAGGAGCCGCCGAAGGCTTTGGAGGGAATCCAGCCCCACATATATTGCCTACCGTTTGCCGCCGCCAGCTGAGGAGCGCAGAGATTTTCCCCATCCAGACTGCGCTCCTCTTTTTTCTGCCAATCCACTTCCAGAATACCTTTCGCCGCATCCCCTGTCCAATAGGACAGTCGTCCCACGGTATTGGTACGATGGAGCATGGCGGCGGTGAGATACCAGCGTCCGCCGATCTGAACCGCCTGGGCGCATTCCGGCTCGCCTTTCTTTCCCTCCGGGAATCGCAGCAGATCCCGCTGATCCCACTGCCAGGTGGTCAGATCAGCGGATGCGGTGCTGCTGACAGCCAGCGAAACATCCATCCCCTGGCCGATTCCCATTCCATCATGGGTACGGTAAGCCGTGCTGATACAGCGGTAGACATCCGTATCCGCATCATAAAACACATAAGGATCCCGGGAGCCGCCGGGATAGGTGATCTGAGAATTGGGAATATTGGTGCCGCGGGAGTATTCCCAATGCAGCAGATCGTCGCTTTTCGAGCTCTGCATGGTATAGCCGTTGCCGAAATAGCTGTAAAACAGCCCGCCGCTGGGCACCACACCCAGGATATAATAGGTCTGGAGAGGCGCGCCGCCAGCGAAGGCGATGGATCGCGGCGTCCAGGTCACCATATCGGCAGAGGTCATCAGCCGGGGTTCATACCCGCCGTTATGATTCACCAAATAAAACATATACCAGGTCTTATCCCCCTCATTGTAAAGAGGATGCACGTCTCCCACCGGATGATCCGCACCCGTGACATGCAGGGGGCTTCCTTTTTCCAGCTCCGGCCGCTGGGCCAGGGTGGTGCCGCCGCCGGCAGAATCCGCCGACGTTCCCATAGGGGAAGAGGGCTCCGGCCGTTTCTCCGTCCCGGCGGGCAACGGGATAAGGGCAGTGGAGCATGGGGATGAAGCGGTGGAAGCAGAAGTGGAGGACGCTGTGGTTCCGCCGGACCCAGACGAATTCGCACCTGCCGGTTCAGCCGGCGAACCGCAGCCCGCCGTTCCCAGGAGCATCGCCGCCAATATGCCCGCTGCCGACATCCGTTTCCCGTAAGATATCATCTTCGTTTCTCTCCTTTATAAGGAACGGCGGGCCACCCTGTGGATGGTCCGCCGCATCGGCATGATCAGCCGATTATTCAGTGCATATCCAGATAAGGATCGCCCCAGAACGCCAGGTCATAGGCGTTGCTACCGCCGGCGTCGGTGGTAAGGGTCAGCAACACCGTCTGCCCGGCATATCCCTTCAGGGAAACCGAAAATTCCTGGAAGGACTGGTTGCCGGTGACTTTTTTGCTCCACAGGCTTTTTCCGTTGGCCTCAATGCCAAAGGTTACGCCGTTGGAATCGTCAGAGCCCTTTTTCAGTCCCACTGCGCCGGTAAAGACAACCTCGCCGGAGGACGGCAGCGTCAGCAGATAATGAATCTCGCACCGGCCCTCGGCGGGCGGATGGGCAAAAATCCCCTGCCGCAGCTCTCCCTTGACTTCCGCCACCTGTATTGCGGGCACCAGGTCGGATGAGGGGGAGGTGACATCCCCGCTGCTATACACCCAGGAGGAACTGAAGGGCAGCATGGTAAGGTCGGCAGGCAGCTGCGCGGCGGTTTTGCTGTGCACCAGATAAACCGTATCGCTGAGGTTGGCGGTAATCTCATACCGGCTGCCTCCCAGAGACTTCATGGACGCCTTGCCGCTGGCCGAAAGCAGCGTCTGCACTGCCTTATCCGACGTAACGGTATAGGTGACCGAACGATCAGTGGAAGCCTTGCGCTGGATAACCTTGGGCGAGACCACCACCGCGGAATCGTTGCTCACCGTTTCATAAGGATGTGCCTCGATGCGGATGGTGACTGTCTTGCCCTCAAATTTGGCGATATCCAGCGACACCGGCAGAGGAGAAGCGGTTTTAGCATGAAGTTCCTGGGTCACCATGCCGGTCTTGCTGTCGTCGCCCTTTTCCCAGATAAAGAATTTGAAGACCACGCCGTCGCTGACCCGGGCATTTTCGGCAGAGGCCATCTGCACCCCGGCCTCAAAGATCGCGTTGCCCACCTCCTGAAGAGGTACGTCAAATTCCATATAGGTATAGCCGATGCCCGCGCCTTCATCCTTCCAGGGCGGATGCATCAGGAACCGATCTCCCAGATGCCGCGCCTGGCCCTGGGCGTCCAGCGTGTACCAAAAAGCATTCATGGAGTTGAATTCGCCGTCCACAGCGTGAGAATCGCCGCTGTTAAGCACTTCACCCGCCCGAATGGGGCCGTTGAACCGCATAAAATCGGTGACGATTTTGGAGGTATCCTCAATCTCCTTCAGGGAGATGGCCGTGTATGCATCCCGCTCGGTAAAATCCCGGACGGTAAGGTTTTCGGGAATGGTATCGATGTGAGAAACAGTAAGCTTTCGGGGCGTCTCATCATACAGATAGCTTTCCTGCGGATTCAGCCCCCGCAGGAAATCCTTATCAAAGATCTTCCAGCCCTGGATGGTGCCGGGCAGCTTAGCGTTGACCACCCCGGTGATGAAGCGGTTCATGGCGTTGTCCGGCTTGGACGCGTCTGGGATAAAGACCTCGCCCAGCGTATCCCGACGGTATTCCGCGATGGTGCCGTCCTGGCATTTCAGAGACAGCATCACGTCCTCCTCCCAGGCGTCCTTATTGATCTTGGGCTGGTTGTCCTGATACCATTTGGCTTCCTTGAGCACCAGCTCCATGGTCTGATTGGGATTGCTTACCTGAGCCGCGTTGATCCGCATCAGGGTGGGGATATGGCCGGTACGCCAGTTGCCCGCCCGATACCAGGCCTGGTAATACTGTTCCGGCTCGGTGGTGGGCATGGCCGGATAATGATACAGGGAAGTATAGTCGCCGTAGAGAAGGGTGGTGAGGGGACAAATCTGATTGAAGCGGCTGTCGTCCCAGGTCTGCGCGTCGCTGTCCAGACCGTACACATGCACCTGCAGCCAGGAGGAATACTGCATGTTCAGTTCGTTGATGCCTTCGCCGCTGAAGGCGATGCCAGGCAGAGCCTCCGCCAGCGCCTTCTGCATGGCGATGGTGCCCTGCATGGAGGTCATGCCGTTTACCAGCCCCCGGCCATCGTTGAAGCAAAGCAGCGACTGATCCAGATGGATACCGTCCACGCCCAGCTCCTTCACCGTTTCCTTGGCCTTTTCCACCAGCACCTCCTGCCAGGCGGTGGAGGCGGGATTCAGCTGAGAGAAGGCGAAGGTTTTGCCGAAAGCGTCGTAGCTTTCGATAATGGGCTCCTTGGTGAAGGCATCCAGAGAATGTGCGTCCTTGAGTTTGCCGGTATACTCGGGGGAATCCAAAGCGGCACCCAAGAAGTTGAAATGCACAGCCACCCGGTAGCCCAGCCCTTGGGCGTACTTGATTTTTTCCTTGATCCCCTCTTTGGGGGTGTAATCGGGATAGGCGGTGTCGTATTCCGCTTTGCGCCAGCCGGGCACAATCAGCAGGGTTTTCTTGGGATCGACCTTTTTCGCCAGCTCCGCCAGCATGGGTTCATCCTCGATATCGGTGAGCACCGCCAGCTGAATCTGAGAGGCCCATTCCGGCTTTTTAGCCTGGATAGCGGGAAGATCGAAGAGCTTGTCGGCGTATTCCCGGTAGAGAGCCGCGCCCTCCTGCCACTCGCCCTTGTAGGGAACCATCTTCCATTCCACCGTTTCGAATTCTTTGTACTGTTCAAAGGGAGCCTGGGGAATGGTTTCGATGGTGAGATAGAAATTTTCATCGTCGTTGTGGACATTCAGCGCCTTAAACTGGCTGGCGTCATCCTGCGCGTACACCAGCAGGCCGCCGTTGGTTCCTTGAATCAAAAACATCTGTGCCTGCCAGATATCCGGATAGGTCAGGCGGGTAAACTTCAAATCGATATCCGGCTGCTCAGCAGTCAGCCGCACCCCGCCCCAGATGGGCAGGATCAGGTCGTACCGATTGGGCACCGTGATGCTGAAGGATACACTGGATACGCCGTTTTCGCTGTGGGCCGTCTGCTTAACGGTCAGGCAGCCGTCGTCGGTAGCGGTGACCTTGGTGTCTACCGCCTCGCCGCTTTCCCATTGATGCCGGATATCGGCCGTGTTCTCTTGAAAGGTGCTGCTCTCGCTGCCGTCCTTATTCCACACGGATTTCTTCTGGGCATTCTGCAGCCCCACCAGATCCCGATCGCCGGTCACCGGCATGGAAATCCGTCCATACGGGTAAACCAACAGCCCGTCCTCGGCATAGCTGACCCCAGCCGTGGTGCCGATGGAGGCGCCCGAACCGGAAGGCTCACTCCCGGAGCCGGAGACGTCCCCGGGCGCAGAACTATCGGGATTCTTGGGGTTGCAGGAGGCCAGCAGGGTGACGGCCAGCGCGGCGGTGACCGCCATGGACAGGCCTTGCCACATCAATCGCTTCATTCTCTTCCGCCCTTCTTCATGATTGAAATAACTTTTTTATCGGGAAGGGTTATCCATTCATCGTCGCTTTATATCGGTCATAAGCCGCCTGGTAAACGGCCATCACTTCGTCGATGCGGGCATCCTTGAGAGATTGCTGGTAAGCGTCCCAATCCTCGTTGACGCCGCCCTCCATCAGCCATTTCGTCACACTGGAATTCACCAGATTATTGACATAAGTTTCCATCTGCGCCAGCTTCTCGATCTCTTCGGTGGTCATCCACAGCGGGGGCAGATATTCCCGGTCCTTCAAAATCTCCTCCAGCCCCGCTTCCCGCTGGCCTTTGATGATCATCTGGGCATCCAGGGGATATTCCACCACCGTGTCGTAGTAATCGGTGAGAATCGCCAGGCCGCCGGATACCGGCGTGCTGGCCCAGCGCATATCCGCCATGCTTTCGTAGCCTTCCTTGAGATTGGGCTGACCGTCCTCGTCCAAATCCCAGCGGAGCACGCCCTTGTCGTCTTTTTCATACACGTAGCCCTCGGTTCCCCAATTGAGGTAGACCGACTGCTCCGGATCATAGCAGTAATCGATCCAGCGGGCGGCGGCTTCCGGATATTTGCATTTGGTGGTGATGACGCAGCGGGTGACAGATTTCAGCTCGGAATCGTTGTAGCGGATACCCTGCTTGCCGCCGTTGGGGCCGGTGAGCCGGGGCAGGGCCACATATTCGCTGCGGCGCTGCTCACTGGAGGGGATTTCCCCCATTAGGTCGAACAGCTGCACCGCGCCGATGGTTACCGTTTTGTCATTGAGTTTTCCGATGATCCGGGAACGGGGATCGCCGGAAAGAGCGGGCATAAAGGCGTCTTCATCAATGAGGTTGTCCTTGTACATCTTGTTGACGTAATCAATGCCCAGCTTGAACTCGGGCAGGGTGGTGGTGTTTACCACCTTGCCGTCCACCACGGTCATGTGGTTATACATATCGTTGATGCCGAAGCAGGAAATGATCTGGTGATAGCCTTCATAGGAGTCCCAGCCGCCCACCTGGAAGGTGAAGGGAATCTCATCATCCTGACCGTTTTCGTTCATGTCGTTGTCCCGTACCAGCTCCAGATAGTGCCTGAACTCGTCCAGAGTCTGGGGCATGGAAAGATTCAGCTTATCCAGCCAGGGTTTGTAAATATAGATGGGGCCGGGAGAGAGGCCCAGACCGTACATCTCCTCCACATAGGGGAAGCCGTACATCTTTCCATCGGGGGCCACGGCGGCCTTTTTATATTCCGGACGCTTCTCATAAACGGCCTGCAGGTTGGGCATCCACTCGTCGATGAGATCATCCACCGGACGGAAGACATTTTCCCGGGCGTATTCCACCACCTCATAGCGGTTGATGGAGTTCATGAAAATATCGGGCAGATCATCGCCGCCCTTGAGCATCAGCCGAACCTTTTCCGCGGCGGCGGTTTCGGAGTACCACATCCACTCGATTTTGATGCCGGTGGCCTCCTCCACCTCCTTGGTCCACCGCATGTCCTTGGGATCGGTGGCATTGGGATTGGTGCCCACGAACACCTTCAGGGTGATGCCGCCGGGCTCTTTGGCAATGGGCAGACCGGTGAGATTCATAATTTTCTCCAGCTCGGCTTTGTCGTTGGTGATGATTTCACCGCCGGTTTCGGGCTTTTTGCAGCCCGTCAGGCCTCCGGCCAGCAGTGCGGCGGCCAAAGCCAGGGACAAGATGCGCATTTTCATGGTTGCAACCTCCTTTTAACCTTTTAAGCTGCCAATCATAATACCTTTTTCAAAGTATTTCTGGATAAAGGGGAAGATGGCGATCATGGGGAGAGAGGAAACGATGATAACCCCGTATTTCATCTGTTCGGCCAGTCGGGCGCGTTCAGCGATGGAGGTAATGCTGCTGCCGATTTCAAAGCCGATCTGGTTCTGCACCAGCAGATCCCGCAGGACCAGCTGCAGGGGATGCAAATCCTTGTTGTCCAGATAGATCAGCGCGCCAAAATAATTGTTCCAGTGCCCCATGGCATAGAAAAGAGCCATGACGGCGAGGATGGCCTTGGACAGCGCCAGCACAATCCGGAAAAAGAACTGAAATTCGTTGCATCCGTCGATCAGCGCCGCGTCGTGGAGTTCTTCCGGGATATTGGTCTGCATGAAGGTGCGGCAGACGATGATGTTCCACACCGAAGCCGCTCCGGGAAGCAGCATGGCCCAAATGGTGTTGTAGATGTGCAGCTGTTTCACCAGAATATAGGAGGGCACCATGCCCCCGCCGAAAAACATGGTGAAAACAAACAGCAGGGTGATCCACTTGCGGCCCAGTAAATTCTTCCGGGAAAGGGCATAGGCGGCGGGAATGGTCACCGCCAGGTTGATCACGGTGCCCAGAATGGTGTAAAAAATGGTGTTGCGGTAGCCATTCCAAAGGGGATCGTAATCGAAGATCTTCTTATAGCCGTCCAGATACAGCTCCTTGGGCCAGAACATCAGCTGTCCGCTGGCCACCGTATCGGGATTGGAGAAGGAGGCCAGCACAATGAAATACATGGGATAGATAATCACTACCATGATAATCGTCATCAGGGTGATATTGAAGATGTTGAAGATACGGTCCGGAAGGGAATCACGGATCAGCGTCTTTGGGCGTTTCCCAGCTATCATGGCGATTCCCTCCTCTCAAAACAAGCCGATATCGGCGGTTTTCTTGGCGATGAAGTTGGTGACGATCAGCAGGATAAAGTTAATCACCGAATTGAACAGGCCGATGGCGGTGGCGTAGCTGTACTGTGAGCTCATCAGGCCGATCTTGTACACATAGGTGGAGATGATTTCGCTGGACATGATGTTCATGCCGCTTTGCATCAGCAGGATCTTTTCATGTCCCACCGACATCAGGCTGCCCACATTGAGGATCAGCATCATGATCACCGTGGGCAGGATGCAGGGAAAATCAATATGCCAGATGGTTTTCAGGGTGGTAGCGCCGTCGATGCGGGCCGCTTCATATAGCTCCGGACTCACCGAGGACAGGGCCGCCACATAGACAATGGCGCCGAAGCCCATGCTTTGCCAGATATTGGAGCCAATCAGAATAGAGAGAAAATGATCCGGCTGGGTATAGGTAATGGTGCTCTGGGCGCCGAACATCTTGGCGATAACATTTGCCATGCCGTTGGGAGCGAAAAAGATGTTCAGCATGCTGACGATGACCACCACCGAGATGAAGTTGGGCATATAGGTGACCATCTGCACCGTCCGCTTGAACCGCTGACTATTCAGGCGATTGACCAGAAGGGCGAACAGGATGGGGACGGGAAAGCCGATCAACAGGGAGAAAATGCTGACACGCAGGGTATTGACCATAACCGTTTTGAAAATGTTGGATTCAAAAAACATCCGGAAATATTTGAATCCCACCCATTCGCTCCAGAATACCCCCAGGTCGCCCCGGTAATCTTTAAAGGCGATGAGAATGCCGTACATGGGAACATAGCAGAAAATAATGAGCCAGACCAGCGCCGGCAGCAGCAGCACATACAGCCGCCAGTCCCGCAGCAGGCGCTTGCGGATGCTCATGCCCGACCGGTCCGTCTTTATACGGCTTCCCGTGGCTTGACGGCTTGCCATACTGTCGCCTCCTCCTGCAACTCAGCGGATTGGATGATGTCCTCGGCGTTTTGGTAAGGAGAGACCCGGATATCCGAAAAGGACGCTTCGCCGTCCAACGCAAAGAAGGCCAATCCGCTGCCGTTGATATCGTACATTCTCGCGGATAAGGCGATCTCATTGTCCAGATAGGCCAGGAACACGGTGTCGTCCAGCAGAATCCGGACATGATGTACCGTGTCGTCGGTGCAGCCGATCCGGCGGCTCATTTCCGGATGCTCACACCAGCGGTCGGTGGAATCAAACACCATCCGGCCGCCGCGTTCCAGCCGCAGATAATACCCCTTTTCCAGCCCATCGGTGGCGTGAAGCATCACGCCCGCGGCGTCGGTGCCGCTCTTCATCCGGATATCAAAGGTGATCTGGCATTGCCGCGGTATCTCCCCGGCAGTGACGGCGGCAAAACCCGACGCACTGTCGGCGGTGCAGCTCTGCGCATCGATTTCAGGGCTTTTGCAGCCGATCCCCGGCCGCAGGTCCAGCGGAATGCTTTGCGTGTAGCATGCCTCCAGCTGCTCCGGCACGGCGGTGCCCAAACGGCCGTCAGCGTAACGGATCAGTTTATGTACCACCAGATGACCGCCCCACTGAACGGTACCTTTGTCCGCTTCTCCCTCTTTGGTGGGATTCCAGCCGAAAATATAACGGTTCTTGCCGTCGGATGCGGTTTTGCCGGCGTAAAAGGCCCGGCTTTCCAGTACATTGTCCCCCGGATTGCGCCAGGGACCCCGGGGAGAATCGGCCATGCGGTAGAAGGTACGCATCCCTTCTGTTTCGCAGTAGGTGGAATACAGCAGGTACCAGGTTCCTTCCCACTGGAAGATATCCGGGCATTCCGGGCACCAGCAGATGGTGGGATCCCACAAGCTGCCGGTGTAGGTCCAATCCTTCAGATCGTCGGATACCAGCAAACCGGTGGCGCCGCGGCGGCGGGAGGGGCCTTCCAGCTTCCGGGTACACAGCAGCATCCAATACTGGTCCTCTTCTTCATTGAAGAACACAAAGGGGTCCCGCCAATCGTTTTTTTCAATGGGGGCTTCCTCCGGCGCGAAGAAGGTATCCTCCGGCTTTTTGGTCCAATGCACGCCGTCCGTGCTGACGGCATGCATCACCGCCTCGCCTCGGCCGCCCTTCTCAATAAGATAATGATTATGCCCGGTGTAAAAGATATGATACAGGTCATCCTTTTCCACCACGCAGCCGGTGTAAACAAACAGATCCTGTTCCTCCCTGCCTCCCCGGGGAAGAATTTCACCGTCTTCTCCAAAATGAACAAAGTCGGTGGTGGTGAGACGATACCAAGGACAGCCTTCGCCCATGCGAGCCATATCCCGGTAATCGTGCAGATAGTAGAGCTCGAAGGTTCCGCTTCGCGGATTATAATAGGGAATAAAATCCGCGCACACCCCATCCTTCGGCTTATTAAAGATCCACATGTTTTATCATTCCTTCTGAATTTTATATGAAATCGTAATCACATTATAACAGCCCCGTCTTTTGCTGTCAATAGGATTTCAAAAAATCCAATATAAGGATTATAACTTGTAATATTTGCCGAATTTATTTTTGCTTATTAGTCGTAATAACCTATTGCCAAGCAAGCCCTTCTGTGATAATATGTATACGAAGTCATTTTATGCATATGGCATCATAGACAATGTTCGGTTAGAAAGGGGAATTATTCAATGCAAAAGCCAAGGCGAACGATGCATCGCGCCCTGCGGTCGGGGTTATCCCTGCTCACCACCTTCTGCATAACCCTGCTGCTTTTCACCGGCGCGGTGATTCCTACCGGCGCGGTGGAAGCCGGAGACATCCTGGCCCCTGACATGGATAAGTGGGGACAGCAGAACAACAACGGCTGGTATTATATGTATAAAAAGGGGACTGCTTACACGGAAATGCCTTTTTTTGACAGCACATCGGAAATCGGCTGGCAGCAAAACGCATTCGCCTCCGATCCCGCCGCCATGGGAGAAATGTTTTTTATCAACCAGCAGTCCTTCTTCATTGGCGAAGGGGGCGGCATGCCGGTTTATGCTTTCAAAGCCCCTGCCAGCGGACAGGTAGAGCTGTATTTTGAAACCCACGGCACCGACCAGATCCGGATGCAGGTATTTCAGGATGACACCCTGTTGCAGGTGGACGGCCAGGATACCATCGCTTTCAACACCAACGGCAACACTCCTCACACCCTGACTCTGGATGTGAAAAAAGGCACCATGCTTTACCTGGTGGGCTATACCACCGGCGCCAACCGGGACGGATGGATTTTCAACTACCGGGTGAAATATCTCTCTGTCGGCGGCGGCATAGCGGCCGGTGACATCCTGAGTCCCGACATGGATAAGTGGGGGATTCAAAACAATAACGGCTGGCACTATATGTATAAAAAAGGCGCCGCCTATGCGGAGATGCCTTATTTCGACAGCACGTCGGCAATCCCCTGGCAGCAAAACGCTTACGCATCCGATCCCACCACCATGGGGGAAATGTTCTTCATCAATCAGCAGTCCTTCTTTGTCGGTGAAAACGGCGGCATGCCGGTTTATGCCTTCAAAGCGCCGGCAGGCGGCCGGGTGGAACTGTACTTTGAAACTCACGGCACCGACCAGATCCGGATGCAGGTTTTCCAAAACGACACCCTGCTGCAGGTGGATGGCCAGGACGCCATCGCCTTCAACACCAACGGCAACACCCCTCACACTCTGACTTTGGACGTGAAAAAGGGCACCATGCTTTACCTGGTGGGCTATACCACCGGTGCCAACCGGGACGGATGGATCTTTAACTACCGGGTAAAATACCTTTCCGTCAATGACGAAGAAGAGGCTCAGCCCTCTCTTCCCACAGACGGGGTGGAAGGCAGCGCCAAAGACTGGAACAAAATCCTGGCGGATTACACCGCGCTGCAGGCTATGACGGCCGATCACTCCAAGCCCCTGACCTGGCTGTTTGTAGGTGATTCCATCACCGCCAACGATGGCAACACCTCCGAAGGATTCCGCAATTATACCGAGATTTTTGAAGGATATCTGCAAACCGAGCTGGGCCGTTCCAACGACCGGGTCGTGAACACGGCTGTCAGCGGTTGGAAGGTCGGCAATATCGATTTTGACCGGGACATCGCCGCCTATCATCCGGATGTGGTGTATGTCAAAATCGGCACCAACGACTCCTTTGCCAGCGACAACGACGCGCTGGCCTTCTATAAGAACCTGAAAGCTCTATTTCAGAAAATCGAAGCGTCCGGCGCCATCCCGGTGATCGCGGCCGCCAACGGTTTTTCCTCCAAATGGGGCAACGCCGCGCAGCGGGATTATTTCGCCGCCCGGTATCCCCAGGTAATCCGCGGCCTGGCTAAGGAAATGGATCTGCTGTTCGTGGATTATTTCAGCGCCTACGCGACGGATGCCAATCGGGCCGACAACAACTGGTTCTGCCCGGATGCCATCCACCCCAACCGCCAGGGATATCTGGCGCTGGCCCAAACCCTGATTAAAGACCTGGGCCTGGAGACGGCAGACAGTCCGCTGCTCTCTCAAAATCCGGATCAGGTGACCTCTACGGAGGTTCTGCCGGATATGGTGTTCTCCACGGTAAAGCCAGAGGATTACATCACCGACGGGACCACCGTGACCCTGGAACAGGTCAAAAGCCTGCTGAACAACGGTTTTATCCTGATGGGCGGCGGCAACGCTGTGGGCGGAACTTCTTTGATCACCCGCCGCAGCATGGCGCAGCTGCTGGATAATAACAACCAGAGGGGCCGTCGGGAAACGCTCTACGGTTCTGTTGACACCCTAAAAACGGCCGCAGCAGGTCTGGGCGCTGAAAAAGCTCTGATCCTGATGCCTGAAGCGGCAGGAATCAAAGGCGAAAACCTGTCCGCCGCCGATAGTCGGGCGGCAATCGAAGAACTGGTAACCGCCGCTTTGGCCGCCGGGCAGAAAATTCTGCTGGTTACCCCTCCCCCCGTGTTCACCGATACCGGCAAAAACACCGCTGCAACGGCGCTGGCGACGGCAGTTCGGGAGATCGCCGCAGCGAAAAAGGTTCCTCTGGTGGATCTCAACGGCTATCTAACCGCTGTGGCGGCGCAGGAAGAGCGGGTTCGCACCCAATGGGCGGACGCCGACGGATTCCTCAACGGCGCTGGAAGCGTGGAAGCCGCCACTTTGCTGGCCCGGGCCTTGGGCATTGATTACGCCGGATTTTCCGCCAACCGGTTTACCGAAGATTATTCCCAGGAGAACTGGGGACAACAGAACGTCGGCGGCTGGTCTTATCTGTACCAGAAGAAAACCGGCGGCGACTATATGGAACTGCCCTTTATTCAGGCCGCGGACGCGGCAGAGGCCTGGATTGCCGACCGGTACGCTCTCAGCGATCCCTATCAGTTCCTTTTTATCGGCAAGGAGGTTTTTCACGCCGCCGCCAATTATAATCCGGTGAAAGCCTTCCAGACCCCCATCGGCGGCCGGGTACGGATCACCGTGCAGGCCAAACGCTCCACGCCGGATCTGTCGGAGGGCGGGGAGTTGGGCACCATGACGCTGCAGGTGCTGAAAAACAAGGAAGCCCTAGCCCTGACCGGAGACAGCACCAAGGTCACCCTTCTGGCCGGAGGCGGCGCCTATCAGACTTATGTTATCGAGACCGATGTCAAGAAAAATACCATGCTCTATTTCATCGCCGAGGGTTCGCAGCCGCTGGAAGGCTATATGAAGCAGACCGTCACCTACCTGTCCACCAACGACGAAGTGGAAGAGCCAGTGGTGGAAGATCCCTATATCGGCAAAACTTTCTCCCCCGACATGAAGGACTGGGGCAAGCAGAACAACAACGGCTGGTACTTCATGTATCAGAAGAAAGGCAGCTCGCTGTACAATGAACTGACCTGGCGGGATTCCTCCGCGGCCATCGACTGGCAGAAGAACAATTTCGCCTTCGATCCCGATGAGATGGGGGAGATGCTGTTTATCAGCCAGGGCTCCTTCTTCGTTGGAGAGAAAGGCAGCAAGCCGGTTTACGCCTTCAAAGCCCCCATCGGCGGTCAGGTGGAATTCATCGTCACCACCCACGGTACCCCGGATATCCGGATGCAGCTGTTCAAAAATGACGAGCTGCTGCAGGTGGACGGTCAGGATACGGTGATCTTCAACACCGACGGCAACACCACCCACAAGGTGACGGTAGAGGTGAAAAAGGACACCATGCTGTATATCGTCGCCTCCAACGCTGGCGAGAACCGGGAAGGCTGGCTCATCGATTACGGCGTCAAGTATCTCTCCACCAACGGCTCTGTAGAAGGGGACGACCAACCGGTAAATCCGGATGATCCTTACGCCGGCAAGATATACGCGCCGGATGCCTCCAAATGGGGTACCCAGAACAACAACGGCTGGTATTACATGTACAAGGAGCGACTGGGCAACAACTATCGGGAGCTGACCTGGTACGACGGCAGCGCCGCGATCAGCTGGCAGCAGAACCGCTATGCTTTTGACCCCGATCTCATGGCTGAGATGCTCTTCATCAGTCCAGAATCGTTCTTCGTCGGAGAGAATGGCAGCAAGCCCACCTATGCCTTCAAAGCCCCGGTTGGCGGCCGGGTGGAGCTTTCCGTCATCACCCACGGCACGTCGGACATGCGGATGCAGATTTTCCAGAACAATGAACTGGTGAAAGTGGACGGAGAGGAAAGCATCGTCTTCAACACAGAGGGAAATACCGAGCACATCATCACCCTGGATGTGAAAAAGGATACCATGATCTATCTGGTGGGCTCTTCCGTCGGAGAAGCCCGGGAGGGCTGGATCTTCGGCACCAGCGTCAAATATCTGTCCTCCAACGACCAGGTGGAAAGCGGCAGCACTTCCCTGACCGGCAAATCCTTTACCATCGATATCTCTCCCGATGCCTGGGGCAAAAAGAACAACAACAACTGGGAGTTCATGTTCTGGGATACCGCGGACAAGGCGTTTAAGTCACTGGCTTTCGTGCGCTCGGAGAATATGTTCAAGGGTCCCAGCGACGCGGGATACGAATATTTGATGATCAAAACCCAGGAAATGCATCCCTCCATCCAAGGCTTCCCGGCCAAGGTCTTCGTCGCCCCCGCGGACGGCCGGGTGGAGATTTCCGCCGCCGGCATTCTCCACAGCGCCAACGATTCCCCAACCAAGACCGGCATCACCTTCCTGAAGGGCACCACTAAGATTTATCCCACCAACGCCCAGTATGTAACCATGGGCAGCAAGGAAACGGTGGTGCGCGCCGTGGTGGACGTTAAAAAAGGCGACCGCATCGCCGTGCTGCTGGATCCCATTGACGGCAACATCAGTTTCGACGCCACCAATGTGATGGTCTGCGCCACCTATCTCAGCGCAGAGGGAGAGGAAAACCCCGACGATCCCACTCCTTCCACCGGACATTCCCTGCCGGTTCTGCCGCTGGCTATGGCCGCGGCAGGCGGAGCGGCGGTCCTGGCGATCAGCCGGAAACGCCGGAAAGCCTGATCGAATCCAACCGACCGGGGCGGACGGCATCGCCGTTCGTCCCGGCCTGCGCTGGAAACGATTGACAGGCGGGTATCCGCGAGTATACTTAAAGATAGGAAATACCGCTGGGCGGCGCGCTGTATGCATAAGCTGTATCACCCGCAACGCATGCATCGTTCGCAGGATCCAAGCATCCCGGCGCCAGCGAAAGGATGAACATAACCATGGTAACCAGTCAAGACGTCGCCCGCCTGGCGAATGTGTCTCAGGCAACGGTATCCCGCGCCTTTCGGGAGGACGTGTATATCAACCCGGAGACCAAGAAAAAGGTCCTCAAAGCCGCAGAAGAGCTGGGATATTATCCCAACTATTCCGCCCGCAGTCTGAAGAATCAAAAAAGCGGCATCATCGGCCTGATGCTTTCCGACGCGGACAACATGTTTTATACCAAGCTCACCAAAAGCATGGAAAAGTACATGAAGCTGCGGGGCTACCGGCTGATGCTGACCTACAACGACGAGGATCCGGACAAGGAACGCGAATGCCTGGAATCCCTGATATCCTCCCGAGTGGAAGGAGTTTTCTGCATCCCTGTTTCCGAACGGAACCGGGATCTGTACGATGTGATGCGGAAAAACGGCATCCATGTGGTTCAGGTGATCCGCAAAATGTATGACGATCTCAATACGGTGGTGATCAACGACGAGATGGGCGGCTACTTAGCCACCAGCTATCTCCTGGACCGGGGCCACCGCAATATTCTGATCACGGAATACGGCTTCAACGAAAAGATGCCGGTGAAAACCGCCGGCTACATGCGGGCTTTTCAGGAACGGGGCCTCTCTTCGGAGTACGCCCACATCCTGGATCTACCCTTTGGCGTGGATACCAGCGCCCTCATCGCCGGGGCTATAGTTTCCAATAACGCCACCGCCATCATCACCTCCAACTCCCCCATGACCATCAGCGCCCTCAAGGCCTGCAAAAACCAGGGGTTGGAGATTCCCCGGGATATCAGCTTCATCGCCTATGACGACAGTCCCTGGCTGGATCTTCTCAACATCACAGCCATGACCCACCCCATGGAGGACATCGGCAAAAGCATGGCGGATATGCTGTACAAGATGCTGGATGACTCGGCGGTTCCTCCCCGGCCGGTATCCCTCGAAGTGAAGCCCTATCTGCTGCTGCGCAACTCCATCCGCCAGGTGGAGCCGCACCCATAAGGACCAATCAAAGGCGCGGTATGAACCATAGGGAAGATGTGTTTCATGCCGCGCCATCTTTATCATATTTTATCTCCCCGCTGCGGAGATAAAATCCGGAAAGGACAGAATTTGTTTATGGAAAAACTGGCCAGCGGTGTTTACCGCCTGACCGTAGGGACTCCGGAACGCCACACCCCCGTGACCCTGCTGCGCCCCGATATCCGGTATGAATCTCTTAACGCCCTGCCCGACTGTCCGGCGCCCTTCACAGAGTCCGACATCCGGCAAGCCGTGACCCGCCGCTCCCTGATACTGGAACTGCCCCTGGAGCCGGGCGAGGATATTTACGGGCTGGGGCTGCAGCTAAAATCCTTCCGTCAGACAGCGAAGAAAAAGCTGCTGCGGCCCAATTCCGACCCGGCTTCGGACACCGGCGACAGTCACGCCCCGGTTCCCTTTTACGTTTCCACCAAAGGCTACGGCATACTGGTGGACACCGCCCGTTACGCCGCTTTCCACTGCGGCAACTGCAAGCAGGTGGACGGTCCCCAGGACAAAGCCGGCTTTATGAGCGGCGGCACCGCCGTGGGCCACTGGGAGATCAAGGATGGCTCAGGCAATATGCTGATCGATATCCCGGCGGCGGAAGGGGTGGACTTGTACATCTTCGCCGGAGAAAATCTCCGTGACGCCGTCTGCCGGTATAACCTGTTCAGCGGCGGCGGCGCCCTGCCTCCGCTGTGGGGACTGGGCGTCCTCTACCGGGCGGACTGGCACGCCGACCAACAGGCGCTGCTGGCGCTGGCGCGGCAGATCCGGGAGGACGGCGTGCCCTGCGACATCTTCGGGCTGGAGCCGGGCTGGCAGACTCACGCCTATTCCAGCACTTACGTCTGGGATCGTTCCCGTTTTCCCGACCCCGAGGCTTTCCTGCAGGAGCTGAAAAAAATGGGCTTTAAACCCAATTTGTGGGAGCAGCCTTACGCCCATCCAGACAGCCCAATTTATCAGGATTTAAAACCCCATGCAGGAGATTACTTCGTCTGGGACGGTCTGGTGCCCGACTTCTCCATCAAGGAAGCCGCCGATGTTTTTGCCGGATGGCATGACGCGCTGACAGAACAGGGCGTGGACGGCTTCAAGCTGGATGAATGCGACAACTCCGATTTCACCAGCAATTGGGGATTCCCCGATTTCACCGCCTTTCCCTCTGGAATGGACGGCATGCAGATGCATTCCGTTTTCGGGCTGCTGTATCAGCGGACCATGCTGGCCCCGTATCAGAAGCGGAACCGGCGTACCTTTGGCCAGGTGCGCAATGCCGGCGCTCTGGCGGCGCCCTATCCATATGTGTTGTACAGCGACTTATACGATCATACCGATTTTGTGCGGGGCATGGCCTCCGCCGCCATGTCCGGTCTTCTGTGGTCCCCCGAGGTGCGCCAAACCACCACGGAAGAGGAGCTGCTCCGCCGGATTCAGGCGGTGATCATGTCCCCTCAAGCGGTGATCAACTGTTTCATGATTCCCTCGCCGCCATGGAAACAATACAATTACGAGCGCAACTGCGCCGGAGAGCTGCTGCCCGATCAGGAGCGGCTGACCACCCTGTGTCGGGAGTTGTTTCAGCTGCGGATGCGGCTGATCCCCCACCTCTACACCGCCTTTTACCGGTATTATCTCCAGGGGCTGCCGCCGGTACGGCCGCTGGTAATGGATTGGCCGGAGGATCCCAACACCCGGGATTTGTACGACACCTATATGATCGGCTCCGGTTTGCTGGCCGCGCCGGTGATCCACGGCGCCGAGCGGACAAGGGTGTATCTGCCCGCCGGAGGATGGTACGACTTTTACACGGGAAAACGGTTGGAGGGCGGCGGGTTCATCCCTGTGGAGTGCCCGCTGGACCGCCTGCCTCTCTATGTTCGGGAGGGGACCCTGCTGGCCCTAGCTGATCCCCTTCCCTTTGTGGCGGAGGATACGGTTTTTCAGCTGGAACTGCAGGCCTACGGCCAGGGTCCTGTTTCCTGCACCTTGTACGAGGACGACGGCGTATCGGAAGATTATCGCCGGGGTGCATACCGCGCCGCCAGCGTCATGGTGGACGAGCAGGGCTACGCCGCCGGCACCAAGGGCCTGACCCGCTACGCCGTGCGGAGTGTCCGCCGCTTTATTTAAACTCCAACAGCTTCCATTGACAGCCTTCCCAAAACCGCTGAAAAGGGGAAACGCTTATGAGGATCGATCCACAAGGCAACCTCTTCTATCCCACCGGTACCCTTCGCCTGCACACGGCGGACAGCAGCCCCTTCTTTATCGATGCCGCCCGGCAGGAATATACTCCCCCAGTCCGTATGGCAGAAGGGCCGGAGGGCGTCATCCTGCGGCAGCGGGGGAATAATGGAACGCTGGAAACTTTTCTTCATCATCGGGCAGAGACAATGGCCCTGGTACAGCGGGCGGTCTGCCCCGCCGGCATCTCCTCGGTGGGCTTTACCCTCAGCGTTCCGGAGGACACCGAGGTGATTATACCCGCCTGGAGCGGCATCCGCCTCACCAAAGAAATGCCCGATATTCATCTGGGCTTCACCCGTTTGTCTTATCCCGATCTGTGGCAGGCACAGATGCTGCTGCTTCAGAATCGGGACGGCGGCCTGCTGATCCACGCGGCGGACAACGGGGCCCAGTTCAAGGCGCTGACCGTTCAGCATAGGGCGGGCCGGTTTTATCTGACTTTGGAAACCATCCCCCAGGCGCCCTTCAGCGGTTATATCGATTTTGAAACCAGGGAATGGCGGCTGATCCCCTATCGGGGCGGCTGGATGCAGGGCGCGCTTCTGTACAAAGACTATATGGAGGAAGTCTTTCATCTATCCGCCGCCGATGCCGCCAAACCAGCCTGGGCGGATGAGGTCGGGCTGATTCTGCTGACCGACGCGGAAGAGCCCCGGATGCTCACTGAACTGGCGCAGATCGTGGATCCCTCCAAGACTCTGCTGCATATTCCCGGCTGGCGCAGGCAGCCTTATGATGTGGGATATCCCGACTACACTCCGGACGATACTATCCAGGATCGTATCGCCTTTGCCCATCGGCTGGGGTACCGGGTCAGCCTGCATTTCAACTTTATCGGCGCCGACACCGCCGCTCCGGAATACCGGGCCGCTCTTTCCGGCGCCCACACCCTGGATGCGTATACCGGACAGCCGGTCAGCGAACGCTATACCGCCTTCGGCCGCGACTACGCCTTTGCTCAAATCAATCCCGCATCCCGGGAATGGCGGGAGATTCTGACCGGCAAGGTAAAGACGGCGGTGGATGCCTTGGGTGCAGACGCCGTTCATTTGGACCAGTCTCTGCTTTGTTTCAACGATGGCCGGGGATTGGTGGAGGGGATGACCTCCATGCAGGGCAATGTCGCGCTGCAGCGGGATTTGTCCGCCGCGCTGCCCGGCATCGCCTTCAGCGGCGAAGGGCTCAACGAATTTAATGCCCGCTGTGCCTCCTGGCTGCAGATGCACGTCTATGGCCTGGACAGCGCGAACCGGACCTGGGAAGAACGGCGATTCCGTCAGATATGTCCCCTCGGCTCGGTGCTGATGGGAGACGCAATGCGGCTTTATCATTATCCGGCCATGCCCGCCACCGCGGATGAAGCTTATTATGCCGCCTGGTATGAGGCCGGCGCGCGAATGGGGCTGATGCCCACCCTGATGCGCATCCGCAGCGAAGAGCTTATCCGTCCCAACGCGGCCATGCGGCGAACACTGCGGGAGGCCCTTTGGTACCAACGAAACCGGCCCCGGATCCACCCCGCCGATTGGCCCTCGAACATAGCGCTGGAGCTGCTGCAAAGCAGCGGCGGCATTCTGCGTCTTCATGAAAACAATCATAAAATTATACCGATCCCCTGATTAATAAACGGCCGCTGGCGGAAGAGAATCCGTCGGCGGCCGTTTTAATTGAATTTTTGATTCTCTGCTTCCCAAGCTTTCCAGCTCCCACATAGAATAAAATCTCTTACAGATGGTGAAACTGTTTGCAAGAGATTTCTTTTTGCCTGCTACCTTTTGGGTCATGCGGCGGTTCCGCCGATTAACGAGGAAAGGGCCGGAGAACGAATGGGGGATCGGGCCCGCTATGGAAAAGCATATTCTGATACTCACCACCACCAAGGATTTTCTGTGGAAATTCGAAGGGGAAAATGTCAAGACCCTCCAGCATCTGGGCTATGTGGTGCATTATGCCGCCAATATGAATGAGCCGGCGTATATCGCTGACAACCGGCGGCTGCGGCAGATGGGGGTGAGAATACATCATATCGATATCGCCCGTTCGCCCTTTTTGTTCCAGGAAAATCAAAAGGCGCTGCAGCAGGTGGTGGAGCTGATCCGGCGCTATCATATTCAGGCGCTGCACTGCCACACCCCGGTGGGCGGCCTGCTGGGGCGGTTGGCGGGAAAACAATGCGCGGATGATGGGGTGGTGGTGATTTACACCGCCCATGGCTTTCACTTCTACAAAGGCGCACCGCTGCTGAATCAGCTGGTGTATTACCGGGTGGAGAAATATCTGGCCCGCTACACCGATATCCTCATCGTTATCAACGAGGAGGATTACCGCAGCGCCCTCAAGCTTTATCTGAAAAAAGGGGGACAGATTTACAAAATCCCCGGCGTGGGTTTGGACGGCAATAAGTTCCATCCCCTGACGGAGGAGGAATACCGTTCCTGCCGGAAAGCACTGGGCATCGGTCCACGGGATTTTTTTCTGGTGTCGGTGGGGGAGCTCAACGGAAATAAAAACCACCGCATCGTGTTGGAAGCCCTGGCACAGATCCGGCGGTCAGGGAATGTCCCGCTTATTCGGTACGGTGTGTGCGGGGACGGCTTTTTTCGAAAGCGGATGGAGGATTGGATTGGAGAATTGGGACTGGCCGACATCGTCACTCTGTACGGCTACCGGGACGATATCCCGGCGGTTCTCGGCTGCGCCGACGCTTCGATCTTTCCTTCCAAGCGGGAGGGGCTGGGAATGGCCGGGCTGGAATCCTTAGCCATGGGCGTGCCAGTGATCGCCGCAGATAACCGGGGGACCCGGGAATATATGGAGCACGAGAAGAATGGCTTTGTCTATCGCTGCGACGACGCGGCGGGATTTGCAGAGGGGATCCGGATGATGATGTCCCTGACTTCCGCGCAGCGGGCGGAGATGAAGCTCCGCTGCCTGGATGCGGTCAAACCCTTTAGGAAGGCTTACGCCTGCGCGGTAATGCGACGGATTTACACCGCCGTGACCCGGCGGATTGAGGAGGCTGATCGGTATGGCTGATCCACAGGTCACCGTCGCCATGGGGGTGTTTAACCCCGACGAAGACCGTTTCCTTCAAGCGGTCAACTCCATCATCGGCCAAAGCTTTCAGAACTGGGAGCTGCTGCTGTATGACGACGGCTCGGAAGCCGCCGCCGCTGGGATTATCCGGCGGGCGGCGGAATTGGACCACCGGATCCGCTGCATTCGCGGTCAGCATAATCACGGGCTGGCCCACGCCTTGAACGAATGCATCCGGCGGGCGGCAGGCGCTTATATCGCCCGGATGGACGACGACGATATTGCCCGGCGGGATCGGCTGGAAAAGCAGGTTAGCTTTCTGGAAACCCACGCGCAGTACCACTGGGTGGGATCCAACGCGGAACTGACGGACAGCCAGGGCGTATGGGGACTGCAGAAGATGCCGGAGATACCCCAGAAAGAGGATTTTCTCTTCAATTCACCCTATATTCATCCCACGGTTATGTTCCGGAAACGGGAATTGGTACACTGCGGGGGGTACAGCGAATCGCCGCAGCATCTCCATGGGGAGGACTACGAGCTGTTTATCCGCCTTCACGCCGATGGGTTCCAAGGCTACAATCTGCAGGAGCCCCTGCTGCAGTATTGGGAGGATTATGAGGCCCACAGGAAACGAACCTACCGCCGGCGGATCCGGGAAATGAAGCTGCGCTACCATGGCTTCCGGCGGCTGGGGGTGCTGAACCGCAATACCTTTTGCTATGTGCTGAAGCCCTTAGCGGTAGGGGCGGTGCCCGCTCCGGTTCACCATTATATCCGCCGGAGAATCAAACGCCGGAAATAGCAGCGGCATATCCTGTCCCGGGAGGTGAGAAGAGCGCATGGAACAGGTCAGCCAAGAAGATGGACGCTATCTGCCCATTCTGCGCAGCAATCCCCGCATTCTCCGGGCCGCGGCAGGGGCGGACATTCCCGCCGGAGACCCGGTGGCGCTGGTAAGCAGCCAGGTACTGGGGCCTGCATTGGGCGGCTTTACTCAATGGCTGCTGTCGGAAGCCATTGAGGAGGGGAAGAAGCGGCTTTATTTTCTGGCCCGGGACGGCTATTTTTTATACCGCGCCGCCCGCATTTTCTGCACCCGTTTCCAGCTGCCATTGGAATGCCGGTATCTTTGCTGCTCCCGCTATTCTCTCCGGCTCCCGTTGTTTCACCGCAATACCGGGGATGCACTGGCCTATGTCTGCCGCGGCGGAATCGGCGTCACCCCTAAAAGAATTCTCCGCCGCGCCGGCCTGACCGACGACGAGCAGACAGCGGTACTGGAGGCTTTGGCTCTGCCCTGGTCCTCGGACGCTGTTATCCCCCATCTGAAGCTGCCGGAAATCCAGGAGCAGCTGGCGGCGTGCAGCCTCTTTCTGGAGGCCATGAATCGGCATTCCCAGCAGGCGGCGCCGGGAATGGAGAGCTACCTCCGGCAGGAGGGGCTGCTGGAAGAGAATATACCGGATGGCATTGTGGACAGCGGATGGACCGGCTCGATCCAAAAGTCGCTGATGGAGGCGCTTCACACCATGGGGCGCACCCGGAAGCTGGACGGCTATTATTTCGGCTTGTATGAACTGCCCGCCGGCGTCAACCGGAGGGATTATCACGCTTATTATTTTGAACCAGAAGGCCAGCTGCGGCAAAAAATCTTCTTCAACAACTGTCTGTTTGAAACCCTCTTTACCGCGCCTCACGGGATGACGTTGTTCTACCAGCAGACAGAAGGGCGCACGCTCCCACGCTTCGGGGGTGTTTCCCTCAAGCGAATCGCCTTCATCCGCCAAACCGGCGGCTATCTGCTGGATTACACCCGGCGGCTGGCGGAGCAGGCCATGGAATCCGGCGATTGGCGCGGAAATCCCGCGGAGGATCGCGCCGCCATTTATCGGCTGCTGCGACGGTTTATGAGCTACCCTTCCCGGCCGGAAGCAGAAATTTTCGGCAAGCTGTCCTTTTCGGACGACGTACTGGAGGGGGAAGAGCGCCCCATCGCCGCCCGGTTGACAGAGGAGGAACTGACGGCCAATCATCCTCTTCACAAGCTGCCGGTGATGGCGGGAATCCGCCCGGGAACCATCAAGGAGAGTGCATGGTATGAGGGCAGCGCGGTACTGGCGGGGCGGCATGTCCGGCGGCATCTGCGGCAGTACACCCTTTATCAATATCTGCGGCACAGCCGGAAGATGCGCCGCTGGCGGAGAGAAAGGCGGGAAAGCTGAAATGTCCGAATCGAATCGATGGGAGCAGTACGCGTTTGTCATCCGCCAGCTGACGGCGCGGGAGATCAAGCGGAAGTACGCCCGTTCCTATTTGGGAATTGTATGGAGCGTGCTGAACCCCCTGCTGTCTATGGCGGTTCTTTCCTTGATCTTCTCCCAGCTGTTCCGGCGTTCCATTGAGAATTATCCCATCTATTATCTTACCGGCTATATCCTGTGGCAGACCTTCACCGGGGCCACCACCGCCGCCATGACCACCCTGTCGGACAATCGGATGCTGCTGCTGAAGGTAAAGTTTCCCATGGAGCTTTTTATCCTGACCCGGGTATACACCGCGTTTATCAATCTGGGCTACTCCCTGGCGGCCTACGCCGTGATGCTGGCGGTATTTCGGGTGGCTCCCAAATGGACCATGCTGCTGACGCCGGTGATCATCCTCTTCCTGCTGTTCTTCTCTCTCGGTCTGTCTTTTATCCTGGCGACGGCTTATGTTTTTTTCGGGGATGTGAAGCATCTGTACACGGTGGCCCTGACCATCTGGATGTACTGTTCGGCCATCTTCTATCCGGCGGAGCAGCTTCAGGGATTCATTCGAGTGGTGATCCGCAACAATCCCCTTTTCACCTTCATCGACTGTCTGCGCAGAGCGGTGATGCAGGGCGGTCTGCCCACCTCCATCGAATGGCTGCGGATGCTCTTCTGGAGTCTGGGCGCGGCGGCGGCGGGATATCTCCTTTTTCGAAGGAGCCGGAACCGGATCATGCAGAAGCTATAGATAACCGAAAAGGCGGGAAAGATGATGACAGCCGAAACAAGCAATACGGATATTGTGGTAAAGGATGTGACCATGCAGTTCCGAAGAGCCAAGGATGAGGCCACCAGCCTGAAGGAACTGCTGATCCGCTCCCTGCGCAGGGAAAGGCGCTATGAGATGTTCACGGCGCTGGACAGCATCAGCTTCACCGTGGAAAGAGGCGAGGTGGCCGGGATCATCGGCACCAACGGCTCAGGAAAAAGCACCCTGCTGAAAATCATCTCCGGGGCGCTGATTCCCACTGGCGGCAGGGTGGAGGTGGACCGAAGCAAGGTGCAGCTTCTCACGCTGGGCACCGGCTTCGATCCGGAACTGACCGGCAGGGAAAACGTCTACCTCAACGGCGCTATCATCGGCTATACCAAAAAATACATTGACCGGCACTTTGGGGATATTGTAGCGTTTGCCGAACTGGAAGGGTTCATGGAGGAAAAGGTGCGCAACTACTCCTCCGGTATGGTATCCCGACTGGGCTTTGCCATCGCCACAGCTCGGGATACGCCGGAAATTCTGATCCTAGACGAGGTGCTCAGTGTGGGGGATCGTTTCTTCCGGCAGAAAAGCGAAGCCCGTATCCGGGAGATGATTCACGGCGGCTCCACGGTGCTGCTGGTTTCCCATTCCACCTCAGTGATTCGGGACAACTGCACCAAGGCCATCTGGATTGAAAAAGGACGGCTACGGGCCCAAGGGGACCCCATAGACGTCTGCCGCGCATACGAGAAATTGAAGGGATAAATCGTTGAACCGGCAGGGAAGGAGGGACGGCGGAATATGCGGGAAAGGCTGTATCGCGTTCTGGTGAACCGGGTGCCGGGCATCCGGGACCGATATCTGCGCGGGCGGGCGCGGGGAATGAAGCGCGGCCTGGCTCTGGTTTACCTGCTGTGGCTCAACCTCCAATATTACCTGCTTTTCCGCCGCGGCCTGGCGGAGCCAGACAGCGCTCCAGGTGGCGGGAACATCCGCTTATACAGCGCGGACAGTGAATCCTCCCTTTCCGTCCGGGAGAACCCGGAAGAGCTGGCGGACCGGCTGGCCGATTGCAGCGTGGTTTCCTTCGATGTGTTTGACACCCTGGTGTTCCGCCCCTTCTCCAGCCCTGCTGACCTCTTTTATATGGTAGGAATGGAGCTGGGATACCCCGACTTCCGACGGATCCGCATGGAAACGGAGGAAAAAGCCCGGCGAGAAAAACAGGAAAAGCAGAGGACACGGGAGGTGACCTTCGCCGAAATCTGGGAAGCGATGGAAAGGGAAACGGGGATACCCCGGGAACGGGGGATGGAGGCGGAGTGGCGCTGGGAACAAAAAGCCTGTTATGCCAACCCCTATATGCTGCAAGTGGTACAGAAGCTTCGGGAACGGAAAGTCACCCTTATTGCGGCGTCGGATATGTATCTGGGCAAGACCTATATTCAAAAGCTGTTGGCGGGCTGCGGCTATCCCTCTTTTGACGGCTGTTTCGTCTCCTGCGATGAGGGAAAATCCAAAAGCGACGGTTCCCTGTATGAGAGTATCCGAGAGAAAATGGGACCCCACCGCCGTTATGCCCACGTTGGAGATAACCCACACGCCGATGGGGAACAGGCGCGGCGGCATCATATGGACGCCTGGATTTATCCCAATGTGCAGCAGACGGGGAACCGCTTGCGCACGGAGGACATATCCACCGTCACCGGCAGCCTTTACCGCGGCATCGTCAACGCCCACCTTCACAGCGGCCTGACCGCCTATTCCCGGGAATATGAATACGGCTTCCTGTACGGCGGCCTGTTTGTGGCCGGCTACTGTCGTTTTATTCACGCCTATGCCGAACAGAATAAGCTGGACAAGCTGCTGTTTCTTTCCCGGGATGGGGCGGTGCTCCTGAAAGCCTATCGACAGCTCTATCCGGAAGAAACCGAAAAAACGGTTTACGCTTACTGGTCCCGGCTGGCCGCAGTGAAGCTTACCGCCCGCTTCTACAAAGCGGAGTATTTCCGGCGCTTTCTTCTGCACAAGGTAAACCAGCGTTTTACCCTGCGCCGGGTGTTGGAAGGGATGGAGCTGGCACCGCTGCTCCCTCCCCTCTGCGCCGCCGTCCACCTGCCGCCGGAGGCAGAGCTGACGCATAAAAACGTGGAAAGTGTAAAGAACTATCTTATGGATGCCTGGGAGCAGGTGCTGGCTCTCTATGAGGATCAGCGCACCGCCGGCGGGCTTTATTATCGCTCCCTTCTTGCAGGCTGCCACAGAGCGGCGGCGGTGGATATCGGCTGGGCGGGCAGCGGCGCGGTGATGCTGAACTGCGCCGTGAACGGGATTTGGCAAATCGGCTGCGATATCACCGGTATCCTGGCCGGGACCAATGCCCGCCAGAGTCCGGAATCGGATGGCGCAGACCCCTTCCTTTTTGACGGCCGCCTGGTGAGCTATCTCTATTCCCAGCAGCAAAATCGGGATTTGTGGAAAATTCACGATCCCGCCGCCGGCCATAACCTCTACTGGGAACTGCTTCTGGGGGCGCCGGAGGGCAGCCTCATCGGCTTCTATCCGGATGGGGTTCAAGGCTGGAAGTGTCGCTTGAAGGATCCTCCCGCCGCTCCCGAACGGATAGGGGAGATTCACCGGGGCATACTGGATTTTGTGAAGCGGTTTCTGGAAACGGAGCAGCGGCTGAGGATCTCGATTCCCATCAGCGGCCGGGACGCCTACGCGCCGATGCTGGCCGTGGAAAGCCGTGGAAACAAACCTTTCCGGAAAGGGCTGGAGGCGCTGCTGGATGAGATGCATATCGGGTAACGCCGCCGACCGGCCGATGGTTTTGTATCACGCTGTCAGCTCCTATCAGCTGCTGGAGGTGATGCTGCACCGCCGGGCCTTCCACCCGGAGGCAAAAGCCGTGCTGCTGCTGCCGGACTTTATCACCGCCAAATATCCCCGGTATAAAAAGCTGATTCCCGCCTTTTTCGATGAGGTTTATCTCTTCCCCTATCTGAAGATTCCCCACCGGGAGGAGACGCTGGTGATGCAGGATGCAGTCCGCGCCTATGAGCAGCTGGTTCCTTACAGTCTGTCCGACTTTCAGCTGATCTATATTGCCGGGGCGCACTTTTATTTTTCCCTCTGCCTGATACAGCAGCGAATTCCCTTCCTCTTTTTCGAGGATGCGGCAGGGATGCTGAGCCGGGCGGGCGTGTTGTATGATGCGCTGCACAACCGGTTTCCTGTTCACGCCGCCATCGCCCGGAAGCACGGCCTGTTTGACGGGAGCAATCCCCTTGTAAAGCAGATTATCTGCCTGAAATCGGCCCAGGACAGGGATGTTTCCTCCCACCGTTATCAAAATTTTTCGGTGGAAGAGGCGCTGGAGGAAATGCCCCCTCGCCAGCGGCAGCGGCTGATCCGTTTCTTTATCCGGCGAAGGATTCGGGCGGAGGCGGACGCGATTCTGCTGACCCAGCATTTCGCCAATCTGGGGGTTATGAGCCGGGAAGAGCAGCAGCGCCTGTATACAGGACTGCGGGACGGTTCTCTTCAAGGACTGCGTCTGATCATCAAACCGCATCCGGACGACACGCTGGATTATCGGGGGATATTTCCGGACGCCTATGTGATCCGGAAAATTTTTCCCGCCGAGCTGCTGCCCTATATTTTTCGCCGGAAGCCGGGGACCGTCTGCACCCTGGATTCCACCGGCTGCGAAAACCTGCGCGGACATTTCCGTATTATTCAATTGGGAAGGGATCATTATGCCGATCTTACCTGTTTCGACCCCTTACAATAAGCTATCGCTGGTGGCGGCCAACTCCGTATATCAGCTGCTGACGGCGGTGCATATGCGGCGCACCATCCTTTGCGATGGGGAGACGGATCTGCTACTGACCGATACCACGCCCAAGCTCATGGACTATCTTCCCCGCCTAAAGGAGACAGGGCTGTTCCGGCGGGTAATCAGCGCCAAAACCAAGGAGCTCAGCCGGAAATACGCCGTGGGCTCCATGGAGGAGATTTCAGAAGGCTACCGCAGCATTCCGGCCATCTTTCGCTGGGTGCTCAGCGATGAACTTGACGACTATGGGGCGATATATTTCGCCAACTTCGACACCTTCATGCGGATGCTGGCCTGCCAATATTACGACCGGCCCTGCGCCTTCGTCGCCTATGAGGACGGCTTTTCCTCCTATGTGATCAACTATCTGCGGGAGGACAGAGCGCCGGTGAACCGGCATCCCGAGGGCCGGAAAATTCAGGATAAGGTAACCGGCGTGCTGCTTTACGAACCTCGTCTGGCCATGCGGGGGGACGCGCTGCCCAACCGCGCCCTGCCGAAAATCAACCGGGACGACGCGGCGCTGCGGGAGCTGCTGAACTATATTTTCGATTATCGTCCGCCGTCAGAACGGGCGGATTTCCTCTTTTTGGAGCAGTCCTTTAGGGCGGAAGGGCTGAAAAACAACGACATCGAGCTGATGCGGGAATGCCGGCAGACGGTAGGTCCCGGCCGGTTTGTGGTCAAGCCCCATCCCCGCAACCCGGAAAACCTGCCCTATCAGCTGGGGCTCACCGGCAAATACACCTGCGACGCCCCTTGGGAGCTGTTTCTCCTTAACGAGGATCCCGCGGAACGGACCATCATCACCGTCTGCTCCAATGCGGCGCTGACCGGACGGCTGGTGTTCGGCATGGATATGAACACGGTGATGCTGTATCCCCTGTTTCAAGGGAAGGTGCTCTGGCAGGAAGATGCGGTATTAAAGCGGTATCTGCGCACATTTCACCGGCAGTTTGCAGGGAAGAATTATTATGTGCCGCAGACGGTGTATGAACTGAGGCATATCCTCAGCTATCTGGGAGGTCGTCATGAGGGGCATGGATAACGGAACAGGCGGCGGAATCAAGGTCTCGGTGGTGATTCCGGTATATCAGGTGGAAAACTATCTGGAACGGGCGGTGGACTCGGTCCTGGCCCAAACCCTGGAGGAAAAAGAGATCATTCTGGTGGACGACGGCAGCGAGGATGCCTCCCCGGAAATCTGCGACCGCTACGCCGAGGCATACCCGGAGCTGATCCGGGTTATTCATCAGGAAAACCAGGGGCTGGGCATGGCCCGCAACGCCGGAGCCCGGACCGCCCGTGGAGAATACATCGCCTTTGTGGATTCCGACGACACGGTGGAACCGGAAATGTACGCCGAGATGTTTGAGAAAGCCCGGGAGGGCTCCTATGACATGGTGATGTGCGACGTCCGCATCATCTATGTGGAGGAGGACCGGACCACGGTGGTATCCTCCTATCCCAACCGGGAGATCGATCTGGCGGATTACATCGCCAACGGCAGCAACATCACCTACAGCGTCAACAAGCTGTTTCGCAGATCCATCTGGGAGGAAAACCGGTATGAGAAAATGCTGTTCGAGGATATTGCGCTGATTCCCTCCCTTGTCACCCGTTATCCGGCCATCGGCTATGTTCCCAAACCCTTTTACAACTACTATCGCCGGGCCAACACCATCTCCACCACCTTTGTCGGGGAGATGGTGGATATCATCCAATCCTTCCGGAATTTCCTCGACCGCAGCGATCCCGCCTATCGGGAAGAGGTTGTTTACAACACCGCCAAACAGCTGTATTGGAACATGACCCAGTCCCGGGTGCTTTTTCAGGCGGATTTCATTCAGCTGCTGCAGGAATATGAGAAGGATTTCCGGCTCAATCCCTACATTGCCAAGGACGGCAAGATCCGCAAAGTCCTGGATTTTCTGAATAAAGAGGTGCTCCCGGAAAGGTTCATCTGCGTGCACTTCCACCGTCCAGTCCCGCCGGCCTACCGGGAGGAAATCCGCACGGATTTTCCCAAGGCGGAGCTGCTTGAACTGGACGAAACAGATTTTCCGCCGGAGGAACTGCCCCCGCTCCTCCGCGCCGCATTGGAAGCGGGCAAGACGGACTATGTGGAGGAATACTGCGCACTCAAAACCCTCTGCGAACAGGGCGGCGTTGTGCTGGCGCCGGAAACCCGGGCCAATCTGAACCTGAAAAAGCTCCGGCTGGAACGGATCTTCTTCGGCTTTGAAAACGATGAGGAACTCACCACCGGCTGTTATGGCGCAGTAAAAGGGCATTATGTGATCCGGGCGCTGCTGGCCTCCTATGAAGAGGATAACATCTTCAATAAGGCTTATCTGCCGCTTAAGGATCGGCTGCGGGACTTTCTGGTACTGCATTTTCAACTGAAAGTCAACGGCCGGAAGCAGCTGCTGAAAAAGGAAATCCCCGTTTATCTGCCCAGCGTCCTGGCGTACGACATGCAGGACAGAGAGAACTGCGCCAAAAAAGCGGAACAGGAGATACCGGAAGGCTATGAACTGGTCAGCCGCCGGGTGCTGAAAATGTGGTCCGACCGGATATTGGAAAATTGGAGTCTGTATAAACAGGCGGCCAACGGGAAGGCCGCCGCGCCCGTCCGGAAATCGGCTTCTCTTCCGCCGGCTCCTTCCAGCCGGGAAATGGAGCAGCGGATACAGGAGGTGGTAAACACCTACGAAGGCTCCACCAGCTGGCGGATCACCAAGCCGCTCCGGGCACTGGGAACCCTGTGGAAACGATTGCGAAAGGGGAAAAAATAATGCGGGTAGCAGCGTTTATTCCGGCGCGATATGATTCCAGCCGGCTGAAGGGAAAGCCTCTGGCGGATATCTGCGGAAAGCCGATGCTCTGGTGGGTGTACAGCCGGGTGAAGCAGTGCAGGAACATCGACGCGGTATATGCGGCGACGGACAGCGAGGAAATCCGACAGATCTGTGAACGGGAAAATATTCCCTGCCTCATGACCTCCCGGGATCATCCCACCAGCACCCAGCGGCTGTATGAAGCCTCCCGGAGCGTTGAGGCGGACGTCTATGTCTGCGTCAACGGTGACGAGCCTCTGATCGAGCCTTCCATCGTGGAACAGGTGATCCCCCGGGAAGGCACGGCCTTTTTCGCCGCCAATCTGATGACGAAAATCCATTCCCCTGTGGAAGCGGTGGACGATACCAACATCAAGGTGGTCACCGCCGCCGACGGCAGCGCTTTGTTCATGTCCCGCAGCCCCATCCCTCACCCTAAGGCCAGCATCGCCTTTGATTACTATAAGCATCTGGGGGTATTGGCCTATTCGCCGGAAGCGCTGCGCTTTTTTGCCGAGACGCCCAAGGGACCGGTGGAGGCCATCGAAGACATCAACGAGCTGCGGTTCATTGAGCATGGGAAAAAACTGCAGATGATTCCGGTCGAGGCAAAGACTCTGTCGGTGGACACACCCAAGGATCTGGACTATGTGCGCGGCGTTATCCGACAAAAGCTGGAGAAGGGAGAGATCACACTGTGAGCATTCAAGTTTTAGACTGCACCCTGCGGGATGGAGGCTATATCAACGACTGGCATTTCGGCCGCCGGACCATCGCGGCTATTCTGGACAAGCTGGAACGGGCCCACATCGATATCATCGAATGCGGCTTCCTCACCGGCATGGTTCAGGATCCCGAGCGGTCTCTTTTCGGCAGCGCGGCTGACATCCAGGCAGTGCTGCCCCAGCGGGAGCGCAAAGCCATGTATGTGGCTATGATTGCCATCGGAGAAAAGGAGCTTCACCCTGCCAAGCTGGCCCCCTGCGACGGCAAAAGCATCGCCGGCATCCGGCTGACCTTTCATCAGGATGAAATCGACCAGGCTGTAGAATGGGCCAAAATCATCATGGGCAATGGCTACGAAGTGTTCATGCAGCCGGTGGGGACGGTTTTCTACACCGATATTGAACTCCTGCAGCTGGTGGAAAGGATGAACGCCCTACATCCCTACGCCTTTTATATCGTGGACACCCTGGGCAGCATGTACCGCAACCAGGTATCCCACCGTTTCTATCTCATCAATGAAAACATGCGGCCGGATATCCGGCTGGGCTTTCACGGCCACAACAACCTTCAGCTGGCCTTTTCCAACGCCCAGGTTCTGGGGAAAATCCAAACCAAGCGGACGCTGATCCTGGATTCCTCCGTTTACGGCATGGGGCGGGGCGCGGGCAATCTGCCCACCGAGCTGATCACCCAATATATCAACCAGAATATCGAATCCCGCTATGATGTGACCATGGTGATGGACATCTACGACGAATATATCTCCGCCATCCGCAAGGAATACGAATGGGGCTACGCCGTGCCCTATCACATTGCGGCCAGCAAGGTCTGCCATCCCAACTACGCCTCTTATCTCATCAATAAGCAGACGCTGACGATGAAGGACATCGACAAGATCATCCAGTCGATTCCGGAGGATTACAAGGTACTGTACGACCGGGGATTGATCGAGCGGCTTTATACCCAGTTTCAAAGCCGCAAAATTGACGACAGTACGGCGGTAACCCGGATTGCGGATATGATCCGGGGCCGTAAGGTGCTGCTGCTGGCGCCGGGAAAAAGTTTGGTCACCACTTACGATTCGCTGATGGAATTTATCCAGGCTGAAAATCCCTTTGTAATTACCGTTAACTTTCTGGACGCTCAGTTCCACATGGACGCCTGTTTCCTCAGCAATCACAAGCGGGTAGATGCTATCCGGCAGGAGTCTGCCGTCCATCCGCTCCCCGTGATCCTCACCTCCAACATCTCCGGCGCAGACGGGGAAAACCGCCTGTATGTGGATTATGACAGCTGCACCAACGACGATGAGATGGTGGCGGACAACGCGGGGCTGATGCTTCTCAAGCTGCTCAAGCGCTGCGGCGTATCCCAGGTATACCTGGCCGGTTTCGATGGTTTTCACCACCAGCATAACGAGAATTATTACAGCGAGGATCTCCATTCTCAGGTGAATCTGGAGGATGTGGAAGAAAAGCGCAGCCGTATCCGAAAGCAACTGAAGGATTTTTCTTTGGCAATGTCCATTACCTTTCTGACCCCTTCCGTGTATGAGGCGGATGATCAAAAGGAACCGCGGGAGATCCAATATGTATAACTGTATTCTGTTCGATATGGACGGCACTCTGGTGAACTCCTATGAAGGCATCTATCACGCCTATCGGGTGACGATGGAAAAGCTGGGGCATCCTTTCGGCGGGGAAGCCTTTGTCCGCAGGGCAATCGGCGCACCGCTGCCCTGGGTATTCCAGCATCTCTGCCGCATGGAGGAGGACGCCGTTTCCCAGGCGGTGAGATACTACCGCAGCTATTACGCCGAAAGGGGGAAACACCAAGCTTCTGTTTATAACGGTATGGCAAACACCCTCAGCCGGCTGAAAAAGGCGGGCTGCTATCTGGCCACAGCCACCCTAAAAAAGGAAATTTTCGCCCGGGAAATGCTAAAAGAGCTTGGGCTTTTCTCCTGCTTCGATGTCGTATATGGCGCGGATGAAGAAGGCCGCCTCACCAAGGCGGATCTCATTCGAAAGTGTATGGAAGCGGCCGGGGCTACCGCGGGGGATACCATTCTGGTGGGGGACAGTCCTTTTGACGCCGACGGAGCGGCGGAGGCCGGAACAGCCTTTCTGGGGGTGACCTACGGCTTCGGATTCCGGGACCGGGAGGCAGCCCAGGCCAAGGGCGCCTCCCTGATTGCGGACACCCCTGCGGAAATAGCGGCGCTTCTCCTCACCAATCGCTGAGGGAAAGCGCCGCTATTTGTTTCCTGCCCTGCAGAAGACCTTGTCCTTTAGGGGGTCAATGCAGGATAGAGGCCACGGGGGACAGACACAGTAAGCGAACCGGCGGGTTTGCTCCCATCAAGGGCTTGTATCATAATTGGCTTGGATATATACCTCCACTTCCTGGCTTATCATCAGGCTCAATTCTTCCTTTTCCTGCTCATATCGCCGGTTTTCCTCCTGAATCCTTTGGTAATAACCCATCCGTTGATTGTCCAGCTGCTGCAGAGCTTGCTTATGCGTACCGGAATTTAACAGCCCCTGGCTGGAATAAAACTCGTTGAGCTGCCGGACACGGGTCAAATAATAAACTTCAAAATCTGCCGCCTCTTTATTCAATACTTCCAACGCCGCCTCATGGCGATTCTCTATATCCCAAATTTCCTCCCTATGTGCGTAGACGATATCCTTTATCACCTGATCCTCTATTTCCGCGGTGAGTTTTGGCTTGGTCGGTGCAGGAGGCTCTGTGGGCAGCGGCTTGGTCGGCGTTTTGGTAGGCATGGAGGCTTTCGTTGGAGCGGGAGCCTTGGTAGGCGCGGGCGTCTTGGTTGCTTTTGCCGTCTGAGTTGGCTTTTGTGTCTTCTCCGCGGCCGGGCCTGTTGCTTGTGTCGAAACTGTTGCGTCCGGTTCACTGTGGGTTATCAGCAGCTCAGCCGGCAGAGTATACATAGACTCCTGGGGTGTAGTGGTGCTTCCTATCCCCTGAAGGGCTTCCCATTCCTCGCGTGTATAGCGCTTTTCCCTTCCGGAACAGGAGCAGAAGATGACCGCAAAAATCACAGCGCCACACGCCATGCTATATATTCTTTTCATATTTTATACTCTTTCCCCTATTTGTTGATCGTATATCCTTTCCTAAAATTGCTGTAACTCCGGGAAGTATCGCTTTATCCAAGCCGCATAAGTCCCATCTTCTTTATAGGCCTGCAGAAGGGAGTCGAAGATTTCCACAAGAGTGCTGCTTTTGGCATAAAAAACTATATTCATCGGCTCTCCTTCTACTTCTTCGCTCATATACGGCTCGGATGCAAACAGCTGTTCCTCACGTTCGGAGGTATAAGCCATCCCCAAAATGCCGTCAACCTCATCCTGAAGGCAAGAAGTAAATAACTCCTCAAAATCCATGGTTATTAATTGAAGCTTCAGACCTAAAGAACCGCTGATTTTAACGGCCAAGTCCACGTCAAATCCCACCAGCTTCCCCTGTTCATAATCAGAATAGGGTTTCATTCCCGGACAAATTCCAAGCGTCAAATACCCCTCCCGGACCGTGTTTAGGGGAGGTATTATCTCATTCCGTGGTTCGGCACCCGCAGTGCTTTCCGGCTCTGTCGCTGGTTCGGATATCTGTCGAACCGCCAGGCAGGATGTGCATGTCACGGCTCCCGCCATCAGCAGTATCACTAAACACGCCCGAACCCCTTTTATTGCTCCTCTCATAATCCTCTTCCCCCATGATCTTTTTTGCCGTATGGCTCTTTAACAAAAGCACCCCTTTCCTTGATATAGAATTCTATGATGCTTACGCTCTCCCTTATTTTTGCCTCATTTATATCCTACCACAGCCACACCAAATTTTCTATGTCATCTGATACTGCGGAAATATTTTTGTAGACATGCATAACAAGCGGCCTTGATTCTATTCATTATATGCAGGCAAAAGAAGCTCTCACTTAAAAACCGGTTGCTGCAAAGCAACCGGCTTCCTTTTTCGTTCCTCCAACAGCCATATGTCCGCCGGCGATATTCCATGCTTTTGCGTACATACTAACGACGGAAACAATATTCAGAAAGCAGGTGGTGATTTGCCCAATCGGTTACGGTATGAAATCAGCCCGTACCTGTTGCAGCACGCCGACAATCCGGTGGACTGGTATCCCTGGGGAGAAGAAGCGTTTGAAAAGGCTAGGACGGAGGACAAGCCGGTATTTCTCAGCATCGGTTACAGCACCTGCCACTGGTGCCACGTGATGGCTCACGAGAGCTTTGAAGATGAGAAAACCGCTGCTGTTCTTAACCGGCACTTTATCTCCATCAAGGTGGACAAGGAGGAGCGCCCAGACATCGACAGCGTGTATATGACGGTGTGTCAGGCCTTTACCGGCAGCGGCGGCTGGCCCACCAGCATTTTTTTAACTCCGGAACAAAAGCCCTTCTTCGCCGGCACCTATTTCCCCAACCGCTCCCGGTACGGCAGGATCGGCTTCCAGGAGCTGCTGGCCGTCATCGCCAACAAATGGGAGGAAAATCGCGAGGAGCTGCTGCGCTCAGCGGATGATATCGTCGGCCAACTGCAGCGCCGAGAGGCGGAAGCCGGAGAGATCAATCCGCTTTTAACGGAGCGGGCTTTCCAGCAGTTTTCCCGTACCTTTGATAAGGAATACGGCGGCTTTGGAGACGCCCCTAAATTTCCTTCTCCGCATAATCTCCTCTTTCTGTTGGCTTATGCCCGGATGAGGGAGAATCCCGACGCTCTGAAGATGGCGGAAACCACCCTGGTGCAAATGCGGAAAGGCGGGATTTTCGATCATATCGGCTATGGGTTTTCCCGCTATTCCACCGACCGCTATTTTTTGGCTCCCCATTTCGAAAAGATGCTTTACGACAACGCTTTACTGCTGCTGGCCTATGGAGCGGCTTACGCCATTACCAAGAAACCGCTGTATCGGGACACGGCGGAGAAAACCGCGGCTTATATTCTCAGAGAAATGACTCATTCCGAGGGTGCCTTCTATTCGGCTCAGGATGCGGACAGCGGCGGTGAGGAAGGAAAATATTATCTGCTTGGCTATGATGAAATGCTCTCCCTTCTGGGAGAGCAAGGCGGCAAACGCTTCAACGATTATTACGGGCTCACCAAAGAAGGCAACTTCCAGGGACGGAATATCCCCAATCGTCTGCACCTCCATGGGGCGGGCGATATGGATGAATGGAATGCGCTGGATGCTGTGCTGCCGGCAATCCGCCAATATCGAAAAATGCGGGAGACTCTTCATCTGGATGATAAAATTCTCACCGCATGGAACAGCCTGATGATTACGGCCCTGGCCTTTTTGTATCGGGTCACCGGCGAAGAGAAGTACCTTTTGACCGCGCAGCGGGCCAGAGGATTCATTGAGGAGCATTTGACGGAAGGGAACCGGCTGTATGTCGGTTGGCGGGATGGGAAGCGCGCGGCCGCCGGTTTTCTGGATGACTATGCTTTTTATACCGCCGCGCTGATCGGCTTGTACGAGGCCACTCTGGACCGCAGTTGTCTGCACAGGGCGGAGGAGATTTGCCGGGAGACAGCGGCGCAGTTTGAGGACCGGGAAGCAGGCGGATTCTATCTCAGTGGAAGCGAAAATCAACGGTTGATTTTCGCTCCTAAAGAGACCTATGACGGCGCCATACCCAGCGGCAACGCGGTGATGGGATACAATCTGGTGCGGCTGTCGCAGCTGACCCACGACGACGCATGGGAGCAGGCCGCCGCCAGACAAATGGCCTATCTATCCGGCGAAGCGGCGGATTATCCGGCGGGACACGCCATGTTCCAGCTGGCTCTGCTGCTGTATGAAAATCCGCCGCCTACGATCACCGTTGTGCTGCCCGATGGAGCGGAATGGGCGGAGACGGCGAAACAGCTTCCCCTGTATGCGGACATAACGGTTTTGCACGCACCCGCCGAGGGATATCCGCTGCTGAACCAACAGACTACCTTTTATGTCTGCCAAGGTATGACCTGTCAGCCTCCGGTTAACAAGCTGTCATGACAAAAAGAGGTGTTGCAAAATGATTTATTTTGCAACACCTCTTTGAAAAACCGCTTGCGGGCCACCATTGATGACCCGCAAGCGGTTTTTTGCTTTTTACATTCATGCATCATGCCACAGCCCCTGTAGGCATATTGACAGAATCCAGTTGATGTTTGGCTGCGCTCAAAAAACACCACCGCGCAGCGGTGTTTCCTCTCCTGCAGCGGGCACTATAGAAGGCCGTGCAGCGCCTCCTCCCACTCCGCTTTCGGTAGAGTACTTTCCGACAAAGGGATGGTTTCGACCACATAGGAAGACAGCCTCCCCTGCTGAGCCGCTTCTTTCAAATATTCGTAAACCTCTCCCAAGGCCATCTGACTGCCCTGCAAGCTGCCGCAATGGGGGCAGGTGTTCGCTATGTAAGAGAAGCCCGCCTTTTTGCTGTAGCAGGAGCGGATAGAGGGGTACTTTTGAGACAGATATTCATCCAGGGCGGGCAGGATGGAAAGGCGAATGACATACAGATTTTCCAGTATCGCAAACCCCGGTTCCCGCTCACACAGATCCAACTGCGGGAAATAGCTCCTTACCGCAATCGGTTCCCCGCACTTCCAGCAGGGGCGCGTCACCTGATAAATCGCTATGCCATTGCGCTGCAGCAGCGCGTAAGCGGCGTCGGCAACGCTTACGGTGCTTTTGCACTTCGGGAAATGGCTGCAACCTAGAAAGACGCCGTAACGTCCGCTGCGGATAACATAATGACCGTCGCAGTCCCGGCAGGGGAGAGCGGTGGATTGACTGATCTTTTGTGCGGCCGGATGCTCTTCAGGGTCGGGATATCTTCCCGGTTCCAACATATGCCGCAGCAGCGCCTGCCCCTCCTGGGGATTGCTGATGGGACGGATGGAGACCGAAACGGACGATGCCGGAGAAGATGATGAGATGGGCGGAAACTTTTCCAAATAAGTCTCATGCTCTCCCGGCAGCAGGAAATCCAGCGGGCGGTCGATTACCAGCCACTCTTCTCCCTTCCGTTTTTCGGCGTGCAGATAACCCATCTCTCGCAGCTTCTTTTTGCAGTCGTCAATCACACCGTCGTAATCGTGATCCGGTTGGTCATAAATCCCATGGTATACCGCCTGACAGATCTTGCGATTTCTCACCATCGATGCGGGACAGGCGTTGGAATTTCCGCAGCATTGCAGAATACAGTAATAGGTCCGTACTACGAATTCGGTGAAATTCCCGGTTGGCTGCTTCCGCTGCTGGGCAAAATACTCCTTCTGCCGGCGAATTTTTCCAGCGTTCCACATAAGCTCTCCTCCTTTGTGCTGATAAGGGGGATTCAGCGTTTATTCCTTTTATAATCGGTTCCCCAGGCTTCCATGGCGTCCAATATAGGCTTCAGGCTGTAGCCGGTATCGGTGAGGGTATATTCCACCCGGGGCGGCACCTCGGCATAAACCTTGCGGGTTAGCAGCCCCTTTTCCTCCATATCCCGCAGTTGAGCGGTAAGCACCTTCTGGCTGACGCTGCCGATGGATTTTTTCAGTTCTCCAAACCGTTTGGTGCCGGGGAGCAAATCCCGCAGAATCAGCACCTTCCATTTGTCTCCGATCAAAGCCAGGGTCGTCTCCACCGGGCAGGCGGGCAATACCATCTGTTCCATGCTGTCTCTCATCCTTTTCTCCTATACAGTCCGCCGGCGGCGGCTTGTTTTCTTCTATTGTCGCTTTTATTCCACAGACGTAATCCGGCAGCTTCTCAGATCCAGCATACGGAAGACGGCATATTCTTCAGCCAGCATTTTCAGCGTCTGATGTTCCGCCGGCCGCAGCGCTCCAAACAGCGTCAGAGCTATGTCCAGCTTGTTCTCCTGGGTCCTGGGTTTCCATATGCCGACGATGCGGCCTCCTTTTAAGACGACCCCCGGGTTGGCAACGGTTTTCCATACGGCGGCGTGGAGATCCTTGCTTTCCAACAGAACGCTTTTATCCCGGATATCGAGATAGGGATCATGAGCACCCAGCAGCATCAGTCTGTCCCCGCTTCTCTCTCCCTGCCGCAGATTATCCATGTCGGCGGTCAGCATATAGCTGATCTTGCCAGACACGGTAACCGGCTCCATTTCATCGGCGGCAGCGTCCCAGAGACGCTGCGCCTGCTGCCGGGAGCAGCCCAGCCACCGCATAAAAGAATCCTTGGTGGCCGGGCCATAACAATGCAGAAATTTACGGGTCAAGGCTTTCCCCGCCTCCGGCAGCGGATCCGGCGGATGGCCGATCCAGTTCCAAAAGGAGGTAAAGGTCGGGCTGACGCTCTGCCGCTCACCAAAAACGACCAGGGAGTAAAAGGAACAGGGGCGCAGCAGAAAAGAGACCATCGCATCACCCACCGTTTGCCTGTCCGGACGGCCATACATAGACGGCGCATTCCACAACGTTTGTTTTTCCGGCGGCAGATCTTTTCGGATAATGTCGGACAGCGTTCTGTCCAGCGCTTCTTTGCTTTTAATGGTCTGACGATCCAACTGCCTGGCCGCTTCTTTGGTCCGCAGAAGCAGATCGTCAAAGGGCATCCGTACAAATTCCAGGGCCGCGGCGATACCCGCCGTGTAAATCCAGGGTTCTTCACCTTTTTCGGCTATCAGAGCCGAAAGAAATACGGCGCTTTCACAGGTTGGAAAAACCACCGGAGCGCCGCGAAAGCTCCATGCCTGCAGCAGACTCTTTTTCCGGTACAGGGCATCGTGGAGCAGCGGCAGTGAGCAGTCCGTCAGCCGGTTGAACAAAGCGGTCTCCCATGCGCCGGGAGGCGAATTCTGCAGACCGCAGGCACCGGCTGCACTGATCAAATCAGCCGGCAGAATTTTTCGATCCAGATGATGAGCCCGGAGCCGATAATGCCGGATGCGCTCAATGTCAATCTCCATGGGCCCTCCCTTTGCTTTTTCCCGCTCTGTTCTTCGTGTCTTGTCAGGAGAAACAGGGCGAAGAAGTCCAATAGTATCTTTTAGGTGCCTACAGCACAATAAAGTGCTTACTTTACAAAATATCTGTTTAGATTTATTGTATAGCCATGGGGCGGAAATGTCAAGGCATCGCCCAAAATATGAAATCCGGGAGGACATAAGAATGAACAAGAATACCTTTGAAAAAATTCCGTTGGCAAAGGGCGAAATCAACGTCTATGATTTCGGCGGGATTCGGCTGCATGCCTACAAGACCAACGATTTCATTGACGACGAAGTGTTTATCGTCGAGAAAGACGGCCGGGCGGTGATTCTGGAGTCCCCCTGCTTTTTTGACAACAATCAGGAGTTGGAGGGCTATCTGGCACAGCAGAAACTGGAGACCGTTGGTATGTTGCTGGCGTATCATATGGCGGGCGGCAATTTCCTTCCGTGTGTGAAAAAATATGCTACCCGCAATGCGGATGCGTATGGCCATAGCGGCGGTGGCCGGACGCTGATTGACAGCTTTGCCGGTTCCTTTGGGGGGATTTTCGACAAAGCTGTTCACACCGTTACCGATTACATCCAAGATGGTTCGGTGATCATCGGCGGTATAGAATTTCGAATAAGCATTACCCCTGACGCTTTTGATGTGGAGATCCCCGAGATCAACGCGGTTTATACCCACATGCTGGGGCACGACTGTCACTCCATCGTGGCAGGAGCGGACCATGCTGATACGATGATCGAACAGCTGAAGGGGTATCTGGAGAAAGGGTATACTCTGGTTCTCACCTCCCACTATACCCCGGAGAACCTCAAGGATGTGGAGACTAAGATCGCCTATCTGGAACGCCTGAAAGAGATTGCCGCCGACAGCGGAAACGCCGATGAATTCAAAAAACGGGTGAGGGATGAATACAGCCATTACAGCGGCGGCAACTATCTGGAGATGACGGCAGGATTCTTTTTCGCCTGACCTCCGGACATCTCTTTCACTAAACAGCCGCAAAAACCGCGGGCGCCCCT
>ENA-UOJE01000280-UOJE01000280.1-human-gut-metagenome-genome-assembly--contig:-C23-NODE-280-length-62240-cov-8.820825_pt1 | contig 62240 bp, 51 predicted proteins | sample MGYA00242341_ERZ723888 | MGnify/ENA metagenome assembly ERZ723888 | reverse complement strand
TTTTCTCTCTGAAGAATGCCGGTCGGCTTGAACAGCCTCCTGCGGCTTTGCCGCACTGGCATTCTTCCGGTGGCAGCGTAGAGCTGTACACCGGCTGTGTCATCGCGTTTGCCGTCGGTAAACGCCCGACTGAATAAAATCTCCGATTTCTCATAGCGCTCGCAGTCGTGGTATATGGAAAGGATGGATCTTGCTGTGCAATTCGATATTCGGGAACCATGGTACTATCAAAGCGGCAATATATTTCTGGGCAGCGCAGGCGCCCTGCGGTTCAAGATTCAGCCGGAGGGTGAGACTCTGCAGGTATATACCTGGTTTAACGGCCTTTGTTTCGACAAGGGAGATGTAGGTGAGCCGGTGGCCTTTCCGCTGAACGATGAAGGTCTGGAACAGGTGCGTACCTATTTGCAGGAGCAGGCGGCCGCTCATCATCCATTTTAATCCGCTGAGGAATAGGGGAAACGCGGATGCTGATACGATTTATCGTGTGTTTTGTTGCCGGGATCGGCGCGGGGCTGGGCACCGGGTTTGCCGGTATGAGCGCCGCAGCGGTGATCAGCCCCATGCTGATCACCTTTTTAAATATCCCCGCCTATGAAGCTGTGGGAATCGCGTTGGCCTCTGATGTTCTCGCCAGCGCCGTTTCCGCTTATACATATGGAAAAAATAAAAATCTGGATGTCCGAAACGGCGTGGTGATGATGACCTCCGTTTTGGTTTTTACCCTGCTGGGCAGTTATCTCTCCAGTCTGGTCCCCAACACGGCAATGGGCTCTTTCTCCACCTTTATGACCCTGCTGCTGGGACTGAAATTCATCATCCGGCCAGTCATGACCACTAAGGAAAGCATGGCAGCGGTTTCTCCCCAAAAACGCTTCCTTCAATCGGTGATCTGCGGCGCACTGGTTGGCTTTATCTGCGGGTTCATCGGCGCAGGCGGCGGTATGATGATGCTGTTGATCCTTACCGCCGTGTTGGGCTATGAATTGAAAACCGCCGTGGGAACCAGCGTCTTCATTATGACCTTCACCGCGCTGACCGGTTCTGTATCCCATTTTGTCATCGGCGGCGCACCGGATATCCCTGTGCTGCTTTTCTGTGTTCTGTCCACCTTGCTGTGGGCGCGTATTGCGTCCAAGTTCGCCAATAAAGCCAGCCCCTTGGTACTTAATAGAGCTACCGGCGTGGTACTGACGCTGCTGGGCGCAGCGATATTGGCAGTCAATTATCTGTGAACACTATAAACACAACCGTCGGAACGGCATACTGTTCCGGCGGTTTTCATATTAAAAAGCAGAATTCCATGCGCCTCTACCCGCCCAACGGCATAGAATGAAACAGATTGCCATGGGAGGGTTGCCGATTGATCACCATCAGTTTGTGCATGATCGTAAAAAATGAAGAGGACGTGATCGTCCGCTGTCTGGAAAGCGTGAAAGGAGTAGCGGACGAGATTATTCTGGTAGATACGGGAAGCAATGACAACACCAAAGCCCTTGCTGCTCCGTATGTTGACGCCATCTATGATTTCCCCTGGATCGACGATTTTTCCGCTGCCCGAAATTATGCCTTCTCCAAAGCTACGAAAGACTACTGCATGTGGATAGACGCCGACGATATTCTGACTGCAGAAAACCGAAACGCTCTGATTCAGCTGAAGGATACCCTGCCGCCTGAAACGGATGTGGTTATGCTGCGATACAATACCGCATTTGACGAGGCGGGCAATCCCACCTTCTCTTATTATCGTGAACGGATCGTCCGCAATTCATCCGCTTACCGCTGGCAAGGCCGGGTGCATGAGGTTATCACCCCCTCCGGCCGGGTGGTCTATGCCGACATCGCGGTCACCCACCATAAACTGCACGCCGGCGACAGCGACCGCAATCTGCGGATCTACCGGCGACAGATTGCGGAAGGGGATGCTCTCTCTCCCCGGGATCAATTTTATTTCGCCCGGGAACTGTATTATCACAAACTTTACGAAGAAGCCGCCGCTGAGTTTCGTCGTTTTCTCGCAGAGGGCGGTGGCTGGCTGGAAAACAATATTGAGTCCTGCCGCTTTCTCGCTTATTGTCTGTATGCGCAGGGCAAGGATGACGAAGCTTTGTCGGCTCTTTTGCATAGCCTGATCTACGATTCCCCCAGGGCGGAATGCTGCTGTGATATCGGCAGGCATTTTCTGGACCGAAACGCCTGCCGACAGGCGGTCTTCTGGTATGAGCTGGCGTTGAACCGCCCTCGGGACGATACCACCGGAGCCTTCGTCAATCCGGATTGCTATGGTTTTCTGCCCTGCATTCAGCTGTGCGTGTGCTGGGATCGCCTAGGGAACGTACAGCAGGCCGCCGCTTATAATGAGCGGGCAGGATCGTATAAACCGGAATCCCCCGCTTACCTGTATAATCGGGAATATTTCCGCCGCAAAGCCGAAGATAACGGATCATTCGGCTAAGAAAATTCTTCACTGTCTTCGAAATGGATGAATATAGTATCAATAGGCGAAAGGATCGCCTTGTGCCAACTTGACATAACGGGAATAGGAAAAGGAGTGGATATGGATGAGCTTTTATCCCTTTGAGCGACAGCAAGATGCCGACCGGCAAGCTCTATGCCCCCGCTGTGGGAAGCCGTTGGAACGCTGCTGCTGTTGTATAGGTCCTGCCGGTCCGACAGGACCGCGAGGCCCTATCGGACCTAGAGGATGTCCCGGCCCCATGGGGCCAGTGGGCCCCCAAGGTCCTATGGGCTTCCCGGGCATACCTGGTCCCACAGGCCCCACTGGATCTACCGGCGCTACAGGAGCCACCGGTCCCGAAGGAGGTCCTCCCGGACCAACGGGGCCAACCGGTCCTACCGGCCCGACAGGTCCCACTGGTGCGACAGGAACCACCGGGGCCACAGGAGTAACCGGAGCCACGGGAGCAGCCGGTGCAACAGGCATAGCCGGCCCCACCGGACCCACTGGTCCCATCGGGCCAACCGGACCGACCGGTACCGCCGGAACCAATGGCCAGATGGGTCCCACCGGACCTACGGGACCCACTGGAGCTACAGGCGCCGCGGGGGCGACCGGGGCTACGGGAGCTACAGGTGCATCCGGCGCCACAGGCGCTACGGGAGCCACAGGGGCAACCGGTGCCAACGGTGCCAACGGCCAAATGGGTCCCACCGGACCTACAGGGCCAACGGGGGCTACAGGAGCAGCCGGTGCAGCAGGCATAGCCGGCCCCACCGGACCCACTGGTCCCACCGGGCCCACAGGTGCAACCGGTGCTTCGGGCGTCAACGGCCAGATGGGTCCCACCGGACCTACGGGGCCTGCGGGTAGCAATGGACAGATGGGCCCCACAGGCCCGACGGGTGCCACAGGCCCGACGGGTGCCACAGGGGCCGTGGGAGCAACCGGACCTACTGGTTCCACAGGAGCGACCGGCCCTGCCGGCTCCACGGGAGCAGTCGGGGCTACAGGTTCCATCGGACCAACCGGTCCGACCGGCATCACAGGACCAACCGGGCCCACAGGTGCCACAGGGCCGGTTATCGGTGCGGCGGCCTCTTTGTCCAGCCATGCCCAACAAACTTTCTCCCCGCCCCTGTATGGCAGCGTCAGCTACGATTCTACAGGCGCGCTTCACAACATGTCCCTGGCGGCCAATAATCAATTTGTCATCGTGGAAACCGCCGGTCTCTATCTCATCGAATATGGTGTGATGGCTACCACCGGCACGCCGGGGCTGTGCACCATTGCCTTCACCCCAGGGGGCATTGATCAAAGCGGAAGAATCCCGTTGGCGGCCAACGTACTGGTAACCGGTTCCATTGTTCGCCGCATGGGTGCTCAGACACGGGTAAGCCTGCATCTGGATTCCGCAGACAACAACAGCCCTGTCACGCTGCCCGCTACTACCGCCTACTGCAACGCTTTTATCACCGTTACCCGGGTGGGTCCCTATCCCGGCCCGGAACCGTCCAACAATTGAAAACAAGATAAAGGGCACGCTCCCACGGGAGCGTGCCCTTTATCTTGCTATGGAGCAGCATAACTTTGGGGAATATCCGTCCATTATGACAGTGCCGTCAGCGGAATCACTGCCAGTTCCAAATCGTTCTGATTACAAGAATTGGGCAGTGCATTGGCGCTACCTTCCGAATAGGCGATATAGAGGTTCTCCCCCATCAGCTTTATATAAGGATATGCCAACGCCTTTTCCGACTGCTTAAGCAGAAAGACCCGGTCGATGGCTTTCTCGTGGGGCTTGGAAATTCCCAGCAGCATCCGGCGTCTATCCCATGCCTCACCGCTAACCAGTGTAAAAGCCAGAATCATACGTCCGTCAGGCAGCATAACAGCATAGGGCTTATTGACTCCCATAGGCATATTGCTTAGTTTCACCGGAGAAAACCTAAGCCCATAATTGGTGCTGACGGCTACGCCCGCAGGATGGTCACCATTGGGAAGGCGGCAGCTCTCATTGCGTATCACCATATACACGTTGTTTCCGTCAGGCCACAGCGTAGCTTCCGAGAAGTGATGTTCCCCGCAGTCAAGAGACTGAACCTCCCAATGGGTAAGATCATCCCCATGGCTGATTGCGACCGCAGCGTGAAAACTGTGGTTCATGCCGGCGGTAATCCAACTGCCGTTGGACATTCTTACCGGTTCTCTATATGTCCAAAAATCATCTGCTACAATCCCCTTTGACTCCCAGCTATTATTATGCAGGAGAAAGGCTTCCATGGATAAGCCGATAAAATTGATAGCGGCAGAGGGATGCTTGCCGTAAAATCGGGCTGCAAAAAACCATAACTCCCCATCCTTGACACAGAATGAGCCATGGCTGTTGGCATAAGAGACATTTTCCGGCGCGAAATAAAAAGGCTCCTGCCAGGTAAGCCCTCCGTCCAAGCTGATGCAACCTCTAGCCCGTTCGCTGATCGTATTCTCCTCTTTTCCGCTTTGTTGATTATCACCCCAGGCAGCAAAAAGCTTTCCCTGAAATTCTTCAATTGCCACCCCATGGACAAAATGCGTAAATCCGTCAGTTTTCTCCGTATCGAAGATTTTATAATAACGAATTCCTTTGATTAAGGGCGGATTCGCTAGATCTGCGCCTTCCTTGACCAGCTCAAACGTTATGGGAAGCATCCTTTTTCACCTCTGCCAACGTTTTTCTGCATTTCCGAATTTGCCATTGAATGGATTATCTGAACAATTCCGCCGATTCATTCCAGCGTTGAAAAATACCGCTGGCGAGTATCGTCTTATTCCTTCCAGGTATTGTCGCTGACCTTCAATCCTTCCACCTTTGCCAATACTTCCGGCTCCATGCAGTCTTTCTGCATATGGGCGGATGCATGATAAGTATTGCCGGAAATGGTGATGTTGGAAGAGGTCTGCAGGCGGATGCCGCCGCGGCTGGGCTGACCGTTGAGCAAATTCGTGGGATTCTGAATACTATTGCCCCGAATCGTAACCTGATCTGCGGAAGCAATGTTGAACAGCTCACTGGGGAAGTCGATGAAGGTGTTGTTTTCAAACAGCAGATTTTTCATCACCGGATATTCGCTGGACTGACCGAAAATACTGGTATGAATATCGATCAGCGCAGTCCAGTTGCCCACGTTGCAGCGTTCAAAGGTATTGCCGCTGACCGTCAGAGTATCCACACCGGTTCCCTCCGACCAAAGCCCCTGCGCAATGTCGGTGATTACCAGGATGGCCGCACCCTGAGTACGGAAAAATTTATTGCCGGTTATCAGTCCCTGACTGGCCTGCGCCAGGATTCCCCGAGCGCGGTTCTCGTGATAATAGTTGTTGGCGATATAATAATAACTGCTGTCATACTTTGTGTTTTTCAGGATACAGCCTTCCTGAATGCTGTCAGGCAGCTCTTTGTCGAAGGTAAGGCGAATGGAATCGGAGCCGGCAGCGGTTTTCCCTGTAATAACAGCCGTTACCCCAGTTGGCGCGTAAGAATTCTCCAGGAATTCAATGGTATCTCCCACCTCACAAAGCAGATTGCTCTGGCAGACCACAGTTTTGCTGTCCACGCTGGAGGTCAGCAGCCCTACATTGTCATGGATATTGGTACCGTCATCCCCCATAAAGGAAAAATCACAGTTTTCAATCCAAATATGTCCGCTGGTATTGAGGCAGTGCACCCCGTCCGCCTGGGTGGAAAGCCGCCGTTTATTTTCCTCACCCGGCCGCAGCCCGATGACGCAGCTATCCAGTTTGATATGACCGGAACCCATGCCAAACACGAAACCCATTCCCGGCGAACCGTAAATGGTGACATTCCGGTAGGTGATGTTCTGGGAGGACGAGGTATCGAAAGCATGGGACTTGCAGGAGTAGTTGCGCACCAGGTAGTATTCGCCCGCATTCAGGGACCCCAGGATGGGCATATCATAAGCCCGCAGCACATTTGCCGATACATTTTCCACCTTACTGGTAGTCAGCTGCGTCAGGAAATATTCCTTGCCGCCGGCGCAGCCCGGTGTCAAGGTATCGGGATCAAACTGGTTCATGGTCTCGAATACCACATCCGACGCTTGGATACTATCCACTTCCGTAAACTCAAAATCCACATAATTCCAGCCGACATCCACCACCTTCACCAGATTGGCCGGCCGGTAATAATCCCAATCCCAATCGATCACCAGATTGCGGATTTCCACGGTATCGCAATCCGACAACCGGAACAGCCCGATATCCCGGAAGATAAATTCGGATCCCTGGGCGTCGATCAGAACATTTTTGGCTTCCTTCAGTTTGAGCATCTCCGCACTGTTGAAGCGATATACACCCTTGGGAATCACCATCTTGGTATTGGGAAATGCGGCGCAATAAGCCAGTACCAAATTGAAGGCGTCGGTGTTGTCCTCACTGCCCACGTCCATACCAAACTGGGACGCGTCCACCGTATTCAAGCAGGACTCGTCCGGTGACTGCACCGTCACCCCATTTGGGCTGGTACTGGTAAGATAGGTGATTTCCTGATCTGTCGATCCATCCGCCGGCTTGGTTTCCACCGTTGACCCTCCCGTCGTGCTGGCGCCGGACGAACCATCAGAGGCCGTAGGTCCGCACCCCGCCAGCAGCATAAGTGTTGTTCCGCATACCAAGAACAAAGCCAGTAGCTTTTTCACCGCTTATCTCCTTTCATCCGCTGCTTTCCTACTGCACCAATACGGCGGCCCGGTTCACCGTGTTGTTTTCCGCCTGCACACGGCAGTGTTCCGCCACAATGATCGGCGCCGAATCGTCCTCGTCTTCCTGCTCACAGAAGATGCGATTGTCCGATACCAGCAGATTCTCCACACACAAGGCATGAACAATTTCACTCTGCTGCTGGACAAACTCATTGCTGCGCACGGTAACGCTGCCGTGATAATAAGCTTTCCGCTGCACAATCTCGGGAACGATTTCAATGGCGGCGCGGCCCCATCCGGCTACGCCGCCGTGGGTGTTGACAATCCGGTTATTGCAGATCTCCACCTCGCTCACCGGTCCGGATTCATACCAATAATTGCAGTCTCCGGAAATCCAGACTGCCGCGCCGTTGGGATGCAGATCATTGTCCTCAATCCGGACCTTGCCGGTGCAGGAAATCAGGAAGCTGCGGGCCCGGTTCCTTCCGGTGGTGCAGCCGGTGATGGTGGTCTGCGTCGGCATTCGGCTGATATTCTCCGCGCCGTCGCCCACCGCCGCGCCGCGGGGCAGTTCATCCACCTCCACGCAAACGACCTGATTGTTGATGGTTTCCACTTTTCGCACCTGCGCCTGGCCGAAGGACTCCATGCTGGCGCATTTCAGCAGACGAATGGTATCTCCGGGACGATAGAGAGGAATGCCCTCCTGCTGAAAATGCATATAACGCAGATACAGCCGATTCTCCACGATATCTTTCACCAGAGTGTAAATACCATGAACATTGGTGGCGTCGTCCAGCTGGCTGAAAAAGGCGCAGTCCTTCAACTCGACGGTACCGGTACAGTTGACAAAATGGGTGGCGTCGGCAGCCGCGGAAATCATCCGACCTTCCGATGGTATAACCCTGCACTTTTCCAGCCGGATATTTTCGCAGAGTTGATGAATAAACGCCATCCCTTCACAGTGATGAATCGTGATGTTCTCATAGCGCAGGTCCCGGCTTTCAGTGCCGAAAATACCGGGATTGTTCCGCGTTGCATGGGAGATAACCGCAATGTTGCCCGCCTGCATGGGGAAGGGAAAGGTCCCCTCGGCGAGGCGCAGCCGCACCTGTCCTCCCGGCAGTTCCTCCGCCAAAATCTTCCGCCCCAGCGTGTAGAAATCCGCGGTTCCGGGCACCAGGTCCCGGGTATCGGGCGCATACTCCAAAAAGCTGTGGATTCCGGTTACATCCCATTCGTAACCGCTGAAATGAATCTCTCCGTCCCGCACCGTGTAGGGAAACCGCTCCGCATCAATCTTCACTGTGATTTCCCGCTCATTTGCTTCTTCAATCCACCCCTCGGTGTAAAAAGGACGGTCATATTCCACCGTGAAATTCTGAAGAAGGATATTTTCACTGTGATCCAGTACCACCGGCATCATATACCCGAACAGATGGAACTCTGCGCCGTGGCCGTCGATGACGATATTTCTGGCATGGATCAGCGGCATGGCAATTCTCTTCAGCCCCTGATCGTTATTGGAAATACAATAATACCCTTCCCGCGCCATCTGGGGATAAAAATCATACCGCCCCGGCTCAATATCCAGCCGCCCGCCTTCGGGAGACAGTTCGCGGATTGCTTCACACATCGCCAGCGAGGCGTCTGCGTATCGGTCTAAAAACTCCTTGAAATGTAAAACCTTCATTTCCTGAACAATACCTTTCTTCAAAGAATCCAGACGCCGCACGATCTCCGATGGTTCATACAGAACGGAAATAATCGGAGACCGCCGTTTTCACATCGCTGAAATCCACGTCGGCCTTGCCGGCGGCGTACTGCTCCAGCGGAATTCCCTGGACGACACAGGCGCGGTCATGGCGCGGCGCCAGCTCATCCAGCCAGAAATACGCGTATTTTACCAACCGCAGATTTCCGTAAAGCCTGTGGGCATTGCCGGCCACCGTCATACCCCGGCGGATGGCGTTTTTACGCCCTCCTCCGTGTATTCTCGTGCGAACACCAGCGTAAAATTGCCCTGATGCTCCCGCATATGGGAATCGGAATTGCCCAGAACGGGATAATTTTCGTAACCATGATAGGCACTGAGTTGCATTTGGGTGGATGCCTCATCCCTGGTTCCGGGATGCCCGCCCTGAACAGACAGCAGCTCGTACGCATCGAAGCAACGGCGGTCCATCAGATAAAACGCCGCGTCCTCGGTTTGCTGCATCACTTCCGGCCATACCCATGCGTATGGCAGAGAACGCTCAGCCCTCCGGCCTACCGAATGCGGTCAAATACCGCCATACTGGCTGCAGCGTAATACCGCTGCTTTTCATCCAAAGGCTGGGTGATGCTTTGCAGCTTTTGCGCCACCGCCGCATCGTCATCCCGGGAATCTTCCCGATACCAGTCGCTGATGGACTCCCCGGCCCCTAAGCTGACGATATGCACCGGGTTGCCGGGGAAATGCACCTCTTCTCTGTTGAGAATCAGGAAATCCGTTCCCAAGGGATCCAGCTTTGCCTTGGCCTGCACCGAGCCCCGATATTCCCTGTGGTCGGTGATGGCTACAAAATCAAAGCCAATACGCCGCCAGTGGGCTGCTACCATCTCCGGCGATTCGGTGCCGTCGGAGACACAGGTGTGCAGATGACAATCCCCTTTCAGGGGCAAAGCGTGATACAGATCTTCCTCCAGCGCATACAGGGTTGTCCGGGTCAGCAGCGTTTCCCCTGCAAACAACTCAGCTATGTATTTGTCCTCCTGGGGGAAAGCTCACCGTTGTGGTAGCCGATCATCCTCCAGCGTTAAGGATAGCGGCACGTCAAAAAAGTGTTTGCTTTCCCTGTCCATGGCTTTTCCCTGTTTAAACAGCTGATAATCCATAAACCCGGAGAAGGGACGCAGTATCATGGAATACTCCGCGGCGGCATCAAACGTCAGCGGATACGCCGCCTGCCATGCCACCGCGGCCTTCTCCCTTACCGGATACCGCCGTTTGACCAGCTGAAAACTCATGCCTGCCTCTCCCTTCTAAAGCGGGCGGAAGCGGAATCCCCGCAGCCGGGCCTCGCCCTCACCTTCCGCAAACATTCCCGGCTGCAGCGCCAGAAAGCCGCCGAAATTGTTGTGTTCATATCCCCCCACTGCAAAGGAAGCCGGACATTTGTGAAACGTACCGCCATCCTGGGAAATAAACATGGAAACCACGTTATCCTTGAGGACAATCCTGCAGGCTGTTTCTTCCGCCGTCCATTCGCCGGCAGGGATATAGGCGCCTTTATCAATCTGCCACAAGCGACCGTCCCGGATCCCCAGCCCCACATGACAGCGCTCATTATAAAACAGCGCCGCACCAAATCCGCAGGAGGATGGACCAAACCAGGCCGTCACCTCATAATCCCTGCCGGCAGCTTGGACCGCCATGACATTGGCCTCTCCCAGGCAGCTTCCCCGGGCGGGCAGCAGCCATTCCCCCGGCCGGGACAAATATCCCCGCAGCGCCGGATCCTGACCGTCGAAAAAACTCCATCGCAGTGAAAGCGGGGACGCGGAAAAATCCTCTTGAAAAGCCGCCGGTGCAGTATCCTCATCCTCTGTCGTCTGACCGATGATCCGGTACCAGCCGTCCGCCGTCCATTCCACCTTGGACAGCAGTGCCTGCCGCCCCTGCTTGCGGTCATCCCGGGGATAGCCGTGGTAGAGGGCGTAAGTATCGCCATTCTTATCGTCAAAAATCGTAGCATGACCGGTGGACCACCACTTTTCATCGGCTCCCCGGCAATGGATCACCGGATTGTAGGGAGAGAATTCCCATCCGGATAAAAGCTGCCGGGAACGAAGGGATATCGCCATATGGGAGGTGGGCGGCCCTGCTGTTCCCCCCTGCGCTACCGTCAAATAATAGTAGCCATTTTTATCCAAAATCTTGGGGCTTTCCATGTAAACCCCTTCCACATCCCAATCTGCCGGTATCGGCCAGGCGTCCGCTACCCTTTCTGGGGGAGCCGTGAGGCGCAGTCCGTCATCCGACAGCAGCGCTGCATAACCGTTGTTAAAAAACAAATACCGTCTTCCTGTCTCCCGGTCCACCGCGTGTCCCGGATCAATCCAGCCGTCCGCGTGCAGATCGATGGGATCGGAATAGCCGCCGTCAATTCGGTCCGACCAGACCACCCAATTTTTCCCGTCCGCCGCAAAGTAGATATAATAGCGGCCTTTGTGTTTCACCAGATCCGGCGCCCATATGTCCTTCAGTCCTCCCTGCGCAATGGTGCAAACCCGCTCCCAACTGTGCAGATCATAAGATCTGTACAGCAGCAGTCCGGGAAAATACCGCAGAGTGGAATACACCAGATAATAGGCGCCGCCGTCCTCCAGAATGGAGGGATCCGGAATATTGCCGCTTAATAAAACGCGCATAGGTATGCTGTCTCCTTCTAAAAGACATACTCCCATCGGATAGGAGCGATGGATAAGCCGTTGACCGGATAATGCACGCTGACGATATACCACTCGCCATCCTCGCATATCAGCTCCGGCGCATGTCCCTTCAGCATGGCCAGCGGCGCTCTGCCGTCAAAGCCGTCCAGGGTTTCCGAAGCGAACACGTAGGTCCGGTTATCATAGCAGCCGTTTTGTCCGTCATGTATGCACCACAGCAGATAATAAAGGCCGTCTCTCTTTATCAGGCAGGGGCTTTCCATGGCGCTCAACCGGCCGAAGGTATGGCTCTGAAGAAGCCGCGGCTCGCTCATCTGGGCAAAATCCGTCGTTTCCCGATGCCACAGGATCTCTCCATCGTTGTAGATCAGATGATAAATTCCGTTTTCCACATACACATAGGGGTCCCGCATACCAAAATTTTCTGAACGGAAAAGCTCTCCCGTCGGCGTCCATTGATACAAATCAGGAGAAACCGCCGTCCTCATGGAGCCGGGAGTATACAGCATCCGATAACCCGAATCCCAGGGAAAAACCGCCGGCGCCCAGCAATCGGGCAGCTCCCCCGGCCTCTGCTGAGGATAGAGCAGCTTTTCCTTTTCCTCCATCCGTCCGCCCTTCATCAGTTCCCGCAGACTGCCTTCAAAAACGGCATGGAACAGCTGGCTCTCCGCCTCATGGATGTTGGTCTCGTCGAAATCAAAGGCGCTGGTGAACCGTGGCGGCTGGGGATGGGTGATGCCGATGGCGTGCCACACACCCTTATCATCCTTCAAAAAGGAAAAGTCATTGACAATCCATTGAAGATATTCTTCACCCTGACGGAAACAGGGTGTATCCGGCCCCCGATAAACATCCGGCGAAGGAATATAAATCGGGCAATACTCGCCTGCGAGGACCGGCGCCTGGATTCTGGATGTTACAACCATATGTTATCCCTCTCGTCGCAGTCGTTGTTGCTTTCCGCTGAGACAAATCGCCCTCCCGAGGAGGGCGATTTGCCGACGCGGATTGCTGAATTGCGTCTCCCGGATCAGGCTTTCCGACGCAGCTTGCGGGTCAGGATCAGCGCGCCCGCCGCCGTGGCCAGAGCCACGAACGCCAGCATGTAGTCAGCATCGCCGGTGGCGACAGCACCGCCCTCCTGCACCGACTTCTTATAAACTTGAATATCGTCAAAGAGCAGGGTGCCCCCTTTGGCAGTGGTGTTGTCCGTATCCATTAGAATGGTGGTGATGTTGGACAAATCCAGCGTCCCGTCCACCGCCATGGGAATGAAGCAGGAGAAACTGGTAAAGGGAACTTCCAGCCAGCCCTCAAACCCGGCGGGAATCGCAATACGGGCGCCTTCCATGTTGGCCTTCTTCACGTTCTTGCCGCCGTCCTCATACAGATAGGCAGGGCAATCCACCTTGGTGGACCAGCGCTCACCGGATTTTTCCTCAAAGTTGAGGCCAAACGCCACGCTCTTGCTGCCAGGATTCTTGACATACATTTTCAGTCCCTTGGTATCCTTCCAAGCGCTGTTCATCACATTGACATAGAAGACACAAGAGGCCTGCGAACCATTTACATCGCCGAAAACAACTTTACCGGCCTGGGAACCTTTGTAACCTTTGCCTGCTTCCAGAGTCAGGTCGGCAAATGCGCCGTCCGCCCAGCGATTCCAGCAAAGCTCCGCTTTGTCTTTTTCAAAATCCTGCACTATGAAGGGATTGACTTCCGGTTCCGGATCTTTATCGCCGTCATCCTTACCATCGTCGATATCGCTGTTCTTGTACAGCCGCACGGTATCCACATACACCACGTCGCCCTTGTTGTCCGCTACAGAGAAGCCAATGGCCAGAGCGGTGATATTGCTCATGTTCAGTTCGGCCGTCCAGTCGGTAAAGGAAGAAAAGGGAACGCGGATCACGCCGGTGAAGCCGGCTTTTACCTCAAAGCGGGAATCTCCGGCCACAGCCAGTTCTTCAGCCGTCTCAGAGCCGTCCGCCACGGCATAAAGCTTGCCGCCGACGGTGGTAAACCGCTTGGTCTCGCTGCCGACATTGGTCTCAAAATACAGTTCAATCCGGATCGCTTTGTCCGCCGTGTTTTTAAACCAGAAGGAGATGCCGTCCTGTCCGCTCCAATCCTTGTTTGCAATGGTGGGATACAGATTGTTGGTAACCTGGATACCATTTTTATCGCCCATGGTAATCTTGACGGATTTGCTGCCGCTGTTTTTGACGGTGCTGTCCGACGCCAGCGTCATATGCGCACCGTCGCCCCAGATGGAGGCGTCGGAGGTGATCGCATCGGATTCAAAATCCTGAATCAACTGAGGATCGGTGACCGGCTTTTCGTCATCGCCGTCTCCCTCATCAGGGACATCTACTTCGACGGTTTTGTACAGCTGAACGGTATCCATATACAGTACCTTGCCGGTATGCTCTGTAACCACAAAGCCGAAATGCAGATCGGTGATATTAGACATATCCACCGTATTGGCCCAAGAAACAAACTCAGAACCCCAGCTTTGAGACACGGCCATTTCAGTAAAGGGGATGCGAATTACCCCGGAGAAATTGGCCGGTATGGATATACGGCCGTCTCCCCGCGTCATGGCTGCTTCCTGCTCCTCGCTTGAACCATCGGCCAAAAGATAAACCTTGGTACCGGGGATTTTCACTTCATTGCTGCCGTCCACAATAATGGGCACCGTCGCGTAGGTAACGGAACCGGCCGTAAAGCTCACGTCGGTTTCAATCGCCTTGTCGGCGGTATTCTTCACCCAGAAAGAAAGTCCCTCCTGACCGCTCCAATCCTTTACCGGTACCGCCTTATACGGATAGAAATTCTGAGCTACCTGTCCGCTGGCATGCGCTTCGCCCATGGTGAGCTTGATGGATTGACTGCCGGTGTTTTTATTGGCGGTTTCCACCGCCAAATCGATGGTCGCGCCGTCCGACCAGGTGGACCCGTTGTCCGCGGCAGCCGCGGCCTCAAAGTCCTGGAACATGGTATACTCGGTTTTAGTGGTTTTCGCCGCGCCGGCCGTTAAGCCTGCCGAAAACAGGCTGACTGTCAGCGCCGCAGCGGATGCCAGAGACAGAAAACGCTTTTTCATGAACTCTTACACTCCTTTTTATTATAGACTTGAATGATCCTCCGGCGGATGCAGGCATCACGCCGTCAGGCCATCCAGAATCTCCTTATAACTGGCGATATTGGCGTCAAATTGATTCTTGTAGATGTTCACAATGGCGGACCACTGTTTCTCGTGAGCGTACTGCAGGCCGTTATCCCAGCCATTGTTGAACCAGCCGATCCAGGTATTGGGATTGTCCTTGTAATCTCCCTCCCAGATAGCGTCGGCGATGTGCTGCTTCTGCTCTTCCGTGAGGTTGGGGATGTCGATGTTCAGCCAGCTGTAGCTGTCCTTGCTGAGGTTGTGCGCGTCCTTGTAGGCGTTGACCTTATCCTTGTAGTCCTGAGAGTTGACGTACGCATAGGTCCAGATAAAGGCCTTGGCTCCCTCAATGTTTTTAGCGTTTTTGAAGATAACGACACTGCTGGGCACGCCGCCGTTGTAATAGCTGTCGTTTTCATCCATCCGGGGGAAGGGAACCACGTCCACGGTTCCCTGAGCCCACATATCCTTGTAGGTCGTCCAGGCGCGATAATGGGAACCGGCATCCATAGCTACCTGGCCGGAGGCAAACAGGTCCGCATTATCGTGACTGAAAGCGGTGGCGCACTTGTATTTGCCCTTCTGTCCCAGATCGTAGATGTACTGAGCCGCTTTGGCAAACACCGGATCATCGATATTGTTGGTGATGTTTTTGCCGTCTACCGTTACCAGGGATTTACCGGTGGATTCCTGCAGGGCAGTGAAGAAGAGTCCGCCCACGCCCCACTGGTCGATTTTGCCGTCCTGGTCGGTATCCTGAGTCAGCTCCACCGCCAATTCCCGCATGGTGGTCCAGGTCCAGTTGTTCTCTTCCATGTAGTCCCGCGGCGTCTTCAAGCCGTTCTGCTTGAACATCTTGGGATTGTAGAACAGGGGATTCATATACTGCCCGTCGTTGTATACCGCGTGATAATGCTTGCCGTTCCAGCTGTAGTTCTCCAGGATGTCCCGGGTGCCGTCCCACACCGGATCGTTCCAGTCGAAATACTCATCCAGAGGCAGGATGTTGTTCTTGACGATATCATAGGGATAGCTTTCAGATAGGGGCGTCGCCACATCCGGCGACTGATCGGACAGGCTGAGCATGGCCAGTTTGGTATACCAGTCGTTGTAATCCCCGCAGGACACCAGTTCCACGTCGATGCCGTAATAGGCTTTCATCAGTTCAAAAGAGCCGGGAATTTCAGTGGTGGACAGATAATCGGCCTTGGTCCGTTCCGGACCGACAAAGATCTTCACCGTTTTGTTGGTGACGTCGTACTCTTTCATGGAGAAGCCGTATTCCGCATACTCGGTTTTATCCACATTGCCCACGTCGGTGGGCCGGGTTGCGGGCGTGGTTCCAGAACCGCCCTGGGAGCTGGTTTGGGAATTGCCGCTGGTGCCGGAATCCCCGCTGCACGCCGTAAGGGTCAGCATTGCAGCGCAAACCAGCGCCGCAGATATCCGCGTGAATTGTTTCATGCTGTTCTCTCCTTTTTATCAAAAATAAATGGCTTTGGCCATGGAGCCCTGTGGGAGAGCTGTCCCGCGGTTTATTCCACCAATCCGGACAGCTCGATGCCTTCGATAAAGAAGCGCTGGCAGAAGGCGAACACCAGCAGCGGCGGAATGATCAGCAGCAGACAGCCGGACTGGATCATGGTGGATATCTGCACCTCATCATACTTCATCACCTCTCCGCCGATGGCCGACAGACCCTTCAGCATTGCGGGCAGAGAGGCCACCGCGGAGGAGACGGTTTTCACATTGTTCATGTACATGCTGGTGAAATAATAGTCGTTCCAGTACCATACGCTGGAGAAAAGGAACACGGTCACCATCGTGAGCCTTGAGCTGGGTACCGCGATACGCAGATAGGTGGTGAAGGCGTTGCAGCCGTCGATGCTGGCCGCCTCCTCCAATTCCTTGGGCAAACCGCGGAAATACTGCCGGAACATGTAGATAAACAGTCCTGAGCGGATGCCGCTGCCGAAAGCCGCCGGAATATACAGGGTCATCTCGGTGTTCAGCAGGTTGATATGCAGCGGCTCTCCCAAAAAAGGAAACGCCGCATAGCCCAGGCCAAAAAAGTCAAATTTCCAGAACTGGATATAGGACGGTATGATGATCACTTCCGCCGGCACCAGAATGGTGAAGATCACGCACAGAAAAAGCAGTTCCCGGCCTTTAAAGCGAAATCGGGCGAAGCCGTAGCCGCACAGAGAGCAGGACACCACCGTCAGCACCGAACAAAGCACCGTCATCCGCATACTTCTCAGCAGCGCATTCCAGTAATCCATCTGCCCGATGGTTTCCTTTAAATTGTCCAGGGTCAGGGATTTGGAAATCCACACCACCGTGGGATCCCACACCTGATCCAGCGGCCGGAAGGCGATGGTGATCATGTACAGCAGGGGATACAATATGATTACGGCGATGGCGATCAGCAGAACGTCCCGGACAAACGCTGTGCCGAACCGCCTGGCCGTTCCGGTCAGCCGGACGCTTGCCGCTTGCTTTACTTTCACTGTTTTCCCTCCCCCCGTCAGTTGTTCCGGTAAAATACTTTCCGGTTGATGAGAAAATAGACCACCAGAATAATGAAGAACGTGATGACAAAATAGATCATCGCCATGGCGGAGGAAAACCCGATATCCATCTTGGACGCCAATTCGGATACATACTTAATCACCGGGTTGCTGAAATCCGTGAAGGTGGCGATAATGGTGTAAATGGTGTTGGTGAGCAGCAGCGGCGAGATCATGGGAAAGGTGATGAGCCAGAAGAAGTCCCAGGAAGACGCCCCATCGATATGCGCCGCCTCCCGCAGCGAGGGGGATATGCTTTGGAGTCCGGACAAAAAGATGATGATCTGGATACCGGAATACCAGAACAGCTCCAGAAGACTGTCCAGAATCGTCCCGATATAGCCAATCAGCGTTTCATTGACGTTATTGGCCCGCAGAATATCCTGTACCGATACCGTCTGCATCATATAAGTGGTCTTTTCACCCGTCTGCATGGCGTTGAACATGGCGTCGCCGTTGATGATGCCCAGCACCACGCCGCAGGAAATGATGGTGGGCAGGAAGAACACCAGCCGGAAGAAGCCCCGGGATTTGAATTTCTGGTTCAGCACCGTGGCGATAAATAGGCTGAAGAAAACCACCAGCGGCACCTGATATACCATGGTTCCCAGGGACTGGGTCAGATGCATAATAAATTTGGTGTCGTCGGCAAAGGCGTCAACATAATTGCCGAAGCCCCGGAAAAGGGTCACCACCTCCCCTGAGGACAGATCCACATCGTTGAAGCTGTAGATCACGGCGGAAATAAAGGGCCGGAGGAACAAAAACACAAACCCGATCAGCCAGGGGGCGATGAATAGGATGCCCCGCAGAGCTTCTCTCGAACTGTAGGAGAGCCGTCCTTTCTTCATATTCTCACGCCCCTTCCACCAAGAGATAATCGCCTGCATCCACCCAGCCGTAAGCGGTCTCCACCGTCGCGCCGGAATAATTGACCACCAGCCGGCAGCCGTTGGCATAGGTGGTGACAGTGACGTCCTTTTTCAGGAGCGCGTGGTCCGCGATCACCATGCCGCCGCTCTTTTCCCAAACCTGCCGATATTCGGCATACTGCTCCATCATCGTCTCCAGCCAATCCTCACAGTCCAGGCTGTAGTATCGGGAATAGCGCGTCCCCTCCAAGGTTCCGCCGCCGTTGTCCGCCAGCAGATAATGGAGATTACTGCCGGTTTCCAAGGCTTTCAGGAACATGCTCCGGGGATCAGAGCTGAGATTGACGGCAGGGGTGGTGTATTCCATCACGCCGTTGAGAACCAGCTGATAGAAGGGCACCGCCTCGTCCTCCAAATCAAAGCCGCTGTGGGTTACCGGTACCCTTACCACCGCGTTCAGATAGGGCAGCGCATAGCCGTTGGCCCCCTCCGACGTCATCGTCATTCCCTGCTGCCGCAGATGCTCCAGCGCCTTGGTGAAAGACTCCGCCGTCTGGCTTTTGGTGGATGGGGAGCCTTTGGTATAATCCGCATAAACCATCGTGGCGATGTCGTCCACCGAGATGGTGTTCAGATTCTTTTTGTGGAAGGCAGCCGCCAGCTTCTCCGTCTTTTGCATCAGCCGGGAGGGCGCCAGCAGATACTGAGGATCCGTTGCGGTGTCCTGCCGGGAGGTGCTGAGACTGTAATCATACCGCTTGATATTGACATTGCTGATGTTCCGGGCCGCATCCTTCATGTTGGCCAGCCAGCCGTTGCTCCGGTAGCCCGCCAGCCGGGTGGAAAGATACAGGGGCACCTGCTTTTCTTCCCCGAATTCCTGCAGCCGCCAAAATGCTTTGCTGCCGCCCAAGGCGGAGGAGATCTGCGGTTTCTGGGTGATGCTCTCCTTCACCGAACCGGTATCCCAGTTCTTCAGCACCGCCCGCACCGTATCCACGCCCCCGGTCATCAGCCTTTCCAGCAGCTCCCGGGTTTCGTCGTAGGAGGTCAGCTCCTCCTGCTTCTTAAAGCTGAAGCCCAGGAAGGAACTTTCCTTGGGATAGCTGTTGAGTACCTGGATATAGGCCGCCCGGCTGACGTCTTTTGGCTCCATCCCCTGCTGCTCCATCAAATGAGAGCGGTAAATCCGGGCCATCTCGCTGTAGCCGCCGCCATTGGAATAGAAATAATACCGTACCGACATCCGGCCGATGTCCTTAACCTTTTCCTCATAATCCGTCACCTGGTTATCACCGATGCTGGTGACGTTGGAATCCCGCAGGGTGAAAAAGGCGGAAGCGGCATTATAGCTGGTGCGTTTGCCCGCCACCTCGGCTCGGATGGAGGCATTGGCTGCGCCTCCGTCGATCACCGCCAAATATCCGTTTTCTCCGTTGTTCAGGCCGAATACCGGCAGATAGGCCTGCTGCGCCACCCGTTTGCTGGTATCGCTGACCTTGGACAGATCGGCGCCGTACACCTCTTCTTCGTAAAGGTTGGCCGTGGTCTTGCCGTTGTTGAAGCGGATCAGCGCCCCGCAGCCGTCCGGCACCAGCAGATACCCCTCGGCGGACTGGTTGGCGGCGCCGAAATAGGGCAGAATAGACAGGGTTCGAATCCAGGAAGCTGTGTTTTCCTCGATTTTTTTGCTGTCCACGGCGGCGCACAGCGCCCCGTCCTCCAAAGTGATTTCCAGGGGCACGGTAATGCCGTAATCCACGAATCGCAGGATCACCCGGAATCCATTGTCCAGATATTCATACGTCACGCCGCCATCCGAAAGCACGCATTCCGTGTAGCAGGTCAAGGTGCTTTCGGTGGCGCTGTTGCTGTTGGAGTCCACCACCGTCAGGGTCAGCAGGGAACTCAGACTCATCTTGAACACGCCCTTGGCGAATTCTTCTTCCTCCCTGTCTGTGGGGCTGGAAGTCCACAGAACATCCTTGGCGGTATCCCGTACGGCGATCTCCCCGTTGCCTTCATGGAGATACAGCTCCAGTCCGTCGCTGGCCGCCGCCTTTCGGAATCCGTTTCCCAGCGCCCCGCCGTCTAAGGGAGCCGCCACTGCCGGCTGCCCGCCGGCATCCGTTTCCTCCGTCGCACCGGAGAGCGGCGCGCCGGCCAGCAGCCCCAGCACAACCGCCATTGTCAGGGCGCAACCTAACCATCTTTTCATTGCTGTCGATTTCCCCTTTCCTGCCAGTCAGGAACACGTTTAGAAGTAACGGTACCGCAGCTCAGACAATACCGTGGATAACAAAGAGAACGCCTGCTGGAGAGAACTGTAGAACAGAACAAAGAGGAAAACGATCAGCACCACGCCCAGCAGGGTCAGCAGCACCGCTTTCACCGTCTCTCCAAAGGTGTATTCATGGACGCCTTTCATGCCTGCCAGCAGCATGATGCCGCTCCACAGCAGCCCGATCATGGAGATCCAAGTCAGGAGCATGGCCTCCTCCGAAGTCAGCAGATAGCTGATTCCAATATTCACCAGTGTCGCCAGGATATGAGGCAGCAGACAGTAAGCGGAAGCGGAACAGATATCCCTCAGGGTGCCCCGGCCCGCCATAAAGGTCCGCAGCCCCAGATTGGCTGTCACCCACAGCACATACAGGCCGACGGTGGAAAGAAAGATCACGTTGATATCCATTTCGCCGGTGGCGTTGGGATTGAAAATAAAGGCGATGGACTGTTGACTCAGCAGCTGAACAATCACCCACACCGCCACAATCACCAGGGAAAGGATGTAGGAGGCGCGGCCGGTTTCCTTCATCTCTTCAAAACCGGAGAAAGGGTGACGCATACAATATCCGGGATATCGCATCAGCAGCCGCGCCCGTTGAGGAATCCGGCTGACTACGCCGGCATTGACCGCGGCTTTCACCCGTTTGCGCAGCAGGCAGGTCCACACCACCAGCAGGGCGATCACCCCGAAAAGTCCAATCATCAGCAGGGTGAAATTCTCCCGGATCCAATTCAGCCGGTGATATTTGAAGGCCTCCGAATACTCCGTCTGATTGCCCACCTGGCGGAAGCATTCCATGGCTCCTTGATAATCTCCCTGCTGGAACAGCGCCTTGCCGATACCGGTATAAGCCAGGGAATAATTGCTGCATTCGTTCAGCACTTCCTGCCAGGGAGTCAGCGCCTGATCGTACAGCCCCTTGTCAAACAGCCGGTTGGCGGTCTGCACCTTCTCAAAAAACGCAGTGGGTTCAAAGACGGTAATGGCGTTTTTCCCCCGGTCCAGCACCAGCAGAGAATCTCCCGCCTTGCCGATGGCCACCGGATACCGGAAGGTACCCAGCTGGTTGCCCATCCCCGCAAAGGCGAACAGCAGATTATACTGGGAATCGTAGACGAAAATCTTGCCGTAGGTACTGTCCAACGCGTAAATGTAGGCATCCTTGTCTACAGTGAGGTCACAGAATTTGGTGTATACCGTGCCCTTGAGTCCCTTATCGTAGTACATATCCAGATCGCCGAAGCTGCCGGTGTTGTTGGTGATATTTTTTCCCGCCGGATTCAGCTTGCGGATGGCGTTGCCCAGGTTGACGCTCCCTGTATTGGTTTCATAGGACACGGTGTAAATAAAGTTATCGCGAATGGTGAGATTCTCAAATTCCGCGGGAACGTATTTGGCCATCTTGTCCCGCTGTTCCTTGGACATGAAGTTCTTGAACATCTTCTGAACCATGATCTCCATGGTGGACTGTACCGTGTTGGAACCGAAGTAGCCGTCGAACTCTCCGGCAGGGGTGAAAACCGCCGCCCCTTGATATACGTTGTTGCACAGCACATACATATTGCCCGATTTATCCACCGTGATCTTCCGGGGTTCAAAATTCAGTGCCTGATCAAACTCCGCGGACGCGGGCTTCTGCACAATCAGGGAAACCTGTCCCTGCTGATCCGACACCAGCACACGCTGGTTGCCGGTGTCGCAGATGTACAGCTTGCCGTCCCCTGCCGCAAATACCCCCAGAGGGGCGTTCAGCTCCAGCGTCTCTCCCTGATAGGTGAAGGCAGACAGCTCCCGGGCCTGGGTCAAGCCCTTATCCACTATCAGTACCCGGTTGTTGCCAGTGTCCGAAACATAAATCGTCCCGTCGTCGGCCACCATCATATCCTCCGGGGATGCCATGGCGCCCACATGCAGCGCCGCACCGTCTACAGATGTGGCCGCCAGGTAACCGTTGGGAACGTAAACCGTCTCTCCCTTGACGTTGTACAGATAACTGTTGTAGGGTGCAAACGCCGAATCCGCCAGTCCGGTAATGGAAAGAAGAGACGCCAATGCGGCGGCCAGGCCCCATATTCTCCGTTTCAACCGCACCACCTCTTTCACTTATTTAATGCCGGAATAGGCCATGGTTTCCACAATCCGGCTCTGGCTGAACAGGAAAATCAGCACCGGCGGCAGCATCAGCAGCACGGTCACCGCCGCGCCGGTACCCGCCCGGGCGATGCCCGCCGTGGAAATCTGGCTCAGGATCGTGGTGAGCGGCTTCAGACTTTCCGTATAGATATAGTTGGCGCCGGTGCCGTTCCAGTAGGTCTGAAAAGCGAAGATCAGCACCGTCAGCCAGGCGGCCTTCACATTGGGCATCACAATCCGCCACCATACTTTAAACCGGCCCGCTCCGTCAATTTCCGCCGCCTCCAGCATGGCCTCCGGTATGGTGGACATGAACTGCTTCATTAGGAATAGCCCCAGCGAACCGGCCAGCGGCGGCAGCAGCAACGCCAGATAGCTGTCGATCATCTGCAGCTTGGCCATGACGATATACTGGGGGATAGCCGTCACCGTGCTGGTAAACATCAGAGACAACACCACGATTTCAAAAAACGCCCGGCCGCCCGGAAATTTGTATTTGGCCAAGGGAAAAGCGGCCATGGAGACGATCAGCACATGCAGCACTGTGCCCGCCACCGAGATGAACAGGGTGTTCACCACATACCGGCCGAAGGGCACCCACAGATTATCCACCAGCAGGGATACGCTGAGATAGTTCTCCGCCGTGGGATGCACCACATAAAACTTGGGCGGGTACTGAAAGATCTCGTTCATCGGTTTGATGGATTGAAGGATGGCGTAATAAAAAGGGAAAAACATAAACGCACCGAAAAACAACAGAATCAGCAGCACCATAACGTTGCCTGCCCGGGAACGGGATACTCGTTTCATAAGCTTTTTTCACCAAGCCTCTTCATGTATCGTTACACAACGGTGAGAACCTGCGGGGCGTCCGCTTCAGGTAGAAGCAAATTTTCCCAGCAGACGGCGGACAATCTGATTGGTGCCGACCATCAGGATAAACAGCACCACCGCCATGGCCGACGCGTATCCCATTTCAAAACGGGAGGTGCCGTGGTCGATGATATGGGTGACGATGGTATCGGCGGCGTAATCCGTTGTGGGGGAGCCGCAGAGCATGCTCACCACCGTGCTCACCGAGAAGGAAGCGCCGATCTGCATCACCGCGGCGAAAAACAGCTGGGGGCCCATGTGGGGCAGGGTGAGATAAATCAGCTCCTGCAGCCGGCTTTTGATGCCGTCGATGGCGCCGGCCTCATAAATCTGCCGGTCGATCCCCTGTAGGCCGGCGATGAAGGACAGGAAACCCGCTCCCAGACTCAGCCATATCTGCACCACCATGCACACGCCCAGGATATAGCGGGCGTCGGTGAGCCACTGAACCGGTTCGTTAATAATGCTCAGCTCCATCAGCACCGAGTTGATAAGCCCGTACATATCTCCGCTGAACACCCAGGAAAAGATCACGTACAGCGAACCGGAAATCGAAGGCGCATAAAAGATAAAGGTCATCAGGGTACGCAGGGTGGGGTTCAGCTCATTGATGAGCCAGGCGAAGAAAAAGCAGGCGAAAAAGCTGATGGGACCGGTAATAAAGGCGAACACCATGGTGTTTTTGAAACATACCGGAAAAACGTCGTCGTTGAGAAACATCCGGATATAGTTGGAAAAGCCTGTGAACACCGGCATCTGCACCATATCGAAATCCGTGAAGCTCAGCACGATGGCTGACACCACGGGAATGATGGTGAAAAGGGTGAATAGCACCGCAAAGGGCAGCAGCATCACATAATTGACCCGGTTTTTCTTGATATTTTTCCACAGGGACGGCCTGGCTGCCGCTCTTCCCCTTTTTACAGCAAGCTCTCCTTTCATGAAGCCGCCCCTTTCTCCCGTTTTGCCAGCTCCTCGTTCTTTCTGGCGATCTCCTGATTGATGATGAAGGTATAGGTTGTCAGCGTTTCACGGGCATTTTTTCCGTTGTATACCACCTTTTTAAAGGCGTTGGACAGATTGCGCTCCACGATATAGGTCGCCGGAATCACACCCATTTCTGTCACCGTATTCCACTGCTGCAGCAGGGCGGTCGATTGGGCCGTGGTCCAGGGCAGCTGCTTGATGGCTTCCTTGTTGGCGGTGGCGTATCGGCCGGAGGCGCCCAGCGAGGCCTCGATGGAGGTGCCGAACTGCCCCTGCACATCGGTGGAAACAAACCATTTGATAAAGGTCCATGCCTGATCCTTCAGGTCGGTTTTCAGCATAATGGCCGCCGTGCTGTTGAGGTTGGTGGTGGTCCCGCACAGGCTTCCGTCCTCCCGCACGGTAGAAGGCACCGGGGCCATGGTCCACAGACCGCTGATCTCCGGCGCGGCCGCCTCCAGGTAGTTGTAAACGGTGTAGCTGTCAATACCGATGGGCATCTCACCGGTGCGGAAACGATTGAAGAAATTGTAGGATAGGGGAAAATCATATTTGGTAAAGAAATCGGTGAACATGGTGAAAGCGTCAATGGCTTCCTCTTCCCCAAAGCGGGCGGCGGAAAAATCCTCCTCGTAATAGGTGACGCCCTGCTGGATCAGGAAGGTGGAATACAGCCCGGAACCGCCGGCCGCGCCGGAGGGAATGCCGATTTGCAGGTTCTTCCGCTGCAGCACCGCTGCCGTGTCGATCAGTTCATCCCAGGTTTGCGGAATGGAGAGCCCCAGCTCCTCCAGCACATCGGTGCGCACAAACATCATGGGAAACTCCGCCGTACAGGGCAGGCCGTAAACCTTATCCTTGTAGCGATAGGGAATCAGATTATTCTCGAAGAAATTCTCCCGCACCTGGTCGAAATCCTCGAAATCGCTCAGGGGCGTTACCGCGCCCCGGGCCGCCAGATTCACCGGATCGGTGGAGGCCACGAACAGCGCCACATCCGGCCCCTTTCCCGCCAGCACCGCTTCGATCAGGCCCCCCTGCACCAAGCTCAGATTCACCCGTATCCCCTTTTCCGGCACAAAGGAGGAATCGATCATTCCCTTGAGCACCTGCATCTGATCCCGGCCCAGATTCATCCAGACGTCCAGCGTCTCATCCCCGTCGGAATAATCGCCTACCATACCGTAGTCCTTGGAAAAGGAGCAGAAGATCACCTGCAGCTTATACCACAGTTCTCCAAAAAATCCCTTGGATTTTTTCACCGTCATCTTATCCGGAGAATGGATGGAGATAACATCCAGTTCCAGCGGCTGTTCGCTCAAGGTGGCAATCCAGTCGGCCAGGGAACTGATATTGGTTTTGAAGGAATCCAACCGGTAAGGAATGGTTTCGGTATCCTTCAGGAAGGCGGTGATTTGTACAATCAGCGCATCCAGATAAGAGGTTTCGCTGCCGGCTCCAATCAAACCGCTTTCCAAATACTCTCGCTGCTGCTCCAATGTTTGCAGTAGGGCTTTCAGCCGGTCGGGTAATTCGGGAATGCTGGCCTCCAAATCATAGTCCCGCAGGCTGTCCGGCGAGGTTCCGGTGACCATCACGATGCTGCGATATACTGCGTTCAGCTCGGTCAGCGCATCGGTCAGGGTCAGAATGGCGGATTCATATTCACCCGATACAATATCCATCCGCAGGGTATGAGGTCCCGCTTCCAAATAAAATTTGTAGGCCTCCTCTCCTCCCAGCGTCTTTATGGTCCAGCCCCGGGAATAGTCGAAGGCCTGAACCTCCATCTCCGCAAAGGGCAGCTCGTCGTCTATCCAGATCCGCCGCAGCACGCTCATACCGTATTTGGCATTCTGCCGTGCGCGAAAGCTGATCTCATAAAATCCGCTTTTTTCCACCTCAAAGGACCATTCCACCCATTGACCGTTGTTCTGCCAGTTGGTGCCGCCCATCATATTCAGCGACATCACCGCCGGCGAGGAAGGCCAGGTGGCGGCGCTGCTTTTGTCGTAGCCCGCTTGGATACCGGCGTCGGATTTCCGGGAAAATCCCTCCCCCTGGAGGATAATTTCCTCTCCGGCGGTATCCGCCGCTCCCTCCGCCTTCTTTTCGGCGTATACCGTCTCATAGGTATCCGCCGCCGACTGGGGATGAAACCGCATCCCCATCAGGGTGACGTCCGCCTGGCTGAAGCTCATAGTCAGGCGATGGGCTCCCGGCGCGAGATAAACCGTCAGCGGCGCATTGTACTTTCCATCGGCGTCATACAGGTTCCGGATCACCTTGTCGTCGGAAAGCTCCTGCTGGGGCTGCACGTCATTGCCCCGGTCATCCTTGATAAAAAGATCTTCTGTCCCGCTGGGCACATATCGATAGGGTCTGTCCAGGGTCAGCCGTTCCCACTCATCATAAGGTGCCACACCATCCAACAGCAGGGAAAAGCTGATCTTGCTGTGCAGGCTTTCCTCTGTGCGATAAGTGAACTCCAGGCAGTAAAGCCCTTCCTCCTGCACCTCAAACTCCCAGGAGACCTCGCCCCCTTCGCCCAGCACCGTCAGCTCTTTGCCGTCTTGGGATAAGTCGGTGTCCGCCGCGTCGTCCGGCAGCGCCTTGGACATATCCAAGATCACTTCACCTTTCGGCGCCGCCCGATCTATGTACAGTTGGCGATAGGCCGCATAGCTGCCCTCCGCCGCAGGGCGGACCATATCCGTTTTCACTGTTTTTTCCTGCGCTGCCGCAGCTGAAGCCGCCGTGCCGGAAAGGCTGCTGCCCAGTATCACCATCGGCGCCAATCCCAGAGCCAGGATTCTCCTTCCCATGCCTTTCATCCTGTTTCCTCCTTTATCCGATTCCGAAGGGTTCCACCCGCTCCTTCTCCAAAATGTTTCCCTGCAGATCGGTGACCACCCGGGTCCCGGCAGGAACCACGGCGATCTCTTTTCCGTTGATATTCAGGGACGCCTCCCGGCCATCGTTTTTCACGGTATAAACGCGGTCGCCCCAGGTCTGCGTATATTCGCAGGCGCCGCCTCCCACAGTGCCCCAGCGCAGTTCTTCCCGCACCGGCGTCACCCCGTACATCCGGGCGGTGTATTCCAAAAAGGCCAGAATGGTGGGACCATAATTCACCATCCCTCCTTTAAGGGAAGGCGTTGCCGTGAAGGGATCAAACTGCTGCGGGAAAACGCTGGGATTGTTCTTCGCCAGCGCGTCGCACAGCTTATGCCCCAGCACCGGAATCAAAGAATACCAGCCGTAGTTTTCCAGCGCCCGGATGGCCCGCTGATAGGTCAGTCCCTGAGGCTGACCGCTCCAATCGTTGTAATCCGTGCTGCGGAACAGCGGATCATCCGCCGCGATGGAAACCAGCGGCATCGGCGTCCAGAATTCTTTGGGATTCAGCAGATGCTCCTGGACAAAGCGGTCAGCCATATGCTGATCGAAAGCGCCGTGATACATCACCCGCAGATTGTTGTGGATCAGCGTATCCAGGAATTGATTGTTTCCGTCCCGGTCGTAGCAGGCGCCCTTTTCCTCCCGCCAGAGATAGGCACGGATTTTCTTCCGCACCTCCTGGGCCTTGCGCCGCCACTCCGCCTCCTCACCGTTGCCCAACAGCGCTGAAATATCCGCCAGCGCCTCCCGTCCGTCGCAGGAATAAGCCATCATATCCATGGATTCATAGGGCATTTTCCCCTGTCCCACAGGCGGCGTATCCTCACCCCAGGCATTGGGAGCGTCAAAAAAACGGGTGCTGTTGTCTTCGCCGGTATCATAAACACAGAAGGATTCCAGGCAGCCGTTTCCGTCCGAATCCCGGGTGCGCCACAGGTATTCGTCAAAGCGCCGCAGCACGTGGTACAGCTGCCTCAGATAAGCTTTGTCTTCCTTTCCCATCCAGTAGTACACATTCAGCGCGTGCCAGGGAAAACAGTATCCCTGGAGATGGGAAAACATCAGCCCCAGCTTGCCCTCCTGCTGATAGATCACCGACGGCAGACGGCCATCCTCCCGCATGTGATCCATAAATATCCGCTGATTATTCAGCGCCGTTGCCAAGTTTCGTTTGGCGTACATCTCTCCGCCCATAGGCTGCGTCTCCAGCCACAGACCGATATAATCTCCGCCCTCGATCAGAACCGGCTTGCCATTGAAATCTTTTACATTTTGAAGTTCATATCGTTCAGCTGCATCATAAACTCTCTGCCACACAACGTCCTCAGTCCAAAAGGAAACGCTTGTCTGAACCATGGTTAAACCTCCCATGTATTCGCTGATTTATCAGGAAATTATTTCCTGATAAATTTCTTTTTCAACAATTCCACTAAAATCTTATCAGAAATAGCTACATGTGAAAATATCGTAAATTAGCAGATTTAATTGACTTATTTTAACATATCTGTTATCTTTAAGACGGCGGGTATTTTTACCTGCCCGCTGCCGTATTTCAGCCTATTTTCGGAGAGGGGAACACAGGATGACTCATCAGGAACTGATGAACATGCTCACAGGCTATACGACGAAGGAATTGGAGTGGCGGGAAAAGTATTATTATTCCAACAGCGAAAATCATTTGGTGCCGCCGCTGCCCGTCAATATTCATTACTGTCCGGAAGAACTGACTCCACAGGCGCTCTATCGGCCGGACAGCAGCATTTCCCCTTATCTGCATGAACGGTTCGTGCCTAACGAATACCACGATCATCAGTTTGTGGAGCTGATGTACCAGTTTTCCGGCTGCTGCTCCAATACCATAGAGGGCACCACCACCCTGCTGCAGAAGAGAGATATCTGCATTCTGCCGCCAGGTGTCTATCATCTGCCGGAAGTATATGACGACAACAGCACCATGGTGAATCTGCTGATCAAGTCGGAGACCTTTTACCGCATCTGCCAGAATTTCATCCTGGACCACAACCATCTGCTGTCTCGTTTTGCCAGCAGCGTGCAGTATGATAAGTCTTATCCCAAGTATTACTTTAATCGCGGCAGCAACGAAAAAATCGATTATCTGATGTGCGAGGTGCTGATCGAGTACATAGAAAACCGCATTTACAGCGATTTAATCATTGAAAACCTGCTGGCGGCCATCTTCTGTGAGCTGTTCCGCTCCCCGCCGGAACAGGTGGAGCTCTCCCGTCAGCTCACCTCCCCCACCCAGCCGATTCTGCCCATTCTCCAATATGTCTATAACAACTTCAAAACCGTGACGCTGGAGGAACTTTCAGAGAAGTTCTGCTATACCTCTCAGCATTTATGCCGTATGTTCAAAACCCATACCGGCCACAGCTTCAGCCAGTATCTGCTGGAGATCCGCATTACCCGCGCCAAGCAGCTGCTGGGCAATACCGATTTCAGCATTAGTCATATCGCCGCCCTCAGCGGCTTCGAATGCGTACCCTATTTTCACCGGAAATTCAAAAGCGAGGTGGGCTGCACGCCCAATGAATACCGCCAGCGCTCCCTGGCGGAAAGCTGAAAATCCTCGTAAAAACACCGCGGGCCAACAGCAGCAACCGGTCCGCGGTGTTTTTGCGCTTTTCCGGCAAAAGCCGGTCAATCGTCCGCTTCTATCCGGCCGTCTGCTTCAAAGATCACCGGCCGGATGTTCAGCAGACCCTCGGTCTGCGGATCCGGCCGCTCTCCCCGAAAGGCATACCACGGCCGGCAATCAGGTCCATCAAACGTCGTCAGATGGCCGCCGAAAACGATCCGGCCCCGTTCATCCTTACGGAAGGGCCCCATAGGCGTATCGCTGTAGGCGACTCCCGCCCAATACTCGAATCCCGGCCCAGGCGGTCCCGAATGCACCATTTCCGCCCGATCCTCCGGATGATGGATACCGGCGAAAAACAGATAATACCGTCCCTTTTCCTTCATCATCCAAGGACCTTCCAGCCAGCGGAAATTCCAGGGCAGGCCGATGTCCGCATTGGAAGCTGTCACAATACGCTGCTTTTCTCCTACCAGCGTCACACTATCCCGCTCAAGCCCTGAGAGATCAATTTCCTGCACAAATATATCCCCGCCGGGAATATAGGCGTAGGTTTTTCCGTCGTCATCGCCGAACAGCGAGGTGTCGCAGCCGGCGCCGATGATCTCCGTAATATGGCGGTAGGGTCCCTCCACCTGGTCGGCGACTCCCACAAACGCGTACAAACCGTTTTCACCCGTGCGGTTGTAATCTTTTCGAATCCAGTTGTCCGCGGTAAAGGTGAGATAAAACTTCCCGTTGATTTTTGTGATCTCCGGCGCCCAGAAGCGATGCTTATACGGGCAATCCTCCGGCAGATCGGCGGAACGAACCAGCCAGCCCACCGGCTGCCAACGCTGCAGATCCCGGGATTGATAGAGAAAAACGCCGGGCGAAGAGTTGTCATCCGGCTTTTCCGGATCTCTCTCGATGTGGTGATGGAAAGGGTAGATGGTATGCACCAAGTAATACCATCCACCCTCCCGGATCACGCAGGGATCACGCAGCAGCTCCGCTTCCACCCGCTCACCGCCGTGCAGCGGATGCGCCACAGACTTGTATCGCGCCGGCTGGAGCCGTTTTTCATTCCAATCGGCCTGATGATAGACAATCGGGTTCACTATATCCATCCAACCGTTCTCCATGAACTTATTGGCAGTGGAGCTGCCGCACGTCCCCTTTGCAATATTTGGCCGAATTCTTGATATTGTTGCCCTCTAGGGTGATTCCTTCGCAGGCGTACAGATAAATGGCATAGTCCGCTTCCTCGCCATAGTAATAACTGGCGGGAGTTTGAGCGGAGGGCTCACCATCAGCAGAGACCGGCCCCGCCGCTTTGGTCACAGCATTTTCAATGGTGTTGTTCCGTACCGTTACATTGCCGGCATTCTTAACCAGCACGCCGGAATATTGGGAATCCAGGATGGTGTTGCCCTCGATGGTGATATTCTTATAAGCATCGGTGGCTTTGGAGGGCGTCACGCCTTGATACACTTGAGAAGGGCCAACCGAAATCGCGCCGGAGTGCTGGAAGACAAAATGAGTGGCATAAGGACTGCTGTTGCTTTCAACAATGGTGTTGTTGCGGATCACCACATCGGTGGAATTGGGACCTTCACCCCAATCTCGCTGCTCACAGTCGATGCAGATGGCGGACAAGCCGGAACGCTCGATAAGATTGTTTTCCATCAGCAGCCCCTTGCAGCCCTGCACCAGCACCCGGCAGCCCATGTCGTGGAAATAGCAGTCCTTGATCTCCGCATTGACCGGGCGCCAGGAATCCTCATTCTCCACCATGTCGCCCTTCTGAACGCTGATCTCCTGATCCAGCGTCACCCGAACACAGGCGTTGCGGGAAAGGGAATCGAAGAAGTTGTAATGGTCAATCATATCCTGACGAGCAGCGTCATTATACGCCGTATCGCTAATCTCTTCTACAGCCACCACCTTGGCCGAGCCGCGGCGGGTGTAGTCGTCTCCATTAAAAAAGCTCAGGGTATCCCCCGCCTTGACCGCCGGTGTACCGGTGCTGGTGCTTTTATAAATGACGGTTGTGGGAGTTTCCTGCTCATATAAAAAGCCCACATGGCCCATGATGTCCAGGCTGTCATCCTCGCAAAAGCCGAAAATGCAGTTTTGAAATTTGGGAGAACCGCCGTTGTATTCCCACTGACCGGCTGATCCAGCCACCAGACGATTGGTTCCGGGACGGCGGATATTGTATACCCGCTGCACCACATCGGTTCCCAGTCCGCCCCATATCAGGCCGATCATGCCGCTGCCGTAGTTGGTGATATCCAGCAGCTGCATATCCTTGCAGGCGTTCATGTGGATCAGCTGAGCCATGCCGCCAGTGGTGGCGATAGCTCCAATTTGTCCTGCTTTCAGAACCTTTTCATCCGTCATGTTACGGTTACAGGCAACCCCATTAAACCGGACGATACCATTTTCTTCACTCATCATCTCCACTGAAGAATAGGAAATAAAGCAAGTCTGAATCATACTGCCATCTTCTTTGAACCATTGAAATGTACCACCGTTGTAGACCTTGGGATGAAGGGCATAGCCGTCCATCAGCTTCACTGTCAGCGTTTGAGCGCCTTCATCGTATTCCTGTACGGTAAACTGAGTAGACATAAACGGATCGCGTTCTACCGTCGCGGGGCCCTGGACAATCACGTTGGAACAAGCCATAAAAGAAATCAGCCGCTGGGTTCCCTCCAGAATAAACTCACAGCCGCTGATATCCAAATACAGATCCTGCACACCGGTAAACTCAAACGGCACCTGGCCAGCATACCGGTAGATACCGGGCTCCACTTTGAAATAACGATCGCCCTTGGCCAGCATCAGCGTCAGCTGGGTCTGCAGTTTCTGTGCCGCTTCCCGCTGCTGCTGCTTCTCCTCCTCGGTATAGGTTTTCGCATAAATCGGATCATTCACTTTGTAGGACGCGATGGATTTTTTGTATTCGTTGATATCCATGGGCTTCTCATCCCGAATATACTGCATAATATCCTCTCCTTCTCCGGAAGTGGTTCCGGATGATATCGTGGAACTATCCTGACTTCCCGCGCCGCCACCCGGCGATGATGTGCCGGAAGAAGGATCCTTACCACTATTGCAGGCTGTGAAAGATACCAGCATAGACAACAGTGTCGCCCAAACAATCGATTGAGTCCAGCGCTTTTTCATTTTGTCTCCTCCCGCATTCACACTTGTCCCAAAAAGATACCATAACTTCCCTTCTAAAATAGCAAGATTTTTGTCTGATGAAAATAACTAAATTTCACCACTTAACATGCACTATTTGAACATTTACAGCAATCCCCTCTCTGCATTTGGTCACTATCAGTGCCTGTGAACGCAAAAAAGCCGCCGAACTCCATGGTTCGGCGGCTTTGAAAAACATACTTACGCCAGTATCTTATTTCTTTTCCTCTTCATCCAACAGGCGATTGATCTCCTCGTGAAAGCTGTTGATATCCTTAAACTGCCGGTAAACGGAGGCGAAACGAACATAGGCCACCTCGTCGATGTCCTTGAGCTTTTTCATGGCATATTCTCCGATGCGGGAGGCCGGTACCTCCCGATCCAGGGAATTCTGAATCTGAGCCTCGATATCATCCACCGCCGCTTCCAGCATCTCGATGGAAACCGGCCGCTTCTGACAGGCGCGCAGCATACCGTTGAGCAGCTTATTGCGGTCAAAGGCCTCCCTGGAGCGGTCCTTTTTTACCACGACAATGGGCACGCTTTCGATGATCTCATAGGTGGTAAAACGCTTTTGGCAGCTCAGACATTCCCGCCTGCGCCGGATGCGGCTTCCCTCGTCGGTGGGGCGGGAATCGATAACCTTGCTTTCTATATAACCACAAAACGGACATTTCATAACCATCACTCCAAAATAAGATCCGGTATATTACAGAAAGTATACCACATTTTACAGTGACAGTGCAAGAAAAATTTTACAATCCTTCCACATAATCCCGCACGATATCCGGCAGGATATCCGGCGCCACGTCCTTGCCCCGCAGCAGCTCAGCCAGTCCCAGCGCCTCTTCCCGCTTAAGCGATACATCCGGGAAGGAAAGCAGCAGACCATCGGCGTAGGAAAGCTGCACCCCGAAGGAGGGGACTTCTCGGCCAGAATCCTCATCCAGATAAACGCAGTCGAACACCCGGCTGTCCCCAATCATCTCGCAGCTATTTACACATCTTGTCATAAACCAATATCCTCCCACCGGTGATTTTGGCAAAATCATACTCCGGCAGGAGGTGAAAAGTCAAGGGTGCATAAGGTACTTTCGTTCGACAGAAACCGCGGGGAAATCCCTATTTTTCAGCCTTTTTTCGACGCGGCCCTTTTCACCGCCTCCTCCAATATTCGGCAGCCCTCCACCAGCTCTTCCGGCCTTTCAAAATTGGTGCGGTATAACTCCATCATCAGGCAGCCGTCATAACCGACAGCCTCCAAACGGCGGCACAGGCCGGTAAAATCCCGGATTCCCTGCCCTGGAACCAAACAGTCCCGGCTTTCATCCCGGTCGCTGATATGCACATGGACTATCCGATCTCCCATGGCTTCTATCACCGTTTCCGGCTCCAAACCGCAGCGGTGGGCCTGCTTGACATCCAACACAAAATGCGCTTTTTCGCCAAGCTGCGCACGCATAGCGCGGATATAGTCGACATCTGACGAACGAAAACGGACCACGTTTTCCTGTGCCAGAGTCACGCCGAAGTCTTGTCCGAGATCATAAAGCGCTTCAAAATGCCTGATAGACTCCTCTTCGGACAATACGCCGTGCAGCTTGTCGCCGTGCATCACCACAAATTTCACGCCCAATTCCCGGGCGGCGGCAAAAATCTTTTCGTAAAGCCGCATCCCATCCCGCATCCTCCGCTCATATTGCGAAAAAAGAAGATACGGCTCCGTTCCTGAGATAAAGGGATGCATTGCCAGAATCCGCGCTTCCCGCCGCGCCGCCTTTTCCCGCAGCATGGCGATGAAGGAGGGCTCCAGTTCGGATTCGGTGTTGACAAACACTTCCAAATCCCGGAAGCCCAGTTCCAGCAGCTGATCCAGAGCATCCTCCGTCAGCGCCGGGTATAAATTGGCTGTTGAAGCGCCTACCGTCATCGTTTATTCTCCAATAATTTTGATTAATGCGTGTTTATCCCGTTTGCCGTCAAATTCAAAATAAAAAATCTGTTCCCATGTGCCGAAATCCAGCCGCCCGTCGGTAACCGCTACCACAACCTCCCGGCCCATGATGGTACGTTTGAGGTGGGCGTCGGCGTTGTCTTCATATCCGTTGTGGCGGTATTGGGTGTAAGGCTTCTCCGGCGCCAGCTTTTCCAGCCAAATCTCATAGTCGTGATGCAGCCCGCTTTCGTCGTCATTGATAAAAACGCTGGCCGTAATGTTCATGGCATTCACCAGCACCAGCCCTTCGCGGATGCCGCTCTCCCGCAGCGCCTCCTCCACCTGAGGGGTGATGTTGACGATTCCCCGCCGTCCCGGCAGGTGGAACCGCAGTTCCTTGCGATAGGATTTCATCCTGCATCCGTTCCCTTCTCGTTGACATTCTTCTTTTATTATACCGCTGATTTCCGGTCCGTCAATTGTCCCGCTCTCTTTTTCTTCTTCTAAAATTTTAAAAATTTTTCATTTTTCTGCCTGTCTTTTTCCGATTTGTCTCCTATACTGGAAGGAGAAAGGAGGGATTCGCCATGAAATGGATCGGGAATATTTTCTGGCTGATTTTCGGCGGTCTAGTTTTGGGAATCCTCTGGGGATTGGCCGGACTGCTGCTGTGCATCACCATCATCGGCATTCCCTTCGGCATCCAATGCTTCAAAATCGCCAGCTTTGTTTTTACTCCATTCGGCAGGCAGGTGGAAGGCTTCGGCGGCCCGGGCTCCTGCCTGCTGAACCTGCTGTGGATTCTTCTCTTCGGCTGGGAATTGGCGCTGTCCTCTCTGGCAATCGGCCTGGTTTACTGCATAACCATTGTTGGCATTCCGCTGGGAGTCCAGAGCTTCAAGCTGGCCCGGCTGGCTATCTGGCCTTTCGGCGCTTCTATTTGAAATCGACAAATGAAAATCCGCGTCCATCCGCATACCGCGCCGCCGTCTGCAAACACTAAATCCGAAGCCCGGTTTTTCCGTCCTTCTATATTTTGTGAAAGGCAGGCTGACGTATGCAGGATAAAAACGCGAAAGCGCCTCACCCTTATGATGCCCAAGATAACCGCGAACTGTTCGAGGATGTGTTTTCCGTCGCTTCCACTACGGATTGCACGGGACTGATCCCGGCCGCTCCGGATTCCGCCTCCGAGGTGGAATCCTACGGGGAGATTTATGACATTCCTCTCTCCCGCAATGTTGAAACGGGTAATTCCGCCAATTCCGGTGAACCCGGTATCCCTGGCAGAAGGCAAAAACCCAGCGCGCCCCGGTCATAAGAAGCAGCAAAATGAACCGGCAGGAGCCGGTTCATTTTTTTGTCGCCGTTCGGATTGTATCACGGCGGAGAACATGCTATGATAGGACAAAAGACCTTTATCCCTCCGGAAATATAAACGAGGAAGGGCTGCTCTCCATGAAGCTGACGTCCAACAACATGAAAAAACTCCTGCTGCTGATCACCTTTGGCATTCTGCTGTTTCTCGGTCTGAGTCATATTCAGCCGGTGCTTTCCTTTGTCCGCTATCTCTTCGCCCTGATTTCCCCCTTTCTCATCGGTTTATGCATCGCCTTCATTCTCAATGTGCCTCTGCGCTTTTTCGAACGGCTGCTGTTCCGCCGTCCCGGCGCTCCTCACAGCCTAAAGGAGCGGCTGCGCCGTCCGGTCAGCCTGACCGTGACCCTGCTGGCAGTGCTGGGCGTCATCGCCGTGGTGATGTTCATGGTGATCCCGGAGCTGGCGGAAACTCTGATTTCTTTGGCCAACCGCATCCCCTCCTTTTTCGGTCAGATTCAGCACTGGATCAACGATTTGGTGGTGCGCTATCCCGAATTGACCGAATGGGTGGGGCAGTTAGAAATAGACTGGAACTCCATTGCCGTTAAGCTTACAGAATTTCTGCAGGACAGCGCCGGCAATATGCTCAACAGCACGGTGAGCGCCGCCTCCTCGGTGGTTTCCGGCGTGGTGAACTTCTGCCTGGGCTTTGTATTCGCCATTTATGTGCTAATGCAGAAGGAAAAGCTGGGTGCGCAGATCAAGAAGCTGCTGTATGCCTATCTGCCGGAGCGCCGGACCGACCGGCTGCTGGAAATCGGTTCTCTGTCCAATAAAACCTTTTCCAGCTTTTTGTCCGGCCAGTGTCTGGAGGCCTGCATCCTGGGCTTCATGTTCTTTGTGGTGATGACTCTGCTGCGCTTCCCCTATGCGCTAATGATCAGCGTACTCACCACCTTCACCGCACTGATTCCGGTGTTCGGCGCCATTATCGGCTGGCTGACCGGTGCGCTGGTAATCCTGACAGTGGACCCGATGAAGGCCCTGTGGTTCCTGATTCTGTTCCAGATTCTGCAGCAGATTGAAGGCAATCTGATCTATCCTCATGTGGTGGGAAATTCCGTGGGACTGCCCTCTACTTGGGTGCTGGTGGCCGTTACCCTGGGCGGCAGCACCATGGGATTGGTGGGCATGCTGGTTTTTATTCCTCTATGCAGCGTGCTGTATACCCTGCTGCGCAGCAGCGTCAATCGCCGCCTGCAGGAAAAAAGGCTGGCTAAAATGGTGAACGATGTCCCCGCTCCGCCGGACATATTGGTTTCCGAACCGCAGAGACCAGACGATACTCCTTAAAACAAAGGCGCATCCGTTTGAAACGGATGCGCCTTTGTTTGTGCTTTGTCCGCTCCCGCGTGGGGAGCGACCCAATCACTGCACCCTGCTTTACCGTCTGTCCTTTATTTCAATCCACGCTCCCGCATGGGGAGCGACCTACTGTTACTGGCAGACGCAGGACAAGAAGACGCTATTTCAATCCACGCTCCCACGTGGGGAGCGACGTCGGTTGACGGAAGAACAGACAAGATATATGTACATTTCAATCCACGCTCCCACGTGGGGAGCGACCCCCCCTGGCGGCCGGGAAGGGAGGAGGCCGGCTCCATATTTCAATCCACGCTCCCACGTGGGGAGCGACGTAACTTACAATTACATTGTAATTTATAATTACATTTCAATCCACGCTCCCACGTGGGGAGCGACCTGCCGATTCATTGATTGTGTACAACGGATACTGCATTTCAATCCACGCTCCCACGTGGGGAGCGACTGTACTGGGATAGCTCCAAAGGCAGGACCATCCGATTTCAATCCACGCTCCCACGTGGGGAGCGACTCCGAGGCGGATATCTTAATCAGGAGCGCTATCAATTTCAATCCACGCTCCCACGTGGGGAGCGACTTTGTACTCGGCTGCTGAATCTCCAGATACCGGAATTTCAATCCACGCTCCCACGTGGGGAGCGACACTTTGATAGACAGCGCCAACCATACCAATCAAACTTTCAATCCACGCTCCCACGTGGGGAGCGACATCGGCCATTAGATGGGCGTACATACTCCATGATCTTTCAATCCACGCTCCCACGTGGGGAGCGACCTTGGCAAAACCGTGTTTTTGACCCGTGAAGAAGCGCTTTCAATCCACGCTCCCACGTGGGGAGCGACGTCCGATGGGCATCTGGCCCAGATAATATCCAATCTTTCAATCCACGCTCCCACGTGGGGAGCGACTCCGGACTGCGAAAAAGAGCGACGAAAACGGGGAGCTTTCAATCCACGCTCCCACGTGGGGAGCGACCCATATAGTAATAATCAGACTCATTTTCCAGATTCTTTCAATCCACGCTCCCACGTGGGGAGCGACAGCAAAAATAAACAAAGCATCATACTCAAAAAACAGTACCCGCAGCGATATAGCTATACCACTGTCAAAAAGCGGTAAAAATGAACCCTTTTCGCCATCCTTTTCTCCGCTCTTCTTCTATTTTGATCCACATTCCCAGCGCGAAGGTTCCGGGAAAATCCTGGGCACTTTCCCTTCGCGCCGGCTCACCTGCCCCCTGTCTCGTTCATCCAATCAAACAATAAGCGGGTCGGTAACGTCAAAGGATGGCTTAGCGCCGATATGTTCCACCTTGTCCCGATACCTGTTGCCCAGATTATAAAAACGCAGGCTGTCTGCCGCCGGATCAATCAGCTGTTCCAATTGATGCTTGACATTCACCGCCTGTGCCGCATCCAGCACGCATTCAAACACTGAATTCTGCACCCGCTGTCCGAAATTCACGCAAACCTTCGCCACCTTCCGCAGCCGTTTTCTTCCCGCGGGCGTCTCCGTGTTGACATCGTAAGTGATCAGCACCAGCATGGGTTCCCTCCTATTTCCACAAAAAAGGCGGATAAGCGTCCAAATCTCCCCGCAAGGTCCGCGCCAGCAGCAGCGCCTGGGCATAGGGAATCAGCCCCCACTCCATCTTCTCCTTGAGAAAAGGATGGGTGATGATATCCTGTTTTCTTTTTTGCCATGCGGTCAGAATCGTCCGCCGGGTGTCCTCATCCATCATCACCGCACCATTCTCCCGTTTGGTAAACCCTTCCGGACCGATCTGGCGGTTATTGATCATTGTCAACACGAAGCGGTCAGCCAGCACCGGCCGCATTTCCTCCATCAGATCCAGCGCCAGCGACCGTCGTCCCGGACGATCTCTGTGAAGAAATCCCACATAAGGATCCAGTCCGACGCTGGACAAAGCAGCCGCCGTATCGTGGGCCAGCAGAGTATACACAAAAGAAAGCAGGGCGTTGCAGTTGTCCAGCGGAGGCCGGCGGCTGCGTCCCTGAAAAGTGAACGCCTCCTTCTGCTGCAGGATCAGATCGTCCGCCGCCGCGAAATACCGAGCGGCCGCTTCCCCCTCCATGCCCCGCAGCTCATCCAAACCGGCGGCGTCTTTCAGCCGCTTCAGGGACTCCGCCAGAAAGCCGGAGATCCGCCGCAGTTTTTCCCTATCCAGGCGCAGCGCGTAATCCCGCAGCGCCCGCTCCACAACCTGGCGGCTGTTATACACCTTGCCGATCAGCATATTCCGGGCATAGGCCAGACTGGCGGCCGGATCATCGGAGACCCGATACTGGGTTTTGCGCAGCACCACGTTTCCCTGTTCCTCTCCCACCACCCGGGCCAGAAACCGACCGTGCATGGTGAGGAAGGACAAAGCAACGCCCCGGGAGGCGCAGGCCCCCATCAGAGCGGGGCTGGCCCCGGTATAACCGAAGGCCACGATCCCTTCCAGATTGTGCAGCGGTACCCGCCGCAGCTCCTCCCCTTCTTTCTGCAGCACCACGTTCTCTCCGTCCAGCGCCAAATAAGCACCCGGCGTCAACACATACAGGATATTGCGCAGAATTCTCACGGTTCTTCCTCCAATCGGGCGGAAAGATACTCCAGAGCGGAACCGGTTCGGCCGTACAGCACCGGCAGACAGCGCTCCTTCAACGAGCAGGCGTTGCAGCTTTTGCTTGGTTTCACCTTCGGCGTGTACTGCCGTCTGGCCAGTTCATGCATTTCCGCTGTCAGCGCGGCCACCCGACCACGAAGCTCCGTATCCAGCCACACCGCCTCCCGGCGACGGCTTTCACCGTAATACAAATACGCTTCCTCAATAGGCGGACAAAGCAGCATCTCCTCCAGGCAAATAGCCTGACAGCAGAGCTGCAGCCGGTCGGCGTCGATTTTTTTGGAAACGCCCCGCTTGTATTCCACCGGCCGGGGCAGCCAGCTTCCTTCCCGTCCGAATAGGGTCACTCCATCCGGTGAAGCGCGGAATTCCACCACATCGCAGGCTCCGCTAACCCCCAGGCTGCGGGAAAAGACCGGCAGTCCCCGTACAATGAGAAGATCTCCCCGCTTTTCCGTCTGGGAAGCGTCGTGAGCGTTTTCATGGAGGATCCGCCCCTGGAGCGTGCGGCTGTTTTCCTCCCATTGGCCTTCGATATGGATCAGCGCCCACTGCCGGCGGCAGAAATCAAAATGCTGCAGGCCGGAAAGCTCCAGGAACTCCTCTTCCTCATAAACCATCGGTGATTTCCGGACATAGGCCGTCCAGCTCCTCCAGGGTGATGGCGTAATCTTCGATGCCATGAGCAATGGCTTCTTTATCCTTAGGCTCAATTTTCAGGCTGCGGTGAACCTTGGCGGAGGAATACTGGCCGCTTTTGCAGTTGTGCTTCCACCAATACACCCGGCGGATTTCCATGCTGCCGTCCGGCCTGGCGGAGGAAACGTCGTTTTCAAACAGGGTGTTCAGCGCCTGATGGATATTGTCCGCATCCTCCTCGGTGAACCCGGTTTTCTCTGCCAGCTGGCAGTTGATGCTGCCGTAGAACACATACAGACCAAAGGGGACCCGATGCTTCATGCCCATGGTGTCGGAGGATTTTTTGTCCGCGTCCTTGCCCGGCTCGCTGTTGACGCTTTTTGTGATCTGAATATCCGCCACGGTGATGGGAGAAACGCTGAACGCCGGGTGAACCGATACCGGTCCCCGCACCCCCACCGACACTCCGGCGGCGGAATCCTTCTCCTTGCCCGGCTTAAAAGCGAACACCTGGCCGAAAGCCCGCACATCGGCCCACTGCTGACAGGCGATGCGGGCATATTGCTCCCGGTCCTTGATCCCCTTCAATTCAGCGCAGCTTTCCACCCGCTCCCGCAGGCTTTTGCAGCCGTCCACACAGCGGTCGTCGGACTGGACAAACACCGGCAGCCCCATATCCATCAGCCGGTTGCGGATTTTCCGCTTGATGCACACGTCGGAAATCTCTCCGTAGCCGTCGTAATCCTCCCGGGGCCGGTTGCCGTTGAGGGGATCACCGTTGGGGTTGGCGTTTTTGACGGTCAGAATCACCGCGAAATCGATTTTGTTCTGCAGGACACTCATGGAATTGACCTCCTTTTATTTTTTATCTGTTGTTTTACTCTTCCTCAGTCTGCTTCGCCGCTTCGTCGTTTTCGGTTTCTGTGCCCGCACGGAAAGCCGCCATCTGGCTGGCATATCCCAGCAGATACAGGGGCGAAAGGGGCTTGTCGTTGAAATCCTCCGGCGGAATCCGGCTGAGAATATCCTGCATCAGCATCTCCACCTTGGGCGTCCCGCCCCTGCGATAACGGTTCAAATAGGGCAGCAGCCGGTTAGATATGTCCTTCCAGGCGTGGGCCGGGTGCTGACTGAACAGCACCTGCATCCGTTCCGCATTGGTCTGACGGGGATCGTTGCCCGCCATCCATTGGGCCGTCTCCTCCAATCGTCTGGCGCAGGCCAGCGCCCGGCCAAAGAGATAATCCCGGTCATTGCAGCTTTCATCCGGCATTTTCCAGTCCTCCTCTTTTCTGTTGATTCTGCCTCTGTCGCCGTAGTATTTGCGGATCAGGGCACAGGCGATACTCAAGGTTTTGCGGGCTTCCCATGGCTCCAGCGCCACGGCGTTGGTGGCTCGCCGGGCGGCGCAGAGCATCAGATCCACCGGTAGCGGCGTGCCGTCGGTGATGCAGGGCAGCAGCCGCTCGGTAGTGGCGGCTTTCAGCTTGTCGTCCACCCGAGAACCATAGGCCGCTTCAGCAATTTCGGCGGGAGATGGCGCTCCCACAAAGGGCTTTGCGCCCCCCTTTTTGTCCCCGCTGTTTCGGTCGGTCCAATAGGTATGCTTCCAGGCGCAGGAAGTGTGCCAGTCATTGACCCGGTCCAGCAGCTCCCCCAGCCCCTTTTCCCGATAGTAGAAAATGGACAGTCGCCCGGGGGTGGCGGAATCCAGGCCAATCACCACGGCGCTGGTATTGTCATCCACCTTCTCCCGATAGCCTCTGACGGCCTTCTTGAAGCGTTGGGCGAATTCCTCTCCGGTGGAGGGCGGCAGACTATCCATCATCAGCCAGCTGCTGTACTCTCCGGTGTTCATGGTGAGGAAATGGTGGGGAAGCTGATCGGCGGCGATCAGCCAGGTCAGAATCACCTGGTCGCCGCGGATACTGCCCTGGCGGGAGATCAGCCACCGCAGGGCGCTGTGGGCCTTTTCGGTGGTTTCCCGTCCCACGCTGACCGCTTCCCGGGCTTCCTCGAATCTCCCCCGAAAGGTGAACCCGGTCATATCGTTGCTGGAAATCAGCTTGGCGCCGTCGCCAGGATTGCGGATTTTCCTTGGACTCAGCCGGGAGGCGGACATCTCTTTTCCCAGCACCATACATGTATCCCGGTCTTCGGACAGACTGTTCTGATAGTCGATCCAGCTCTGCCGCACCGCCGTATCTTCCCATAGACGGGGAGTGGGCGCTCCACTGTCGTAGACGAGGAAACGGACAAAAGCATCCAGCTGGCCGCCGGTCACCGCTCGGAAGATAGGCGGCGGCTCACCTTCTCCCGTCCATTTGTCCGGGAAATTCCCCGCCTCATCCTGATACAGCAGTCGGTCCGCCGCCAGATCCTCCAGCAGTCTCCTCTTTTGTAGATAGGTATATATCGCCTTTACGGCGGGATGCCCATAAGCAGAAGCACACCATTTCCCTAATAAGGTCATATAAGCGGGATAGGCGTATTTTTTCTCCGGACCGTAAGCCAGGTAATCCCCGGCTATGTAGGACAGTTTATCAAACAGGGGATGGGGATCGGGTGCGCTGGTGCGGCTGGCCGAGCTTTCCGTGCAGGGGATGATAGTGGTCATATCCCCTTTATCGGTAATCACCCGTCCCCGGCCGGGCAGCCAGTTGCCCTCCATATCCAAAGCGATTTCCAGCTGGGCCTGCTGGGTGGTGTGGTAGATGGGCAGCAGCGGCGTTTTGCCATCCAAGGGCATGACGCCTACGTCTCCTGCGAAAATATCGTAGGTTTCGCACAGCTTCTCCATCCAGCTCATAGGACCGCCTCCTCATCCGCGAAGGAGAAATTCTCCCCCGGCTGGAAGGTCTTGATCCCCATCTTCCGCACATCCCTGGTAACAGGACATTCCTCCGGCGGGCAGAAACGGATGCGGCCGGCCTGCATTTTTGGATACCAGAACCGGGCCAGCAGCCGGTCCGAGCCGTTTTCCGACGGATAGGAAAAGCTGTGGAACTGCAGCCCAAAGGCGATTTCCCCCTCGTCGCCGTAGGCGCTCTCTCCCACGCCGAAATCACAGGGCTCCACATAGCCCTGGCATTCCCGGGTACCCAGGAAAATATCCCGCCGGCCGCCCCTCTGAATCATCCGCTTGGCAATGCTGTGATGCTTGTTCTCGTTCCGGTCGCCCGCCAGTTCCGGCCGGTGAAGATTCCACACAAAGTGAGCCTTCACCTGGTACTCCACATCCGTGAGATAGGTGTAGATGGAAAGGGTGTTGCCCCCGCTGTAATCAATGGGTCGGATGCCCTTGGACTGGGTGCGGATTCGCTTCATCACCCGGGCTTCGTCGATCACCCAGATCAGGGTCGGTTTCCAATAAACGCTTTCCAGAATGCCTTTCAGCGCCTGATAGGTGGGAATTTGGTAGCTGCATTTTTCCCCGCCCATACGGGTGATGGGGTCACTGAACAAGGCCGCGCGGCCGAAAACCCGGAAGCTGACACTGTTTTCATGCTCCACGCATCATCACTCCTTTCATTGTTAATCAATCATGGGTTCCATCTTTCCCGGCTGGGAGCTGCAGCCCATTTCCGCATCGTAAAACCGGGGCTCCAAAGCCAGGATGCCGCTTTCTCCCAGAGGATAGATCCCTCCCAGTTCCTCCAAACAGCAACGGCTGCCTTCATAAAGATGAACCGTGAACCGCTGGGCCTTCCGCAGCAGGGCAGGCAGCGCTTCCAGGGAAGCCGCCGCAATGTCTGTAATCCATTCCTGTCCCTCTCCGTAGGGAACCAGCACATCCGCTCCCTGATCCTCGATCACCTTCACCAGCTTTCCCGCCGTCTCAAAGGCTTGAATCAGCAACCGGCCGGGATATGGTTTGCCGTCATCCCGCAGAGCTAGAAGGGCCGCGTGGTTGCAGGACAGCAGATCATACAGCTCCACCTCCTTCGCCAGATGGCTTTCCCGGCTAAAAAGCGGGTAATTCAGTTTCTTACTCTGATCGCGGTAATAATGGTGGTAATAGCTTTCCACCGCCGCGGGGGAGAGCAAATCCTTTGTCCCCGCCGCCAGCACCTCATTGGCCGCGGCCTGGGCCTGCCGGATTTCCGGCAGTCTGTCCAGATTCTCCCCTTCGACGCGCACTAGGATCACCTGTCCCAGCGGCCCCTTGGCATGGCGGTTGCACCGGCCCGCAGCTTGGGCGATGCTGTCGATTCCTGCCAGCGCGCGGATCACGCATCCGAAAGAGATATCCACCCCCGCCTCAATCAGCTGCGTGCTGACACAGATCACCGATTCTTCCTTTTTCAATGCCTCTTTGAGCAGTTCCAGCTTGTCCATGCGGTGTTGGGGACACAAATCGGTGGACAGATAACAGAGGTTTCCAGCCTTGCCTTCCCTTTCCCGCAGCGCCTGAAACAGCCGCCGGGCATCCGACCGGGTGTTAAGGATCACCAGACAACTCCCCGCCTTCCGCCGCTGATCCGCCGCCAGTTCCGCCAATTCCGCCGCCGAAAAGGGCGGGCGGGAGGTCAGATCCAGAATCTCGGTGCGCTGAAAAACCTTGTCCGCCGTTAGACGGAGCGGCACAACGGCGGGCGGTTCGCCCGGCAACACAGGGACCGGCACGCGGGACAGCTCCGGCTGGGTGGCGGTGCAAAGCACCACCGTGCAGCCGCAGAAATGCGCCAGAAAATTCAGCGCTCCATTGAGCAAGCTGATAAACTTCACCGGCACCGCCTGCACCTCGTCCAGAATCAACACCGCATTCGCCAGGCTGCGAAACCGCCTGGCACAAGCGGAACGGCCGCTGAACAGGGTGTTCAGAAACTGCACCATGGTGGTGAGGATCAGGGGAGAAGTCCAGCGCTCGGTCAGCAGCTGATAACGGCTGATTTCCCGGTCACCGGCTTTCTGCCCTTCCTCTTCCGCCGGGATCACATCGCTGTGATGCTCCAGAATCGCGTCTTCCTCCTGCAAAATCCGGCGGATTTCTCCGGCATTTTGCTCCAATATGGTTTTGTAAGGCGCCACATAATAGATATGCCGCCGTCCCCGGCCAGCTTCCAGCAGCGCCAGACGCAGGGCGGAGAGGGTCTTGCCGCCGCCGGTGGGCACGTCCAGACGATAGACGCCCGGACCCCGTCCCGCAAAATCCCGGCACACGTCGGAGATATCGCCTCTCAGCCGGTTGAGGGCGGTATCCCGGGGCAGCTCCGCCAGATAGTTTTCCAGCCGCTGGGACAAGACCGGCCATAGAGAAAGAGGCTCTTCCTCCCTGGGCCCTCTGCCGCCGGTTTCAAACAAAAAGGCATCCCACCGGTCGGCGTCGATCAGCGCGCTGTGCAGGAACCGGGCGGTCATCCCCAGGCAGAACATTCTCTGACTGCCCACCTGCAAAGCGTTTTCCCGCACCAACGGCAAATCCGACTGCTGACAAAAGGCCGACAGCCGCTGAGCCAAATCGTTGCAGCGCATCATCAAAGCAGAGACTTCCGAAACCGCTTGTCGGAACAGCCGGTCAACCTCTTCCGCATCCACGCATTGGGCAAAAAATGCCTCCACCGCCGCCTCGTAGGCGATCTCCCGCTTCGGATACAATCGTTCCTGCAACACATCCCTGCCGTCGGGAGCCAGGGAATCCGGCAGGCCGCTGTGATGCCCGCAGATGGCAGCCACCGCCAGGGAAACCGTGACCCCGGCGGCATCGGAAGCCATGCCGTACTGTTTTTCCAGCCAGCGGGCGCCGCAGGCAGAGTGATTGATCCTTCCCCGTTCCGACGGGTCTCCTCTCTCCAGATATTTCTGAAATTCCGCCGCGGCTTTGCCCATATCATGAAGCAAGCCCGCCAGCTTTCCCAACGCGGACAGTCCCAAATCCCTGCAGGCATCCCCGCAGAAATCCGCCACATTCCGGCTGTGTTCTCGCAGTGTCTGCCGCCGCTTCCTCTCCCGGTCACAGCGTGCATAAAGTTCCATTTCATCCCTCCTTGCCGGCCATTTAAGTTCTTCTTTACAAGAATACCACGTTTTAACCATTTATTCAACACATTTTTGCACCATTTTCGCCCATGTTCGACAGATGAAAAAGCGTCCCGCTAGAGGGGCCGGGACGCTGCTGTGCTGAAATCTATGTTAGGACAACGGCAATTGAGAGAGATTGCCCGTGGAGGCATGATCCGGTTTGCTGCGCACATATTTCTGTCCACGAGCGCTTTTGGCGGGCAGCACAATGGGATAAGGATATTGGCCGGTGCGCACCGCGCCTGGACGGTTCTTCGTTATAGCGCTCACCATCCATCCCCTTTCCTCACCCGCTTCACCATGTTATACTGAAACTCAGCAACCAAAACGTAAGATTCCTTCCAATATTTCGTCTTATGAATCGAGAGGGGGATGCGGCGATGGACGACCTATCCATTATCCGACTGTTTCAGCAGCGGTCTGAAACGGCGGTGAGTGAGCTGCTGCGGCAATACGGCCGATTGCTCCGGCAGCTGGCGCGGAATATTCTGCCCACAGAAGAGGATGCCGAAGAATGCGTCAACGACGCGGCGCTGGATGTTTGGAACTCCGTACCGCCCCAGACGCCCCGCTCCCTGTCTGCCTATGCCTGTTCCCTGGCCCGCAATCGGGCGCTGGACCGCCGCCGTTATCTCTCGGCGGAAAAACGCAGCGGCGCCGACGTCATCGAGGCGGAGCTGGAATCCATCGCCGGCGGCGATCCCATCGGCGAATATCTGGACAGCCGGGAGCTGCAGCAGATCCTGCAGGAATTCCTGGCCGCCCTCAGCCGGGAAAACCGCATCCTTTTTGTCAAGCGCTATTATTTCTGCAAAAGCGTGACCGCCATCGCCAACGAGATGCGCATGAGTGAAAACGCCGTCAGCGCCCGGCTTTCCCGGCTGCGTGACCGATTGAGCCGGCTTCTGCAAGAAAGTGAGGTATCCTTATGAAGCAATTGCGGCAAGGAGATTTATTCCGCGCCATCGGCAATATTGACGACAGCTATATAGAGGAAGCCATTCAGCCCGCGCCCCAGCGAAAGATCCGACCGATTCGCTGGGCGGTTCTGGCCGCCTGCCTGTCCCTGGCGGTGGGGATCTCCGTTCTGGCCCCCCTCCTACTGATGGACGGCTCTTTCTCGGTTCTATCTTCCGGCTCCTCCCCCGCCCCCTCCGGGGGCGAATCCCTTCGTCCGCCCATTTCGGATCAAATCCCCGCCTGGTACGCACCCGGCGAATTAACCGCCCGCTCCCTCACCTATGCCGACGGTCAGCTCCGCCTGACCGCCGCTGCGGAATCGCCTTCTCCCGCCCCCCTCATTGTCCGCCCCGGCGCGGCGGCGTCTTCACGCAAGCTTGCGGATAACCGAGAGATTGCTATCCCCTCCGATGCCCGGGTAATCGATTGTTACAACGCCTCTCTTCTGCAGCTGGATCCCCAGTCGGTGGAAGGACATGCAGGCTGCAGCGGCCTGTTTTATGACACGGAAGCCGGAACCCTGGTGTGCCTTTCTGAAACCCTGAAAGAAAAGCTGGGTGGCAGCCTGCCGGGAAACAGCTCCTTATCCATAACAGCCTACAACGGGGAATACAACCGCTGTTTGTTCCATATACAGGGAGACGGCGGCCGCTCCCGCCAGGATTACAGCTATGACCTTTCCGCCGACCGGCTGATCCAGCTCCCCGCCGTGGTGGGCGAAACGGATACCGTGGCCGCCCTGTTCCCGGTATACAGCCCTGACCTGCGGACCGTGGCAGCGGTGGACGCCAAAGATACGAACCGGCCCGTCTCCCTTTATCTGGTGCGGATTGGAGAAGATACTGCGCAGGCCGAACAGATCGCCGTTTATGCGGACGAATATGTGGAGCCTTATAAACATCTGCTCTTTTCACCCGACAGCCGCTACCTTGTTTACGCGCTTCCCGACCGGGAAAGCTATCCTCTGGTGGGAAGCACCGCGGGAGAGTGGATCATGCGGAACCTGTCCACCGGCAGCGAATGGCGGGGCAAGGGAAAGATTCTCCGCTTCACCGCAGACAACGCGGCGGTAATCGTCCGCACCGAGACCACGGTAAAGGTGCTGGATGTTGCCAGCGGAAAGGACATCACCGAGACCGCCGTTCTGCAGGAGTGGGAAAAATGGGAGCTTCTCGCCGTTGATAATGGAAATAACTTCACCGGCAGCCGCTTCCGGCTGACCCTGAACCTGCTTTTCGGCAGCGATACGCGCGTCCTCAAAGAGGACGTCGGAGCCTATTGCTTCAGCGACGGCTATCTTTATACCTACTCCCAAGGCGATTATGCGGCGGAGTGTCTCTCCATTATCACCGGAGAATCTTTCCAGGTGCCGGTAGATCCATCCTATGTCCAGCAAACCACCGGCCTGCCGGAGAATGTTCTGGTTCATCACCAGCTTTACCTGAGCAACGACGGCACCCGGCTGCTGCTGCGCTATTCCACTTCCGCCCGGGATCCCAACGCTGAACTGTCCCAGTATGCGCAAGATTATAATCTGCCGGATCTTGGACGGCTGTTCGACACCTACGGTAGTCTGGCGGAAATGGAAGCATATTTCCGCCGGGGCATGAATCCGCCGGATCTGTCCGCCGCTGGCACAGGCCCGATTCCCTCTGGTATGCCCGCAGATGGAACAAGTACGATTCCCTTTGTGCAGCAGCCGCAATATTTCTACTTTGAAGGGGACGGCTACGCTTGTGTAGTCCACCGCACCAGTCAGCCAGAGCAAACTATTTTGTTTGTGGACGATTACCGGGACAACACCTTTTCCATCTATACCAGCTACTGCCATACCAGTTACTGGCCCATCCAGGACAAGACAGGACCTCTTCGCAAAGCCCTGCCGGCGGACGTGAAGCGGGCGGGGAACATCTCCCTGTACACCTCTCTCCCTGCCTATGAGGATCCCATCGACCTCGCCGCTTACTACACCGGCGGCAAATTCGACGAGAAAAAGATGCAGCTGCGGGAATTGAATTTCGGCCTTATCCAATCCCAGGCTTTTGATGCAAGCATCGGGGATTATACCCAGCCGGATCCCAGCGGTTGGGATTATATCGCTTACGGCTTTTCGGATATCTCTCCGCTGGAGGAAATTCTGGAGATTGCCGCCGCCAAACCGGCCATCGGCTGGGTAAGCCTTCAGGCTGAAAGAGAAACCAAGGGCTGTACCAGAGAATATGCTATTCAGATAACCGGTAACCGCAAACTGCTGGAACTCACCGTGGGCCGATTGGCAAACGGTCGGGGCATGCTGGTATACAACAGCTGGTACCGTTCTTTGGATGAAGATGAATACCGGCGGATCATGGAAATTTGCGACGCCTTGTATGCCGCCGCCCGACGGGAGTAAGTCCTAACACTCTGCAACGGAAAGAAGTCCCCCTCCCGCTGGTTCAAGCGAGAGGGGGAATGCCGCAGTGAAACGTGTTTAGTGAAAAAAGTCGTTTGTAAACGCCTTTATCAGAGTTTCCGAATCAAAAAGCCTTTTACATCGCTGCACAGCTGCGTTTTCCATTTGTTCAGCAGACAGATCTTTCATCCAAGAAAGGCTGCTCCTCCTTGTCAGCCTCTCTGATTTTGAAAAACATCCAGCATCGCCAGAATATTCTCCGGCGGTACGTCGCCGGGAACCGCATGAGTGGGCGCGGCGATATACCCGCCGCCCTTTCCCATTCGCTCCATCATCCGTCTGGTTTCCGCCTTGACTTCCTCCGGCGACGCATATGGCAGCAGCCGCTGGGTAGAAAGCCCGCCCCAAAAAGTCAGATCTCTTCCGAATTCCCGTTTGACATCGTCCACATCGTAGATTTCCGGCTGGAAAGTCTGGTAGCAGTCCAGACCTATATCGATCAAATCGGGAAATATCTCGTGAATATCCCCGCAGGAATGCTGAATAATCCGCTTGCCTCCCTGTCTGGCCCGGTCATACAGCGCCGCCATTCGGGGCTTGATAAAGGTCCGCCATAGCTCCGGTCCCATAATCAAACCTTTCTGCTGTCCCCAGTCATCCCCGAAATACACGGCATCCAGAGGATATTCATTGAGAATATCGATCACCTGCAGGTTGAAATCTCGGATCCGGTCCAACAGCTCATGAGTAAATTCCGGTTCCGTTAGCATATACACCAGGGCATTTTCCATACCGCAGTAGCTCCACAACCGCTCAAACAAGGAAAAACCGATACCCGCGAAAACATATCGGTCTTCTGCAGACGCCAGCATCTGCTCCACCTCGCTGCGGAGCCGCGCTGCATTCAGATAGGGCTCCGGCAGCAGGGATAAATCCGGCTCGGTAAGCAGCGGATGATCCACCACACCGATGTCCTTGTCTGCTCCTGAACGGTTCCAGCACACACCGAAATCGTCCTTGAACAGGGCGGTTCCCTCTCCTGTCTCCGTAGGCCATCCCCAATATTGGATGTATTGGAGATGCATACCGGTGCCGTGCAGAAAATCTCTTTCGCCGGTATACGTCGCCAACCGCTCCGCCGCTTGCCCGGTCAGATCAATTTGATAGGGAACAATATCCGTTTCCTGATGATGGAGAGCGCACCTGACGCGTTCTTGTGGTGTCATGCTGATTTTCGCTCCTTCCATTTCTTTATGTTTGACAGTATATCGCCTTTTTACCGGTTATCGTCAGGAAAATCATTTCAATCAGCAGCATTATCGGTTATAATAAAGCGGATAATACTGTAAATTAGCGGTGAGGGCTGCACTATGGATGTACAAAACGCATGGGAACATCAGGAGGATATTCGCCAATTGATGGCCGGATTCTATCGCCTTACCCAGGTACGCATGTCCTTTTTCACCAGACAGCGGGAGGAAATTTTCGGTTACCCCACCGGGCTGTGCACCTTCTGCAGCCGTCTTCGCCAGGATCCGGAGATGAATCGGCGCTGCGTCTGCTGTGACCGGCAGGCTCTGGATAAAGCCGGCCGGCTGGAGGGGGTCAGTGTTTATACCTGTCACGCCGGATTAACGGAGGCCATCCTTGCATTTCGGCACAACGGCCGTCCCACCGGCTATCTGATGATCGGCCAGTTCCTTTCGGACCAGGCAGCTTATCCCGCCGGTTACCCGGAGGAGCTCCAATCCCTCTACCGCCGGCAGCCGGTGCTGGATCCCCCGCGGATTCAAGCGGCGGCGGATATCATGGAGGCCTGCGTGGGATATATCCTTTACCGGGAGTGGTTTCATACGCTGGCCGATACCCCTGTACAGCGCATCCAGCGTTATATTGACCGGCATTATACAGAAAAGCTGACTCTGGACGGTATCGCTCAGGCTTTGTATATGTCCCGCAGCGCCCTTTGCCAATGTGTACGCCGGGAGCTGGGAACGACAGTGAATGCCCTGATCGAAACCAGACGGATGGAGGCCGCCAAAGTCTGCCTGGCGGTGCCGGAAAACACTGTTCTTCAGGCAGCGGAGATCTGCGGCTATGAAGACGCCAACTATTTTACCCGTCGATTCAAAAAAATCACCGGGCTGACTCCCACCGTCTATCGGGAAAGCCTGCTGGCAAGGACAGAGAACGCTGGCGGGTGCATAAAACAAGACCGCCCCGAATGCCGTTAAGCGTTTCTGGACGGTCTTGATGGAAGAATTAATCAGGCTTCCCGGATCGCAGCCAAAAAAATCCGGTTGAATGCCTCCAGCTCGTCGTATACGATGCCATGGCCGCTGTTTTCCAATGTGAAAAGCCGGGAGCCGCGGATTCCCCTGTGCTGAGCCTGGGCCAAATCATCGGACACCACAACGTCCTTGGCTCCATGCACAATCACCGTAGGTACCCGGACCGCGGCCAGATCCGCCCGGCCGTCCTCGTCCCGCAGGGAGATGGCTGCCCGCACGGTTCCAACCCCGGAAGCAGAAAGGGCAATGTCTTCAAACCAATTTTTCGCCGCTTCGCTCTGGGGACTGGCAAACAGCTGCTCATGGCTGAAGGTGTAGGCCAGCTGCGGCCGGTCGGTGGATGCCTGACAGATCAGCTGATCCACATATTCCCTGGTCAATCCATAAGGGAAGCCGGGCCGCTGTGTCCAGCTGGGCGCAGCGGCAGCCAGCAGAATCAGCTTTTTCACGCCATACCCTTTGTACAGCCGCATATACCGCAGCACAATAGCGCCGCCCATGGAAAAGCCCACCAAAGTAAACCGGCTGAGCCGGAGCGCCCGGATTACGCAGTAAATATCCGCCGCCATTTGGTCATAGCCGTATCCTCCCGCCGGTGTGTCGGATCGTCCGAAGCCCCGCAGATCCACCGCCACCACCCGGTATCCGCAGCGCAGCAGCAATTCGATTTGATATTCGTACATCTTATGGGAAAGGGGCCAGCCGTGCACCAAAAACACGGTTTCTCTGCCCTGGGGATGATAATCATAAACGGCAATTTTGGTGCCGTCGTTGGAAGAAATAAACCGCATATCGCAGCCTCCATAAAACAGAATACTCCATTTTATGAAGGAAAAGGAGGAAGGGTGCCCTTATCAGCAGCAGTTCTTTACCAGAGCCGCCAGAGTTGGCGCCAGGATGGAACCGATGACCCGTGCACCAAACTCATTGGGATGAACGCCGTCGGTGGTGAAGTCTACCGGATTCGCGCCGATGCAGCGGGCCGCCATCAAACCGTCCAGAGGCAGGTAAACATCCGCATATTCCCGGGCCACCTCACGCAAAACCTGAATCTTTTCATCCAAATCAAACCGCCAGGTGTTTTTGGTTTCATCCGCCGGCAGCAGAATGGGATCGATCAGACAGATTTTAGCGTGGGTGCGCTCCTTCACTTGCTGCAGCAGCCTGCGGAGATTATCGCCGTACTGGGGTGCCAAGGTGGGCGTATTGCTGTCGAATCGACGCCAGGTATCGTTGATGCCGATCATCAGGCTGAGGATGTCCGGCCGGTAAGCGAGGCAATCCTTCTCCCATCTCTCCAGCAAATCGGCGGTCCGGTTGCCGCTGATTCCCTGATTGATGAACTCCATCTCGGTGTCCGGCAGCAGTCGGCGCAGTTCTTCCGCCGTGTACTTGGGATACCCTGACCCCAAATGATGGGGATCCGCATAATTTCTCCCCGCGTCGGTGACGCTGTCTCCCTGAAATACAATCCGCATATGTTTTACCTCCCGCTATATTTTACAAAGGCTTTCACGCCTGCTAAAGCTCCTCCGCGTGGCTGGCTTTTCCCGCGATATATTCCACTTCCATCCGCAGAATCACAGTATTCACGCCCCAGCGGGCAATTTTCCCATCCAGCTCCTCCGCCGTCATGTCCGGGGCATATTTGGCGCACAGCAGCCGCAAGGCGGCCTGCCGCTCATCCTCGCCGTAAACCGGCCGCACCATGCCGAAAGCCATGGCGCTTTCATAAGCCATGGTCAGGCGTTTACCAAGGTTCCGGGCGGCGGATACCGCTGTCAGGCAAGCTCGTCCATCGTGCATAACATTGTCCAGCTTCTGCCCTTCCGGAGCGCAATGAAAATAGATGCTGTTTCCGGTCAGCACATAACAAATGGGCACGCCGTAAGGAAGACCATCCTCACAGCTGGTGGATAAAACCCCGTAATCCGCCCGATTCAGGATTTCCCGTGCCCGACTGTAGCTGGTCTGCCGTTTTGCTTGATGCATCCCGCGCATAGACGATTGCCTGCCTTTCCACCGGCACAGCAGCATCTAAGTAAACGATGAATGCATCCCGCGTAAGCGCCGTGGCGGCGAAATTTACGTTCGCCAACCCGCACACGCCATTTCCTCATCGCTTACCTGAAACTCCCAGCGCCGTTTTCTCCTATCATAGCGGAAAAGCCATTTGATTGCAAGGGAAACCTGTCCGCGGCAACAGTTGCATTTCCCTTTATTTTCATATACAATAGTGGTAATAGATAGAATCGGATGATCGGGCAATCAGGCTTCCAGTGTTGAAAAGCTTTTGCAGACCTGCCATTCGATGATATACGACCACTTGCGTTGAGGAGGCCATTTGCATGGCACAAAAAAAGCGCCCTTCCCCGTCCGCTTCATCCAGCACCAGCCGCAAAAAAAACGGCCAAGGCGGCTCGGCCGGTTCCAAAAAGCGCAGCACGGCATCCAAATCCGCGAATAACCGCAGCAAAGCGGCGGCCATCGCCTCCGCCCGGCACCAAACCGCGGCGGTCCTGCTCTTCGCCGCCGCTCTTCTGCTGTTTTTCATTGTGCTGATTCCCGGCGGCAACGTCTGGAAAGCGCTGCACAATTTCGTGCTGGGGTTGTTCGGCATCTGTTCCTACATTCTGCCCGTGCTGCTGATCTACATCGCTGTGATCTGCGCTATGGACAAGCCCATCGGATCAATCAATTCCAAGCTGTGGCAATGCATCCTGTTGCTGATGATGATCGGCGGCGCCATCCAGGTGTTTACTCTGGATATCCCCGCAGAACCGGGCAACGGTTATTTTTCTTTCTTGGGAAAAGGGTACGTCAATGGTAAAAATCTCATCGGCGGCGGTTTTATGGGCGTGATCCTGGGCTATCCGCTGGAATATTTCTTCACCGATATCGGCGCCAAGATCATTATCTGTCTGCTGATTTTCGTTTTTCTGATGCTGGTAACCGGCACCACGATCCTCTCTCTTTTCCGGGCAGCCTGGAAACCGGTGCAGAAAACCAAGCAGTCTATTGAAAACGTCATGATCGCCAGTGCGGAAAAACGACAGGCCGCTGCCGATATCGATGTGGATCTGGGTGACGGATACCCGGACGGAGAGCTTCCCGTCAAGGAGGAAAAATTCCCCTTCCCCATCACCGCCGAGGAATCGCCGGAAACCAAATCGGACAAGCTGGCGGCACTGGAAAAGGCCGCCGCCGATATGCAGGCGGAAAACGACCGCCCCCTACCCAAGCTGGACGATATCATCGGCAAACCCAAGAAAAAAGAAGAAGAACCGGCGGAAGAGATCATCGAAACGGAAAAGCCGCCGGAAAAGAAAAAACCGGCGTATATGGATACGGAAGCGGACAGCTACCGTTACCCCCCCATCTCCCTGCTGGATGAATCCACCCCGGTGGACGACAATCAGGCGGCTATGGAGCAGCAGATCAACGCGGAAACCCTGGTGAACACCCTGAAAGAGTTTGGTGTCAGCACCCGGGTGGTGGATATCTCCCGCGGCCCCACTGTCACCCGCTATGAGCTGCAGCCTAGCGCCGGCGTCAAAATCAGCCGTATCACCGGCCTGGCGGATGATCTGGCCCTGCGCCTGGCCACCACCGGTGTGCGGATTGAAGCCCCGATTCCCAATAAAGCGGCTGTAGGCATCGAGGTACCCAATAAGGTCAGCCGGTCTGTCTGCCTGCGGGAGTTGATCGATTCCAATGAATTCTCCACAGCCAAAAGCAAATTGGCTGTGGCGCTGGGCCGGGATATCGCCGGCCAGATCGTGCTGGCGGATTTGGCGAAGATGCCCCATCTGCTGATTGCCGGCACCACCGGTTCCGGTAAATCCGTCTGCACCAACTCCATGATACAGAGCATCCTCTACCGTTCCTCTCCCAAGGATGTGCGGATGCTGCTTATCGATCCCAAGCAGGTGGAATTCGGCATTTACAACGGCATTCCCCATCTTCTGGTCCCTGTGGTGACCGATCCTCGCAAGGCCGCCGGCGCTCTGGGCTGGGCGGTGACCGAGATGCTTAACCGCTACAAAACCTTCGCGGAAAACAACGTGCGGGATTTAGCCTCTTACAATGCGCTGGCCCGGAAAAGCGATACCCTTCAGACCATGCCGCTGATACTCATCGTCATCGACGAGCTGGCCGATTTGATGATGGCCGCCGCCAACGAGGTGGAGGACGCCATTATTCGCCTGGCACAGATGGCCCGGGCGGCAGGCATGCATCTGGTTATTGCCACCCAGCGGCCGTCGGTGGATGTTATCACCGGCTTAATCAAAGCCAATATTCCCTCCCGTCTGGCATTGACCGTGGCTTCCGCCGTGGACAGCCGGACCATTCTGGACGCCGGCGGCGCGGAAAAGCTGCTGGGCAAGGGCGACATGCTCTTCATGCCCGTGGGGATGCCCAAGCCCATGCGAGTCCAAGGCTGCTTCGTCAGCAATCAGGAAGTGGAATCGGTGGTGGAATTCCTGAAATCCTCCGAACAGCAGGAATACGACGAAAGCGTGATGCAGGAAATCGAACGTCAGGCTGCTGCCAGCGGCAAATCCGCCGCCAAATCCGCTGCTGATGAGGATGAAGGCGGCGGCGAGGGGGACGAGATGCTGCCTCAGGCCATTGAAGTGGTAGTGGAAGCCGGTATGGCCTCCACCTCCCTGCTGCAGCGGCGGCTGCGGCTCGGATACGCCCGGGCCGGCCGCATCATCGACGAAATGGAACAGCGTGGCATAGTGGGTCCTCACGAGGGCAGCAAGCCCCGTCAGGTATTAATCACCCGCCAGCAATGGCTGGAAATGAAGCTTTCCCAAGAGGATGAGGGCTAATAATAGCAAGAGGCGGATGTAATCACAGGAGGGCTCCTTATGATGCGGACAAAGGAACTGTTCCGAAAAACCGGAAGGGTGGCAGCCAGATTTTTTCTGTGCCTGGGCACCCTGCTGATTGGCGGCTTCGCGCTGCTGATGGGAGCGCTGGCCGTGGTCTTTTACGGCCCCGCTCCCACTGTACGGGATTTGCTGGTCTGTACCCTGATGGAGACCAGCGGTGCAAAGTTTGTCGCCAGAATCTACTTTTCCGATGAGAGAATTGAGGAAATTCTGGCCGCCAACGCTCCCCGAGCACTGCAGAACATCTCCACCGGCGACGGGGTGAATACGAACAAAAACAATACGGATCTTGATCTCAGCGCCATCACCGTGGAGGAAGTAAACGGCCCCACCTTTCATGGCAAAATGATGATCGTCAACGATCCCTCCCGTATTTTCGTGGAATCGGTACAGGAATTCGGCGAGGATAAGGATGGGGAAACCATCACCAGCATGGTGGAGCGTACCGGAGCGGTGGCTGCTATAAACGGCGGCGGTTTCTACGATCCCGGCGGTTACGGCAGGGGCGGTATGCCCTGGGGTGTGGTGATTAAAAAAGGCCAGCTGGTTTGGTACAGCGCTAAGGGTGAATTTCGGGACTCTATTATCATCGGCTTTGATCAGGATCATAAGCTGCAATTCGGCAAGATGACGCCCCAGGAAGCGCTGGACCGTGGCATTCAAGAAGGGCTCAGTTTTCGTCCCGCCCTGATTATGGACGGCAAACGGGTGCCGCTGTCCGGTACCGGCGGCGGACTGAATCCCCGCACCGCCATCGGCCAACGCAAGGACGGGGCGGTACTGATGCTAGTGGTGGACGGCCGTCAGCCGGACAGCATCGGCGCCTCCTTCAAGGATCTCCAGGATGTGATGCTGGCATATGGAGCGGTCAATGCGGCTAATCTGGACGGCGGCTCCTCCTCCACCCTAGTGTATAAAGGAGAGATACTCAACAACATCTCCATGATTGGGCTGCGCAAAATTTCCACCGCTTTTCTGGTGCGGTAAGGGAGGCGGAGAAATGAGCGATCACGAAAAAGGCGTTGTCCTTCTATCGCCGGATTCTGAAACGGCGGCAGCGGCGGATTCTGAGCCCAAGACAGATGCAGATAAAACTGTCACCTCTCCCGCATGCAAAAGCAAAGCGCGTCACAGCTGTCCTACCGGGAAACGGTCGAGGTTTTTTCGGGTGTTTTTCTCTTATCTTGGTGCGCTTGCGGTGCTGATAGTCGTCTCCCTGACCCTCTTTTGGTTCTATCTCAGGGATTATCAGCGGGCGCTGCCCCTCAATCACGGCGAGAGAATCGCCCAGGCCTATCGGGAAGGCGATGCCGCTCTTCTGCGGCAATACTATACCAATCTGCCCGATACCCTGCAGGATGATCAGGCTCTGACCGATTACCTGGGGAAATATGTGGATACCTCCGATATTTTTGTTTACGAAGGCGACGGCGGCGAAAAGAATCAGCTGATTTACGAGATCAGCGCCGGTACCACCCGCCTGGCTACCCTAACTCTGGAGGAAACCGGTGAAAAAAGCCTTTTCGGCTTTCCTTTATATCAGCCGGTGGCCCTGCAGGGGCATCCATTATTTTGCTATACGATACAGGCGCCGTCGGGAGTGCGGATTCTGCTGGATGGCAAGCCCCTGGACCAAAGCTGTCTTGTCAGGCAGGAACCCCAGGCTGCTGCTCTGACCGAAGCGGACTTAGGGATATTCACTCACGATTATTATGAAATCACGGATTTTCGTTATATCCGGGATGTACAGGTGGAAGATGACTGCGGCAGGATGCTGAAGGTGGATTGGGACAAACCCGCCCATACCGTTATCATCTCTTCGCAGCCCGCACCGGACAGTTGCGAGGAGATAAAAGCCTTCGCCATTAAAGCGCTGAAACCTTATCTCACCTATACCACCAAGCGCAACGCTTCCCGGGCCCCTGCACTGGTCTATGCCCATCCCGCCGGCTCTTACCGGCAGATGCTCAACGCCCAGTTTGAAACTGTATGGCTGCACGAATACAAACAGGAACGGTACGACGACCTGCAGGTAGATGAATTCCGGCAATACAGCGCCACCGCCATCTCCTGCCGGATCAGGATGAATTTCACCATTATCTTTTCCAATGGACGGGAGAAAAACTTTCCCTTTGACAAGACTATCTACCTCTCCAAAGATACCGGGGACTGGAAGATCGTCGCCATGGAAAATCCGGATCAGAGTTAAACGGGAGGCTGCCGATGAAAAAACGCTGCGCGGCATTGCTGGCCATTCTGACAATGGCTTTTATCACAGGAACATCTCTTTCCGCCGAGACCGAAAACGGCAGTGCTTCTCTTCTGACCGACATTGTATTAACAGTGAATGGCCGAGCCGCCTCACCGTCTCTCACCGATGGCAAGATCCTCACCTCTTATACCTTTGCCGAAGGAGATACGCTGGAGATTTCCGCTTCCAGTCCCATTCATTATCTGTATCTGCAATTTGCAAAAATCCCTTCTCCCTATACCGTATCCCATGAAAAGGGGACCTGGACGGCGGGAGAACATGGCTTTCTGCATGAAGTGCTTCCCATTCCCGACGGTGCGGACAATGTCTCCCTGTCGCTTTCTGGTTTGTCTCTGTGCGACATATCCGCTTATGATGAAGGCGGCCTGCCCGATGATATCCAGCAGTGGCAGCCGCCCCTGGAAAACTGTGATCTGTTGGTGTTTCCCACTCATGCGGATGACGATACCCTGTATTTCGGCCCCCTGATCGCCCTCTCCGTCCAGCAGGACTATGCGGTTCAGGTTGTTTTTCTGACCCATCATTGGAGGGAACCGGAACGCCCTCATGAACTGCTGGACGGCTTATGGGAGATGGGCGTTACCGCTTACCCAGTGATCAGCGATTTTCCCGATAAATATTCCCGCAGTCTGGAACATGCTTCCACCCTTTATAATACCGATAAGGTGCTGGGCTTCCAGGTGGAGCAACTGCGGCGCTTCAAGCCGAAGGTCGTGGCGGGCCATGATTTAAAGGGCGAATACGGTCACGGTGTCCATATGCTCAACGCCCATCTGCTGATGGATGCCATCGAGAAATGCGCTGATCCTGCGGCATTTCCTGAAAGCGCTCAAAAGTGGGGGATTCACCAACCCCAGAAAACCTATCTGCACAACTATCCCCAGAATCAAATCCTCCTAGATGTGGATGAATCCTTAAGCCGATTCGGCGGCCGCACCGCCTTTCAGGTGGCGGAAAGGGCATTCGCCAAGCATCTTTCCCAGCAGAAGTGGAATTTTGCGTTGGTTACCTCCGGCGTGGAAGACTGTCGTCCTTTCGGGCTTATTCAGTCTACAGTGGGAGAAGACACGGGTAATGATCCTTTTGAAAACGTAGTTTTTCCCCGCCCTACCGAAACCTCTCAGCCTACGCAAATCGCCGCCTCCACCACCGCTTCCATTCCTATCATTCCTTCCGTGTCCTCTCCCATTGACAACAAGAGCGGTTCATCTTCCTCTTGGCTCTTTATCACGATAATCTCCGGTGTTTTGCTGCTAACAGTTATGGCGATTCTTCTATCGCTGCATTTTCGCAGACGACAGCGATAATAAACCTAAAAAAGCATGAGAACCACTCTCTATGATTCTCATGCTTTTATTATTCTTTATCCGCTTTCAGCAGTTTTTTCCGCTCCTTGCCGCCTGCATAGGATAGCACTGATGTAGCAGTAAACGATTCTGCACGATGGTACTGTTTTTTTGGAAAGTCTCAACGATCCTGTTGGCAATTCGGCCAACGTCCGCCTCCGACACGTCGCAAACCATAATCAAAAATTGGCAGCTGCTGTATTGGGTGAATACATCTCCGGATCGAAGTGAAGTCTGAATGATGTCTTTCAGTTCCGTCATCTGCGCTTCTCGCTGGGCTAATTCGGGGAACATGCCCTCACCATTTGTCAGCGTCAGCAAAATGATGTAGGAACTGATGTGTGTCCGCCGCAATCTTCTTTCCACAAAACGGAAAATATTCTTGAATACCTCGTAGTCCTGGCAAAAAGCGCCGGGAATCACAACCTGTTCAGATAACTCTTCCCGAATGCGTTCCGCATCAACAGCGATACCGTCCTCTAATTCGCTCTGGTCTCTCCATTCATACATAACCCGGATCCTCCATTTCGTCGCTGTTGTCCATACCATTTCTGATCCAACAAATCCGCTTGGTATATAGAATACGATACCATAAACCTCCGCTATATTGCAAGGGGTTGTTTGCCTATCTCTTAAAGTTTTCTTTTCAGCTTATCTTGGTCCGCACACCGATATCCAGTTCGCACTCTCAGCGTTCCTATCATGTAGGCGATCTATCGCTGTCCTACATCATCTGCCTAGAGGCCAGCGGCCCGTTTAATATCCGCCTCCCTACTATAAAACTGCAGGGACAAGATTCGCCCGTCTGTACGGTGGACGGGGCCACCTCCACGTACTTTTCGGCATAAAAAATGAATAGTACACCTCCTAACGAATAACGCAATGCAGGAAGCGAAAAATGAGAAAAGGAGGTAAAAAAGAAGCAGCCCGCAAAGATTCAGGAAAGAATCCATGCGGGCTGCAAAGAT
>ENA-UOJE01000278-UOJE01000278.1-human-gut-metagenome-genome-assembly--contig:-C23-NODE-278-length-62625-cov-29.155586_pt1 | contig 62625 bp, 54 predicted proteins | sample MGYA00242341_ERZ723888 | MGnify/ENA metagenome assembly ERZ723888 | reverse complement strand
GGGGGGGGCCGGGCAGGGAAAACACCCCCCCCGCCCCACCGGTCTGGACACTATCGTGTGGAACTGAATACTTGGCGATTTTTCATCGCCTCCTTCAAAAACAGAGAGAGAAAGAGCAAAACCGCCCTTTCGGGACCCGATATACCCTCTTCACAAGGATAGGGTATATCGGGGTTTATTTCCCCAAGCGGGCCTGCAAAATCGCGGTCAGACTCATGGATATTTTCAGGCTTGCGAGTTGCCATTTTGCGGGTCGAGTGAGGCTGCATTTTCCCTGGCCTTTAGCTTGGCTTATTCGCACCTTTTGCATCCAAAGAAAGATGTCAAATATTTACCCCAATCGTTTGTTTGCAATGATGGAGAGGTCCTTTAAATAAACATAAAAGGCATATAAGATTATTTGTATTGAGCGATAAATTAGCATTATATGCAATTGGATGCTATGTTTGTGCAAAATAAATGGTATCTTTGAATTCAAAATACAGGAAAGGAATGGGAGCTAAACTGAATAGGATTAAAGTTGTGCTTGTTGAGAAGAATGTCTCGCAGAAAGAGCTTGCGGCCCAAATTGGTAAGAGTTTCAGTACGGTCAATGCTTACTGTGCCAATAGATTGCAACCCAATCTTGAGACTTTAGACCGGATAGCCCAAGTGCTTAATGTACCAATGCGAACTCTCGTCAAGGAGGACTAGTTATTTTAAACTGTGGCAAAAATTAACAATATCCCAACCCTTACTGCCTATCAGCAAAAGTTTCTTGCATGGCAACTTGATCGTCGTCGCTCATCAAGTGATGAAGATAAGTTTACGAGTGTACTTGCTGAAGCTCAGGTTGATTTGAATCCGCATCAGGTGGATGCAGCGCTTTTTGCTTTCAAGTCTCCGTTGAGTATGGGAGCTGTTTTAGCTGACGAAGTAGGGCTTGGAAAAACCATCGAAGCAGCGCTTGTTATCTCACAACAGTGGGCAGAGCGACATCGTCATATACTTGTCATTGCTCCGGCAACACTGCGAAAACAGTGGAGTATGGAATTGGAGGAAAAGTTTTTTCTCCCGTCGGTCATTCTGGAATCCAAGAATTTTAATCGTATCCTTGCCGATACATATAGTAATCCTTTTGATGATAAAGAACATATTGTAATTTGCTCTTACCAGTTCGCAAAGAAACAGATACGTCACATTGAACGTGTAAACTGGGATTTGGTAGTCCTTGATGAAGCGCATAAACTCCGTAATGTTTACAAATCAAGCAATAAGACTGCCATTGTCTTGAAGGAGGGGCTGAAAAACTACAAGAAATTGTTACTTACGGCTACACCATTGCAGAACAATGTCCAAGAGCTGTATGGTCTTATTTCTATTATAGATGATGGCTATTTTGGGGGGCTTAAGAGCTTTAATACTCGATATGGTAAGACCGAACTTCGCAAGGAATCAACATATAAAGATTTGCGTGAGCGCATTCAGCCTATTATCCATCGCACATTGCGAAGCGACGTCCAGGAATACGTGAAATATACCGAGCGGAAGGCTTTGGTGCAGGAATATTATCCAAGTCAGGACGAACAGACCTTGGGTAAAATGGTCAGTGAATATTTGCAACGGGACGAATGTTTTGGTATGCCTCGCAGCCAGCGGTCGCTTATCACGCTTGTTCTGCACAAGCTTTTATCATCGTCAACTTTTGCCATTGCAGGTACCTTGCAAACCATTATTGAACGCTTGGAAAATATAGTCGGGGATAATACCTCTGACGAAGCTCGCGATGCAGTGCTTGTGAACGAGCTTTCCAGCGATATGGAGGATTTTGAGGAATATGAAGACGAGTGGCTCGATGAGAACGATGAAGAATTGGACAAAGAAGAGAGAAAGCGTACATACTCGGCTGATGAGATTGAAGAAATTCGGTCAGAGATAAAATATCTGAAAGAGATTCACTCTCTTGCTCTTGGTATTGCCGAGAATACAAAGGGGGAATGTTTGCTTCGAGCCTTGCAGATTGCCTTTGAGGATAAACGGAAGAATGGGCAGCCTGAGAAAGCGCTTATCTTTACAGAAAGCAATCGCACCCAGCAATATCTGAAACAACTACTTGAAGCAAATGGATATGCTGGGCGTATAGTGCTGTTCAATGGGAGTAATACTGACCCTAAATCAAAAGAGATATATGCAGCATGGAAAGAGCGCTATGCGGGTACGTCTCGTATAACTGGTTCGTTGACAGCGGATAAACGACAGGCTCTTGTGGATTATTTTCGGGAAGAGGCGCAGATAATGATAGCAACCGAAGCGGCAAGCGAAGGTATCAATTTACAATTCTGTTCGCTGCTGGTAAATTTCGACTTGCCATGGAATCCACAACGAGTAGAACAGCGCATAGGCCGCTGTCATCGTTATGGGCAGAAGAATGATGTGGTTGTGGTCAATTTCATCAATAAAGCCAATCGAGCCGACCAGCGCGTATATGAGTTGCTTGACCAGAAATATAACTTGTTCAAAGGCGTATTCGGTAGCAGCGACGAAGTACTGGGGAGTACAATGGATGGCATCGACTTCGAGCATCGTGTACTTGACATCTACCAGACTTGTCGCACCACGGAGGAAATAGACGCTGCCTTTGACCGATTGCAGGAAGAAATGCGCCAGCAGATAGAGGAGGTACTTGACAAAACACGTACTCGACTCATCGAGAATTTTGATCGCGACGTGGTCAATAAACTCAAAGTGCGCAAGTCTGCCGATGAACAAGCTCTGAGTCAATTTTATCAACTGTTGTGGCAGCTCACTATAAGTATGCTTGGCAGCAGCATAGACAAAATTGACAGCAAGCGATATAGCTTCACCTTGCGTCAGACTCCTGCCGACGCTGGGCAGCCATTCTCCACAGGGCCATACCGTATGGGTAAAGATATTTCAGATGCCTATACCTACCGTGTAGGGCATCCGTTGGCGCAATATCTTCTTGCAAAGGCCAAACGGCAGGATACATCGGACACTGTCGGTATCGTATTCGACTATACCGATTCTCCGGAAAAGATGTCTGTAATTGAAAACGAGGTTGGCAAATATGGAATTCTTGCTGTTAAAATCGTGCACTACCATTCGCCAAAGGATGATGAAGACTGTATCATTGCCACAGCCGTTGATAGCGAAGGCCGTGTCATGCCGGATGATTTCGTTGAGAAATTGATGTCAATTAGCGGCCATGTCTCAAAGGACTTTTTGCCCGTTATGGATGACACTCATTTACAGACGGAGATGGCCTTGAAGCGAAAGGCACTGAATGAAAGCATCGCTTTGCGCGACAAGCAATTTATCGATGAAGAAAGTGCCAAGATTGAACAATGGGCTGAAGATCAGACCTTCTCGCTCGAAGAGGAGCTGCGTGACGTGAAGAAACGAATAAAGGAACGTGAGCGGGAATTCCGAAAAGAGACTGACGACCATCGCCGTCGGCAGTTGCAAACGGAAATCATTAATCTTCAGCGTAACCAGCGACAAAAACGTCAAGAACTGTTTTCTCTGGAGGACGAGATAATAGTACGTCGAGATGCTCTCATCGCTGCCATCGACAGTTCGTTGGATAAAGCAGCCGAAGAGGAACATCTGTTTACCATAGCTTGGCAGGTAGTATAAACGACAAAGTAATAAAATGGAATAAAACAATATGGCAACACAATTTGATAAGTTCATAGCTACGATGAAGAAGGTGCTGATGCTTGACCAGGCAGACCTGGATTTCGGTATCTATCGCATCATGAACAGGAAACGTGACCAAATAGAATCCTATCTCAACAATGACTTGCGCCGGCAGGTGGCCGAAGCTATCAGCGAGAATGCCTCCAATGATGCGGAAGCCCTGCAAAAGGAGCTGGCGAAGTTGGTTTCTACGCTGACGGAGGCGGGCATGAATCCCGACAATGCCCCCAAAGTCCAGGAGCTCAAGGAACGTATTGCCCGTTGCGGTAATAATGAAGAGCTTGAAAATGAGGTGTATTCACACCTTTCTATATTCTTTGGCCGCTATTATGATGGTGGAGACTTTGTCTCTCAGCGCCGTTACAAGAAGGACGTATATGCCATACCTTACGAGGGCGAGGAGGTGAAACTGTATTGGGCCAATGCCGACCAGTATTATATCAAGACGGCCGAGTATTTCCGCAACTACCGTTTTGCTGTCGATGGCGATAAATTCTGCGAGTTTACCCTGCGTGAGACTACCACTGAGCAAAACAACAATGTGGCTCAGAATAATATGGAGCGTCGTTTTGCTCTTTGTAAGGAAATGCCGATCGAGGTTATCGGTGATACGCTGCACATATACTTCACCTACGAACTGTACCCGAAGGCGACCAAGCAAAAGGCGCTTGTAGAGGCGGCTTTTGATGCAATCAAAGACGCTATCCCTGCTGAGTTTATTTCCGTTCTGGCTCCGCGTCCGACCGAAAGCGACCGCACCCGTACCCTGTTGCAGAAACATTTGAATGACTATGTGGCCCGCAACACGTTCGATTATTTCATTCATAAGGACCTTGGGGGCTTCCTTTCCCGCGAGCTCGATTTCTACATCAAGAATGAAATACTGGTTATCGACGATATCAATGCGCGCACTCCCGGCGAATTCCTGAAGCATCTCACCGTAATCAAAGCCATAAAGATGGTGGGCATGAAGCTCATTACCTTCCTGGCTTCATTGGAGAACTATCAGAAACGGCTGTGGCTGAAAAAGAAATTTGTCATAGAGTCCAACTATTGCATGACGCTCGACCGTGTGCCGGAAAGCCTCTACGCCGAGATTGCTGCCAACGATGCACAGCGCGAGGAGTGGGTGCGTCTGTTTGCGATTGACGGGATTGAACGCGACCAGCGACACACGGCGGCCTATACCGTGCCGCTGTCGGTGGAATTCCTCAAGGAAAATCCTTTCCTCGTGCTCGATACCAAATTCTTTACGGCAGAGTTCAGGAATATTCTGCTCGCTTCTATCGACAATATTGATGAGCAGTGCGATGGCCTGCTCATCAACTCCGAGAACTTTCAGGCATTGGAACTGTTGCAGGAGAAGTATAGAGGACGCGTAAAATGTGTGTATATTGACCCGCCTTACAATACGGGAGATGATGATTTTGCATACAAGGATTGCTTAAAAGAAAGCAGTTGGTTGACTTTTATTGAAAATCGTCTTCAATCATCAAGAGCGTTCTATCAAGCAGGAGGTACATTTGCTGCAAGTATTGATATTAATGAGATTGACCATCTTACCGAATTGCTTGATAAAGAATTAGACCGAATAAATAGGAAGGCTAATATAACTGTTCGACGAGCGTCCTTGACAGGGGCCAAGGTTATAAATCCTGGGCCTGTAAATATTGGTGAGAATGTGATTCTTTACAACAATAATATCTCAAAATGGCAGCCGCAGAATGCATATAGAGCAAAGGGTTATGACAATCGTTATGGTACCATGATTGTTAACCCTCAAGATGATTATAGTAAATGGAAATTTAGTACTGTACTCGAAGAGTTTGCAAAATATAAGGGGATTCAGAAGTCCAAGTTAAAAAAAGTACTTGGCGATGCTTATGAGGAAGAACTTTTGCAATATGTAATTAAGAATGCAGAAAGGGTTATTCGATTGGCTGCTTTGGATGAGGATAGTATTGGTAGTAAGGCTATAGAGATAAAAAAAGAGTCTCAAAAGAATCCTACTCATATTTATTATTTGGAACGTACTGGGGCAAATGATTATTATGTTATAAATGGAAATGCTATTCTTTTTTATAAAGATCGTCTAAAATGGATGGGTGATGGTTTTGTTCCTGTGGAACAAATATCTGATATTTGGGATGATGTGTTGCCTAATGATCTTCACAATGAGGGTGGGGTACAACTGAGAAAAGGGAAGAAACCGGAAAAATTAGTAAATCGGATTTTTGAATGCACTACAAGTGAAGGCGATATTATACTTGACTATTTTGCTGGTTCTGCTACATCCGGAGCAGTGGCTTTAAAATCAAAACGTAAGTTTATAAATATTGAAGCTAATGAATATTTCGATGATATTCCGCTAAAACGATTGAAAAATACACTGCATGGTGATACTTCTGGTGTAACAAACCTTTATCAGTGGAAAGGAGGAGGTTTTTTCAAATATATGCGTTTGGAGCAGTACGAGGATACGCTCAATAACCTTACCATAGAGCCGACAAATATCAGCAAAGATAATGTCGACTTTTATGGCGGATACATGCTTGGCTATATGCTCGACATCGAGACTCGCGATTCGCTTTTCAATATGCAGTGGTTTAGAAATCCGTGGAATATGAAGCTGCGCATCATCCGGCAGAATGAAACACGTGAAGAGAATGTCGATGTAATCGAAACGTTCAACTACCTTATCGGTCTGAATGTAACGAGCATTCTCCATCCCAAGAAAGGGGTTTGCACGGTCGAGGGTGTGACCCGCCGCGGGGAACGCACACTGGTTATCTGGCGTGACTGCGACACGGTGGACAATGATGCGCTTAACGATTTCTTCCGTCGTATGAGCTATTCTACGCGCGACACGGAGTTCGACCGCATCTATGTGAATGGCGACAACAACCTGGAGAATCTGCGCACCGATGAAGAGCAATGGAAAGTGGTTCTCACTGAGCAGGAGTTTGCAAAACGCATGTTTGAGGATTGCTAAAACCGGAGAAGCACCATGCCAAGAAGACAAAGACAAACAAGACAACCACAGGTTGAAGGCAAGCTGAGCAATTCGCTTGTCCTTAATCGGTATCTACTCTCGCTGTTTGGTGCTTCCAGTTTGGAAGCGCTTAGCGAACATTTGAAAGACCCCGTTCTTGAAGGTTGGGACGAAAACAATGTGTCGTACTTTCACAAAGAGCTTGTGCAGCGGTTGTTTGCAACCAGCGAGCTGACCGAGGAGATGTTGTTGGCTTATGACGAGCATATTTTCCGTCACACCAAGGCAATCAGCGAGAAACGCGAAGCTCGGATCAGGTGGAAATATTTCCAGTATCTTAGTCTGTTATTCACGGAGATATATCTCGACAAATATTTCAGCGACAAGAAGAAGTTGCTTGCCGATATTAACACATATCTTCAATCTGGTTTCAATGCCGATCCGAAAACTTATCATGGCATGACGGATTTCACGGAAGCCGATCTTAACAAGGTGGCTTTCTGGTCGGCTACGGGTTCGGGTAAGACACTGCTCATGCATGTAAATGTATTGCAGTATTGCCATTATGCCGGGAAATATCGTCAGAAGCCTAATCGCATTATTCTGATTACGCCTAATGAGGGCTTGACAAACCAGCACCTTGAAGAGTTCCGGAAGAGCAATATCGGAGCAGATGTGTTCAACAAGAACACCGCCAGCGGGATGTTTGCGGGTCATGACATTGATGTTCTTGAAATTACCAAACTTGGAGACACCGATGGCGACAAGACGGTGGCAGTGGGCTTTTTTGAGGGCAACAACCTGGTGTTGGTAGATGAAGGGCATCGAGGTTCCGGCGGTGATGCATGGAAACAAAGACGCGACAAATTGTGTGAAACCGGATTCTCTTTTGAGTATAGTGCCACCTTCGGTCAGTCGATATCCGCGATCAGCAATGCTGCAAAACGTCTGGAGATGCTGCACGAGTATGGCAAGGCTACGCTTTTCGACTACAGCTATCGCTATTTTTATAATGATGGCTATGGTAAGGACTACCAGATTCTGAACATGAACAGCAATTGGGGCAGTTCGCTTAGCGACAACCAGCTCATCATGTACCTGACGGCTTGTATGCTCAACTTCTACGAGCAACAGCGTTTGTATCGTGACAATCGGGCTGATTTACGTTCATTCCTTTTGGAGAATCCTCTTGCCGTGTTTGTAGGTGGCTCGGTGACGGCTGATAAAAGTATCGGGTCACAGGAAGTCAGCGACATTGTCTTTATTCTGAAATTCTTTCAGCAGTTCATTGCCGATAAACAGGCTTCAATCGGCAATATAGATCATCTCTTGCATGGAAGTGATGGGCTTACTGACAAGTATGGGCATCCTGTCTTTGCACGTCAGTTTGCCTATTTGCGCAACCTGCCGGAACATGGGGCGGAAGACATATACAATGATATGCTGGGGCTGGTGTTCCATTGCTCGGTTGCAGGAGCACATTTGCACCTTGACAACTTGAAAGGTAAGGACGGCGAGATAGGTATGCGCATCGGCAATGGCGAATACTTCGGCATCATCAATGTTGGAGACAGTGGTACGTTGGCAAAGAAATGCGAGGAAGTCGGACTTAACGTAATGAGTAAGGAGTATACCGAAAAGTCGCTTTTTGCCAATATCAATAAGCCCGACAGTAGTCTGAATATTCTCATAGGTAGCAAGAAATTCACGGAAGGATGGTCGTCGTGGCGCGTTTCTACCATGGGCTTGCTCAACGTGGGTAAGTCGGAGGGGAGTCAGATTATCCAGTTATTTGGCCGAGGTGTACGTTTGAAAGGCTATAAATTCTCGCTGAAACGTTCCTCTGCCCTGGACGCTTCTCTTCAGCCAGAAAGTAAACCGCGTTTTATGTATAACCTTGAAACGCTCAATATTTTTGGTATTAAGGCCGATTATATGGAACAGTTCAAGCAGTTCCTCGAAGATGAAGGCCTGCCGACAAATGACTCTGATTGGGAGAAGTTTGATTTGCCTGTTTTGCCCGTTGCCAATCTCAGAGGAAAGCGGTTGAAATACCTGAAGATAAAAGAAGGCTGTGATTTCAAGAAGGATGAGAAGGTAATAATTAAAGCAGGTATGCTGAGTAATACTCCTATTACGCTTGATTATTATCCGAAAATACAAGCGATGCGCAGTGCGGGCCGCAAGAGTATTCTTGACGAGACAAATACCACTTTGCATAAAGCAATATTGACACCGGAGCATCTTGCATTCGTTGATTGGAACAGGATATACTTTGCCATAATAGACTACAAAAATGAACGTAGCTGGTATAATCTGTGTGTGTCTTCCGAAGATATCAAGGAAATAGCCTTGGATAGCAGCTGGTACACGCTGTTTATTCCCGAACCTCAGATGTCGTTTACGGATTTTGGCAGCCAGACGGCTATGTGGCATGATATTCTTGTCGCTCTGTTAAAAGGCTATGTGGAAAAGGTGTATAACAATGCGAAAAGCCGTTGGATGAGCCGAAATGTGGAGACTGCATACCTTGACAGCAGCCATCCTAATTTTGAAGAGGAATATCGTGTCCTTATACACAAGGAATTGTTCAAGAACGAGGATGAAGCTGGTTTCTGCAAGGCAATCAATAAACTGAAACAGGAATTGACGGCAGGTACCTTTTCGAAATCAATCAGGATTGCAAATTCGAACGATTTTGAAGCGTTGTGTATAGCCGGACACCTGTATCAGCCGTTACTGTATCTGAATGAATCGAGCTTTAAACACAAGGAAATCGGCAATCTCATTGAAGTGAGGCCTGTAGCGTTGAACAAAGGTGAACGTGATTTCGTGTGCGATATACAACGGTTCTTTGATAATAATCCTGCTTTTTTTGAAGGTAAATCATTGTATTTACTTCGCAACAAAAGTCGTAAAGGTATTGGATTCTTTGATGATAGTGGATTCTATCCTGATTTTATCGTATGGCTTGTCGTAGGCGAGCATCAGTATGTGTCGTTTATTGATCCTAAGGGTATTACATATTTGAATGGCTTCGCCAGCAGCAAAATTCAGTTGTATAAAGTTATCCGTGATGATATAGAGCCGGGATTGCACGATACAAGTATTACCTTGAATAGCTATATTATCTCAAACACGGAGATGAAAGATGTGAAGCATTGGGTTGATTTCCCGGAATTGGATTTGAGCAGCAAGCAGAAGAAGTTCAATGAACATCATGTCTATTTTCAAGGAGACCAAAGGGACTCATATATTAGACTGATATTGGAGAATATGATTTCCTCATCAGAGACCAATGTGTAAACGAATGCTGTTTTCAACATGTGTGTTTGGGAAAAACGGTCTTCAGAAATTTCAGATAGGCATTTGCATACAAGTTTGCACCGATAGTTCAGAGATAGAAAAATCCCCTTGTTGTAACTTATTTACAACAAGGGGATTATCTGATTTTTTGTATTTTAATTCGACGGTATAAAGTTGATTATCTGTTCGCCGTTGTCCGCAACATTGTCGATTGTGATTTTATCGTTTCTCAGTGATTGTGCCGACCACGTTGGCACCGTCAGAATATCTGAATCCTGTAAATGTGATGTATGGCCTTTCAGGACTTGTGGAAAAAGTTTGTAGTTCATAATCCAAGACCTGAAATTCGGAAATCTGATAGTCTGCCATTGCTGTTTTTGAGAATGTAGTGTGGTACTATGTGAGTACACCATGCTTTGCTTGTACTTTCAGAAAGCGCACGAACCTGCCTTTCTTCTCCCGTTTTAATTCGTGGAATTGCAGGATACCGATGCAACAAGAATCATTTTCAGCAATGGCAGTCATCAGCATTGTTTCATTGTATTGGTTTGCAACAAATTAATCACCAATTATAAAAACATATCATTATGCACGAATGTAAAACTGTAACATTGAGGGCAAGACCTCTAAAGAAAAACATGTTGTCGTCCTATTTGGATTATTATCCCGGTTATCGCGACAAAGACAGTATGAAGGTAATCCGTCATGAATCTTTGGGCATCTACATCTATGCCGAACCAAAGAACCAACGGGAACAGAACTTTAATGCCGTCATGTCGGAAAAAGCGGAAGCCATCCGATGCCGACGTTTTGAATCCATCGTAAATGAGCGGTACGATTTCTTTGACAAGAGCAAGATGAAAGGAGATTTTCTTGCCTATTATAAGAAGACACTCCGCAGGCACGACCAGAAATGGGAGTTCGTATATCTGCATTTCTTCAATTTCGTGGGTGGAAAATGTTCGTTCGAGGAAATTGATGTGGACTTATGCAACAAGTTCAGAGAGTATCTGCTTAATGCAAAACAACTTAGACGTCCTGAGCGTCCCATATCACGCAATTCGGCTGTGGGCTACTGGTCCACATTCAGAGGATTTCTCAAAATACTCTATCGCAACAAGTTGATTCACTCCAATGTAAATGATTTCTTGGAGAAGATAGAGCCGGAAGATGTAGTGAAAGACTTATGGTTATATGGAAATTAGTGCTGAACTTTGCACCATAAAACTGTAAACAATCACAACTATATGGAGAATAATATACAAGTTCAGAAAGCAGCTGATATCAGCAGTTTGGCTGGAGTGGTCATCGTTTCACTCTCGGCACTCACCGCATACAATATCGGTGAAAAGTTCAATCACAACATCCTGTTTGATGCCACCATTTTTATTATCTCTTTGGTAATGCTTATTTTGACCTTTGCCATATTCCGCAAAGTAATGGCAGGGCTTTTTACAACAATCTCAAGTAATACTACAAATAAGCAAGTACAAAGCGAATATCCGCAAGAAAGCAACCATCAAAATGCTAATCAAGATCCAGTAGAAGAGGAACAGATACCTGATAGTTTGGAGAGATATGAGAGCATTCTTGTGGAAGAGCAACTGAAGGAGGTGAAACGGAAAAGGGACACCATGATAGCTATCCGCGAATATGTAGTGGAAAAAACCTCGAAATATCTCTCAAAAGAGAATATCAGCACACTATTCCGGAATATAGAGTGCATTGCCGAAAACCGGGTTAACGATTGTCAGCCAATCCATTCAACGAAAGAAGCAAAGATCAGTTCTCCCTCTTTAAGACACTTAGCTTGGAATATCGGTGAACGGCTTGGAGTCTCCCGTCGCGACAGAGCGATATTCATTAAATCTTCTTTCCCATACGAATTGCGCAACGCCGATATAGAATATCTGGAAGAAATCTCAATTAATTGCGGTGCACTTGGCTGTGTGGTATTGGTACACCACCGACTTATTGTCATTTTTGACAGGCCAAGCTGTTCTGCCAATAAGTATTTGTAATCATCTTCTCGGCTAAAATGACCCGGATGCGATTTCTGTACTCTTTCTTTTCCATTGAATTTACATATACATTTATGTATAAAGTTAAACAAATTTGTGAGCATCGCAAAGCAGACAGACTATAATATTTGATTTGAAAAGAGTCAGCACGTTTTGAATGACATCAGCCAATTATTTGTCGTTTGTCGTTTAGGGCGAAGTGGTATTTAATCTTTGCCATCTCAATATCCTATTTTAACATTATGACATACTATACAATATATTTAAAGTATAAAATAATATTGCATTATAGTTATTCCTCATTTTCATCGGGATAAGTCCAGTCTTTAGTTGCATATTCCTTCTCAAATTTCGTCAAGTCTTCCTTGATACGTTCACGGAAATTCTCTTCGCTGTCATCGCCACTCATCATCCAATCTACACGAGTTGCATATATTTCTGCTATACGCATTTGCCAATAAGCCTCTTTCATAGCATTTATTGTCTCATCGGACAGTTCCAACACATCCGCTTCATCGGGATAGCGGTCATAATAACAATGATGGATTGAGTATAACACTGGAATCTGTTCGCCGTCAGAAGTGTCAGACATATATCGCGTTGTTGATTGGAATATCACCCCATCACCAAAGAATTGTCGGTCTACATATTTTTGTTCTGCCTTAACGATAGTTGTATCTCTTAGAAGAAAAGATTCCGCATCTTCATAACTGGCAAAACTTATGTAGTCCTTATAGCTATGGTATGAGCCAAAGCTATCTTTCTCGTAAATAGTCCAATAGTTTTCGTAAACCTTTTCCGGCTTTGGCTGTAAGGCTCTTGCAATATCACGCTCAATGGTATCTGCAATCTCGCGCATTGCATATGTGCTCCTATCAAAATATCCGCCACTCATAGTTCTTTAATTTAATCAATTCATTTTATCAACTCAACAACATTTTCCGGCAACATCGCATTCCCAATATCATCTTTCGGAGTATTCTTAAGAAGCAACATCGGAACGATGGTATAGTTCTTGGCAAACGGCAATAAATTAGCCTTGCGAAGAAGTTCAGTTGTTAACTGTTTACCATTCTCTTGATTTGTCCATTTGCACTCACCAACCAGCAGATACTTTTTATCAAGCGATTCGGCCATTACATCAAACTCCACTTGTTCAGGCTTCTTATCCTCATTGAGAACAGAACCCCACCAGCGTTTTGCCTTACCGTAAACAATTCCATTGACCATATTTCCCGTTACAGCATCCCTGCATAGTTTTTCCCAATGCATACTCACATACTCCGAGAAATGGGCTGCCAATGCCTGTTCTAATGGCAAACGACGACCAAGCTCGATGAACGAACGGTTAGGCACGACAAACTGATAGTAGAATGCCATAAAAGGGTCTGCGATCTTATATAGGCTCTTTTTTGCATTCTTTTCGTCAATTCCGAAAGGAACATCTTTCTCTAAAAATCCGAGGTCAATAAGTTTCTTCAATGGACGTGACAGATTAGTTGCAGGCTCATTACATCTGGCAGCAATCTCAGAAAGACGATTTGCACCGGAGCCGATATAGGACATGATTGTAGAAGTCTTGACAATATTCTTCACATCATCTTGAAATAGTTTTATCGGCTCCTCGTAAAGAGTACCATTTACAGAAAGGATATTGTGCCACAACGCATCGGAAAGTGAGTTTCTGTTTTCTCGCAGTTCCCAGTAACGAGGCACACCGCCCCATACAGCATACTCTTCAACGGCACCCACAGCTTCAAGGTTCAAAGCCTCCTGAATATACGGCAAGTGTATCGGCGTAAGTCTCATAATCTCATCAGCACGGCCATAGAGTGGTGCCGTAGAATCAAGAAACAGTCCATACATCATATTTTGCGATGAACCACAAAGTACAAGATTATACTTCAACTGCTTTTCATCAACAAGTTTCTGCAACACTGACGGAAGTTCCGGGGATTGTTCAACCAGATACGGAAATTCATCCAGGCATAGCGTGAAACGCTTGTCTGTGCGATAATTGACCGCACGAAACAGGGACTCCCAATCCGGATAAGTCAACTTATCAAAATCAGGAAATACTTGTGCTACTACCTTTGCAAGTAAAGTCCTTTGGTGTTGTCCTTCCGAACGGTCGGCAAGGAAATATACATCACTGTCCGACAACACCCTTTTGATCAGTGTTGACTTACCCAACCATCTGCGACCGTACACTACGACTAACGAGGACTTCTCTCTTGAAAGAGCATCCCTCAGTCGTGCTATTTCTTCTATTCTATCAACGAAGTTCATATCTAACATTAATTATGAATTGTAAACATAATGATTTTGTAGCATAATACAAAATTTCAAGCCAAGTGTTTTTCTGTATGGCAAAAGAATCTAATGAAAAGTGATGTGAGGCATGAACTCGTCAGCAATACGCTAAAGCCTCAATATATCATATAGTAACTAAAAACGCTCCTTTTTGTATATTATATGATATATTGGGGCTTTAAAAATTCAGTTATTCGAAAATTTCCAATAACTGAATTTTTGCTTGCCAAAAGAAAAAGATATGTCTCCACTCTCAACTTGACTTTAATGACCGTTATAATATACACGGGCAATAAAGTCAAGTCAAATAGAGGGAGAGAAGAAAATTAGCCTACTGTGTATTTTTTTCTTTTCGCCAGCAATGAAATTCTATGCAAAATTTCCCGAAAACCTCATAGCACGGCTGGCAAATTTGCACCAAAAAACACCTTTTTTATCAAAGTCTTTTCATTTGTTTTCCTGTACCGGAAAAACGCATTATCTTTGCAAAAGTTCAGCGAAGAATAAAGAGCAAAAATCAGACTTTCCTACCGTTTAAGTTTCAAACTATTGGTAGTCAACTGGTCTAATATGCTGCATCGAATTGTCGTTTGGGATAATATGTCTATTCTATTTTGCAGCATTGTAAATTTTCAAAAGTGGCGCAAATGTACAGAATAATTTCGCAATACTCCAAATATTTTTTATTGAATTCTTTAAATTACCCTATAAAAATCGCTGTGAGACTTAAGAGGATGTTCAATATGCTATGATTCGAATACTTGCGAATAAGGGTTGGGAATATTTATCAAATGTATTATATGAAATCTCATTGGTGATGATTTCTGCTGTTATATTCAAATATACCAATCGCTTGATTATCAGAATATATTTTGGCTGAACAAACAATTCAGTGCTATTCGAATATTATCTGTAACTTGGATAAGTTTTAGTGGTATTGATGAAATTTGTCTATTCACCGCCGTTAAATTGCACGAGGGACAGAATTTTGTTCCTTGTATCCGTTCAGGGAACAAACGGGGGATAAAAATGCTGAAAAAACAAGTAAACAAGAGAAAATATGACTCCTAAAATAGCTTATTTTTCCTCTATTTAAGTGCTATTTTATCAGTATTTTACATCCATGTAAATTATAACTAATTATAAATTAGTCAGTTGAGTTACTTACTGACGCGCTATCAAACGCCTGTTGATTATCAATAGTTTACGGCTTAAAAGATAGGAATCTCAAAAAAAAACTACTTGTTTTTTGAAAAAAAATCGAAGATTTAACGATTTTTTTCATTGTCTCTCTCCGAACAAAGGGAAAAGAGGCAAAAACAGCCCTTTCGAGCCCCGACTGACCCCGCCTGCGAAGATAGGGCATGTCGGGGTTTATTTCGCCAAAATGGCCGGTAAAATCGAGGATGGATTTACGGATATTTTCGGGTCCCAGATGAGGTATTTTTTGCTTGAACGGAGTGACCGTTGGAGACCAACCTTTACATCCGGATTGCTTATAAGTTTTGCAGCCAAAAGAAAAAAGGCTGTAGCCATTTCGCCATGGCGCCAGCCATCTCTTTTTCCCCTCATTTTGACTTTACTTTATGAACGTATATATGAATACGGGGATAAAGTAAAGTTATTCGCCGTCGAGTAGGCCTTTATATCTGGATTTGGTGAATAATGACCAGATACCCGAGGGAATAGGGTGGATAATGTCATTTTGAAGGAGTAGTTATATAGCATAGAGCATACAAGACAAATGGTATTGTTTTAAGGTTATCCTGAACTTGTATTGAATTGCGTTGGGCAAAGATTAATAAAAAAATAATTTATTAAATTTGCGTGAGAGTTTAATTTATTAGATTTACAGCTATGGGTAAAGACTTAAATAGGATTAAAGTCGTCTTAGTGGAGAAACATCTGACAAGCAAATGGCTGGCGGAAAAATTAGGTAAGTCAACTTGTACTGTGAGCAAGTGGTGCTCTCAAAAGTCGCAGCCAGATTTGCATACCATGAACCAGATAGCAGTCCTGCTTGACGTGAAATTGAGCGAGCTTATTGTGGATTGAGAGAAGCTTTTTAGGTTAATCTAACGCACGACGATGAAAATTCCATTTGCAATATCAGCAAGAACAGCGCATCTTATTGGCATGGAGAATTTTGCCAATGCAGAAGGGGCTATTGTAGAACTAGTGAAGAATGCTTATGATGCAGACGCGGAAACGTGCGTGGTAGTGGCAGATATCCGAGAAGATAAGGCAAAATCCAAGTTGTTCATAATTGATAATGGTTCAGGAATGACTGACGAAATCATTGTCAAGCATTGGATGACGATTGGTACAGATGATAAGCTTCTCAATGCCCGTTCTTCAAGTAAAAAGCGGGTTAAAAGTGGTGCAAAAGGTATTGGCCGATTTGCTTTAAACAGATTAGGGACTTCTGCAGAGATGTTGTCTTTTGCTAGTAGCGAGTTAGGTAAAGGTTATGTGTGGAATGTTGATTGGAAAAAGTTTGACCAAGCGCGTGTACTTTCAGATGTGGAGGCAAATCTAGAAGAAATTACTCTAGATTGTTTGGTAGGTAAACTTAATGAGTATGGTATTGACAAATTGCCAATATATGATAAATTAGTTTCTGAAAATTTTCACGGAACAATCCTTTGTATATCCCATCTGAATGACGATTGGAATGACGATGCTCTGAATGGATTGTTGAAGAACCTTGAGATGCTCATCCCTGCAGAGTTACAATCATCTTTTGAATTGTATTTGTACAAGATGCATGATTTGCAGTGGAGTGGAAAGGTTAATCCGATGGAGTATGAGGATTATGACTATAAAATTTCTGCTCAGTATGAAGGAGGACGTGAAATACAGATAAAGATTGAGAGAAATGAATTGAACTTTTCTAAACTTGAAACACTTTACAGCAAAGTATTTCTGCGAGATGCGATGAAAGTAGCACCATTTCGTTTAGAGGATTTTCAGAAAAGAGAAATCACGCAAACTATTCAAATAAACGAAAAGGTTGATGCTAATCTGCTAGAGCAGGTTGGAAAATTTGGATTTACGTTTTTCTTTCTAAAAAATACGTTAAAGGATGATCGAGACAAGGATGGGAATCAAAAATATCCATACAATTTATTTGATGAATCAGCCCGTACTCATTGGCTTGACAGGTTTGGCGGTGTGCGTATCTATCGCGATGAATTCCGTGTCCGTCCGTACGGAGAGAACGGGGATGATTGGTTGGGTTTAGGTCGCAGACAGGCAAAGAGTCCTGGTGGTGTCGGTCAGAAAATGGGCGGTTATAGAATCCGTCCCAATCAGATTGCTGGTGTCGTCAAGATTTCGAGATTGACAAATGCGGCTTTCGAGGATAAATCAAGTCGAGAGGGTATTCAAGAAAATGAGGCTTTCGCTTTGTTTAAAAATCTGTTGTTGCAGATAATCTCGGTTTTTGAGCTTGATCGTAATACCGTCATGTACAATCTGTCGGAACTGTACAAAGAAGAACATCCACAGACAGCACAAGCAAAGGAGATTGCCAATAAGGCTCTTGAGTCTAAAGATGAGAATTTGTCGAAAGAAGCAGAAGATTTAAAGATTCTTGCTGCCGATTATAAGTCTTTGGAGACAGAACTCAGTGACAAGGAGGCAGAACTTTCAATGCTTCGTGGACTGGCGAGTATGGGAATATCTTCTGCTACATTTACCCATGAACTCCGAAGCGTAATGCTTCGTCTTTTACCGAGAAACGAGTTGCTTAAGAATATTCTTCTGCAATATCTACCAGAAAAACAGTTTGAAGGAATGCGTTTCGACAATCCTTATCGGGAGTTAAGAAACATGAAAGAAGAAGACGAAAAACTTTATAATTGGCTCCTTTATTCTTTAAATTCAATACGTCGAAGTAAAAGGGATTGGGTAGATATTGATTTGTCGACTTACTTTACTTTGTTTATAGAGTCCTGGAAGCCTATTCTATTAAGAAAATTAATACATATTGACCTCCAATTAATAAACATGGATGGTGCGTTCATAAAAGGATTCGAAATGGATTTGGATAGTATATTCAATAATTTTGTAACAAATTCCATATCTGCATTCCTCGCTTCAAATGAAGAGAATAAAACGATTTCAGTAAGTGTGAGCAATGACCATGGATACGCTGTAATAGATTTTGTTGATAATGGTATCGGGCTTTCTCAAGAATATAAAAATACCCCAGATGTTATTTTTAATGCTTTCGAGACATCTATAGTGGATAATCAGAACAATAAGATTGGCACTGGCATGGGATTGTTTATTGCGAAAGGAATTATCAGCAAATATCCAGATGCAATGATTGCATTACTGCCTGTTGAGAAAGGATTTGGAATAAGAACAATATTAAAGATCAAATAATTATGAACGATAAAATCAGATTAGTCTATTTAGATGAAGATGAAGGCTGGCAGTCACAAGCTCATTCTGTACTGAAGAACGACTTTCAGCTTCTCATTCCACCGTATATGCCTCATAATATAGAAGACATCTGGTTGGAAATATGCGAATTCGATGCACAAGCTGTATTAATTGATTATCGTTTGAATAATACAGGTGTAGTATCATATACAGGAGATGATGTTATACGTGTACTTCATCGTCATAACAAACATCTACCAATGTTCATTATAACATCATATGAGGACAATGCATTAAAAGAGTGTAAAGAAGCCCAAATAATCCGTGGTAAAGAATTATTTACTGATGCAAATCAGTACGAAAAGCTAAAGAGTATCATTACGGCAAATGTAAATAATTACAATAGTCGCAAGGCATCGGCTAAAAATATAATCAAACGGCTTCAAGATAAAGTTTCCAAAGGGGAGAACTTGACAAATGAAGAGTCGGCCGCCAGGTTTGAGGCTGAACTTTACTTGTCAGAGTTGGATTTGGATAATAGCGTTCGTGCTGATTTGATTACAAGCAAATCAAATGAGACATTAGAGGAATTGCTGAAAGTCGCCCAAAGTATTGTTGATTTACACAAGAAGTAAACTATGTCAGATTTCAGAAAAATAACCCCTGCTCGTCGAGAATCAGTACCAGTATATAAGACTCATAACGAATATAAGCCATTGCTACGCGAAGATTTTCATCAACGCTGCGGTTATTGTGGGGATCATGAGTTCTTTAGGGATACTTATTATGAGGTTGATCACTTTGTCCCTCAAAAGTGCCTTGTGAATATATCTCCTACAGAATATTCTAATTTGGTTTATTCATGCCGTTCTTGCAATAATTCCAAACGCGCAAAGTGGCCTACTGGGGATGAGAATGTCCATAACGATGGGGAACAAGGTTTCATAGACCCTTGCGATGATGCTTATGCAGCACAATTTGAGAGACTGGCAGATGGCTCTATCCACTCAATTACTGATCTTGGTGATTGGATGTGGTCTGCACTTAATTTTGGAAATCCTGCTCACCGAGTGAGATGGAAGTTAGAAGAAATTAAAATTATGCTTAAAGAATTAGATGAAGTGAACATTGATTCGCTAGAGGAACTAAGAGCCAAAGAAAAGCTGAATAGATTATATCACAACCTAGAGGAACAGTTAAGAGGAGAACCAAACTTTGCCTAATCAATGAACTCTCAAATTTTCGCATATCTCAAACGGAAACAACTCACAGATACACGGACTGTTAATCGCCTGTTCGTGTCTTCTTTTGTTTTGCTTCGTAATCTGAAGATTGAGAATAATCAGATATTAAAAGAGTTGCTTATAGATAAAGAGGACGAAAATTTTGATTTGTTGCAGGAGTTTGTATCAAAGATTCGCCATTTTCATCCTACGCCAATGACAATTGAAGACATGATCAGTCTCTTTGAATTTGTCGTTTCGCCAGCTGACCGTATTGTAACAGGAGCCGTTTATACACCTAGGTATGTAAGGAAAAACATCATTGAAACTTGCTTAAATACAATGCCAAATGAGCAGATGCAACATATTCGTGTGGCAGACATCGCTTGTGGTTGTGGTGGCTTCTTAATGGATGTTGCATTGTTTCTGCACAATAATACAGGAAGGACATTTTGTGATATCTATCAAAGATCAATATATGGAATTGATGTTCAAGAGTATTCTGTAGAAAGAACTAAAATCCTGCTTTCACTTTTGGCCTTGCTTTATGAAGAGGATTCAGACTTTAATTTCAATGTTCTACAGGCAGATACGCTGGATTTTAATACTGTGGAATGGAATCAGACTTACACACATTTTGATGTTATTGTTGGCAATCCACCATACGTTTGTTCGCGAAATGTAGATGCCTCCATAAAGGAAAAGATGTTGCAATATGAGGTTTGTTTGTCGGGACACCCCGATTTGTATATTCCTTTTTTTCAAATAGCAACGGAAATGCTTAATGACGGTGGACGGTTGGGATTCATCACAATGAACAGCTTTATCCGTTCAGTTAATGGTAGAGCTGTGCGGAATTATTTTTCTCGTGGAATTCACGATATTTCAATATTGGATTTTCGTGGCTATCAGGTTTTTCAAAAGAAAAGTACATATACATGTCTTTTCTTCCTTACAAAAAATCAAGTATCTGATGCACTACATTACGCCGTTAATGAGAATGGAGATTTAAGCGTAGCACCAGAATTTACCAATATCTTATATAATCAACTTGATAATAAAAAAGGATGGAGCCTCAATGATTTTGATGCAGTATGCCAAATGGAGTCCACAGGAGTTCCGATTGGCAAATATTGCCAGTCCCGCCATGGTATAGCAACACTCAGTAATAAGACTTACATTTTCAAGCCGGTCGCGGAGGATGATAACTATTATTATTTAGAATCTAAAGATGGACGCTTCCCTATAGAAAAAGCAATATGTAGAAATGTCGTTAATTCCAATAAACTCAATTCGGAGGTTCCCTTTGAAAGTATTATTGAGAAATTGATTTTTCCGTACTACATTAAAGATGGACAAGCCATAATTATTGGGGAGTCAGAACTGAGGATCACTTTTCCTTATACTTATACTTATCTTTTATCCCAACGCGAGCAACTCGCCGAGCGAGACAAAGGTAAGACAGATAAGTATCCCACATGGTATGCATACGGCAGAACTCAGTCTCTAATAATGCCAAGATATAAATTATTCTTTCCGAAGTTCGCAAACAAACCTCTTCATTGTGTTTTGAGAGACGATGCAGATCTGATGCTATACAATGGTGTTGCATTTGTTAGCGATGACCTTGAGAAACTACAAGTTTTGAAAAGTATTCTTGATAGTAATCTCTTTTGGAGCTATCTTGTCAAGAACGCAAAACCATATTCAACGGGATATTACTCGCTTAGTGGAGTTGACATTAAGAATTTTTGTATCCCTACTAAAGAATAGAAGAAAACTATGACCTATTTAGACCGTGTAAAAATAATTAATACCTTAAATCTTAACAAGTTTTTCGTATGCTTTACGGAGTGATATTAGCTGTATTGAGTAAGTGAGCTAAGGATTGCTAGTAATCAAGTGTACAAACTGAATATGTGTTTGCAAGTGCACTTTTGCACTATGGGCTCCGCAGTTCGCTCCCTGTTGTCTTTTCTCTAAAGAAATTTGCTGGTTCTCAATAAAATCCGTAATTTTGTGCTGTCGATTGAAACATAAAACTTACAATGCTGCAAAGAAGAATGAACAACTGGAACACCGTGTCGGATCGAGGCATAAAATGTCTTGAGAGGCTGTTGTGTGTCCATACTTCGGGCATTGGGTCATTCTATTTTAGAGATATTTTCCGACGAACGTTTGATAAACCATCGGGGATACGATGACACCGGTATCCCGCTGAAACGATAATTGAAAACCGTCGTAGAGTCCTTACCAAACTTTTCGACGGTTTTTGTTTTGGGTGTTTCAATCAAGGAAAGGAGAATGGTAAATGAAGATACGATACATGAGCGATCTGCACTTGATTTAGGTGTGCTATGTCCTCGAGCACGAATACCTTGCGGATGGGTTTGATTCTAGAAAGTTAATTGAGATTTAATGAGCATAAAGAAATGAACGAAAGAAAAATCATAGATAGAAAACTCTTTGCCGATTTGGCAAAGGAGGTCGGCCTGAATGCCTCGCATTTGGAGGCGTTGGGCGAAAGCCGTCATTGGGAGATTGTTATTGATGGCGATATGTTGGAATGGCTGGTTGATATCCAGCGACAATTCGAGCGGCTGGCCGCAATGGGCGATGATGAATACCGGGGATTCTATATTGAAGTGCCACGGCCAACACCGGAAGAGTGTGGGATGCCGAGGAATTGGTTACTTCAGGGAAATATGACTGTCAGGAAGCATTTTTAGCTGACTAGTTGGTATTCAACCCGATGGAGACCAGGTGGTTCCATGTTGCTTCAAGCCGATATGGAGATTCCCGGTCAATCCGTGTTACGGACCGGAAGCATACTCGCTTTATTATTACAAACCGGCCTAAGTGTGCTGATGTAGAGCCTGATGATGCTTGGTGCAGGGAGAGCCTTATCCGCCTCTTCGACTATTTGCAACGGGTTATCGATATCGTAGTCGCGGATCCTGGCAGGTTTAACGATTACGTGGCGCATAACCTGCCTTATCAGCAGCGTACGGGATGGATTGCACAAAGGGAGTTTAATCGCATTGTGCCGAAATTCAAAATTGAGGTGGAAGATCGGGAAACGGCCGTCAAGGCATTGGAAGACTCGGTGCGCGGGCATTCTGCCCCTCTTTTGGAAACCATGACCATCCGAAAGTATTGCACCTATTACCGCATTGCCAACGAGGTATATGAAGCTTATTACAGAAAACCGGGATTAAGCGGGCGTATCCATACAGATCCGCAGGATGTTCCTGAGGAATTGTGTAGTCTACTACAAGCAGAAGAAGTTCGTGAATGTGATGGAAATGTACGACATTGACAGTCCGGAGGATTTCATGCGGTTTGCAACTGACCATTACGGTGAACTGGGCCTTTCTCGCCTGAATATCTTCGCCTCGAATGACCGGCAGCAGGGATGGAAAATTATTGTTTCCAACAGTTACTCGTCCAATGTCGGGCTGGCTATTGAGGTGGCTACGGCTCTGTATAAGGCCGAGGCACCGCTGTTGATATACGATGCGGAAAAGCTCCTGAGAATACTGCTCGAAGAGGATGATGTACGGCTGGTTCCCGACTCCTTTTACAACTATATGGGTTACCAGGAAGAGGGTACTGTCTATGAACTGCTGTGGGAATATGAATGCTCGGACGATACTAATTCGGTTCTGACTAAGGAGCAATACCAAACGATTGTCTCTCTTGCAGAATGGCAGAAAGTGGAGAAGATTAGGGCTACTTAACTCTTATTTTCATCGGCTGACGTACATCGGCAATCTATTTGAAAATCGGTAGTATGCAAATTATCGGCACTGGTTCGAAATAGTGCTGATAATTTGCTTGATTCTGATATTTGATAATACGATTCTTGATAACTTTCAACAGCCAGGCATTATCCTATTCGACAGAATTATCCACAACCATATGGTTTATCAGGAGGAAGAAGCTGTTAATGGGCCATCATGTGAATATACATGTAGTGACAGACGGCAAACGTTTAAGTGATGAGGATGTTTTTATAATATTCCAATCAGAATATCATTTGTTATAACTTCATTTATGCTGCATCACATTTGTATGTCAATATTGTAATATATGTTTGTATATCTGTATGTTGGATGGTTCTAGAGAATTATAATTGTCCATGGCGTTACCCGAGTAGACAGTGATGATAATATTTCTTGAACATTCCCAACTGAATACCATTTGCTGTAACTTCTGCTACAATATATTTGAATTGTAGTATATTGTATATCAATGCTATAATATGTTTATGTGTATTGCAATTCTATGAAATCCTAATAGCTTCGAATAATTAAGTTTTTACAGTTTTGAAGTTGTATGTGTCCAAAATATGTTTGGGGACATAATTTTGTCCCCCGAAGCCTCACTGGGAGACAACTGGGGGATAAAAATACGGTAATAATAAGCAAACAAGAGAAAATATGACTTCTAAAACAGTCTATTTTACCCCCTATTTAAGTGGTTTTCCGCCAGTATTTTAGTTTTCTATGTATTGTAAATTACTGATAATCAATTAGTTATATTACTTTCCGATGCAAAATTTTGAGAAAATTTCGCCGAGGAGGTCGGAGGTGGTGATTTCGCCGGTGATGGTGCCGAGAGCGTCGAGGCTGCGGCGGAGGTCGGCGGCTATCAGGTCGGTCGGGAGGTCGGAGTCGAGTCCGCGGCGGGTGTCGTCAAGTGCTTCTGCCGCCGTGCGGAGTGCCTCGTAATGGCGGGTGTTGGATACGATGGAGGCGCCGTTGTACAGACCTTCCGTGTCGATGCAGCCGGTGAGAAACCTTTTGACAGTGTCGATATGGTAGCCGTATTTGGCGGATATGCCGAATACGGGCCACGGATAAAGGGATTGAATCTGCGGGTCGGCAAAGGCGGACGGCTTTTCGGAGTCGCATTTGTTTACGACGATTGCAAGCCGTTGGCCGTCGTGAAGTCCGATGGCGTCGATTGCGGCTCTCATGCTTGTCGAGCCGAATTCCTTCGGTTCCGTTATGTACAGGATGATACGAGCTTCGGACAGGACTTTGTAGGTACGTTCGATACCCATTCGTTCCAGCACATCGTTGCTTTCACGGATACCGGCCGTATCGATGAAGCGGAAACCGATTCCATCCAGCGAGATGTTTTCGGTTATGATGTCCCGGGTGGTACCGGCTATGTCCGATACCAGGGCGCGTTCTTCGCCGAGCAAACGGTTGAGCAACGTCGATTTGCCTACGTTGGGACTGCCTGTTATCGCGACGGGGATACCTTCCCGAATGGCATTGCCGAGCAGGAAGGAGTCGGCCAGTTCCGCTATGTCATTCGTGGCCCGGTCGAGCAGTTCCCGCAGGGCGGTACGGTCGGCGAATGTGACATCTTCTTCCGAGAAATCGAGTTCCAGTTCGAGCAGTGAGGCCAGTTGCAGTAGTTCGCCGCGCAGGGCGGAGAGGGCGGCGGAGTAGTGGCCGCGCAGTTGGGTGGAGGCGAGCGCGTGGGAGGCCCGGTTTCCGGCGGCTATCATGTCGGCGACGGCTTCGGCCTGGGCGAGGTCGAGTTTGCCTGCGAGGAAAGCCCGTACGGTGAACTCTCCTGCCTCCGCCGTGCGGGCGCCGTATCTGTTCAACGTGCGCAGGATTTCGGCGATTATCCAGCGGGAGCCGTGGCAGGATATCTCCGCCATGTTTTCCCCCGTGTAGGAGGCGGGGGCGCGAAAGACCGTGACGAGGACTTCGTCGATGAAATTCCCTTCACTGTCCGCAAGATTGCCGTAATGTACCGTTCCTCCTCGTTGGTGCCGGAGCAGTTTTCCGGAGGGCGACGTAAAACATCTGTCGCATAGTTCGAGTGCGTCCGGACCGCTTATGCGTATGAGAGCCAGTGCCCCTCCGGGGGCGGTAGCCGGAGCCGTTATCGTATCGCCGTGTCGGAACATGGTTATCGGTATATCTCCAGTTTTTGGCCGATTCGAAGTTTGTGGGCGTTTTTCAGATTGTTCCATTTCATCAGTTGGGCGACGCTGACGTTGTGCCTTTTGGCAATACTGCTCAGCGTATCGCCCGATTTTACCCGATAGGTAAAGGATTCGAGCGAGAACACCTTTTGAGACGGGTCTGTGCGCGATGGTTTGAGATACTGGGCCATGTAGACGGTATCTTTTGCGTTGATGCTCTCCTCGTTTTCGAGGAACCGCGCCACTTCGCCCAGCGGAAGTGTCAGGGAATAACTTTTTCCGACGGCCGGAATGATATCCATCTTATACTGCGGATTGAGCGAGCGCAGCACCTCTTTCGGAAGGTCGATGGTAGAGGTTATCTGGTCGAAGTGCATCGGGCGGCTTATCATGACGGTATCGGTCGCCAGCGGCATGGCGGTCGGGGCGGGAGCGATGTCGTGCTGGTAGGAGAAAGTGTAGGCATAGGTCGCTGCGATGAACGAGGGAACGTATCCGCGTGTTTCGGCAGGCAGATAGGGGTAGATGTCCCAAAAATCTTCGGCTTGGTCTCCGGCACGTTTAATCGCCTTGTTCACATTGCCCGGTCCGCAGTTGTAGGCTGCAAGTGCGAGCGTCCAGTCTTCGTAGATTCCGTACAAGTCTTTCAGATAGCGGCAGGCCGCTTTGGTCGAGAGTACCGGGTCGCGCCGTTGGTCTATGAATGAATTGACTTCCAGTCCGTACACTTTTCCCGTGGTGTACATGAACTGCCATAGGCCGGTAGCTCCGGCCCGCGAAATGGCGGTAGGGGAGAGAGCCGATTCGACGACGGGCAGCATGCGCAGTTCTATCGGCAGTCCGGCTCGGTCGAGCTCCTCCTCTATCATGGGGAAGTAGTATTGGGAACGTCCGAGGACATTTTCCATCAAAGTTTTGCGGGTGGTGTATGTGATGATGTACCGCTTTACGACCTCGTTATAGGGCATGTGTATCGGTGAGAGAATCATCCGCAGCCGGGCTTCGTAAACCGAGTCGGGAAGCTGCCGGCTATCATCGCACGGTACGGATTCGATGTTGATGAATTCGTCGAAGAAGTCGTCGAACGCCGCACGCGCCCTCCGCTCTTTCAAGGCGACCACCAGCGAGTCGTAGGGTTGTGAATAGGCATCGGGAAAACGGGGTGCCGTGCTTTCGCTGAGGAACTCCTCGATTGTCATTCCTTCGTCGCACTTTTCCGGTTGCGTTTCATCGGAATAGTAGATGGAGATGCTGTCGGCACGCAGCGGTTCGGAAGGCTGTTTCCCGAAAGGATGAATGGAGGCTGCAAGCAATGCGATGACCGTAAGGGTGTTCATTGTCTTCTGTTTCTGTTGGTTGTCTTAAAATCGGGAGGGCAGCGCCCACATAGCCGGAGCCGTCTCCCTTCTGTCGCCGTAGGGTTAAAATGTCAGGCTCAGCCCCAGTCCTACGGCATAATTGTAACCGCCCATGGCATAGAGCGGTTCTACGGTGGGCTGCAGGCGCCAGGCGAGGTCGCCGCTCACGTCGAAGTCCTTCATGTGGGCATCCACATGGGCATCCATGACGTTCAACAGGTAGAATGCGGCGGTTAGGATGATGGCCAGGTCTCTGTTTCTCCGATAAAGTTTCTTGTAGCTGCGCATCTGTTCCACCGTCATGCTCAACGAATTAGAACTCGGATTCCAGAATTCGCTGCTGTGGGAGTCGGGGTCGTCGTCGGTTTCGAGCCGGATGGCCGTATCGTACCGTTGGTATCCTCGGTTGTTCCAGTCTATTACATAAATGAAGGAGGCGAAACCGCCCACCACGAGTGGAACCTTCCAGAAACTGCCGTTGTAGACCTGTCCCGCTCCTGGACATATCATGGAGAGGGTAGTGGCGGTTTTGACGGGGTTCTGCTGTGCCGCGGGATAGTTGACGATGGCGTCGCCGAGGAAGTAGATATAGGAGGCTACCGCCGTACCGATGAGTACCTGTCGCCAGGTGTTGTGCTGTATCATTTTCGTCTGTACGGGGTCGAGGAGCAGGCGGTTGTCGCTGAAGTCGCTGCGGCTCATCAGGTAGTCGTACTCGTTCTTGTATTGTTTGTATTGCTGGTGTTGCTTGATGCCGAAGAAGAGCGCCGTCCCCGTCGTGGCGTACAGTACCGGTATTTTCCAGTAATCGCCGTTGTAAAGCTGTCCGAACCCCGGCGCTACCAGCGAAATGGCCGTCAGGGGGGCTATCTTGAGGGTATCCCGGAAAAGAGGACTGTGGCGGTAGAGCGTGGTATCGGCCCTTCTTTGCAGGCGTTCCATCTCACGGCGCTGACGTGCCGTGAGCGAAGCCAGGCTGTCGGTCATTGTCAGGGTGTCGGTGACCGACACCGTAAGCGAATCGGCACTGCCCGGCGGCAGTATGCCTGTAGCCAGCGAGTCGGCGGATTCCCGGACCACCGTCAGCAGCGAATCGGCGGATATGACGATTTCGGTATCCGCATAGGTCGCGCTTTTTTTGCCGCCCGAAATCCGGTATGCGTCCTTGCTCAGTTCCGGCAGGGCGAGCGGCGTGTTTTTAGCCTCTTTCCTCAGTTTGCGCCGTTCCCGTCGCGAAAGGGGCTCCTCAGTCTGTTGGCTGTCCTCCGGGGCTTTGCTGTTGTAGGAGGGGGGCGTGGGGTCGTCGAGCATACGAGCCGCTTCGGACTCATATCCCGGCATCTGTTCGTTGAACGTGGGTTCCTGTCCGGGCCTCAGGTCTTCGCCGTCGATGACGTCCATCTGGTCCTGGGCCGGCAGCCGGTTGTCCAGGACCGCCTCCTCGCCCGGCTTGATGAACGGTTCGGTGATGTCGTGCTTGAGTGCCGGCACTTCCGAGTCGGGCAGGGCCGACTCGTCCTGCAATGGCGGACCGTCTTCACCGGGTTGCTGTCCGGCGCCGAATACCGCTGCCGGCAGCAAACAGAGAAGCGCCGACAGCAGGATTGTTCTGTACTTGTGCGGAAATGCGGTCATTCCTTTATCTCCCTTCCAGCTTATCGAGGAAATAGGCGATGTCCTCGTCCGAGGAAAACCCTATTGTTAGCTTGCCGCCTCCGCTGCGGTTTTTCTTTATCTTGATGTCGTCGCCGAAGATGCGGGCGCAGCACTCCACCAGCCGGGTATAGTTGTCCGGCAGTTCATCGTCCGCCAACACCTCGCGTTCCGGTTTGCCTTCGGCGAGCTTTTTGGCGAGCTCTTCGGTCTGGCGTACCGAGAGCCCTTTGCGCACTACCTTTTTCAGGGCCGGAATACGTGCCTGTTCGGGCATGGCGGCGATAGCCTTGGCGTGGCCCATGCTTATCAGGTCGTTTTTCAGTGCGGCCTGTACCTCGGGCGGCAGCGACAGCAGACGGAGGTAGTTGGCTACCGTCGAGCGTTTTTTCCCGACACGGGCGGCCACGGTGTCCTGCGTCACGCCGCACTCCTCCATGAGACGGTTGAGGCTGATGGCTATCTCCATGGCGTTCAGGTCTTGCCGCTGTATGTTCTCCACGAGGGCCATTTCATGGAGCGTGCGGTCGTCCGCTTCGCGGATAAATACCGGTACCGTTTCGAGGCCGGCCAGCTTGGAGGCTCGCCAGCGGCGTTCCCCGCTGATTATTATATAGCGGGTGTCGCTTTCTTTCCTGACCGTGATGGGCTGTATCAGACCGAGCGTCTTTATCGAGTCGGCCAGCTCCTCCAGAGCGTCTTCGTCGAAGGCGGTACGCGGCTGTTTCGGGTTGGGCATTATCAGCGATACGGATATCTCCTCCATCTTTCCGGCGCTGTCGCCGAACTTGGCCCCTTCGCTTTCGAAAATGGCGTCCAGACCGCGTCCCAATCCTTTGTTCTTCATATTAAATCCTTTTCCGGGCGGAACATTCCGCCCCGTCCCGTTTATTCTGATAATTATTGTTTCCTGTTGCGCTGCATGAACTCCTTGGCCAGATTCATGTAGGCTGCGCTTCCCGTCGAGGCCGCATCGTGCAGGATGACCGGCTTGCCGTGGCTGGGCGCTTCACTAAGACGGATGTTGCGCTGTATTATTGTATCGTAGGCGAGGTGTTTGAAATGCTCCCTGACCTCCAGCGTCACCTGATTGGCGAGCCGTGAGCGCGAGTACATCGTCATGACGAATCCCTCTATCTCCAGCCCCGGATTGAGCCGCGATTTGGTCATCTTGATGGTGCTTAGTAGTTTGCCCAGCCCTTCGAGCGCAAAGTATTCGCACTGCACCGGAATCAGCACGCTGTCGGCCGCCACGAGGGCGTTCACCGTGGTGTAGCCCAACGACGGGGAACAGTCGATGAAGATGAAGTCATACTCCGCCTTGACCGCGTCGAGGCTCTTTTTCATTCGCAGGTGACCGTCTTCGAGGCCGGGCAGTTCGGCGTCCGCTCCCACGAGGTCGATGCTGGAGGGAAGGACGGAGAGATGCTTCACGTCCGGACTTCCGATAATGACGTCGGCCGCGCCGCACTCTCCCGTGATACATTCGTAGATGCCGCGGTTGTTGATGTCGAATCCGAGGCCCGAGGTCGCGTTGGCCTGCGGGTCGGCATCCACCAGCAGCACTTTCTTGCCCATTACGGCGAGGTTGGCCGCCAGATTGATAGCGGTGGTGGTTTTGCCCACCCCTCCTTTCTGGTTGGCCAGAGCGACGATTTTTCCCATTTCGATATTGATATTAGGCCAGACAAAAATAAGCAATTTCCCGGAGAAATTCTGCTTCTTATCATAAAATGCGTATCTTTGAGGGCGTTTTAAAAACACTCAAAAAAAGATACTGCAATGGATATCAAAGGAAGAAATTTTCTGAAATTGCTCGATTTCACTCCCGAAGAGATAAACGGGCTCGTAGAGCTTGCCGCACGCCTGAAAGCGGACAAGAAGGCGGGCCGGGAGAAACAGATGCTCAAAGGCAAGAACATCGTCCTCCTTTTTGAAAAGGATTCCACGCGTACGCGCTGCGCCTTCGAGGTGGGAGCATACGACCAGGGGGCGCAGGTGACCTACCTCGGCCCGACGGGTTCCCAGATGGGCAAGAAGGAGAGCATCGCAGATACGGCCCGTGTGCTCGGCCGCATGTACGACGGTATCGAATACCGCGGATACGGTCAGGATATCGTGGAAGACCTCGCTAAATACGCCGGCGTCGTGGTTTGGAACGGGCTGACGACCGAGTTCCACCCCACGCAGATACTTGCCGACTTGCTCACCATGAAGGAGCACTCCGACAAGCCTTTCAAGGAGATGAAGTTCTGCTACCTGGGCGATGCGCGCAACAACATGGGCAACTCGCTGATGGTCGGCTGCGCCAAGATGGGTATCGATTTCCGTGCCGCATGCCCCAAGAGCTGCGCTCCGTCGGATGAACTCGTCGCCAAGTGCCGTGAGGTAGCCGCCCAGACTGGTGCCAAGATTACCATTACCGAAGATGTGAAAGAGGCCGTGAAGGATTGCGACTTCCTCTATACGGACGTATGGGTGTCCATGGGCGAGCCGGACGATGTATGGGCCGAGCGCATCAAGCTGCTCAAGCCCTATCAGGTGACCTCGGAGGTGATGAAGGCTACGGGCAACCCGAACGTGAAATTCCTGCACTGCCTGCCGTCGTTCCACGACCTCAATACGAGGATAGGGCGCGAAATCAACGAAAAGTACGGTCTGACGGCCATGGAAGTGACGGACGAAGTCTTCGAGAGTCCGGCTTCCATCGTGTTCGACGAGGCCGAGAACCGCATGCACACCATCAAGGCCGTGATGGTGGCTACCCTTGCCGGGGAGTACAAATAGCGTCCTCCGGCCGGTTTTGACAGACTGATTACGAAAGCCTCTGCAGAATGGGGCTTTCGTAATCGTCGTTATGGAGAATGCCCGCAGGGCGGAAAATATGCAGCAGATGAACGAGACGGACGAAGGAAAGGAGAGAAGGGAGCATGGTGCCGGTATGTCCTTCGATGGTGCCGGAACAGACGGGGCCGGGCGCAGCGACGAACGCCGTTGCCGGGCCGCGTACCGGGCGCAGGCGAAGGAGATGAAGCGTCGTATCTATCCCAACGGCATCGACATTCTGGCCATGATAGGCATCATTCTGGTGTCGTCGCTCGCGGCGGGTCTCGTAGGCGGGGCGCTGACGTGGCTGACCGAGTGGAATACGGGGCTGGTGAATGCTTTGACCTACTTCCTGCAGATGGGGCTTGCGATAACTTTCATTCTTGTACAGCGGCGGACGCGTCAGGCACCGACCAATGTGCTGAACATGCATGCGGGAAGGATAAGCGCTCCCCTCATTCTGTGGGGAATCGTGCTCATTTTCGTTACCGGTGTGGTTATTGAACCGCTGCTCGAACTTTTTCCGGACAAATATCTCGAACAGCTCAACCAATATATAGGTACGGGCGGCTGGTCCATTCTGATGACGGTCGTCCTGGCACCGGTCATGGAGGAGACGCTTTTCCGGGGCCTCATACAGGGTTCCATCAATGAACGCGACGGCGCTGCGAAAGCCATCCTGCTTTCGGCACTGCTCTTCGGCGTGTTCCACATGATTCCCCAGCAGGCCATCAATGCCTTTCTTGTCGGTATCATATTGGGATATATCTATTTCCGAACGAAGTCGCTGCTTACGGTCATCATCCTGCATGCCCTGAACAACGGCATATCGTACCTCATGCTCGAAGTGTTGGGTCCCGAGCGTGCCGATATGGCCGTGCGGGACATGCTCGGAGGCGGTGCGCTCTACTATGCAGTTTATGGGGCGTGTGTCGTGCTGCTCGTCGTGGGGGCCGTCGCCATTGTGCGCCGGTTGCAGGTGCGGGAAGAGGCCGGAACGGAGCCGGAAACTGCCGGTAATAGGACGGAGCCGGAATAATATTCGGCCTGCGGTTACGTTGAATAGAAAACGGTTGCGGCCGTTGGTGTTTTTAAGTCGCGGAAGATGGTTGGAAAAGGGATATTACCGTTGGTGATGGCGGCTGGCATGCTTCTGGCAGGATGCCGGGGCCGCGGATTGCTGTCGTCCGATGTCGTGGCGCAGGTCGGGAAGACCGTGCTGACCGAAGAGGATGTGACGGCGGCCGTTCCGGCGGGTATGTCCGGAGAGGACAGTCTGGCGATGGTGGAGAATTATGTAGAGACTTGGGTCCGCCGGCAGGTCAAGCTGCAGGAGGCGGAGCGTGTGCTGGCCGAAACAGGCGTCAATATCGATGCAATGGTGGAGGATTACCGTAACTCCCTGCTGACGTACCGGCTCGACCGTTATTGTATGGATAGGGTGGATACGGTCGTCAGCGATTCGCTCGTGGCCGATTATTATGCCATGCACCAGCCGGAATTCCGACTCGACCGTGATATCGTGAAGGGACGCATCGTGCGTTTGCCTGCATCGTTCCGGCTGAGGACCAAGCTGAAGGAGCTGATGGGGTCGCCGAATGCCGAGCGGCAGCAGGATTTTCTCGACCTTGCGGTGAAAAACGGTCTGACGCTGACCGTTTTCGATGAGTGGGTAGGGTTCGACGAATTTCTGAACCGCCTGCCGACCGTAAGGGGAAAGAGTTACGACTATCTCCTGACGGGCAGCCGGATAGAGGAACTTACCGATGGTGACTACAAGTATTATGTACAGATAACCGACCATGCCGCCAAGGGACAGCAGGCGCCGCTCGAATGGGTGGAGAACGTGGTGAGGAACATCATTTACAACAAGAGGGGGAGCGATGCCGTCAGGCGGATGGAGGACAGCCTCTATCATGCGGCCCTTGAAAACCATACGTTGAAGATTTATTTGAAAACTAACCGAGAATAGGCATGCTAAAGAAAATGACCGCGGCCTGCATCTGTTTCATGGTGTGTGCAGGCACCGTTTCAGCCCAGGAAAGATATACCGTCGATAAGGTGGTGGCTGTCGTAGGCAATTCGGCCATCAAATATTCCGAATTGGTGGAGGCCCGCAACGTACTTGTCGAAGAGCGGCGCAAACAGGGGTACACGTCGGACCGCGACCCGATGAACGAGGCGCTCGAAGGACTGTTGGTGCAGAAACTGCTGTATAACCAGGCTCTGATAGATTCGGTGCAGATAAACCTCGATGCGGTCAGTTCCGAGGTGGAGGCACGTCTGGCGATGATGACCGAGGAGGCCGGTTCGACGGCGGCACTCGAAGCCGAAATGGGTATGCCTTATTATGAAATACGGCAGGATTTCAAGGGCAAATATGAGGAGATGTACTATGCGCAGGCGATGCGCAGCGACGTCATCTCCAAGGTGAAGATAACACCGGGCGAGGTGGAGATGTTTTACAGGGAGCTCGACCGGGACAGCCTGCCCATTGTACCGGAACAGTACGTATATGCCCAGATAGTGCGTTATCCCACCTCCAGCAAGGAGGCGAAGCAGCGCGTGCGCGAAGAGCTGCTCGACATGAGGGAGCGTGTCATCAACGGAACACGTTTCGACCTGTTGGCGAGGATGTACTCCGTGGACCCCGGTACGGCCATGCAGGGCGGTGAAATGGAGATGTCGCTGAATCAGTTCGTACAGCCCTTTGCGGATGCGCTCGAAAAGCTGCAGCCCGGTCAGATATCGGAGGTGGTGGAGACCGAGTACGGATTCCATATCATCCAGCTCGTCGAGAAGAACGGCGACCGGTACCGGTGCCGGCATATTCTGCTGCGGCCGGTCTATACGCCCGACGAACTGGCGGAGGGGGGGCGCTTCCTCGACAGCCTGGCCAATGAAATACGCGGCGGAGCCATTACATTCGAAGATGCCGCGATGAAGTATTCCGACGATAAGTATTCGCGCCAGAACGGCGGTATCGTGACCAATCACGAGTTGCTGGAACTGATGCATGTCAGCGATACGAGATACTCTACCACGAAATTCCTCCGAGAAGACCTGCGGACGGACTATCCTGCGATAAGCGCCTTGAAAGAGGGGGAGATTTCGCCGGCATTTCAATCCCGCGACCTGCGCAACAACGAGCTTAACAAAATCGTCAAACTTATTCAGGTCATTCCGGCCCATCCCGCCAGCCTGAACGAGGATTACCTTCAGATAGAGGCCCTGGCACTGCAAACCAAACAGGAGGAGGAGTTTGAGAAGTGGCTCGACGGGAAGATAGACGGGTTGTACATCCGTATCGAACCCGAATTCCGCGACGGCGACTTCGTGAATAAACATTGGGTAAAGTAGCGTTCGGATGAGATTGCGGAATACCATCATTTCGGTGGGCGTGGCATTGCTGTTTTTCAGTGCATTCGCCCAGGAGCCTTCGCCGCTGCGGCCGGCTCCCGCCCGCCCGCGGCAGGATACGGTGCAGGGCGATACCGTCGCGAAACCTCGGGGAGAACGCACCATCGTGAACATCAAGTCCAAGCGGATGTTCCCCATACAGATAGGCGGCGACTCCACCGTGCACGCCTTCGTAGGCAATGTGGTGGCCTACCACAACGGGGCCGTCATGCTTTGCGACAGTGCCGTGCGTTACGATGAGAACCGGATAGAGTGTTTCGAAAACGTGTTGATAAACAAGGACAGTACGTATGTCTATGGCGACCGGGTACTGTACGACCGTCTGACCAATACGGCGCAGGTCTTCTCGCCGCTCATCAAGATGATAGACGGGCAGGCGGTGCTTTATACCTATCACTTCAAGTACAATACCCTCGACAATGTGGGTGAGTATTACGGCGGCGGAACGATGAGCCAGGGACGGATGCTGCTCGAATCGGACCGTGGTTACTATTACGGTTCTACGCGCGATGCCGTTTGCGTGGGCAATGTCGAGCTGAGGGACTCCACCTATCTGATAGTCTCCGATTCGCTCGGGTTCAATATGGATACCGAGATAGCGACTTTTTACCGCAAGACCTATATCTGGAACGAGAAGGAGGAGATACTGAGTGCCAACAGCGGGTGGTACGATACCCGTACCGACCATTATCATTTCATGTCCGATGCCTATGTGCTCTCCGAAGACCAGGAGATATGGGCCGACGATATGGATTACCGGGCCGACAGCGACGATGTGGTGCTGCGGCGCAACATCCAGATATTGGACGAGGGGCAGAAAGTGCTGGCTTTTGGAGATTACGGCCGGTATTGGGGAATGCGCGGCGATGCCATGCTCACGGAAGACCCTTCGGTCATCAGTTTTTATGAGCAGGGGGATTCCCTCTACATGCGTTCCGACTCCATTTTCATGTATGTAATCGACAGTACCAGCATATACAGTGCGGATTATATCGGCAACAAGGTGGAGGAAAAACCGGTCGATACCGGTGAAGAGTTGATTACGGGAGCCTCGACGGAGCAGCCTCTTTCCGTTTCGGACGAGGCGGAGGATATGGCGTCGTCGGAAGAAGAAGCGACCGAAGGCAGGGATGGCCTTGCCGGTGGAGACGTGCTGCCGGACGAGGAGATTGCCCGGGATGGGGAGGTTCCGGAAACCGGTGTATCGGAAGAGGTTTCGGCGACGGAGGCAGGTACGGACGGTACGGCACGGTCTGCGGAACAGGATGCTCTGACGGGAACGGCCGAAGCGGGGATTTCGGAAACGGACGGAGGTGCGATGGTAACGGAAACGGTCGTTGCAGCGTCGGCAGAGGAGACTGTTTCGGAAGAGCAGGTGCCGACCAGGCAACAGCTTCGACGGGAACGTCGTGAGGCCCGTCGGAAAGCCAGGGAGGAGCGCCGGGCGGCCCGGCGTGAGGCCGCAGCGGCGGACGAACGACCGGCGGAGACAACCGACGGGGAAACTGCCGCCGAAACCGGTACGGAGGAGTTGGACGCAGAAACGGCGGATGAAGACGTCGCAACCGTGGAGGACGGAGAGGAAACAGACGATACGCTTGACGGCGAAGCAGTTCCGGAAGGAGATACCGAGGGGGAGGCAACTGCCGAAGAGGAGAAAGAGCGCGTAATAGTCGGATATCATCATGTGAAGATTTTCCGTTCGGATTTGCAGGCCGTCTGCGATTCGCTGGTCTCGTTTTCGCGCGATACGACGATTCATCTGCATAAAGACCCCGTCATGTGGAACGGCGATAACCAGATTAAGTCCGACCGGACGGTCGTTTACATCAAGGATGAGGTGATAGACCATGCCGTCTTTACCGGTGGCGAAGAGCACGGCAATCCCGTCATGAGCGCTGAACTCGACGCCGACCATTACAACCAGATTACGGGCAAGACTATCGAGGCCTTGTTCCGCGACAACGAGATTTACCGTACCAATGTGGTAGGGAATGCCCAGACCTATTATTACATGCAGGACGAGGAGACGGGGGCCTATCAGGGCTTTCTGGTGATGGAGTGTGCCGACATTACGTTCATCATCTCCGGTCAGGAGATAGAGGAGATAATATTTCGCGGAGACCCGGTCTATGCCATCTATCCCATGAACCTGATACCGGAAGCGCAGCCGCAGCGACTTCCTAACTTCGTGTGGGAGGGCGACCGCCGACCTACGAAGCGGGAGGTGTTCGACCGTCGGATAAAGGCTTCCCGGCGAGTGGAGTACGAGGCAATACCGCAGCCCCGCTTCCCGCTTACGGAGAGTATCGATGAATACAGGCTGCGTATCATCGAGGACGGTTTGTGGCGCGACCGCGATGACGATATCACCTACGATGCCCGTGAATACGTCAAGCGTCTCCGGATGCAGGGACAGTAGGGGGACTAACGGAAACGGATAGTTTCGGGCCGAATTTCCGCACGCTTTAAAGCGTGCGGAAATTTTTGTATGTAGACCGGGACAGCTCTCTTGTGACGTCCGGACCTGAACCGCCGGAGCAGGCGGATGGCGGGAGAGAGGTCGGGAAGAGGACAGGGGTGTTTTCTCCCCGTTTGTGCCGGTATCGGTTTTCCGGCCGATATGGCGGTTCTGCATTCCATTCGTGATGCCATACCGTGCCGGTCGGTGAGATGGAAGTATGCGAACAATTCATGATGCTCGGAAAGAGCGGTGTTGCGTTTTCCTGTCGGCCGGTAACATGGGAGGAAAAGGGCAGGTGCCGGGCGGAACGGACGGATACGAAAAAGGCGTCACTTCGGTGACGCCTTGCAGTTGGGACTATCCTGTTATGTTATTCCGCGATACCCAGCTCCTTCTTTACGAGAGGAAGGGCATTGACGAGTGCGCTTTCATCGTAATATGCCATAGGACGCATCGATTCGTCGAAGATGATGAGGAAGCCGTTGTCCCTGCCTACCTTCTTGATGGCGTTCTCGGCCTTTTCGATGATGGGGGCCATCAGTTCGTTGCTCTTGGTCTCGAGCTCTTTGTTGGCCGTAGTGTACAACTCCTGCATGCGGGTATCAAGGTCCTGAAGTTCGCGTTCCTTTACCTGTTTTACGGCATCGGAGTAGGTGGACATGTTCTTCTGGTACTCCTGTACCTTGTTGTTGAATTCCACCTGCATCAGTTCAAGCATGGAGGCATAGTCGTCGTTTATCTTCTGCAACTGTGTTTGGGCTTCGGTCCTTTCCGGCATGAGGCTTACTACCTCCTGAAGGTTGATATAACCGAATTTCGGCTGCTGCGCGTTTGCCGATGCGGAGAACAGGAACAGGAATCCCGCAAGAGTCAGAATGATTTTTTTCATTGTTCAGGTTGTTATTTTAATAATGATATGATGTCCTGTGTCTTGTCTACGGCAGGATTGTAATAGACCACCAGCGGATTCGTGGAGATATCCAGTACGAGCGAATATCCGTGGTCGGAGGCGTACTTGGAGATGGTTTCCATCACCTTTTTCTGGTAGGGTTCCAGTTTTTCCGCCTGCATCCGCGTCATCTTGCCGTCCTCACCGAAGATGCTCGCCTGATATTCCGCTATCTTTTTTTCATTGTTCAGAATGGTCTCTTCGCGCTGCTGGCGGGCACTTTGGGAGAGCGACGCCTTCTGCGACATGTAGGTTTCGTACATATCTTCGAGTTCGGCGTAGGCGTTGTCGATGTTCTGCTGGTACTGCTGTGCGGCAGCATCCATCTCTTCTACCGCCTGATTGTATGCGGTCATCGATTTGAAGATGGTCTCGGTATTCACTACCATGTAATTCTGTGCAGATGCCGTGCCTGCGGCTGCAAATACCGCCAGGGCTGCGATTATCAATAACTTTTTCATAACGTTATGGTTTTAGTATCTATTCGACCGACTGCGCTTTTAGAAATCCATACCCATCGAGAAGTGCAGTTTCCCTCCGTGCGGTTTCGAGGAGCGGGCCGTACCGTCGAATCCGTAACCCCAGTCGAGGCCTATCATCCCGATGAACGGGATATATACCCTGATGCCGACACCGAGCGAACGGTGCAGTTTGAACGGGTCGAATTCCTGCCAGTTCCTGTATCCGTTACCTGCTTCTGCAAATACCAGACCATAGATATGGGTCGCAGGCTGTTGCAGGAACGGGTACCTGAGTTCCAGCGTGTATTTGTTATAAACGTTGGCATACGCATAGGGGTCCTGCGGGTCGTAGGGCGTCAGGCTGCCGTCCGAATACCCGCGCAGGCCGATGACGTCGTAACCGTAGATGTTGTAACCGGTCATGCCGTCGCCGCCCACGTCGAACCGTTCGAACGGGGACTGTTTGTATTTGTTGTAGTATCCGAGATATCCCATCTCCGCCCGCGCCATGAGCACGAGTTTCTGGTCGGGCGTCAGCGGCAGGAACCACTGTGCCTTCGCCTGCCATTTGTGGTACTCTATCCATTTGAATTTGGCGGGGTCGTTGGCCGGCATGTTCGCATAGTCTTTCCGGTCGAAAAGCGAGTAGGGAGGAGTGAGCGTGACCGTCAGCGAGAAGTCCGTACCCGAACTCGGATAGATGGGGTTGTTTACGGTGCTGCGCCCGAATACCGCCCGCAGGGTGAAGATGTTCGAATTGCCGTTGTCGAAATTCGAGAACATCTCCCAGTTTCTCAGGTTGTAACGCGTATAACCGAGCTCGGTATAGAGGGTGAAATAGGGGTCGGGCAGCGACAGGCGGCGTCCCAGTCCCGCAGAAACGCCCGTAGTGCGGAAGTGGCTGTCACTCTTGTAAAATACACCGCCGAAACTGTACGAATTCGTTTGGTTCGAATAGAAGGCGGCGATGGTCAGCGAATTGGGCTTTTTTCCGCCCAGCCACGGTTCGGTGAAACTGCCCATGAAAGAGGTATAATAGGAACCGTTGGTCTGCAGACGTACGACGAGCTGTTGATTCTGTCCGTGGGGGTAGGGCCTCCAGGCGCCTTTCTTGAAGAAATTCTTGACCGAAAGGTTGTTGAGCTGTACGCCGACGGAGCCGACGAACATGCCGGCTCCCCAGCCGCCCGATATCTCGAATTTGTCGCTGGCCGATTCTACCAGCGGCCAGCCGATGTCGACCAGGTCGTTGGAAACGGGCTGTATCTGCGGCATAATGGAGGCCGGGTCGAAGTGCTGCATCTGGGAGAGCTGCCGCAGCGTCTGCATGAGCAGTGCCCGGTTGTAGAGCTCGCCCGGACGGGTATATATCTCGCGGCGTATCACTTCGTCGTCCACGCGCTGGTTACCGCTTATCTCCACATTGTTGATGGTGAAGGGTCTCCCTTCAAATACTTTGATTTCCAAATCAATCGAGTCTTTCCCGACCACTATTTCGGAAGGCTCGATGACCGACATCAGGTATCCGTTGTTCTGATAAAGCGACGAAATCTGCGACATGTCCTCGATGTCGGTTTCACGGCCGATGCCAAGCCGTTTGTGGAGCGTCTTTTTGTCGTAGGTATCGCCCTTTTCGATACCCAGCATGGCTTGCAGCAGTTCGGTCGAGTATTGGCTGTTGCCTACCCACGATACGTTGCGGATGTAGAATTTGTCGCCTTCCTCTATCTGTATGTCGATGCCGATGCGTTTGTCGTTGATAACGTACATCGAGTCCCGCACGATGACGGCATTACGGTATCCCTGCGAATTGTAGAAGTCGAGCAGATTCTCCTTGTCCTCTTCGTAATCGGTCTCGTTGAGCTTGAAACTCTGGAAGATGTTGGGGTTGACCTGATGCGTCTTTTTCAGTGTGCGCCGCAGCCTTTTGTCCGTGAAGACTTCGTTTCCCTCGAAATTGATGGCCCCTATCTTCACCCGCTTGTTCTTGTTCACGACGAAGGTGACATTGACCGCATTCTGTACCACGGAGTCGTTCTCTATCCGGGCCGTTACCTCCGTATTGCGGAAACCCTTGCCAGAGAAGTGTTTCTGAATGAGTTTGATGTTCTTGTCTATCACGTAGTCGGAGAGTTCCGACCCTCTTTTCAGTTTCAGGTCTTCGAGCAGGGTGTTCGCTTCGCCCTTGCGAATCCCTTCGAATCCCCATCTGTATACCCTCGGTCGCTCCTGGAGGTATATCTCGATGTTCACCATGTCGTCGGGCAGCAGTTCCGCTATCACCTTCACGTCGGAAAAATAACGCTGGTTCCAAAGGCGCGATACCGCCTGGGAGATGGCGTTGCCCGGTATGTAGACCGTTTCGCCCCGCATCAGTCCCGAAGAGGCGGTCAGTATGTCGGGGTCGAGGTATTTGACGCCGAAAATTTTTATATCGTTAATGGTGTATGGTTTGGAGTCGCCGTAGTCCATCATCGGTACCCCGTCGGCATCATGCAACGTGGCGGACTCCTGTTGGGAGTAGCCGCTCCAGACGGAAAGCAAAAGGAAGGAAACGAGGAGTGGTATCGCTTTTCTCATTACTCGTGGTTGTACAACTATTTGGTTTCTTTCTTATTCCTGTTCATCGACTTTCCCGAATCTCCGATGACGGCCGGAATACGCTGCGACAGCCGCATCGAAATCGTCGCCGCTGAAATCGGGCCAGTATGTCGGGGTGAAGTAGAGTTCGCTGTATGCTCCCTGCCAGAGCAGGAAATTGCTCAGACGCTGTTCTCCGCCGGTGCGGATTATCAGGTCGGGGTCGGGGATTCCGCCGGTATAGAGTTCGCCGGCTATCGTTTCGGGAGTTATCTCCGCGGGGGAGAGTTCGCCTGAGACCGCCTTTTCGGCCAATCTGCGTGCCGCACGGGTGAGTTCCCCGCGGGAGCTGTAATTGATACAGAGCAGTATGGTCAGTTCCGTACATGCCGCAGTCTCTCGTTCGATAAGTTCGATGTGTTCCACGACGGTCTTCGACATGCCCGCCCGCTCGCCGATGACTACGACTTTTACCTGCTCCCGGAGCAGTTCGTCGAGTTCGTTGACGATACTGCGGCAAAGAAGCTCCATGAGCATGTCCACCTCCTCCTGCGGACGCCCCCAGTTTTCGGTGGAGAAGACGTATAGGGTCAGATAGCGTACGCCCGGGTTGCGGGCGGCCCGGGCAATGACGTTGCGCAGACTGTTCACACCTGCCCGATGGCCTTCGTGGCGTTCGAGTCCGCGGGCACGTGCCCAGCGGCCGTTGCCGTCCATGATGATGGCCACATGGGAAGGTATTTTGTCGGTCTTACTCATCGAGTTCCTCGTTTGCTAATGAACCCACAAATATAATATTAATTGTGCGGATAAGCGGTAATCATCAAACACTTTTAGCGGCGTAACCATCCTCCGGCCTGCAGGCGGAGCGATACGGCACATGCCGGGGAGAGTCATTTGCGGCCTTCCCAACTGTCAAGCCCCCACATCATTTTATTCCTTAACGTGTCGTAAAAGGATATATTTTGCAGGTTTATCAAAAAAATAGGTTTCTCCGCTTTCCTTACGGTGAACTCCGAGCCGCACGGTATGTCGAACGAACGGTTGTCGAGACTGACGGAGGAGCGGAGGGCACGGCTGTTTACCCGGAAGGAGACCACCGAGGAGTCGGGAATAACCATGGGGCGCATGGTGAGGTTGTGTGGGGCTATCGGCGCGATGATGAAACATTCGCACATGGGGGCCACGATGGGGCCTCCCACGCTGAGCGAGTAGGCGGTCGAACCGGTCGGGGTAGAGAGGAGTACGCCGTCGCCGCGGTAGGTAGTGAGCTTCTCCCCGTCCACGAAGACGTCCACGTAGGTCATGTTGATTTTGGTACGGTGGATGGTAAATTCGTTCAGTGCGTAGGGGTGTCCTCCGAAATCCCCGCAGCCCGCGACATGCAGCATCGTCCGCGGCTGTATCCTATATTCGCCCCTGCGCAGGATGCCGACAACCTCTCGCATGTCCTCCCGCGGCGTATTGGCCAGAAATCCGAGGTGTCCGTAGTTGATGCCGAGTACGGGAACCCCGCATCCGTAGGCCAGCTTGACGGCTTCGAGGAAGGTGCCGTCGCCGCCGTAACTGAGCATGACCGCCCCCCGGGCCAGACCGGCGTCTATGGAGGCGTACCGCTTTTCGGCCGGAATCTCGACACCGGCCTTGTCGTGCGCCTCGCGGGCGAATTCGTCGTTCGCGGCCCAGTCGAATCCGCTTTCGGCCATTGCGGAGAAGATGCCCTGTATCTCGTCGCTGTTGAGACCGAGTCCCGGCCTCGAAAACAGAATAATTTTATTCATCGTGCATTTTTTAGTAACTTTACGGCTTGTTAAAGGAGTAAACAACCGTGCGGCAGCCGTTTCGGCGCCGTTTGTAAAACGCAATTCATTGTTCGTCTTATGACAAAACTGAGTGTAAATATAAACAAGATTGCCGTAATACGCAATTCGCGCGGAGGTAATCTCCCCGACGTGATAGAGGCGGCACGACGCATAGAGGGATTCGGAGCGCAGGGCATCACGGTACATCCGCGCCCCGATGAACGTCATATCCGTTATAGCGACGTGAGGGAACTCAAGCGGGTGGTGACGACGGAGTTCAACATAGAGGGCAATCCGTTCGACCCGTTCGTGGAGCTGGTGATGGAGGTGGTGCCTACGCAGGTGACGCTGGTGCCCGACGCGCATGACGCGATTACCTCGAATGCCGGCTGGAATACGGTGAAATACCGGGATTACCTGCGTTCGCGGGCGGACTTGTTCCACAGCAGGGGCATCCGAGTCTCGATATTCGTCAATCCCGATGTGGAGATGGTGCGCGGGGCCGCTGAATGCGGTGCCGACCGGGTGGAACTCTATACGGAAGGGTATGCGTCGGCGTATCCCTCGAACCCTGAAGCGGCCGTACGTGATTATGTGGCGGCAGCGGAGGAAGCCCGCCGGCTCGGTCTCGGACTCAATGCCGGGCATGACCTGAATCTCGATAATCTGCGTTATTTCATTTCGCGCATTCCCTTTACCGACGAAGTCTCCATAGGCCATGCGCTCATTTCCGATGCGCTCTACTACGGTCTGGAACGTACAGTGGCGATGTATCTTGACAGGGTGAAGGGATGATGGATATAATAGTGAGTAAATGACTGAACCGCTCTCGCTTCCCGTTTTCAGGAAGATTTCCCGTATAGTGGACGGCATGGGTCTGAGGGCCTATGTGATAGGGGGATATGTGCGCGATTATTATCTTTGTCGTCCGTGCACGGATATCGACGTGGTCGTCGTGGGAAGCGGCATCGATGTAGCTGAAGCCTTGGCTCGGGAGACAGGCTCCAATGTGACGGTTTTCAAGACGTTCGGTACAGCTATGCTCCGTACGGAAGGAATGGAGGTGGAGTTCGTCGGTGCCCGAAAGGAGTCCTATTCGAGGGATTCCCGCAAACCGGTCGTGGAGGCGGGTACCCTGCGCGACGACCAACTGCGGCGTGACTTTACCATCAATGCGCTGGCCTGGTCGCTCAACGGCGATACGTTCGGAGAGTTGGAAGACCCATTCGGCGGCATGGAAGATATGCGTGAGCACATCATCCGGACTCCCTGCGATCCCGACATCACCTTCTCCGACGACCCGTTGCGGATGATGCGGGCCGTGCGGTTCGCCGCTCAGCTGGGTTTCGATATAGCGCCGGAGACCTTCGAGGCCATCGAACGCAACAGGGAGCGTATCCGGATAGTTTCCCGCGAGCGCATTATTACCGAGATAAACAAGATAGTCCTTTCTCCGGTGCCCTCCATCGGTTTCGAACTGATGGATATGACCGGTCTGTTGCCTCTTGTATTTCCTGAGATGAGTCGGCTTAAAGGCGTGGAAAAGGTGGGATTGCACGGACATAAAGATAACTTCACTCATACACTGAAGGTATTGGACAACGTGGCACTCAACAGCGACAGCCTGTGGCTCCGCTGGGCGGCTATTCTTCACGATATCGGCAAGCCGGCAACGAAAGCTTACGACCCTGCGGCGGGGTGGACGTTTCACGGACATGAGGTGGTGGGGGCGCGTATGGTGCCGGATATATTCCGCCGGATGAAACTGCCGTTGAACGACCGGATGAAATATGTGCGCAAACTCGTTCTGCTCCATCTGCGTCCCCAAATACTCTCGGACGACGTGGTGACCGATTCGGCCGTCCGTCGGCTGTTGTTCGAGGCGGGAGACGATATCGACGACCTGATGACGCTCTGTGAGGCCGACATCACTTCGGGAGACGAACGGAAGGTGAAGCGTTACCTGAAGAACTTTGCCGTTGTGCGTCGGAAACTCAGGGAGATAGAGGAGAAAGACCGGGTGCGGAATTTCCAGCCGCCCGTATCGGGGGAACTGATTATGGAGACGTACGGGATTCCTCCCTGTCGTATAGTAGGAGAAATCAAGGATGAGATAAAGGAGGCGATTCTCGACGGCCGTATAGCCAACGATTACGGTCAGGCTTACGCCATGATGGAGGAACTGGCGGCCCGGCATGGGTTGAAAAGGCGGGAGTAATCCGCTTTGCGGCCGCATGGGCTGAGACCAAGGCAAACGGGGCGGAACAGCGATTGTTCCGCCCCGTTGCTATTGTCGGTGCTGTCGTGTCAGAATCTCAGACCGACAGAGAGGCTCATGGAAGCGAGGCTGAGCGGTGTGTCCAGTTGGGTGTAGCCTAGTTTTCGGCCTCCGGACCGTATTGAAAGGTTCGATACCGAGCTTGAGAAGAGCGAGTATCTGAAATCCCAGCCTTTGATATGGTAGCCGAACGAAAGTTTGACGCCCCAGGTGTCTGCGTGTCCCCGGAGGTTTTTGAAGCCCGCCACATCGATGTCTCGCATCAGTTCGTTGTAATTGACGTATCCGATGGTGATTTCTTCGTACAGTGTGCCTCCGTTCCGTAGAGGTTGCAGGAAGGTCAGTGCGGGCGCTATGTAGATGGTGTGGATTCTGGTCTTCGCGGTTTCGGTGGAGCTGATTCGGGAGGTCATCGAATAGGTAGTCCATTCGGCCTGAATGCCCAGTGCGACAGGACGGTTCTTGATTATGCGGTTGATATCCGCACCGAGCTTGAAGCCGGAGCGTGAGCCGAACCGATTGACGATGGAGGGGTCGGGCCGGCCCATGCGGAAACTGTATCCGATGAAGATGTCGCCGAACCACTCTTTTCGTGGAGTTTCCTGAGCGGTAGTCGGTGGCAGCTGGGCCTTGAGCGGAACGGTTGTAAACACCGCCAGAAGACAGAGCGGGAGAAGTTTGTTCATTGCGGTTGTGTTTTTGGGTTTGTGTCTCGGGAAATATTCCCTGTTTCAAAGATAATATTTTTCGGTCTGAATAGGATATACACGTATTGTTTTTTCATGTTGTTGCTGGACCGGGTATGGAAGTCGAGGCCGCATGCGTCCGGAAAATGTTTGGTATGCGGTTTGAACAACCTTGGTGAATGAAGCAATGGCTAAAACAGGTTATTATGGAGAAGGAAAAGGTACAGCGCGGAAGCCGCAGGGCGGATTCCGGTTTTCGCATCACGGTCAGCAGCAAGGGCCCCGTGCTCATATTCGGCAGGCCGCCGCTGGCGCAGCAGTTCATCATGCCGAACGACCGGGGAGAGAGTTGGGAGTTCGCCGAAGGAGAGCATTACTCTACTGACGACCAGCCGACGGCCTTGTGTCGCTGTGGGGCATCGAAGAAGAAACCTTACTGCGACGGTTCTCATGTGCGTGCGGAGTGGGACCCGCGTCTGACCGCCTCCTCGGAGGGGTTGCTCGAGGGGGCCGAAACGTTCGGAGGACCGGAACTCAAACTGACCGACAATGAGAATTTCTGTGTGTTCGCTCGCTTCTGCGATGCCGGCGGCCGTGTATGGAATCTGGTCGGAATCTCGGACGATGCGGATGCCAAGACTCTTGCCGTACGGGAGGCGAACATGTGTCCCGGCGGTCGTTTGAGTGCATGGGAGAATCGGACGGGGGAGCCGTATGAACCCGATTACGCACCGTCGTTGGGGCTGATAGAGGACCCGGGCCTCGGCGTGAGCGGCGGACTGTGGGTACGCGGCGGTATTCCGGTACAGACGCAGGAGGGGATGGCATATGAGATTCGTAATCGGGTGGTGCTTTGTCGCTGCGGGGCATCGAAGAACAAACCGTTCTGCGACGGTTCGCATGCGGCCGTGAAGTTCCGGGACGGACTCGCTTCGGAACCGAACGGGAAACGGTGACGGAAACGATGGTATTCGGAGGCACGCTTCGGATGTCCGGGAGAAGATACGACAGGGGCGGGATTACCTCATCCCGCCCCTGTCGTATGATATGCGAACCTGCACGGCCGTGTTATTTGTTCATTGTGACCAGCAGTTCTTCGTTGTTCCGGGTGTGTTCCATGTGCTTTATCATCTCCTCCATGGCCTCCACCGAATTCATGTCGGCGAGGTAACGGCGCAGTATCCATGTCTTTTGCAGGACATCCTTGCTCAGCAGCAGGTCTTCGCGGCGGGTTCCCGATGCGACCACATCGACGGCCGGATAGATACGTTTGTTGGCCAGTTTCCGGTCGAGCTGCAGCTCCATGTTGCCCGTTCCCTTGAACTCCTCGAAGATGACTTCGTCCATTTTGGAACCCGTGTCTATCAGGGCGGTGGCGATGATGGTCAGCGAACCGCGCTCTTCGGTGTTCCTTGCGGCGCCGAAGAAGCGTTTGGGCTTGTGCAGGGCGTTGGCGTCCACACCGCCGGAGAGCACCTTTCCCGATGCGGGCTGTACAGTGTTGTACGCCCTTGCGAGACGGGTGATGGAGTCGAGGAAGATGACGACGTCGTGTCCGCACTCCACCATGCGTTTGGCCTTGTCGAGCACCATTTCGGCTACTTTGACGTGGCGGGAGGCCTGTTCGTCGAACGTGGAGGCCACGACCTCCGCCTTGACGTTGCGGGCCATTTCAGTCACCTCCTCCGGGCGTTCGTCTATCAGCAGGACAATCATGTAAACTTCCGGATGGTTGTCGGCGATGGCGTTGGCGATACTCTGCAGGAGTACCGTCTTGCCGGTCTTCGGCTGTGCCACGATGAGGCCGCGCTGTCCCTTGCCTATCGGGGCGAAAAGGTCTACGATACGGGTGGAAGTATTGTTGTGGCCGTTGCCCGTGAGGGTGAATTTTTCGTTCGGGAAGAGGGGGGTCATGTACTCGAACTGCATCCTGTCGCGGATGAATTCGGGGCTGAGCCCGTTTATTTCGATGGCCTTTACCAGCGGGAAATACTTTTCTCCCTCTTTGGGCGGTCGGATGATGCCCTTTACCGTATCGCCGGGTTTGAGACCGAATGTCTTGATTTGCGAAGAGGCTACGTAGATGTCGTCCGGGGAGTTAAGGTAGTTGTAGTCGGGCGAACGGAGGAAACCGTAACCGTCGGGCATGATTTCCAAAACGCCTTCGCCCTCCACGAAACCGATATTGGCATCTTCCGGAGTGGGAGTGTAACGGTCGGCCTGCCGCTGTTGGTCGTTCGGGGAGGATGGCTGATGGGGTCGGGGAGTTCTGACGGCCTGAGGTCTTGTCGGGTACTCCGTGCGCTGCGGCTGGAGGGGCTGTTGTACTGCGACGGGTATTTCCGGAGCAGCTGCCGTGTCGGCCGGTTCTGCGGGAAGCGTCTCGCCGGCTGTTTCCTGCGGTTGCTGTACCGTTTTGCGGGGCCTGCCCCGCCGTGGTTTTTCGGTCTCCTGTACCGTCTCTTCGCCGTCGTTGCGGTTTGCTGTCGCCTCGGCCGTCTCCCTGGCATCCGTCGCTGCGGAGGATTGCCGGACAGGAGTGTTGTTTAGGAGACGCTGTCTTTTCGGCTTCGGTTCTGGGGATTCGCCGGCCGGGCCGACCGGTTCGTCGCTGCGCGGGCCGATGATGGCCTGTATGAGCTCGTCCTTTTTCATCTGCGTCGTGCTCCGGATGCCGAGCGACTTGGCTATTTCGCGCAGTTGTATAATGCTTTTGCCCTGTAATGCATCGAAATCTTGCATGTGGAAGATTGAAATGTAAATTTTCAGATTAAATGCCGGCGGCATGCCGGCAAACAGGTTTTTGAATGATTACTGCAAAGATAGGAACTTTTTTCAATCGGCAATCGGCAGCGGTCTCAATCGTGCATTTTTTTCAGCAGTCGTGCGAGGTCTTCGGGTGTGTCTATGCCTATCGTCTCGGAGGATACCAGGCCGACCTTTATCCTGTAACCGTTTTCGAGCCAGCGCAGTTGTTCGAGCGATTCGGCCTTTTCAAGCATACCTTGAGGCAGTCGGGTTATCTCGTGCAGGATGTCGCTCCGGTAACCGTAAATGCCGATATGTTTGAGATACGTGTGGCGCGACGACCATTCGGACTGTTCCGCACCGCGGATATAAGGGATGACGCTGCGGCTGAAGTAGAGGGCATAGCCGTCCCGTGAGAGGGTTATCTTCGGAGTGTTGGGATTGAAGATGTCGTCGCCCGGTTTCATGGGGTAGGCGAGGGTGGCGATTTCGGCTCCCGGGACGTCCAGGGCATCGCGCAGGCTCGTCAGGTGTTCTGTCGAGATGAAAGGCTCGTCGCCCTGTACGTTGATGACCGCGTCGAACGCCGTCCCGGTCGTTTTGCTGTATTTATCGAGGGCTTCGGCGCAGCGGTCGGTTCCGCTCCGGTGGTCGGGTGACGTCATGACGGCGCAGCCGCCGAACCTGTCCACGGCCTCGGCGATGCGTGTATCGTCCGTGGCGACGCAGCAGTGTTCGAACACCTGTGACGTGCGTTCGTAGACGTGTTGTATCATGGGTTTGCCCTGGATGTCGGCGAGCGGTTTCCCCGGGAAACGCGTCGATGCGTAGCGGGCCGGAATGATGGCTATGAATTTCATGGGTTTCCTGTTTTGCAAAGGACAAATATACGTTTTTTCAGGCAGCGGTGCGGGTTTTTTGTAAATTTGCGGGGTCATGGGAAAACCGGCGGCATATTACACGGAGCTCTTCGCCCGGTTGGGCGGGCTGTTGGAGGGGTTCGGCACCGTGCCGGAGACACGGGCGGTGGCGGAAGCCGCCGTTGCCGCCAATCCGTGGTTTACCCTTTCCGATGTGGTGTTCTCCGTCGATGCCGTGCGGCGGAACATGCTCGATGCCGCGGTATCGGCCCGGTGGCTTTCGTATTATGGGGCGAACGAGCGTACGGTACGCAGCCGTGTGGCGGTCATCATGGCGGGGAATATCCCGTTGGTGGGGTTGTCCGACCTGTTGTGTGTCGTGGCTTCGGACTGTATTCCGTACATTAAGATGTCTTCCAAGGATTCGGTGCTGATGGAGTATGTCGTCGGCCTGTTGTGCGGGTTAGCGCCGGGGATACGGGTCGAACGCTATGTGCCGGAGAAGCGGTACGATGCGGCAATCGCTACGGGCAGCGACAATACGGGCCGGTATTTCCATGCCCTGTTCGACGGCATACCGTCCATCATAAGAGGAAGCCGCAGCTCGGTGGCATTGCTGACGGGGGAGGAGACCGACGGAGAGTTGCATGCGCTCGGTCGTGATATCTTCCGTTATAGCGGGCTCGGCTGCCGCAATGTCAGTCTGGTATTCATTCCGCTGGATTACGACCTGGCCCGTTTCGTCCGGGCAGTGGCTCCCCCCGAGGAGGCGGTGAATCCCAAGTACCGTAACAATTACCGCAGTCTGCGGGCCAGGCTCCGGGCCGCAGGGGAGGATTTTTATGACGGCGGAACCTTCGTCGTGACCGTCGGCGACCGTTTTTCGGTGTCGCTCAGCAATATCGTGGCGTTTCGTTACGATAGGGCGGAGGAGGTGTACGGGTGGCTGGAGGCGAATGACGGTGCGGTGCAGTGCGTGGTGGGGCGGGACGTTGTCCATCCGAGGGCTGTCGGTTTCGGAGCGGCCCAGATGCCCTGGCCGTGGGATTATCCGGACGGTACGGATGTCATGGCCTTTCTTCGTGCCTTGCCTGAACCGGGTAGCCGGTAACGATAATTGATTAAGAATAAATACCTTTTTGTATGATTTTCAAGTTGAGGATGCTCAGCGGCGAGACGGATGGTTTCGTCCGTGAATACGAAGTTCCGGAGAGTACGGACTTGTTGCAGTTGCACGACCTGGTTTGCGGCGACCTCGGTTACGACCCGTTCAATTTCAGCTCTTTCTTTGCGGCGGATTCCGGATGGAACAAGCTGCAGGAATATACCCTCGAGGATATGCAGGACTGCGATGCGGGTATTGCCGCCCTGCCGATGGAGGGAACGAGGCTGTGCGACGTGTTGGCTTCCGGGGTGTCGCGGCTGATATTCGTTTTCGACATGCTCTCCGCCCGCGAGCTCTTTCTGGAAGTGGCCGATTTCAAGCCGGAGGAAGAGGCGGTGCTTTATCCTCGGGTGGCCCTGTCGGTCGGTACGCCTCCGGCTCAGACGGGGGCGGGTATCGAGGCGGACGAAGAGAACGACCCTTTCAGCGATATGATGGAGGAATTCGCCGATTTCGAGGGTACGGAAGACGATGGATTCGGCGATGATTTCTGACAAGAGGGGAACGCTCGTGGTCGTGGCGGGGCCGACAGGCTCCGGGAAGACGGAGGTGGGGGTCGAACTCGCCCGTCGTTTGGGTGCGCCGATAATCTCTACCGATTCCCGGCAGGTATTCCGCGGGATGGCTGTCGGAACGGCGCAGCCCTCTGCAGAGCAGCAGGCTGCCGCTCTGCACTATTTTATCGCCGACCGCGAAGTGTCCGACGACTATAATGCGGGACGGTTTGAAGCGGAAGCGCTGGAACTGCTCGACAGGCTGTTCGTGACGCACGATTATGTGTTGGCCGTAGGTGGTTCCGGCCTCTACATCGATGCGCTTTGCCACGGATTCGATGCGCTGCCGCCGGCTGAACCGGCTCTGAGGGCGCAGCTTGAGGCTCGGCTGCGGGAGGAGGGACTCGGGTCTTTACTCGAAGAGCTTCGCCGGTTCGACCCGGTCTATTATGAATCGGTAGACCGCAGCAATCCGTCGCGTGTCCTGCGTGCCGTGGAGGTGTGCATTCAGACCGGCCGGCCCTATTCGGAACAGCGTTCGGGCGAGCCCAGGGAACGACCGTTCCGTATCCTGAAAATAGGGATAAAGGTGGGAAGGGAGGAGTTATACGGGCGGATAGACCGCCGAGTGGACGGAATGCTTGCGTCGGGACTTGAGGAGGAGGCCCGACGGCTCTGGCCCTTGCGCGGGCTCAATGCGCTGATGACGGTGGGGTACCGGGAAATGTTCGACTATTTCGACGGGAAAATCACGTACGATGAAGCGGTCAGACTGATTAAACGCAACTCGCGCCGGTATGCCAAGAGGCAGATGACCTGGTTTCGCAGGGACGCGGAGATGGTGTGGTTCGGCCGGGATGAAATAAAAATGATGGAAAATTTCTGCAAAAAATTTGCAGAGTAAGAAATGTTGCCTATATTTGCACTCGCAAACCGGAAACGACCGGCCAAGTTCATGAAATAATGCGGAAATAGCTCAGTTGGTAGAGCACAACCTTGCCAAGGTTGGGGTCGCGAGTTCGAGTCTCGTTTTCCGCTCTTGAAGCCTCTGAAAAGGAGTGTTTTAGGAAGCAAAAAGCCTTATGTATCAATGATATGTAAGGCTTTTTCTTTTTCGGTCGGTGAATCGGAATGCACCTGAAAGTACGTTTGCAAGACCTTATTCGTGACCTGTTCCGCTGGGGTCTGAAAAAGGTCACGATTTGGTCGTAATTCGCAGTATTGCAGTCGTTTGCTTTGCAATATCTCTATGCTGTAATCGTTTAACTTATTAAATTTTTGCAGCCATGACCGACAGAACGACTTTCAGCGTTGTTTTCTTCTGTAAGAAAACCAAACTGAACAAAAAAGGGAAAGCCCCCATTTACGCCCGCATCACTACCAGCGGCGTTTCGACAGAAATATATACCCAGTGCCAGATCGAGCCGGAAAAATGGAATCAAAAGGCCGAAAGGTCTTTAGCCCGCGATTCCGTATCTTTGCAGATCAACGAAATCATCGGCTCGTTCCGCGCCAATATCCTCGCAGCATACGATCTGTTGGTCAAAGAGAATAAACAACCGAACTGTTTTGCCATTAAAGAGCGCCTGTGCAGTCAGGTCGGCAATTCCCGCATGTTCCTCGCGGAGTTCTCCAAATATTGCGACAAGCGTCAAAAAGAGGTCGGAGTGCGTATCACGCAACTTACAGCCAACAAATACCATCGTCTGTTGCGCTATATGAAAGAGTACATCGGTCAGCAATACGGTAAAGAGGATTTGCCGTTCGATATGATTTCTTACGAGTATATCGACGGTCTCAATACCTTCATGCAAACGGCACATGACTGCAAGAATAACGGAGCCGTGAATCTGCTGTGCTGCCTGAAAAACTTTATCCTGTACGCCATACGCAACGAATGGATCGAGAAAAATCCGTTCCGGTATTACAAAATGAAGATAGACAAGACCAATGTCAAGGTACCGCTGACCAAAGCGGAGCTGGATTTGTTGATGACCAAACGGATGCCTAACGAGCGTCTGGAGCGTGTGCGCGACGTCTGGTGTTTCTGCGCCCAGACGGGACTTGCATTTACCGATGCGGAACACCTGCGGGCGGAACATATCTCTACGGACGAGAACGGCACGCAATGGATTCGCAAACCCCGTGAAAAGACCTCTGTTATGAGCCGCATCCCGTTGTTGCCTTATCCGTTGAAGATACTGGCCAAATATGCGGATTCGAATTTGGAGGGCGGCAAACTGCTGCCGGTACCGAGCAATCAGAAGATGAATGCCTATTTGAAGGAAATCGCCGTTATATGCGATATAGGTAAAAATCTGACGACTCACTGCGCCAGACATACGTTCGCTTCGCTGGCTATTGAATACGGCATGCCGATAGATGTAATCGCCAAAATTCTGGGCCATACGAACGTCAAGATGACCCGCCACTATGCCAAATTTTCGGAACAGCTAATAAGCCGAGAAATGATGCGTTTCGGCGCGGAGGTCGGAAATTCCGCCGTATAACCGGCAAAACGCCGAAAATACAGAAGCGATAAAGAGGCTGAATGAACCGCACCCCGAAAGTATTTGTCCAACTTTCGGGGTGCGGTTCATTCAGCCTCTTTCATTGCAGCAACCCAATAAACTGTTTGCATACTCAATAATTTTACTTATATTTAACATCGAAGCGCATATCGATAAATTCGGCAGGTGCTTGCCCCTCGTGCCGATAGAGAAAATACGTCCTTCGATTCATCTCAATACGCATTCAGGCAATCTTTTCTCTCTTCTATCAGATACTAACCATATCCTTTATCCTATTTAATGTAAGATTGTTAAATTGAATGCTGAATTATGAAGAAATTATACTGTATTCTGGCTTTGGCGATGTGTGCATGGATGCCCGCCTGTTCTGATTTCACCGATGAAACACCTGTCCTGCCCCAACAGGAAGAAAAACTTTCGGTTCAGGTCGAAACTTTGGGTAACGGAAATGAATTATGGACGTATCCGAACGGGGTGCGTGTAGAGCGGACTCCCGCGGGTGAGTTCTTCTGGCAGGGAGATATTCTGCTCGCAGACTGGCAGCTCGAAGCACTGACAGCACCCCAAACACGCAGTTTGATATTAAACCTGCCGTGGACAGACGGCATCGTCTATTATGAATGGGATGCCAATATCGCTGCCCATACAAAAAGCAATGCCCTTCAAGCAATGGAAGAATGGCATGCCCGGTGCGGATTAGTCTTTATCGACGTTACGGGGGACAGTTCTTATCCGAATCGAATTCACATATACAACGGAGACGGGAATCATTCTCAAATAGGAATGGTAGGAGGAAGACAAAACTTATCTTTATCCGAAAACGGCTCGGGTGTAGGTTCCGCCATCCATGAAATAGGCCATGCACTGGGGCTTAAACACGAACAATGCCGAGCCGACCGGGATGAGTATATCGTCGTCTATTACGACAATATCAAATCGGACAGACGGCACAATTTCGATAAAGTGAGCGGAAGCGCCTACAAAACATCCGCCGCGTTCGATTACTCTTCCGTGATGATATACAACTCATATATCACAGACCCCAATTTTGTTTACGACCCGACAAAACCGGTCATGCTGACGAAAGAGGGGGTTGCATTCTCAAGGAGTTACACCCCGACAGACCTTGATGTGCAGGCTATAAACGAGATGTATCGGAAGAAAGTCTGTACTATCAATGCAAGGAGCGAATGTTCCCTTTCGGGGAGCGTAACCGGAAATAAAGGTTACTCTTATTTGTCGGCCTGTGTCCTGCGGGCTGTTCCGGCGCAAAACAGATATTTCTCCGGATGGTATGAAGACGGGAAACGACTGTCTACACTGAATCCCTATACTTTCAGTGTAACCGGAGACAGGAATATCATAGCCCGGTTCGGTACATCGAACAATACTTATTGCGTCGAAACTTCCGTATCGCAGCATATAGTCAATACCAGTGGCATGTTACAGTTTGTAGAAGGTGGTACGGTATCACCGGGACCCATGAATGTGACATCTTATGTTACGCTTAATTTCAGAGCGACTCCTGTTGCCGGTTTTACATTCTCTCATTGGCTGGATTTGGATTCGGAAGAGAGGCTGTCAACGGAAAATCCCTGGCCTGTAAAAATCACGAGGGACATGCGGATTAGGGCCGTATTCACCAAAGGAGGTTTCATCACCGTTCCCCAAAATTAAGTGAACGACAGGGGTTATTTGAAACACCCCGTCAGAATTTGTTCTGGCGGGGTGTTTCCGTTTTCTGCATTTATCGGCAATGATTATTGCGGTAAATTTTCGGATTGTTTCTTCTGTTTGGACAGAATCTTACAGCATTGGAAAGTTCTAACTACTATATCGTCTTGCCAGAAATAGTTTATGCACAGACCTTCAATAATATATTCGTATCCCTTTTCATAAGGGAAGTCTGTGATAGGCCAAGTAATATATGCCCACTCATCGTCATCATTTCTAAATTTGACTATATAGCAATATTCGCTTGCATACAACTCTTCTTCCGACCAATCTGCCATGTCCGGGTGCCGGTATTTCTCGGAGGCGACAATCAATGTCATTTTCTCTACACTTTCGATTTCATAAGGAAAGTCTTTGAGTTTGCACTCCGGTTCCGGTTCTTTGCTCGAACAGGAGGCGAAAAGACAAGTGAGGCCGAGCATGATGATGGGAACAAACTTTTTCATGGGTACAGTGTTTAGGTAATACATCCGGTGTAGGGCACCTGCTGCGGTATCCTTTCCTATAGATGCAAATGTAACACGTTTTGTTGCACAGAACAAAAAATTATTCGGTATGTATGGCTACTGCGGTTCCCTGCTGCGAGAATAAATCGGAAATACCTTTACTCTCTTGTTATTTAGTGTTCAGCCCCGTCGTCCTTGTCGGCTTACCGTTCGAGCGTCTGACAAATGGACTTCTTCGCAGGCTTGAGGCCCTTATATTACAAAATTTCGGTTGCCAGTAATACCATAAACGGCTTTCCGTCGTTTTGATAGTAAAGAGTTTCTACCCGAACAGGTATGGAAATTGTAGAAATAAAAATAATTGCATACTTTTGTATATTAAAATTTCTATGGCCAAACAAAAACTTATAACCAAACTGTCTTCCTTTTTCGAGCAACAAACCAAAGATGATGCTCAGATTGAGGACGAATCGACGTTTGCGGCCCTGATTAATCGAACGCCGAATCCGGGAATCGCATTGGCAAAGGAGAATGGAGTAGCCATTACCGTCGTGCAAGACGGCATCATTTACAAAATTCAAGCAGATAATACGCGCATCGAGATAGGCAAGGTCGCACCCGAAGTGAAGGTCCGCAAACGGAGTTATACCATACAGTAATTCCCGATACTCATGTCCAAGAAACGTCTTCGCATTTTTGCCGGTCCGAACGGTTCGGGGAAATCGACTATATTTTCTGCTGTCGATAAGATGGTCGGATGCAAATATTTCGTCAATGCCGACGAAATATACAAAAGTCTCTCCGAAACAGGATGTTTGTCTTTCGATTATTATACGATTCTTTCTCAAGAAGATAGCTTGAAGGAGGCATTCCGGGCATCAGGGTTTTACGATAAGTTGCGCAGTGGAAAAGATATTGTCAGCCGGCTTACGGTCGAAAACAATGTACTGCATGTTCCGCGTGAATCGGTCGATTCTTACTTTGCTGCTTTTATTGCGGATTTTCTGCGTTTCAACATGCTGAATATCGTTCGGCAATTCACGATTGAAACGGTGATGTCGGATGTGCGTAAAATGGATTATATTCGTCTTGCCAAACAGTCCGGTTATCGTATTTACCTGTATTTCGTATCGACACAAGATGTCGAAATCAATATCGGTCGTGTAGCTCAGCGGGTACAGTTGGGAGGGCACGATGTGCCGCGTGAAAAAATCATACGCCGTTATACCAAATCGTTGGAAAACGTTTACGATTGCCTCAAGCTGTGCGACAGGGCCTATTTCTTCGATAATAGTGCTGCGCAGTGGCGGATGCTCGCGGAATACGATGCAGAAAGCGGTTCTTTGTCCGTATTGGAGGAAAGCGTTCCGGAGTGGTTCGATGAATATGTTTTGCGGAAACTTGCATAATCCGGTCGAGCCGAAAAACAATAACAGGGCAGAAACATGTGTTTCTGCCCTTGTTTCATACACATTCCTTCTCTTCCTCGTCCCGGTCTGCCCAGCGTTCGAGCGTCTGACGCACGGCCTCCTCGTATTCTCCTTCCGTAATCCGGTAAGTCCAACGTACGGCATTCGGGCGGTCGGGGAATTCTTCGAGCACCCACGCCGACTGGTCGCGCGGCGTGCCGCGCTGCGTTTCGGTCATAGGATCGAAAAACGAGTAACGGGCACAAGGATCCAATTCATCATCAACCCAACGTTCGGAAGAATGAGGCGGATCAAAAAACAACTCCACAAATGCCAGTGCCTTCAAATCTTTTATCACCATGTCGTTGTCGTCGATCCACGGCAAATAAGTCATCGTCTGCAACCACGTTGCCTGCTCTCCCGGATTTATCCGTGCGACACCCGAATATGAACTTATCCGTGTAGTAATAAAGAACACGACGGAGTGCTTTGTAGCATTCTGCATCCGGAAATAGGTGTAAAAACACTCGTCATCCTCCAAGTGCATGGTTTCTTCCATCGACCTGTTGGCATCGACAAACTCCGGTTTCGGTTCTTCCGGCCCCGGTTTGGGCTGTTCTTCGGGCGGTGTTTCCGGTGCAGGATTTTCGGCCTTGCCGGAACAGCCCAACGGGGTCAGGAATAGGAGCAAGGCTCCCAATGATAAATAGACACGCATTTTCATAATCAGGATAGTTAAAGTTGGGTTCTAAGGTTTACAAAGCGTCTTCCAATTGATTACTCCGGATAAGATACCATCATTAATAAGTTTGCTTGTCAGCAATTCCAATATAGATCGACGTTGCAAGTCTTCTTGATGTCCCCATGCGTCATATTCAAAAAAATAATAATTGTCTGATAATTCTTTTTCCAACATCTTGACAACATTAGACTTGCCGGAACCCCAAATACCTTCAATTCCTATAATTCGAGGTAAAGCGTTATCGTCATTCAAGGAATCATTTTGACGAAAGTGGCGAGCAATAGTTTTTGCTAACCGTTCTTGCGAACCTCCATCTAATTTATCAATGCTGCACGGTTTATTTTGAATAAACCGCGGATATTGAATCTGTTGGGGTTGTAATTTAGTTTTCATATATGTAATTTATTGATTACACGAACTCCAAATAGTTATCCCGATTTACGACATGAAACTCAGCATGGGGATATGCTTCTTGAAACACTTTCGGTACATTAGGTATCTTATTGCCCCATTTGAACTCCAATGCGGTCAGATTATCCGTATTCTCTTCGATAAGATCAATCTCTTGCTTATCGTAAGTACGCCAGAAATAGAACTCCTTATGCAGCCCTTCATTAAAATTCGCTTTGCGTCTTTCCCCAATGATATAGTTTTCCCACAATGCCCCGACATCCTGCCGAATAGCCAGAGGCGAAAATGCTCCGATAATCGCATTGCGGATACCGTTGTCGTAGAAATACCATTTCCCGGCCTTTGCAACCTCCTTGCGGAGATTCCGCGAGTAGGCTCCCAGACGATAGACGACAAAGACTTTCTCTAATAAGTCGAGGTATTTTTCAACTGTTGTCTTGCTCATGCCGAGCTGTTTGCCCAACTCATCGTAAGAGACCTCGCTTCCCAGCTGAAAGGCGATAAGCCGCAACAAATCGCGCATCTTGCTCGAATTTTTCAGCCCGTCTATCGCCAAAATATCTTTCAGAAGATACGCACCGACAATATCGCGCAGATAGTCGGTCTTCCGCTCATAGTTATCCATCATCACCACCTCCGGATAGGAGCCGTAAATCAAGCGAGCTTCGAGATTCTGACGGGTTTCGAGAGCCGTTTCCATTTGCGCGATTTCTCGCTGTGAAAATGGCGTAAGTACAAATTGCATACTGCGGCCGACCAACGGCTCGCCTGTCTTGTTCAACAGGTCGAATGACGATGAACCGCTTGCCAATACGCTTACACCCGGTAATTCATCTACGATCAGTTTCAAAATACTGCCGATTTGAGGAATGTTCTGCGCCTCGTCGATAGCGAGCAAGTCGATACCTTCCAGTACATGCCGATAGTTGGCCATAGTACGATTTTCCAACAAGGCCAGTGTGTCGTAATCTTCGCCATTCAGCATCATTGTCCGTCCCGGATAACCGTCCACGATTTGACGCATCATCACCGTTTTTCCTACACGACGAGCGCCGAAAATCAATACGGCCTTACCCGGTGCGATACGGTTGCTTATTTTATCTTGCAGTATTCTTTTTACAGTTTCCATACAATGTCTTTCTTTTTTACAAAGATAGTCTTTATTTCCTGCAATGGCAATTTTTACATTAAAAACGTATTGCAGAATGGCGAATTTGCCAAAGTTCAGCTATCTATAAAATGCCTTAAAGTGTCTCGAAATGCTGGAGCGTGATACCAAAATACAAGGCATCCTTTCTGTATTGGAGCATGTGTATATCCTGTAATTTAAAACTTTGTGATTATCACAATATCGATGTTCCGGACTGTCTGGAATACAAAATATTTCTATTAGCCCGAATGAATGATGAACAAATATATAATAAAGATAAATGTATTGCTGCGTTACAATTCCCATCTGTCCCCGAGCCCCAACCGCATGGAAAGGGCGGTCGGTGCCGGGGCCGACCGGATAAAGAATACCTGCACATTCTCTCCTTGCTGGTCGCTACCGGCAGCAAGGAGAGCCCCACCGCTAACCCAAAGCCGAACGACAAGTCAGCGGGTAACGGACCGAAGCAACAGACCGGGAATTTCGGAATCGGGGATTCGACTCGGGAGAATCCGACCGTTCCTGCAGCGATACTGCGGGAACGCTTTCGGGCGGCCGGATTTATTTCGGGCGGCCGAAAGTACCCCTTGCTGTTACTGTAAAGCAACAAAAAATAATGATACAAAACTCTAACTATGGCAGCTATATCATTATCCGGGACGGGCAGTTGTTTTTGGAATGATTAAGCCATGCGTTGCCGCGTCTTTTAATTTTTTGCACTTCAACGATTAGCTAAATAAGCAGATATCAAGCTTAATACCTGTCAAGAAAACTACAAAGCTATTTCGGAGCGAGCCGATTTATTTAGGGAAGCGCCTCGGCACATATAGAAGCGGGCCTTATTAAGGATTTGCATTTATAGTGTGACAAGTCTATCCGGCCGGCTTGCGCCAACACGAGCCACCGATACGCCATCTTCCATACACTGCGTTATTCCGTCCTATCTTTGTATTCTTCAAAGTGCCCGAGGGTGCCTTTGAGGGCCAGGAACAGGAATGAAGATACGAAATAGCGGCCTATAACGTATCTTGTCCGAAAAATCGAGTGTTTTAATAAATTATCTTGTCGTATGCATTACTTATTGATTGAAGAGAAGGCGTGGACAGAGTTGGCAGCCCACACCGAACGGATGGCGGATAAAATAATGCGGTTGGAGAAGCAATTGTGTTCGCCGTCCTCGGCCGAATGGATAGACAGCAGCGACGTATGTCAGTGACTCGGCATATCCAAACGGACCTTGCAATATTACCGGGAAAGCGGAAAGATTCCTTATACGAACATCGGAAAGAAATGTTATTATAAAACAGAAGACATCAGAGCGCTCCTCGAAAAAGGATCGACTGGCAAAAACAAGTAACAGGACATGAACGATGAAACCATCAAAATACAAGTTCGCGATACGATCGACCGGAATACTCCGGACTATATGTCGTGTATCGCTATGCTCGAACAGGCGGAACATACAGCCGACCGCATTCGAACGACCGTGAAGCCGTCTCTTTTTACGGAACGATATTTCACATCGGCAGAGGTAATGCGATATTTGCATATCTCCCGTCGTGCCTTGCAGAATTACCGCGACAACGGGGAAATACCTTATACCGCTATCGGAGGAATATTGCTATACCCCGAAACCAAATTGAACGAAATATTAGAGAAAAATTACAGAAACTTTAGGACGTCCATGACATAAATTGAAAGGAAAGTTTTGATTATTAGGAGATATTCACTATCTTTGTATTCGCATAGAGAAGCAAAGGCGGATCGCTCGATCACTGTGAATCAGTGACCCGAAAACCGAAAGAATCGCCACAACATATTGATACATAGCGATAACGAATCGAAAGTTCGAGTCTCGTTTTCCGCTCAGAATCAAAGAGGACAATCGAATGGTTGTCCTCTTCTCTTTTTATAAGATACAGCTTGCACGAGCGACCCTAAGCCCTCCCCCTTCAGAGGGCGGTATGCATGAATACTTGTCTTATGGCTGCCTCGAATCCCTAAATGCGGAGAGGCTCAGCGGAACCAGCCGGACTGTAATCAGCCTTTTGGTATTAGGAAGGTTATTGTTAAATTTGTTTCAATGGAAGTGCCCCTGTTTATTGGTCGTGTCCTTTACACGGGCATTTGAAAAACTTAAACTCTATGCCTATGAAAACCCTCACTCGAATTTTGTTGCTGTGCCTATTTCCCGTATTGACTACTACCGGTTGCGAAAAAGAGGTGATTACCCGGTATGAACGGTCCGGACGTCACGAATATAAATTCATCAATGACTCCTCGAAAGATGTATTCGTTATTTATACATCCAACTCTAACGGTATGGTACGAGAAGATGGTTTTATGATAGCGAAGGGAACTTCTCACTCTGTTTATATGTTTGTGGGTGGTTATGATAGTCCTTTTTGTCTTTGGTCAGGTTATTTCTCTGATATGGATGCGATGTTTATCTACAACGATGAGGTATATATAGAATACTTTTCTTCTTACCCGAGTCCCTATTACGATGCTTTTTACGATTCGGTCTATACTGAAAACCATATTACTTACCATGTCTAT
>ENA-UOJE01000277-UOJE01000277.1-human-gut-metagenome-genome-assembly--contig:-C23-NODE-277-length-62699-cov-9.193698_pt1 | contig 62699 bp, 60 predicted proteins | sample MGYA00242341_ERZ723888 | MGnify/ENA metagenome assembly ERZ723888 | reverse complement strand
TAAACCGGCGTTTGGAAGTTGCTATGGCTTAATAAAGTATAAGTGGTTTTCAAAATTGCAATTCAAATCACTACGAATAAAGTCGAATTTGTTTGATGAATATTACAAAGATACTTGTGCTATTAGAAAGAGTGATATGATTGCCTTTTTACAGGAAAACTCAGTATATTCACTAAAAGATGGCATTGGAGAGTGTGAAGCAACCGTTCAAATTTATGTTGGAGAAAAAGAAAAGCAATCAATGAAAAAATCTGCTAAAATCATTCATGAAAAATTGCAGGATAGTTTTATACAAGTTCTTCCTAATATGTATCATGGAGAGTTTTCAATAAACCACGCAGATGATTATGTGAGAAAACTATTAGAAATAGTAAAGCGAAGGTAACTTTCAGTTTATAGGTCTGTTAGAGTATTGATAAAAGAGATTATTCATGATACAATATCCGAAAAATCGGAAATAGAAAAGCAGAGGAAAGGGTATTGCAGCATGAAGATATATGAGAAAATATTTGCAAGACTTGAAGAATTACATATGAGCCAGACGGAACTGTCCAGAAGAACCGGTATTGCGACCAGTACGATCAGTGACTGGCGAAAGAAACAGATTAATCCACAGGCGGATAAACTGGTGTCTATATGTAAGGCGCTGGATATGACGCTTGTGGAATTACTTTGTGACGAAGAAAATGCAGAACAGACTGCAACCAACGATTATATAACAGATGAAAATTATATGATTGAATTATATCGACGATCAGATACAGAGAGTAGACGAAGAATGATCAGTTACTTTGCACTTCTTGATGTCTGCAAGCAAATCAACGATAGTGCCCGGTCCAAGAAACAGCAGCGGAATGTTTCTGTTATTCAGGATATTGATGGGAATAATATTGTGGTGATTAATGATATTCGATTTAAAGGAAAACGTTCCATCGATTGGAAAGAAGTGCGGGCATATTTGAAAAAATATGTCGGCGATTTTTATAAGGTGGCGTCTACCGGCGATGTGATATATATTGGGGATGATCTGCCAAGTGAGTATAGCGGATCAAAATATACACATAGTATCAAAGGAACAAATGCGAAAGCGAAAGCAAATGCTGTACAAGGAATTCCTGAAATGATAGAAATAGCAGTAGGAAAACATTTTCGGGAAAATAAGGAGAGCAAGCATTGGAGAAATGCAATGTATGGCTGGTATCGTTATGATTCAAGATTTGCAATTCCGGTATATAGAGATGATGAAGAGGTGGAGAGGTATAACATTTTTCATGCTTCGCTGATTGTAAGATATTCAGAGGATGGGAAACTGTATTTGTATGACGTAATAGACATAAAAAAAGAAACGAGCAACCCGATTGAGCCGTAAGGCTGTACACGACAAAAAACCCATTTCTTTTTATGAATAGATGATACAATATAGTAGAAGAAATGTCAATCCGAATATTCGAAAATTAAAACGTTAAGATGGTATTTATATATAATAAAAGTAGGGCTATGATTACTTGCTGTAATGACGGTTGGAAAGCTTTTCGTATTCAAGGCGTTCTGGATTTTTCCTTAATTGGAATACTTGCTAAAATTGCCACTGTGTTAGCTGATAATGGAATTTCAATTTTTGCAGTATCGACCTACAACACAGACTATGTACTGATAAAAAAAGAAAATTATCAAAAAGCATTGGATATTCTTCAGACTGTGACCAGTTAGCAAGATTATTTTTTCAAACTGTTCACAGTGTAAATGCAAAAGATTATACAAAAGAACAATTAGATGTATACCCATACGATAGAGAATTTACAAAACGCCTTATGATTGTTGTTGCAAAATAAAAAGATACTGAAAAAAACGGGCACATATTCCCTTAAATGTCAAAAATAAGTTGAGAATTTTTCCTTAATAAAGTATAATCTTGAAAAAGAAGGGCACAATATCCTTAAATTATCAATATGGAGGCATTATGGAAATAAAAAGAGACATATACCTGCAGAAGTTAATAAACCGTATGCATAACGGGATGATAAAGGTTATTACAGGAATTAGACGTTCCGGGAAATCATATCTTTTATTTACTATTTTTAGGAATTACCTTAAGGAACAGGGTGTTGCGGATGACCATATTATCGCAATTGAGTTAGATATGTTCGAAAATGAGAAGTATAGAGATCCACGCACGCTGCTGGAATATACTAAAAACCGGATGACAGATGATGGGGACTACTATATTTTTCTGGATGAGGTGCAGTTACTGCCAGCCTTTGAAGCAGTGCTGAATTCGTTTCTTCATATGCATAATGTGGATGTTTATGTAACCGGCAGCAATTCAAAATTCTTGTCAAAGGATGTCATTACAGAATTTAGAGGGCGTGGAGATGAAGTTCATGTTTATCCCGTTAGTTTTAGAGAATATATGGAAGTGTTTGATGGGGATAAATATGAAGGCTGGAGTTCCTATGTTAGTTTCGGTGGGCTGCCATTAACTATTACAATGGCTACCGATGAGCAGAGAATGGAGTATCTTACCAGTTTGTTTGAAGAGACCTATATAAAGGACATTATTGAGCGCAACCATATTGAAAAAGTTCAAGAAATAAATGACTTGATAAATATTTTGGCATCCGGCATTGGCTCTCTTACGAATGCATCTAAAATAAAAGCAACATTTAAGAGTGTTATCCAGTCGGATATCAGCCTTAATACCATAAGAGCATATATTGACCATTTGAAGGATGCATTCATAGTCAATGAGGTAAATAGATATGATGTTAAGGGCAGAAAATACATTGGTACGCCACTTAAGTATTATTTTGAGGATGTGGGACTACGAAATGCCAGACTGGGATTTCGGCAAGTGGAAGAGACACATCTGATGGAAAATGTCATTTATAATGAACTTCGTGTTAGAGGTTATCAGGTTGATGTTGGTGTGGTTGTAAAGCGAGACAGAACAGAAGAAGGTGTGCAGGAAAAGAAACAGCTTGAAATTGATTTTGTTGCCAATATGGGTAGCAAGAGATATTACATCCAGTCTGCTTTCAGTCTGCCGGATGACAAGAAGAGAGCACAGGAAAAAGCTTCTCTTATAAATGTGAATGACTCATTTAAGAAGATTATTATTGTAAAGGATGTTGTAAAACCATTACATGATAATGATGGAATCCTCACGATGAGCATATACGACTTCCTTCTAAATGAGCATAGTTTAGAGCTATAAACAGAGAACGGGATATGTTTCCGTGTACGAAAATAGCCGTGTTATTGCAAATTCCGGATCTTGAAAGTTGTTTCAAGATGAGCAAATCGATAAAAAGATGACCTTCGGATCATTTCTTCATAAAGAACCGGATAATGAAGATGTAATGAGAGTAAAGACAGACAAAGCCTTGGCAGTAAAATAAATTAGGAGTCTTGGATAGATGATAGATGTGATAAAATGCTCTTTTTTAGTCTTGATGGGACTGTTCATAATGATATTGGGAATTTACGGTTTACTATCAGAAGGAAAAAAATTCCGTAAAACTTCAAAATTATACCGACAATATGAACAAACATCAGAATTTTCCAAAGAGATGATAAACAAATTTTATAAGGCAGATCATCAGTCAATATTGAAAAAAGCATATACTTTTTTATTGTTATTAGGCTGCGGTATCCTTTTAATTGGTGGATTTTTTCTTGCGGAGAAAATGATGGCGTATGGTGTCGTGAAGGATATTCGTAATACACTTGTATGGATATGCATTCAGGGTGGAATTGCTGTGCTCTTTGGGCTGATAATGATATGGAGTGGAGTTACAATAGGAAGAAAACGTGTGGCAGAAAATGATATGGTAGATGGAATTATACACGGCAAAGTGGTCAAGATAGATACTTCCAGTCAAATGTTTCCCGGTTATGGAAAGCTGATTATAGAATATCAGGATCCATATGATGGAAGTATAAACAGATATTCTTTGTTGAATGAGCTGCGTGTCAAAAAGCATCCGTTGGGGAGTTCTTATCTTTTGCATTATGCAAGAAATTCTCGAAAAGTGTATGATATTGAATCGAACAAACAGGCACGCAAGCTATGGATATTTTTGACTGTTTTTGGAATTGTTATTTGCATTATAGCAGTGACAGGGACTTGTGGCAGAGTGGTGGGATATTTATAACACAAAGAAAGTATCTCTGCTTTTTAAATATTCAGTTGTAACACATGTATTATAATACTACAAATATCCGAAATTAGAAGGTTGAAATACACCTTCTTTTTTATGCCCGTTTTAATGGTGTATGTCAAAAAGTGTACATTTCAGGCCTAAGGAAATGTGTGAATAATCATGAAAGGATTGTTGTATAATTTTGTATTTGATATAATAAAAATACTAATTATTTGGGCTATAGGTAGAAGAAATGGCAGTAAATTTTTATATGGTGTATAAGGCATGATAGATTTCAGTAAGTGGAGTGAGTATACTTCAGATCAGAAACAAAAAAAGATGCCATGGATCATAGCCATTGCATACTGGCTGGTAAGTCAATATAAATATGAGGAAAAACAAATGAAAGGGTAAATTAGGAATTCTGCTGTTCACAGTTGTGGGTATAGCCCTCATTGTGTTTGGAATAGCGGATGCATGCATAGGTAACTGGAAGTACAAGAACTATGACCGGGCTACAGGTGTGGTTACTGATGTAGACAAATATGTAGACGGAGATATGATAGCCAGATATACGAGAACGTATACCTATCAGGTAAATGGTGAAGAGTATGAGGTTACAGAGTCATCATCAGACAATACACCCGGGATTGGAGCAGAAAAGGAAATCGTGAATGATCCGGCAGATCCTTCATCTGCTGAGATTGCACAAAATACATCTGAGAATGTGATACTTGTCATTATGGGTATTATATTTCTGGTGATGGCGGTTGCTACAAATAAAAAAACGAAGAGAAAAGCAATTCTTAATACTTGAATTGCAACTAAAAAGGGCATAAGAAGGAGGGGCATTAGTAATGCAATTTCAGTGGATTGATTTTTATTCAGAGTTTGCTACAAAACTTCTAGATTTTAAGAATGATCGTAAGTCACTTATTGAAAAAATCAATGCAGTTTATTCTGTCATTGATATGAAGGTTCCAAAGTTGGAAAGTGGAGATAATATTATTGATATTGATCCTTTTACCGTTTTTGGACTTTTTAATAAAGGTATTACAAATGAAAATAGAGTAGCTGTCATAAAGAGCATAGCAAGTGTATTTGGTATAGCTGCCAAAGTGCCAGATAAATTTGATGGGATTCCTGTGTTAAATAATCTGAAAGCGACATTTTATAGTTTTATAGAAGATAGAAAAGTGGATGATATAGATAATATTTGGAATCTTTTTGAATCGGCTATAAAACTTGCAGATAATGATACGGAAGAAAATCGTATAGAATTTTCGAAATGGTATGATCTAGTACACGATCAACGAGGTATTCGCTGGAATATCACGATGGGTCTTTATTGGATCAGACCCTATACTTATATTAATCTTGATTCTAGGAATAGATGGTATATTTCCAATGCAGAAAATATGCCAGTAGAATTTGTAGAGTCAATAAAGAAGAAAATTAATAAGGTGCCTAATGCAGCAGACTATCTTTTTATAAAAGATGCCTGCATGAAAGCACTGGAAGATGGAAGGTATGAGTATAAAAATTATCCAGAATTATCCTATAAAGCATGGGTGGTTTCTGAACAGGTAAATCAACAAAATGCAGCCATGAGTGGGAAGAAATTATCTAATGCCGCATTCCTTCGCTGGTTCAATCCTTTAATTCATGCATTGCGTGATTTGGGAAATTCTGCTACACCAGCAGAAGCACGTGCAAAGATTATTGAAAACGAGAAGTTATCAGACGAGGAAGTAAGTGTTGTCCGAGGAAAAACAAAGGTTAATAAATTTGAAAACGAGGTAGCTTTTGCACGCAATTATTTAGTTAATGCTGGGTACATTGATAATAGCGTCTATGGTATATGGACATTGACAGAAGCAGGAAAAAACGTAGAAATAACTGAGGACATGGCTTCTGACATATTTAAAAATGGAATAACGCAAATGCAAAATAAACTTGATAAAAAAGGTGCTGCAATTGCAGATGATGATGTAGACACTATACATTATTGGATATACGCTCCTGGTGAGAATTCTTGCATGTGGGAGGAATTTTATGCAAAAGGAATTATGGCAATTGGCTGGGGCGAGATTGGGGATCTTAAGGCATTTGACTCAAAAGATGCTATGAAAGCAAAAATGAAAGAGACATTTAATGCCAGTCTTTCATATAAAAATGCAGCTTATGCTACATGGCAGTTTGCCAATGAAATGAAAATCGGAGATGTTGTATTTGTAAAGAAAGGTATGTATCAACTTGTAGGGCGTGGTGTTGTTACTTCTGATTATGAATATGATACTGAAAGAAATGATGAATATGGAAATACCCGAAAAGTGAATTGGACAAATAAGGGGGAATGGGAACATCCGGGACAGGCTGTTATGAAGACCCTGACAGATATTACAGCATACAGTGATTATGTAGAAAAACTTAACGCCTTATTTGAAGATGAATCCACTGAAGATATGGAGGAAGTTACGAAAAACTATCCGGTATACACAGAGGATGATTTTCTTGAGGAAGTATTTATGCCCGAGGATGAATACGCAAGGTTAATTGGTATTCTTAAAACCAAGAAGAATATTATCCTACAGGGAGCTCCGGGAGTGGGTAAAACGTTTGCTGCTAAACGGCTTGCATATTCTATAATGGGAGTAAAGGACATTGATCGTGTTATGATGGTTCAATTCCATCAAAGTTATTCATATGAAGATTTTATTATGGGATTTAGACCGTCAAACAAGGGATTTGAATTGAAAAAGGGGGCTTTTTATAATTTCTGTAAGAAAGCAGAGATAGATAGCGATAATGATTACTTTTTCATAATTGATGAGATAAACAGAGGGAACCTTAGTAAGATTTTTGGTGAATTATTTATGTTGATTGAAAACGACAAACGAGGTATTGAACTGCAACTTCTTTACTCTGATGAAAAATTTGCGGTTCCAGAAAATGTTTATATCATTGGTATGATGAATACTGCAGACCGAAGTCTTGCAATGCTTGACTATGCACTTAGAAGGAGATTTGCATTCTTTGAACTTAAGCCGGGTTTTGAAACAGATGGATTTCGAGCATATAGAATGTCTTTAGATAATGAGAAGTTTGATAGACTTATTAATTGTGTTGAGAATTTGAACTCGGTTATTACAACTGATGAGTCACTGGGTGAGGGCTTCTGTATTGGTCATAGTTATTTTTGCAATCTCGAAGCGGATAAAATAGATGATCAGTTTTTACATGGAATTGTGGAGTATGAATTGATCCCACTTCTCAAGGAATACTGGTTTGATGAGCCTGTTAAGGTTAAAGATTGGAGTAACAATTTAAGAGGTGCGATTAAGTGATACCTATACAAAATGTCTACTATATGCTGGCATATGCCTTTCGTGTTTTGAATGAACAAGGATACAAGAATTTAGCGACAGAACAATTTAGCAATACTGCAGAACTTATGGCAGCAATACTGGCAAAAGGCATATCTAACCAGATTAAACGAGGTCTTTGGAAGGAGTATACCCTGCAAACAGAGGCTTTATCATCACTTAGGGGAAAACTGGATATTACAGAGTCAATAAAAACACAGACAATGCTCAAGAAGCAGATGATATGTACTTATGATGAGTTTTCTGTTAATGGAATGGTCAACAGAATCATTAAATCAACAGTGGAACTGCTTCTTAAGTCAGATATATCAAGACAGAGAAAAAAAGAACTTAGGAAACTAATGGTATATTTTGGAGATGTAGAGACTACAGACCTATATACTGTAAATTGGAATATACAGTATAATCGTAATAACCAGACTTACAGAATGTTAATTTCAATTTGCTACCTTGTAGTTAAAGGATTGCTTCAAACAAATTCGAATGGCAATACGAAGCTGATGGATTATCTTGATGATCAGCGGATGTGCAGATTATACGAGAAGTTTATTTTGGAATATTACAGAAAAGAATATCCGGAGATAACAACTAATGCGTCACAAATTTCATGGCAGTTGGATGATGGAATTGACGTAATGCTTCCTGTGATGCAGACAGATATTATGCTTAGCTATCAGGAAAAGATACTGATTATTGATGCAAAATATTATAGTAATATGACTCAAACACAATTTGGTACGCATACATTGCACTCTGGAAATTTATATCAGATTTTTACATATGTGAAAAATAAAGAGGCTGAATTAGCATTAGAATCTCATGAAGTTTCAGGAATGCTTTTATATGCAAAAACTGATGAGATAGTATACCCTGATCAAAAATATCAAATGAGTGGCAATAAAATAAGTGTTAAAACACTGGATTTGAATCTGGACTTTGCTGATATTGCAGCACAGTTGAATGCAATTGTAGAGGATCATTTCGGTTTGCGAAAGGAGCCTACATGAAATTCACAGGAATCAAAAAACATACTCAACACAAAACGAAGAACAATACACCACAATTGGGACCTTTTGAGAGGATGGACCGCTGCTATATGAAATAGAAGAATTTGACGAGAACGGCAGCTGCCGGATCAGATGCTGCAGATAGAAAAGGAGAACGCCATGAGAAGAATATTGATCGTTGTAGACATGCAAAATGATTTTGTAACAGGAGCACTTGGCTCGGAGGACGCGCAGAAGATCCTTCCCGGTGTCAGAGCCAAGATAGACGCATATCATAAAGAAGATGCAGAAGTGATCTTTACCAGAGATACCCATGGAGAAGATTATATGCAGACAAATGAAGGAAAGCATCTGCCGGTTCCGCATTGTATCAAGGGGACAGACGGATGGCAGATCTGCAGTGCATTAACGGATGGACTTTTCGCAGAGAAGGATTATACAGTGGTGGATAAACCATCTTTTGGCTATACAGGCTGGAGAGAGGTGATCGCCGCGCAGGAAGCGGATGGAAGTGATCTGCAGATAGAACTGATCGGTGTCTGTACAGATATCTGCGTGGTATCGAATGCCCTTATCCTGAAGGCGTATTACCCGGAAGCAACTGTCAAAGTGGATGCAGGCTGTTGTGCAGGGGTAACAAAAGAGGCACATGCTGCAGCACTTCAGACAATGAAATCCTGTCAGGTAGAAGTTACGAACGAAGCATAAACGAACTCTGTGTAAAAAGAGAGGATAGACAGGCATGAAAAAAGAGCACAAACGAAGAAAAAAGGGGAAAATGGTTGTATTCGCGGTGCTGATTGTGGTAATTCTGGCAGCAGTCGCTATTGTGGTTTCGCGTAATGCAAAAAAGAAGAACCGGAGATCACCAGTCTGACAGCGCTGGAAAAGATGAGTGGTATCTGGCTTTGGAAAAAGGACAGAAAGTTCTGGATAGAATACGCCGGTGTTGTTACGGTTGGAATTGATGCATCGCTGGTCAATATGGAAGCACAGGATAACATGCGCAAAGAGACCGAAAAAGATACTGTTCTGCTGGCAAGCGCACAGCAGAGGGCACAGAAGCTATTAGATGATTACGTGAATAATATCGGTGCATGTACAGGAAAGACCTATACGATCAAGTTGGTTTATCTGGACGGCGCGAAAGAACTGCAGGAGGCAGAGTCGGAATAGCAGGCAGAGTAGGACATCTGCCACCTTTTTTAACAGGAATAACGTAGATCTGTAAAGCAGACTTGCTGGACACCACCTTTGTGATTTTTTACAATTATGTTAAAAATAATAGCGAAGGTGGTATTTTTATGAGAAAGGTGTACATTGATAATATCCGGTGGATCACAGTGGCTTTGGTTGTGATCTATCATGTGATCTATATGTTTAACGGAGTTGAAACGGCAGGTGTGATCGGACCGTTTGTAAAATCGCAGTATCAGGATGTTTATCTCTATATGGTATATCCATGGTTTATGCTGCTGTTATTTGTGGTATCCGGTATGTGTGCCCGTTTCTGCTTGGAAGGCTGCTTAGATAAAGCATTTCTAAAAAAGAGAACGCAGAAACTGCTTGTTCCTTCCACAATAGGATTATTTGTCTTTCAGTGGATACTGGGCTATTATAATATGATGCTCTGGTTGTTTTCTGTTATTCTGGTAGTGATCCGTAAGCTGGAAAAAGACCGGTTGTACTCAAAATGTGAAAAAGCCCCGGTCTGGCTGTTGCTATTGTTTACCATTGTCGCATATGGGGCTTGGTGCACCACCAAAAGGAAAACATATCTTTGGCATGGTAAAAGTCGGGGAGAAAGGACAAATCGTGATCCCGGCAAAAGCCAGAAAGCTGTTTGATATCGAGCCGGGAGATAATCTGATCATACTTGGAGATGAGGGGCAGGGTATTGCCATTATCAAAGAAAAGGGCTGGTGGAGCTGCTTGGCGCGGCAAGAAAAATGCAGTAAATGATGATTGACGTTTTATAATTTATCTTTGACGCGGAAATAACTGACGTCAAGGCGGAACATGATCTGCCAGCGCATCAGATAATCATATACCGCAAACAGGATCAGGAAAACAATGATCTGTGTCATGGCGTCAAACAATAAATTGGGCATCAGACGATAGAATAAGAAATAAAGCGTAATAAAAGCAAGCGGGACAGAAAAAGTCAACCGGATGATAAAGTCACATATGTAGTAAAACAGCGCCTTTGTTTTTTCTTTGCTCAATACCTTGAACAGTAAAATAATACAGACATTCACGAGCAAAAAGATTGCCAGATAAAGGCTGCGTTTAGAATCCATCAGGTTATCTTTAAATATAGTTGTCATGAAATCGGTAATGCAGAGATCATCACGAATGGCAATAACAGAAAATGATATGACAGCAGCATAAATAATTAAGTTGAGCAGACGAAAAATGTAACGGACAGGTTTATACTTGTACATAGAATCCCCCTCTTTTGTAGATCAATTGATGTTATGCCTAATATAACATAATTTTAAAAAACAGACAAGTTGGTATTTTGTTTGCGAAATTGATATATTCCCTTTGTGTTTCTATAATAAATACAGCGGACAGGATCTGCGAAAAGTCTGAAAGGAGTTTTTGAATATGAGCGACGTACTTACAAAAATGAAAACAAGAAGAAGTATCAGAAAATATAAACCGGATGCTGTTGGGCAGGAGCTGCTTGATCAGATCATCGAAGCAGGACTTTACGCAGCAAGCGGAAAAGGGCAGCAGGCAGCGATCATTATCCAGGTAACGAAGAAGGAGCTTCGTGATAAGATCGCAGAAATGAATGCAGAGATCGGTGGCTGGGATAAGGGATTTGATCCGTTTTACGGAGCGCCTGCCATGCTGATCGTACTTGGCAGAAAAGACTGGCCGACGCATGTATATGATGGCAGCTTAGTGATGGGTAACATGATGCTGGCAGCACATGAACTGGGACTGGGAAGCTGTTGGATCCATCGTGCAAAGGAAGAATTTGAGACTGAGTGGGGCAAAGAGCTTCTGAAATCTCTTGGCATTGAAGGAGAGTATGAAGGTATCGGGCATTGCGCACTTGGTTATATAGATGGGGAATATCCGGCGGAACCTGCCAGAAAAGAGAACAGGGTGTATTATGTGAAATAACTGAGAAGCTTCGCCGGATGTTACAGATGACATCCGGCGAATTGCTTATGCAGATGATTTGCCGCAAAGCATGACCTTTGCACAGAAAATACCATTTTGATGGCTAAACGTACTGGCACCGCCGGATTTTTCCGCAATGTGACGGACGGACTGCAGACCAATGCCTTCTCCTTTCCGCTTGGAGGACTGAAAAACTCCATTTTTTTCCAAAATTTCTCCCACATATGTATTTTCAACCTGGATCAGCAAAAGATTTCCGGCATGCAGGTAGGAAGTTATCCGGATATGCCGGGGTCTGTCAACTATCCGCAGGCTTGCTTCAAGTGCATTTTCCAGAAGATTGGAAAGAACCAGACACATATCTACTTCGTCAACAGGGAGTCTGGCAGGCAGATCAAGCTGCAGAGAAAATGGAATGTTTTCCCGTCTGGCAAGTGCATAGTAGTACCCTGCTACACTGTCTGCAGCCTGATTTTCACACAAATGCATATCAAAATCGGGGATTTTGCAGATGGTGCTGGTAAGATATTCTTTGAGTTTTGGAAGATTCTCTTCTTCTGCCAGTCTGGAAATCTGGTTCAGGTGGTGGCGCATATCATGCCGCGCCTGTCGCATTTCTTCAATGGAAGCTTTTAAATTTTCATATCGCTGCTGCTGCATGGATAGAAGCTGGTTTTCCTGCCGGAGTCTTGCATTCCGGTTCAGAATGGTGGCCATGATCAGGAATGCCGCGCTGAACCAGAGCAATAAAATCAGGAGCGTAAGACTGAGAACGAAGTACCCTTTTAAAATTCGTCCAACATAAAGCGTGCCTGAATATCTTGGGATCATAAACAGATTCAGAGCAATGAAGACAAGCGGCAAAACCCAGAATACATACCAGGTCTGTGCAAAATTCTCATCGTCGACCATTTCTTTTACCGCATGGACTGCCGGATAATAAAAGACAGCGGTAAGCAGCCAGCAAATTGCATTATAGAATATGGAGGCTTGCAGGCAGAGCCATGGATCAGCCTGTATAGGCTGCAGATCCATAAGAAGTACGGCATTGACAGCTCTTGAAAGACTGTTAATACAGGCAAATACAGCACAAATAGACAATGCTACCGTTCCGGATTTCCACAGAGAGATCCGGAGCGTTTTTATATAGAGAAAAGTTGTGACTGACAGGATCAGGGCAAGTGCCGGCATGGTAGAGATCCGCTTTATATAGCACACACTTCCCCCTGTAATGCAAAGAAGCAGAAGAAGCGGTAAAAGCCATATCATAATCTGCCGTATTGGATGCTTCAGGCCGGATTTTACGGGAAAATATGCGAGAATAACGCCGGGGATTACCACACAAAGCTCCAAAATTGGTTGCAGCATATTTATCATGATATACACCCCCTTTGCAGCAGGTATTCCATAAATGCCTGCCGTGCATTTTTTAAAAGCTCCTGACTGACAAATATATGGCTGCCATCTTTCATACAAAATGAGGACCCCTCAAAGTCGGCGGCATGTTCCATATTGACGATCACACCCCGACTGCATATAAAAAATCGTGGATCTGTTGTCAGTGGTGCTGTAAATGCCTTAAAGGTCTGGCGCGTGGCAAGTACCTTTGAGACAGTAGTGTGGACATATATGATATGAGCAAAATGCTCGGCATAAATGATATCCTGATAGCGCAGATGCAGCAGGCTTCCTTCTGCTTTTAATTCCATATATTTGTCTGTGTGTCCAATACGTGTGAGCAGCTCATCTGTCAACGTATCAATGTCTTCAGCAGTAAAAGGTTTTACCAGATAATGCATGGCACGAACCTGAAAACCCTCCAGTGCATGGTCAGTTGAGGTCGTTGTAAAGATCAGAAGACAGTCAGTGTCGGTTTTTCGCAGTTCTCTGGCAGCTTCTATTCCTGTCATACCCATCATATAAATATCCAGAAAAGCGACAGAGAACGGCAGCTTGTGTTCTGCTTCCAGAAAGGCTTCACCACATGTATATTCCAAAATATCAGCCTGTATGCCCATGCGGTATAGCTTTTGTTCTAATTGTTCTCTCAAAAAGTGCCGTTCTGCGGCAAGATCATCTACAATTGCAATTCTCATACAGTATATGCCCCTTTTTGTATGGCTTCTATCTGAATTATAGCACAAAGTATTGACACAAACGAGAATTCGTGACAAAAAACGGGATTTTGTGACAGAGTGCTTGAAAGGAGTAATTGCTGTTTTTATACTGACTGCAGAAAGGGCAAGAAACTGGATCCGGAAAATAACATATTGATCCGGAGCAAACACTATAAAATAATGGAGGATATATTCATGAAAAAGAAAAAAATACTGCAATTTTTGCTGCCTGCGATGCTTTGCGCAGCAACAGCGCTGACACTGACCGGCTGTGGTACAAAGCAGCAGAGCGGCGTAGCTGCAATGGAGACGGAAACTGCAACGGATATGGAAACTGCAACGGAGACGGAAACTGCAACGGAGACGGAAACTGCAACGGATATGGAAGCTGCAACGGATACAGAGGCTGTGACAGGCAGAGCGCTTCCTGTGAAGGCATTAAGTGCAAAGCGTATAGATGAAAATCCATATATGGCAAAAAGCGATGCCAATATTCATCATGATGGATACAATACCGATTCTACAGATGAGATTCTGCCGCTTGGTATTTATCCGGAGATTAATGTTTCGTATGAAAAAACAAATGCAAATGCTTCACCGGCTATTTATTTTGACAGCTATGAGCACGCTGTTGTTCCATTTCTCGGCGGTATTGCTATCCGGGATCTGAATGCGGAGGAAACGGAAACACTGGGATACTTTTCGCCCAAGCAGCACGATGGCAGCGATTACGTGATACAGAGCTCTTATACATTCCTGGATGCTGAGAATCGTATTGTCTGTCCTACCAGTAATAACCATGTGCTGATACTGCAGGCAACGGATGAGGAAGGCAATGTTCTGCCGGAGTTTAAAAAGCTTCTTGATATTGATATAAAAGCTGCAGCAGAGGCAGCACTTGGGAAAACACTCGAGCAGAATCTTCTGTCAGTCGTTTTTGATTATGACGGAAATCTCTGGTTCGCAACGGGTGGATTTCGTATTTATCCGGAAAGAGGACAGCAGGGTGTGATGGGATACATTGCACATTCTGCCATTGATGCGATTCTGCGAGGAGAGCAGACAGATCTTGAAAAAGCTGTTTTTGTTTATGAGCTGACACCGGGAGAAGGCGCAGAAAATGGTATTGCAGCTTCAAAAGACGGAGCGGTCATTCTGACAAATCAGAACTGCTATCTGCTCCGTGCAAATGATGGAGTTGAGGCTGTCTGGTGTACACCTTACGAGAGTGTTGGCGCAAAGGTCAGCGGCAAGAATGATAAAACTACTGGTGGTGGTCTTGCATGGGGCGGCGGCTGTTCCCCATCCCTGACACCTGATCTTGTGATGTTTACTGATAATGCAGATCCGGTCAAACTGCTGGCATTGGATATGAAGACAGGAGAAGTTACTGCAAGCCTTCCGGTATTGGATGAGCTGCCGGAAGGATATCAGGTATCTGTAGAAAATTCTGCGATCGTTTATGACAATGGAGAGGGCAGTGTCAGTACGATTGTCTGTAACTGGTTTGGGGCAGGCAATGCCGGTCTGGCAGATCCTGACAGTGATTCTTCTATTCAGAGCTACGCAAATATTTATGATACGAACTGGCTTACCAGGGGAAATGTCATGATTGCACCGGGTGTAGAGCGTGTAGATACAGTCAGAACGGATAATGGGTATGAAATGAAAAGCATCTGGTGCAGAAATGATCTGAGTGATACATCGATGATGAAGCTTTCTACTGCAACAGGATATATTTATGGCTATGTACAGGATCTGGAGAGTGGTATGTGGCAGTACATTATTCTGGATTTTGAGACAGGTGAGACAGTATTTACTATGGATGTGTCGGATAAATATGGCTATAACAATATGGCTATCGGTATGTATGCAGGGAATAGCGGTAATGCACTTTACTGCCCGACCGGTTATCTGGAGCTTCTGCGCCTGCAGGATCGGTTTGTATATCTCCCGGAAATGCCTTATCGGAAAGTAGATCTTGATAAAGCAACGCGGAATGTGCTGACACAGGAACGCTTTACCGCAGATGGCGGTGAGGGTAATGTTGTGGGATGGCATTATACTGTAACAGTGGAAAATGTACATCCGAATACAACTGTTGCGATCCGTATGAATAATATCTCCGGAAGCAGTGCAGATCTGAAGCTTTATGCTTACAGGGCAGATGGCACAATGGCAGAAGTTTCTGATGAATTATGGTCAATCAGGGACGAGAATGGCACAGCAGTGGATACATTGTCTGAGGGTACGCTTTATGAGCTTTATGTCAGTGCTGCAGATGGAGGGGATTTTGATCTGAGCAGTATAGAAAAAGAAATTAAAATTTCCGTTGTACTTGGAAAGTAATGTCATATGAAAACTACAGAGTGCTGATCTTGACGGGATAATAGTTAAATTTGCCAAAAATGAGTAAACTGGGACAAAAGGAGTGAAAAAGCAATTATAATATGCTATACTCGGAAAAGTGAGGGATCACCAAGGGATAATCCAATACAAATGAATAAGTGAGGGGATTTATATGTATAGAGTGTGCATTTATGACAGCAAGGCAGCAGAGGATACTCTATTTATAAAAGAGATAATCATTGATGAGAGGGGAGAGGTACAGGAAATCTCAGAAAGTCAGAATTTCAGTGATTATTACGCAAGAATTTCAGAACAGGAGAAGGAACGTCCGGATATTCTGGTAACAGAGTTGAACCACAATGCGCAGGAGCTGCAGCTGATCGAGCAGATGTGGAAGATGAATCCGGATCTGCAGACTGTTTATGTGATGGATAAGTCACATGTATTGACAAAGCCTGTATCGCAGAGCTCTGTGGTGGAATGTGTGAACCGGCGGATGATAGAAGACAGCCACATGATTTCTTTCCGATCCAAAAGAAAAATGCTTGCTGTGAATGCGCGGGAGGTATCTCATGTAGAGAGCAGGAAGCATAATGTGCTGATCTATCAGGATGGAATTCCGCATAAGTTCCGGATGAAAATGGATGAATGTCTGGCGCAGATGCCCGATTATTTTATCCGTATACATCAGAGTTATGCAGTCAATTTCCACTATATAGACAGTTTTCAGCGCAAGGGGATTATTCTGTATAGCGGAAATAAGATTATGGTAAGCAGGAAGTATTTTGAACAGGCAAGGAAGAAATATATGGAGTTGTGTAAAGAAAGTATGTAACGCCGAATGAATTAGGAAGAAAGGCTGTTGCCCAATAGATGGCCGGGTCATTCATAGAATGCTGTGCCGAGCCATTCATAGCCCTGCGGGCTATTCATGTTGGGCTGGCGCCCAATAAGTCTAAAATAAAAAACAGCTGGAAGTGCATAAATGGTTTTCGCCATGCTCATTCATAGAATGCTGCGCATTCTATTTCATGGACGGCTGGCGCCGTATAAATCAGCAAAAATAAACGCCCTTACAAGTAAACTTGCAGGGCGTTATTTTTACTGATTTGCATGGCTTACAGCTTAACCAAAGTATCTATCCAGTAATCCTTTGAGTGCTTTTCCGTGTCTTGCTTCGTCTCTTGCCATTTCATGCACTGTATCGTGGATTGCATCCAGATTGTTTTTCTTAGCGCATTTTGCAAGATCTACTTTTCCGGCTGTTGCACCGAATTCGCAGTCAACACGCCACTTGAGGTTGTCCTTTGTTGTAGCCTTCATGTTTGGCTCCAGATCTTCGCCGAGCATTTCAGCAAATTTAGCTGCATGTTCTGCTTCTTCGTAAGCAGCTTTTTCCCAGTAAAGACCGATTTCCGGATAGCCTTCGCGGTGAGCGATTCTTGCCATGCAAAGGTACATACCAACTTCAGAGCATTCTCCTTCAAAGTTTGCTTTTAACTGCTCGAAGATATACTTCTTATCTTCATCTGAGATTTCAGGGTTGCTCTTTACTGTCTGACCGTAAACACCATATTCATGTTCAGCAGCAAGTGTCATTTCGCCTTCAACTGCCTTGAATTTGTCCGGACCTACATGACATACCGGACATTCTGCCGGAGGATTGTCTCCTTCATAAACATAACCACATACCTGACATACATACTTCATACTTCATTTCTCCTTTTCTTTTTCATTTTTTTCATTTTATTTTATGCTGTTTGAAATATTTCAAACGTGAAACTGTGATTTTCATCACAGAAGTTACCTTTTATTCTGCTTTGACGCAGGCAGGGCAAAGACCGTAAAAATGGGTACAATGTCCTTTGATCTTTCCTGCAAAATTTGCGCCTGCCAGCTTATCGATAGAATCAATATCCGGCATTTCAAGATCCAGAACTGCCTGACAGCGCTCACATACAAAATGATAATGCGGTGAGGTATCAGCATCGAAGTGATCGACACCGTCTCCTAAATGTAATCGGAGGAGTTGTCCACGATCGGAAAGAAGCGTCAGATTCCGATATACAGTGCCAAGACTGATATTGGGAAATTCTTTCCGGATATTGGCATATACGGCATCTGCAGTGGGATGGTCTTTGCGGGTCATTAAAAACTGTAGAATTGCTTCCCGCTGTCTGCTGTATTTTAATCCTGCCATCTGTTCACTCCTTTCTGTTATTAGAAACAGTAATGATTACTGATATCATAATAACAGAAAACGGAAAAATGTCAACAGGTTTTCATAAAAATTTTCTAAAAAGGATAATATTACTCGAAACTGCATAGACGACTGAAAATGAACAGGCTATACTATAAACATAAAGTAGAATTTTGCGGGAGAAAAGCTATGAGAGATAAGATGAAAAATGTATCGCTTCGTACAAAACTCATTGTGGCGTGTACGGCGATGGTACTGATTCCGCTTGTTTTGACGCTGTTATCTTTTTGCCTGCTCCGTTTGTATATGACACACCGTATGGGATCACAGGCTGCACTCATTTTTGCTGAGCAGAAGATCAGCCGGACCTTCTTTTTTGATATGTTTATGGCAATTGTCCTGATCATGTTTTTTTCCGTTTATATGTTCAAGGGACTGCTGCACAAATGGTTTGTCAGACCGATCGATGAACTCAGTATTGCCATGAAAAACATTGCGGAAGGCAATCTGGAATATCAGTTGAGTGTGCAATATACGGGAGAAGTCGGAGAACTGTTTCATAATTATGAAGAGATGCGGCTGCGGTTGAAGGAATCCACAGAAGAATCCATAGAAAATGAAAAGAAAAATAAGGAACTGATCAGCAACATCACGCATGATCTGAAAACACCGATCACTTCCATTACCGGATATGTGGAAGGCATTATGGATGGTGTGGCGGATACACCGGAGAAGATGGATAAATATATCCGTACGATCTATAATAAATCAAACGAGCTGAACCGCCTGATCAATGAGCTGACGTTCTATGCGGGAATTGATTGCAACAGAATTCCATATAATTTCAGAAGAATGAACGTGGCGGAATTTTTTCAGGACTGTGTGGAAGAGGTCGGACTGGATCTGGAGTCTAAAAATATTGAACTGAATTTCTACAATCTGGTATCTCCTGAGACGCAGATCATTGCAGATCCGGAGCAGCTCCGCCGGGTGATCAGCAATATTATAGGAAACAGTGTGAAATATCTGGATAAGGAGCAGGGGAAGATTGAGATCCGTATTCTGGATGAAGTGGATGCCATCCGTGTGGAGATTGAAGATAACGGAAAAGGGATTGCGGCGAAGGATCTGGGACATATTTTTGAACGCTTTTACCGCACGGATTCTTCCCGGAATTCGACAAAAGGCGGAAGCGGTATCGGTCTTTCCATCGTGAAAAAGATCATAGAAGATCACGGCGGTTACATCTGGGCAACCAGCAGGGAAGGAGAGGAAACCTGTATGCATTTTGTGATCAGAAAGTACAAAGAGGTAGAACATGATGAATAAGATTTTAATTATTGAAGATGAAGAAGCAATCGCTGAACTGGAAAAGGATTATCTGGAGATCAGTGATTTTGAAGTGACGATTGAAAATGATGGTGAAAAAGGCTTAAAAACAGCACTTTCCGAAGAATTTGACCTGATCATCCTTGATCTGATGCTTCCGGGCATTGACGGTTATGAAATCTGTAAACAGATCAGAAACCAGAAAAATATCCCGATCATCATGGTATCGGCGAAGAAGGATGATATTGATAAGATCAGAGGTCTGGGACTGGGTGCAGATGATTATATGACAAAGCCGTTCAGTCCGAGTGAGCTGGTTGCGCGTGTGAAAGCACATTTGTCCCGGTATGAGAGATTGATCGGATCAAACCAGAAGCAGAATGACATTGTGGAGATCCGTGGTATTAAGATCGATAAAACAGCAAGGCGAGTTTACGTGGACGGAGAAGAGAAAGTGTTTACGACCAAGGAATTTGATCTTTTAACATTTTTGGCAGAGAATCCAAACCATGTTTTTACCAAAGACGAGCTGTTCCGCGAGATCTGGGATATGGATTCGGTCGGAGATATTGCCACCGTTACGGTGCATATTAAGAAGATCCGTGAAAAGATCGAATACGACACTTCAAAGCCACAGTACATTGAAACTATTTGGGGAGTCGGTTACAGGTTTAAAGTTTAAGTATAAGTGCCCCAAATAGTTTCGTGAGATGCGCAGCTACGCGCGCCCATATCGCAGGAGCGATATGTTATTTGGGGAGTCGGTTACAGGTTTAAAGTATAAATATAAGTGCCCCAAATAGTTTCATTGGATGCGCAGCTACGCGCGCCCATATCGCAGGAGCGATATGTTATTTGGGGAGCCGGCTACAGATTTAAAGTATAAATATAAGTGCCCCAGATAGGCTACAGGTTTAAGGTATGATGCAGGCAATAACAGATATGAATATACAATATGAAGATAAGGAGCTGCTGGTTGTTTATAAGCCGGCCGGACTGGCGACACAGTCAGCGCGGGTAACAAGCCCGGATCTGGTATCTTCCGTGACGAGGCATTTAAAGGGTGCTCCTGTTTATGTGGTACACAGGCTGGATCAGCCGGTAGAAGGGCTTCTTGTGCTGGCAAAGACAAAGCAGGCGGCAGCAGGGCTGAGTAAGCAGCTGCAGGCAGGAACGCTGAATAAGCAGTATTATGCACTTGTATACCGGGGAGCGGAAGAGCTTCCGAAAGAAGAAATACTGGCAGATTATTTATGGAAGAATCCGCAGACACAGAAAGCAGAGATTGTGGCGCAGGCATCCGGTAAAGGAAAACAGGCAAAGCTGCATTGCCGTGTTATGACGGGGAAAGATGACATAGCACTGCTGGATGTCAGAATAGAAACCGGCAGATTCCATCAGATCAGGGCGCAGCTTGCGCATGCGGGATTTCCGATATTGGGAGATCAGAAGTACGGAACGCAGACGTCTATGGAGCGCTCTGAGGAGCTTGGGATCAAAAATGTTTCTCTTTTTGCCTATGCGCTTACGTTTACGCATCCCAAAACCGGGAAACAAATGGAATTTCAGGCAAAAACGCAAAATCCGGCGATCAGCCATTTATTAACAACTATGAATTAAGAAAAAATGCCCATACTAATCTGGAAGTAAGCAGAGCAGGTGGGTGTTTTTTTATGCATAAAATATGGGAAACATATCGAAAACAAATAGAATTCTGCACCGTAGCGGTCCTGTTGTTTGTCCTGTTTAAGTATTTGATCGGACTGGTGGCTCCGTTTTTGGTGGCGGCGGTTCTGATGGCGGTTTATGAAAAACCGGTTTTTTATCTGAAACGAAGGACAGGAATCGGCGGACAGCTTTGGACGGCCGTTCTGCTCCTTCTGACTGTATTATTTCTGCTTCTGTTTTTCTGGTTGTTTGGCAGAAAAATGCTCGCCTATGGGATGCTGTTCTGGGAGAGGCGGAATGAATATCAGGAAACGTTTCTGTGTACAGTCAGGGACTGCTGCGGTTATATTGAGAAAGGAATACGCCTTGAAAAAGGCATGCTCTGGCAGAAGCTGCAGCAGGGCAGTGTGACAGTCTGTAATAAACTGTCTGCCATGGCTTACAGAAATTCCTATCAGTATTTTACAGGGGCGATACAGGCAGGGGCTTTTTTTCTGGTGACAGTGATTGCTGCCTTATTATATGCAAAGGACTGGGAAAAACAGAAAAAATGGAGAGAACAGGAAGATAAGAAAAGCAGACTATGGCAGGTGATAGATGAAATCATGCGTTATCTGCGCGTGAGTCTGCTGGCACAGGGAAAGATCATGACGGTGATCGCACTTTTATGCCTGCTGGGATTTGGAATCGCAGGGCTGTCAAATGCACCGGGGCTTGCCGTGCTGACGGCTTTTTTGGATGTGCTTCCCTTTATCGGAACGGGGATCGTGATCCTGCCAATGGCAGTCTGGCAGTTTTTAAAGCGGAATCTGTTTTCCGGTACTATATTGCTGCTTACTTATGCGGCGGCTGTATTTGCAAGAGAGTATCTGGAGCCGAAGCTGATCAGCCATAAAATGGGAGTGTCGCCGATTTTGACGCTGCTTGGAATCTATGCCGGTGTCAAAGTATTTGGGGTTGCGGGAATTCTGCTGGGTCCTTTATATGTGATCATTTTAGCGTTTGTATACAGAAGTTCTTTTACAAACGAGACTTCTTTTTGCTCATGAACGGCTAGTCGCCGTATACAGTCACAATATTTCGCAAATCTTAAGAATACTTTTGTGGAAAGATGGGGAGTTATAGCATATAATCAAACTTAGAAAACTGGGAAAGGAAAGTCTGAGTATGAAAAGAAAAGGAATAATTACAAAAGGACTTGCAGGTGTGCTTGCCATATCGATGCTGTTAACCGGATGTGGCGGAAAGTCTGGCAAGGACAACAAAGACATGAAAGATCTGGTTTATAAATCAGAGAAATTAAGCTGCACAGACGATATGAAGGGTGATATCAGCAACTTTACCGTAGCAGGTGATAAGATTTATGTCTATACAACAGAGTGGGTTCCGGGTCCGGGCAATACGGAGGATGCTGAAGCGGAAGAAGAGGCATATGAAGCAAAAGACCAGGAAGAAACAGCTGACGGAGATGCTGCGGTTGCGGCTACAGAAGATGCTGTAGTGGACGGTGATGAGCAGTCTGACAGCACAGACGGAACAAATGCCATCTCTGAAGAAGGAGAAGAAAAGCCGGTTGATGACGCAGAGGCAACAGATGGTGCAGATGCGGAGATCGGTGATACAACGGATGCGACAGATGATGTACCGGACGATTATTATGGTACAACCAATCAGTACTTCTACACCTGTAAGGCAGACGGATCTGACCTGCAGGAGATTCAGATGGATGTGGAAAAGAATGATAATAACTGGCTGAACTACTTTGCAGCAACAGAAGACGGCATGTTATACATGCTGTACAGCGGATATGATGAGAAGAGCGAGCAGTCTACATATCTGATCAAGATTCTGGATGCAGGCGGAAGTCAGACAGGCGAAGTGAATCTGAACGGTATTCTGGATGAAAATGATTATGTACAGGCTATGAGACTGGACAAAGACGGTAATATTTACCTGATGGGAGACCAGTCTGTTTACGTACTGGATAAGGATGGCAATAAGATCGCCCAGATCAAGGCGGATACCGCTAATAACAGCTGGATGATGGCAATGGCAAGAACAGGCGACGGACAGATCGTTGTTGCGATGAACGGACAGGACGGAATGAAAGTCCAGACGGTAGATCTGGCAAAGAAAGCAATGGGCGAAAGCTATGATATAGCTGTTTCGGGATATGGCTCATCCAACAGTGCACTGATAGACGGTGCTGATTACAGCTTCTATTACAATGATGGCAGCAGCCTGTATGGATATGATATGCAGTCAAAGCAGTCAAAAGAGATCTTAAACTGGATCAGCAGTAACATCAATACAAGCTATGTAGGAGATACCAGAGCGCTTAAGGGTGGTCAGTTTATTACGAATTATTCTGACTACAGTTCAGAAGATGGTGCAGATAACGGTTTATATATTTTTACAAAGGTAGATCCGAGTGAAGTGGCAGACAAGGTAACGATCACTTATGCAGGTCTTTATGTGGATGATGCGATCAAATCAGCTGCGGTGAAGTTCAATAAGAGTCAGGATAAATACCAGATCATGGTAAAGGATTATTCGACCTATGATGATGCAGCTACACAGATGAACAATGATCTTCTGGCAGGTGAAATACCGGATATCATCGATCTTTCCGGCATTTCTGCTGAAAAATACATTTCCAAGGGAATGCTGCTGGATCTGTATACGCTGATGGATAAAGATTCAGATATCAAGAAGGATGACTTTATTGAGAATGTATTACAGGTAATGGAAACAGACGGAAAACTGTATCATATTTCTCCTACCTTTGGCGTTAATGTGCTGATTGGCAAAACTTCTGATATCGGTGGCAGAGATAAGTTTACCGTACAGGATCTGATCGATCTGGAACAGTCAAAGGGCAATGATGCAAAGGCATTCTACATGAGATCTAATACAAGTGTGCTCAACATGATCTGTACAGCAAATTATGAGGATTATATTGATTGGAATACAGGAAAATGCAGCTTTAACAGTGATGAATTTGTCAAGCTGTTAGAGTATGCAAATACGTATCCGAAGGATGAGGATATTAATTGGGACGAAGATTACGAAAGCCTTCCGACGCAGATCCGCAGCGGCAAAGTAATTCTGGCTGATATTTACAGTCTGGGTATGGAGGAGATCGAGCTTTACAATGCAATGTTTGAAGATGATATCAGTTTTATCGGATATCCTTCTGATAAATCAGCAGGTGCATCTGCAAGCATGAATATGGATCTTGGTATTTATGCAAAATCCAAAAATGTGGATGGTGCGTGGGCATTTTTAAAGACGTTCCTGACAAAAGATTATATCTGTAAGGGGGCTAATAATTATTACAGTGGATTCCCGCTTCGCAAGGATGCACTGGAATATCAGATTAAGAGATATTCCGCAACGGAAAAATATACAGACGAATATGGCAATGAGATAGAGCCATACCAGTCTTCCTGGGGTTATGATGATCTTGATGTTGAGATCGGACCGCTTTCTGAGGATCAGGTCAACAAGCTTCGTGAGGTTATAGCATCCGTAGATCATCTGTATGTATACAATGATGATGTGATGACGATCATCTCTGATGAAACAGGTGCTTACTTCAGTGGACAGAAGCCTGCAAAGGAAGTGGCAGACATTGTACAGAATCGTGTTTCCAACTACGTGAATGAAAACAGATAGAAAGGTAAAACATGAAGAAGAAACATAAAAAATGGAAGGAAAGGAAATGGGAACTCGGATTTTTACTCCCCTCCCTGATCGGAGTTAGTGTTTTCTTTGTTGTACCGTTTGGCGTGATTTTCTATTATTCCATGGTAGACAGTCCGATCGATCCAAGGTTTGTATTCCTTCGGAATTTTGTGAATCTGTTTCATAATTCTGCCTTTTTACAGGCAGCAAAAAATACGGCTGTATTCAGCCTGACGGCAGTACCTCTGGCGGTACTGCTGTCGCTGGGTATGGCGATCATTCTGGAGCAGAATATCCCATTGAGAAGTACATTCCGAACCTTCTTCTTAACACCGCTTATGGTACCGACGGCTTCGATCGTCCTGATCTGGCAGGTGTTTTTTCATTATAATGGTGCGATCAATCAGTTTCTGGTTCATCTGGGAGCAGGTAAGATTGACTGGTTTAAGTCATCTTTCTCGCAGGTTATTGTACTGCTTCTGTTCTTATGGAAGAATCTGGGCTACAATATGATCCTGTTTCTGGCAGCACTCAATGATATACCACGGGAATATATGGAAGTAGCTGACCTGGACGGCGCGAGCGCATGGCAGAAATTTATTTATATAAAGATCAGATATCTTTCCCCGACAATCCTGTTTGTGGCAATCATGTCGCTGATCAACTCCTTCAAGGTATTCAGGGAAGTGTACTTGCTGACAGGTGATTATCCGTATGATACACTGTATATGCTGCAGCATTTCATGAACAACACCTTTAAGGCGCTTGATTATCAGAAGCTGTCTGCAGCGGCGATCATCATGTGTTCTGTCATGGTTGTTATCATAGGCCTTCTCTTTGTGGTCGAAAATCACTTTGGAAAGGATGTGGAAGGATGAAAAGCAGACGGAAGCAGAAATGCACAAAGGTTGTATTGTTTGTCATAGCATTTTTCTTTGCAACCTCATTTTTAATGCCGATCGTCCTGACGGTCGCAAACTCATTTATGCAGGAGAGTGAGATCTCTGCTAATTATGGTGCGGTATTTGACAGCTACACCGATGATTCCAATAATAATTATTATGGGAATCAGCAGCAGACGAAGTCCTCTTATACGTCGGAGGCTGCAAACCTGAAGTTTATTCCGGATATGGTTACTTTTAAGCAGTATTATACCGTGCTTTTACAGAGCCCGGATTATTTGCTGAAATTCTGGAATTCGGTCATTTTGGTTGTACCGATCGTTGCGTTTCAGATCTTTATCGCATTGGGAGCGGCGTATAGCTTTTCGCGGTTCCGGGGACGAAAAAAGGAAATTATCTTCTTTTTATATATTATACTGATGCTGATGCCATATCAGGTCAGTCTTGTACCGAACTTTCTCGTCAGTAAATGGCTGGGGATCTTAAATACCAGAGCGGCGATCATACTGCCGGGTATTTTCTCGACATTCAGTGTGTTTCTGCTGACAAAGTATATGAGACGTATTCCAAAATCGCTGATCGAGGCTGCTGAGCTGGATGGTGCTTCAGAGTGGCAGATTTTCACAAAAGTCTGCATCCCGCTTTGCAAAAGCGCGATCGCGAGTACGGCGATCCTGGTATTCATTGATTACTGGAATATGGTTGAACAGCCGCTTATCCTGCTGTCTGACAGTGATAAATACCCATTGTCGATTTTCCTGTCAGAGATCAATAAGGGAGAAGTCGGACTGGCGTTTGCGGTTGCGGTTATTTATATGGTACCAACCATACTGATCTATCTGTATGGGGAAGAATACCTCATCGAAGGAATTTCCTACTCCGGTGGAGTCAAGGGATAGAAAGGATAAGAAAGTGAACGAAAAAAAACAGACCAACAAAAAAGATAGAATTAAAAATATTGCGATCGTCTTTCTGGTGATCATGCTGCTTTTGACGTTTTTCTCCAATACGATCATGAATTATTCCCTGCCTGAGGTTTCTGCGACGTATGCACAGAACGGAAGTGTAACAGCAAAGGTCAGAGGAACGGGAACAGTAGAGACAGCAGAAGATTATGATGTCAAAGTAACGGAAAATCATGTGGTCGGCAGTGTCAAGATCAAGGTGGGTGATGAGGTTTCGGCAGATCAGCTGTTGTTTGAGCTGGACGGAACAGGTACAACGGATGAGACCGCGCTCAAGGAAGCGCAGGATACGCTGGATAGTCTGGAACTTGATTACAGCAAGGCACTTCTTGCCGCAGCTCCGAATTATGCACTTGATAATCTGGAGATCAAATCCGCAAGGGAAGAGCTCAGTGATGCTGTTGCCAACCAGACTAAGGCAGCAGCCAGAGCATCTTTAGTAGAACAGCAGGCAGCAGCACAGAAAAAGGTCAATGATCTGCAGGCTGATGTTGACTATATTCAGGCGCAGATCGATTCCTCCGTATCCGGAAACAGTGTGAGCAAATATAATAAGAAATTAAAAGAGAAAAAGAAAGCACTGGCAGAGGCAAATGCCACGCTGGCACAGATCACTTCCAATCTGGAAAGTACACCAACCGTGGATGATGCCAATGCAGCAGTCCGCGAAAAACAGAAGGCACTGGATACTTTAATCCTGACGCTTGCAAACAAGCAGACGGATGACAAGGTAACACAGGGACAGGCAGCACTTGATCTGAAGGCTTCCAAGAAAAAGGTAGATGACCAGAGAGAAGTGGTCGAAAAGCTGAAAAACGGTGGACAGGAAACAGAGATCAAGGCGAAAAATGCAGGTGTTGTAAAATCTGTCAACTGTATCGCAGGTGATACAGTAACACCGGACAGCGCACTTGCATCTATTGCAGTAACAGGAAACGGATACAGTGTCAGCTTTTCCGTGACAAAAGAGCAGGCAAAGCTTGTCAAGGCGGGACAGGAAGCAGAGATTCAGAATATCTGGGGAACAGATATGAAAGCAACGCTGGATTCTATCAAGGCTGATATAGAAAATCCCGATAAAAATAAAATACTGACATTCAAGATCACGGGAGAGGATGTAACTGTCGGACAGTCATTAAGTCTTTCTGTTGGTGAAAAGAGTTCACAATATGATGTAACAGTACCAAACAGTGCGATCCGTGAAGATAATAACGGAAAATTTGTACTGGTTGTCAATGTAAAGAGCAGTCCGCTCGGTAACCGTTATGTATTATCCAGAGCAGATGTAGAGGTTCTGGCAAGTGATGATACGAATTCTGCTGTCAGCGGAGGGTTATTCGGATATGAATATGTCGTAACAAACTCTACAAAACCTTTAGAGGCCGGTATGAAGGTACGTCTGGCAGATCAATAGGAGGAACCGGATATGAAAGTATTAATCTGGTGCAGAGATCATATCAGATTTCTGGTATGTCTCCTGTTTTGTCTGCTGATGGCAGTTGTTTTGACAATTGCAGGGAATACACTGGTCGGAAAGCAGTATTCCCAGCAGGAGGCAGAGCGATGGGCGGCAAATGATATCAGATACCATCAGGTCAGTGCGTTTATGCAAAGTGACAGTCAGATCACAAAGGATATGATCTCGGAGGTACGAAGCACACTGCAGTCAAAGCTGACAGATGCTTCTATTACGGAAGAAGCTGTTTCCGGAAGGCTTTGGATCGATGCTTATGCAGCCATGCATGACAGCTCCATCGGTAAGCTGACAGATATAGGAAGTGCTTCCGTGGATAGTGTGCAGATCATAGGTGTCGGTGGTGATTTCTTTCAGTTTCATCCGCTTAATATGATCTCGGGAAGCGTTTTCTCTGAAAATGATATTTCAAAGGACAGGGTTGTGCTGGATGAGAATACAGCATGGACATTGTTTGGCGCATATGATATAGCCGGAAAAACAGTAACCATCGAAGGCAGACAGTTTGTGATTGCAGGTGTTTATAAGCCGTCGGATAATAAATATGAAAAGTATGCAAGAGGAAATCAGTCCTACTTATTTATGGACTATGATACCTTCCAGACGCTTTTTGAAGGAACCGGTATAACAGCTTATGAGGCAGTTCTGCCGAATCCTGTAAAGGGATTTGCATTAACTGCATTAAAGACAGCGTTTGGCGAGGATGAAGAGACAACACTTTCTGATTCGTCAGTTAGTTTTTCTGATAAAGAGTATGTTGATAATACAGATCGTTTCTCCAAGCTGCAATTATATAAGAAGATCTGGAATCTGCCAAAGCTGATGATGCGGGGGAATGCAGTTGCATATCCATATTGGGAGAATGCTGTGCGCAGCATTGAAATGAAGGCAGCATTTCTTCTTATATTGCGGACACTGTTACTTGCGTTTCCTGTAATTTCACTTGCTATATGGCTTGTAATAACCGTAAAAAGGGAATATCATAAGTGGAAAGCATTTGTCAAAGGCGCGATTGAAAATGCGATCGACAGACAATATGCAAAAGCAGCGGCAAAGCGCGCAGAAAAAGAAGGCGTGGATCGGGCACAGATCGTGATAGATGCACTTTCGGATGAAAAAGAAAAGATTGCGGACCCTGTACAGTCAGAAAATCTTCCGGAGAATGAAAAATCGGAAGAGCCTGCCTTGTCGGAAGAAGAACTGATGGAGAAGATCGTCCGGGAAGCAAAGATTTCCTGGGAGAAGAGAAAAGAGCGGGAAGAGCTTATGGAAATCCGTCGGAAAGAGCAGATCGAAGCAAGAAGAAAAGCGCGCGAAGCTGAGGAAGAGCAGGAAAGTAAAGATGAAATTTAAGGCAGTGAATGAGTTGGAGCATTTCAGTTTCAGAGATGCGCAGATTCAAAAAGCGGAATGGACAGGAGATGCCCTCCGGTTTGAACTGGAGGCTGTGATCGTAAAAGCCGATAATTCCCAGAATGGTAATTATACGGACAGCTATGCGGGAACAACGCAGATGGAATTGAAAAATGCCGAAGTCCAAAAAGCTGTAAGGGAAGGATATAAGTATTATGATGCCAATGATGTATTGCGGGAAGAAAAGCCGGATGAACCGCTTTCCGAGGAGGAGCTTGCAGCGCTTCTAAAGGGAAGTAAGGGCTATTATCTGTTTGATGTTGTGAAGGTAGAAGATACTTATAATGCAACAAACCGTTTTTTATATCTGGTCGGGATTGATGCGGACGAGGAGACATCCTACTGGTTACAGATCGCATTTGACAGCTCTGAGCTTTGCTGGGATAAATACATGAACCGTGTACAGAACGGATAAGTGACATGAAGAAAAAAGATAAAAAGCTGCTTTTGGCATTCCTGCTTTTGTTTGGACTGCTCCTTGTTCTGGCTGTACTTTCGGTCTGGGGCAGACATAGAAAGATATTTGACTATGGAGCACACCTGGATGAGACGGTATTTTCAGTAGATGAAGTGCATGTAACGCTTCGCGAGTTTGGATATTATATCTATGAAGTGGAGGATTATGTAAATCAACAGGCAAAGGCTTATGATTCCGAAAATCCGCAAAGCTACTGGAATGTACATTTTTCGGCAGGCAAAAAAAGCAGATTTTTAAAAAATATGGCAAAGGATACAGCGGTTAATACATGTCTTGCCGAGATCATTTATGCAGATATGGCAGAGAAGGATGGGTATGAACTGACTGTAGAGGAGAAGGATGCAGCAACGGAGCAGGCTGCAAAGCTGCTGGACGAAATGACGAAAGCGCAGATCGAAAAGACAGGTCTGACGCAGGAACTTGTGCAGAAAATTGAGCTGCGGAAGGCACTTGCTGCCAGATATGCAGAGGATTATGTGCAAAAAGTTGATCTGCAGGGTTACGAAGGAGAACCTTCGGAACTGATCTCTGGAAATGGTGCATACTTCCAGGACGAAATCTTGCCAAAATATCATGTCGTATTTGTCAAAAAACTACTAAATCAATTGTATTTTGGCAAAATTACCGTAAATATGGAAAAATAGAGCTTAAAAAAGACTTAAAAATTTTAAAGATTTTCTCAAAAAAAGACTGTACAAAATAAGACTTTTGATATATAATAAATGATGCAAGGGAAGTGATATTCCTAATGCAATCTAACAATTAGATAATAAACAGAAATGTTTATTATAAATATGAGAAGTTTTACTTCTCAGATTATCCCCTCATAATCCGTTAGCCAATCCCCTCGGCTAACGGATTTCCCCTTTTATGGAATCTTTTCAGATCAGGATATCAGCATCCTGTCTGTCTGTTTTCTGATAACCGTAAATGGTTAATTTTCCCTGATTATCGCACAAAGCGAGAAGGATGTCTTTGTAATCGTGGAATCCTTGATTGTGGATCCGGCGTGTGAGCCATATTTCGTCTTTGCCGCTGTGTTTCAGATTGTGTGGCAGAAGCTTTCCATCCATGATAAGAACGGCAGATAACAACGTCTGTTCCGGCGCAAGGGCAAGATCTCCCGGCGTGACAGGCCTGCTCGAGGATTTGGGCAGAAAGCTGAGTTTACCGCTTGGCTCCATCATAATGACTTCTAAAGCGGACAGATCAAAATAGCCGCTCAGCCTGGCAAGCGTCAGAAGCTCTGACAGATCCAGCCTTGCTTTTCTCAGGTTCTTTTCAAAGATCTGCCCGTGGGAATACAGGGCAATGGGCTTCCCGGTAATGAGGCGCCTGAGCATTATACTTTTACTGGTGGCATGGGACAGCAGAATACCGCAAATGCCATAGACGACCATGGCGGTAAAAGGCTGCCAGAAGCTTTGCTCCAATGATGTTGCCATTTCTGCGGCGATCGATCCGATCGTAATGCCGTTGATATAATCAAACATGCTCATTTCCGACATCTGCCGGTAGCCCATGAGCTTGGTCAGAATAAAAAGAGTAATGATCGATCCGAAAGACAATACAATAATATAAATTATTTCCTGCATAAAATCCGCTCCTTTGAGATAGTCTGATTTAGTCTGTGCAGGAACTGTGGAAATCATGTAAATTTAATAGTTCCTTTATTGAAAAAGAAGTATCGGAAGTATATGATGTAATAAAAAGGAAAAGATATTTTACAGGAGGTAGAAACATGGATTTTTTGAATAAGCTGAGCGCAAAGGCAGGAGAGACTTTCCAGACGATCAAGGAAAGCGATGCCACAAAGAAAGCAAAAAATTACGCTGAGATTCCGGGACTTTCCCTGCAGGTCGGCAAGCAGGAGGGCATTGTAAAGAAAGCATATCAGGAGATCGGAGAAGCCTACTATCTGGCACATAAAGACGATGTGGACAGCATCTACGGCGAGCAGATGCAGACGATCACAAAGGCACTTGCAAAGATCGAAGAACTGAAAACAGAGATTGAAAACAAAAAGAAGGATCCTTCCGACGCAGCAAAGAACGTCGCAGAGCCGCACGAAGCAGAAGGCGCAGCTGTCGTTCCATCCACAGTCGTAGAACCGGAAGCGGCAGAAACTACTGAAGATATATAGAATAAGTTAGATATAATCATATGATGTTGGAGTCAAAAGTCTCAGGACATTTCACCCGCTTATGAGTAAGCACGCGTGGGTTTAGACCTTTTGACTCTGGCATCATCAATGGATCACATATTAAATAGCAGATTATCAATGTTTAATGTTAATAGATGTGAATGTTCAAAACGAAAAACCAAAACAGCTCCGTAGTATATTTTGATGCACGCTGCGCATGCTTTTCTACTAAGGCACATGGTGGCATTCATATGGCACGCGGATATTCGACATCCCTGTCTCAGATCCGCTGCCACGACGTCCATGTCGTGGCACCATATTCATCACCAGCATTTAGCCAAGTAGAAATACGCATTTGCAGCTATCGCATCCTAATATACTACGGAGCTGTTTTTTTAGTTAGTATTCCATATTATTTATTGCATAATCAAATGGTTTCAATCTTAATATTCATGCGCCTTATACTTCGCGATCGCAGCCTGGATACGATCACTCGGATTGAGCAGATCACTGATGGAAGCATCATGATTTAACGTATCAATGATGTAAGCAATGTATTTGCTCATATCGCAGTTGATGTAGTACGGACGCTGCAGAAGTTCAGGCGTCTGGTATATAAGGTTTGTTGTCAGGACACCGGCGATCAGACCGTCTTCATAAGCAATATCGAATTTGGAAAGCCCGTTTGTGAAAAGACCAAAGGTGGCACAGATGAATACACGTTTTGCTTTGCGTGCTTTCAGTTCTGCTGCAACTTCCAGAACACTTTCACCGGAACTGATCATGTCGTCTATCACGATCACATCTTTGCCTTCCACGCTGCTTCCTAAAAATTCATGCGCAACGATCGGATTACGGCCGTCTACGATCTGTGTATAATCACGTCTCTTATAGAACATACCCATATCGAGCCCGAGTACATTTGCCATGTAAATAGCACGTCCCATACCACCTTCATCCGGGCTGATGACCATCATATGATCGGAATCGATCGTAAGATCCTTTACATGCTTCAGTAAGCCCTTGATAAACTGGTAAGTTGGGGAAACGGTTTCAAAGCCGCTTAATGGGATCGCGTTCTGTACACGGGGATCATGCGCGTCGAAAGTAATGATATTGTCAACACCCATGCTGGTAAGCTCCTGCAGAGCCAGTGCACAGTCAAGTGATTCGCGTGCTGTTCTCTTATGCTGTCTGCTTTCGTACAAAAATGGCATGATAACCGTAATACGACGTGCCTTTCCACCGACAGCAGCGATAATTCTCTTTAAATCCTGATAATGATCATCCGGAGACATATGATTTTCATGTCCGCAAAGAGAGTAAGTCAGACTGTAATTGGCAACATCTACAAGCAGATAGAGATCGTTGCCTCGGACAGATTCTAAAATAACGCCCTTTGCTTCACCGGATCCAAAACGCGGTACTTTTGCCTGCAGCAGGTAAGAGCTTCGCTGATACCCCTTGAATGCAAGGCTGTCCTTGTGCTCATTTTCTCTTTCTGTACGCCAGTCAACCAGATACTGATCGACCTTCTCGCCAAGCTCCTGGCAGCCCTTTAAGGCAATGATCCCGAGCGAGCCGACGGGGATGGTTTCCAAGTTTCTCATTTCTTCACGTTTTGCCACGATGAAAAATCCTCACTTTCTGCCTGATAATTTTTTCTGAATCCGGATATCGGAACCGGTAAATTTAAAAAGTTCATAATTACTGGTAATGCGTGAAAACAGTCTTTCCGAATAATGCTCACTGAGTTCTTCCAGTGAAATGTTGCTGGAAATGATCGTAGATCTTTTGCGCAGGTGCCTTTCATTTAAAATAGTGAAAAGCTCGGATGCAACAAATCCGTTGGAAAGCTCCGTACCCAGATCGTCGATGATCAGAAGATCACATGCGTACAGATCCTGATAGAGCTGGGCGAGATTTTCCCGGTCTTTAGAACCGAAGGTGTATTCGGAAATTCTATCAAATAATGAACAGGCACTGAAATAGAGAACACAATAGCCTGCATCCAGTAATTCTTTTGCAATACAACAGGATAAAAATGATTTCCCGGTACCTACTGTACCATAAAAAAGCAGATTGCGGTAGTGGGAACTGAAATCTGATACAAATTTTCTGGCATTTTGCACGGTTTTCTTGAATCGCGTCAGATCTTCGCCCTGATAATAATCGGTGGAAAGATGAGAAAAATTTTCGGTTTCCAATAAATTCTCAAGACCTGACTGCTCATAAAGATAATGTGCTATTTTCTGCTTCATGCAGTGACATTTGCTGTGATCGGGCAGATATCCTGTATCCTGACAGTCCGGGCAGTCATACACCGGGTCCAGATAATCAGCCGGATAACCATGCTCCTTAAGCAGCTGCTGTTTCTGTGCGGAAAGCACATGGAGCTGTTTTTTCATATCATCGAGAGCCTGCTTGTCTCCACTGAGGAGTTTGCGCCCCTGCATGATACACAGACTGGAGATCTGCTGTTCCAGCTCCTGATAGGCAGGAATCCGGGCATAAATCTCTTCTTTGCGCTGCAGGAGGATATGACGGTTTTTATTCTGTATTTTTTCGTAGTCGGCGGTAATTGCCTTGAACTGGGAATTTGTGATCATTAATTACTGAGAAGCTCCTTTTCTAAAGCATCGTAGTCATATTTGCGCTGTTTAAAATCGTGGAAACTGCTTGTCTTTGCGGCAGTTGTCTTTTTTTTCTGAGAGAAAGCCTTGTTGGCAGCTTCCGCCTCTGCAAGATTATGTATATTTTGTTTCAGCCAGCTTTTTAAAATGCCGTCTGTATATTCTATGCGGTTTTTATCAACGGCAAGTGCTGCCTTTTCACAGGCCGCAAGGATCATATCGTGCGTGAAACCATATTCCTTTTCCCAGCGGTTTACAAAATCCGCTTCCTTTTCTGTCGGTGCACCTGTCCGCCCGAGTGCATTCATGACTGTATAGACGATCTTATTATATTTGTAGGATTGCTGTTTGGCCTGCTGGACAGTTGTAATTTTTTCCTCGGACCAGTTGATCGCAACCTTTTCGATATAACGCATTTCTCGATGCCCTTTGCCGACACAGTATTCGATCAGATAATCGATCAGGTCGGTCGAAAAATGCAGCCCTTTATATAAGAAGATGATTGTTTTGATATCGGGAACTGTCAGAACGCGCCCCAGATATTGCTCTGCAATAAAAATAATCTGGGAAGCTTCCTCTTCCTGTTGAAAGGATGTAACCTCGTCCAGGCTGTAGGAGGGCTTGCTTTTTGCCGGCTGTACCTCCGGCGCAGGAGCTTTCTTCGCAGTCTTATGCTGTGAGGCTTCTGCAGGGGCTTCCTTTGGACCGGCCGGAGCAGTGGGCGTAGAAGAAGTGCCGGACTGCATATGCAGGGCAAGGATCTCGCCGTTTTCGTCATATTCGATCCGTACCAGATTCTTCTTTTCCCAATAGGAGAGCGCACGGACAACATCCTTTTCCGTATGGTTAAATTTGTCTGCGATATCGGAGATGCTCGTAGGCAGATTGGCATGCATCATGCGCAGCAGATAAAGGTAGACCTTGATCTGCGCATCATTGGCATTTTCCATATATTCATCAATAAACTGATTGGATACGATCGTAGCATCACTATAATCATCTCTGTATATCGTAAGACGACTCATTTCATTCACCTGACCTTGTTTTAATAGCAAATGAAATTATAGCACAGACATTTTTAAAATGAAATAGCCATTTTTCTGCAAACCCTTGTAAATGCTGGGTTTGCGGGAAATGTGGACAATGTGGATAAAGTGGATAAGCTGCTCGGCCGCATACTTTGTAAACAAGGAAAATGTGTGATGGATTGTCGCTTTTTGATGCTGACAGCAGGGGATTCCATATAAAGGTTATGTAAACAAAATTATCCACATCTTTTTCTGTGATTTACACACCAAAAAATGTGGACAATGTGGATAAGTTATTTGCCGAGCAGGTTTTCGCCGATTTTATAGACATCTCCGGCTCCCATAGTTATCAACAGATCATCCGGCTCACAATTTTCTAATAAAAAATTTTCAATCTGATCAAAAGACGGGAAATACTCGCATGGCGTTCCCAGCTTTTCAATCTCAGCCTGCAGCGTACGGGAGCTGATGCCGAGTGTATCTGTTTCCCTTGCTGCGTAAATATCAGCCAGTACAACATGATCTGCGAGGGAAAGTGCTTTTGCAAATTCCGGCAGAAGTGCTTTGGTACGCGTGTAAGTATGCGGCTGGAAGACACACCAGAGCTTTTTGTGCGGATAATTCTGCGCTGTTTTTAAAGTCGCGGTTATTTCTGTCGGATGATGTGCATAATCATCTATTATAGTTGTCTCAAGAAGCTTGCCCTTATACTGGAACCGTCTGTCGGTACCACTGAAGCTTTTCAGGGCTTCACAGATCGCATCCGGCTCTCCGCCGAGCAGTAGATAAGCGATCGCGATCGCTGCCATGGAATTGGAAATATTGTGACGACCCGTTACACCGAGAGAAACCGGGAAAACAGTCTCGCTGCCGTCTTTCTTTAAATGGATGCGGTAGGAGCCACGCGCCATGGCATCAAAGGTAATATCGGTTGCATAAACATCAAAATCTTCTGAAAAACCGTATGTGATCACATGGCAGGGAAGATCATGGGTGATCTCGGAAACATTCTCAATCTCACCATTGATAACAAGTGTTCCGTCAGCGGGGAGCAGACACGCAAATTTACGGAAAGAATTGCGGATATCCTGCAGATCCTTGAAAAAATCCAGATGATCGGCGTCAATATTTAAAATTGCGCTGATCTTCGGGAAAAAGCTTAAAAAGCTGTTCGTGTACTCGCATGCTTCCGCGACAAAAAGTTCAGAGCTTCCGATTCTGATATTACCGCCGATATCTTTCAAAATACCACCGATCGATAAAGTAGGATCTGTATCCATTGCCAGCAGGATTTCGGATAACATGGAGGTAGTTGTTGTTTTGCCGTGCGTTCCGCTGATGGCGATCGGTGTCTGATAATTCTGCATGATCTCGCCGAGCAGGACTGCTCTGGTCATACAGGGAATATTTTTTTTCTCCGCTTCCATAAGCTCAGGATTATCCGGATGGATCGCCGCCGTATAGACAACGAGCTGGATATCATCCGTGATATTGGAGGCGCGCTGCCCATACTGTACGACAGCGCCCTTTTGGATCAGATGCTTTGTCAGATCACTTTCCTTCGCGTCGGAACCGCTGATGCCAAAACCGCGGTCCAATAGGATCTCAGCAAGACCGCTCATGCTGATGCCGCCGATCCCGATAAAATGGATATTGATTGGTTTATTAAAATCGATTTGATACATAATGACACTTCCTATTAAAATATGTTTGATTGGATCAGAACCATTATACTCTAAAGAATATCATCTGCACAAGAGAGAGAATGGGAAAATACAGATGCATTTTAGACAAATTTTACAAAAAAATAATTGCTGTAATATTCTGGGAAATAATAAAAAGATATTTTGCACAAAAAATAGACGAATATAGGCGAAAAAATTGACTTTATGCACGAAATAAACTGGAAAAAGAGGGATTTTATTTGTAAAAAACATTCACTTTATCAATATTATATGCTATAATCAGAATATCGATGAAACTGAAATGATAGATTTCGGAAAATATTGTGTAAAAAATCGATATTACACAAGTAAGGGGTGACAGTATGATCAAAAAAGAGATGATCGCCATGCTTTTAGCTGGAGGTCAGGGCAGCAGACTTGGTGTATTAACTGCGAAGGTTGCAAAACCAGCAGTAGCGTTCGGGGGAAAATACAGAATCATTGACTTTCCGCTTAGTAACTGCATTAATTCGGGAGTTGATACAGTAGGCGTTTTAACACAGTATCAGCCGCTTCGGTTGAATACACACATTGGCATTGGTATTCCGTGGGATCTGGATCGTAATATCGGCGGTGTTTCCGTACTTCCGCCATATGAGAAGAGCACAGATACGGAATGGTATACAGGAACAGCAAATGCTATCTATCAGAATATTGAGTATATGGACAGCTATAATCCGGATTATGTATTGATCCTTTCCGGAGATCATATTTATAAAATGGATTATGAAGTAATGTTGGATTATCATAAGGCAAAAGGTGCAGAAGTTACATTGGCTGCAATGCCTGTACCGCTTGAGGAAGCCAAGAGATTTGGTATCCTGATCACAGACGAAGACCGTAAGATCAGCGAATTTGAAGAGAAACCGGCAAACCCGCGAAGTAATCTGGCAAGTATGGGTATTTACATATTTAACTGGAAGACTTTAAAGGAAGCATTGATTGCAAATGCGTCCCAGCCTGCACTTGACTTTGGTAAACATGTCATTCCGTATTGCCATTCCAATGGCGCTCCATGCTATGCATATGAGTTCAATGGCTACTGGAAAGATGTAGGAACACTGAATTCTTACTGGGAAGCAAATATGGAGCTGATCGATATCGTTCCGGAGTTCAACCTGTATGAAGAATACTGGAAGATCTACACAAAGAGCGACATCCTTCCACCACAGTACATTTCCTCCGACAGTGAGATCGAGAAATGTATCATCGGTGAAGGCTCTCAGATTTACGGTAAAATCTACAATTCCGTTATCGGCTGTGGCGTAACGATCGGTGCAGATACGGTTGTACGGGATTCTATCATTATGAATGAAACACAGATTGGCAAAGGCTGTGAGCTGAATAAAGCGATTGTTGCGGAAAATGTTGAGATCGGCGATTATGTCAAGCTCGGTGTCGGTGAAGAAGTAGACAACGAAACCGATCCGCATATTTATAATCATGGACTTGTCACAATAGGAGAAAAATCCGTGATTCCTTCCAAGGTAACAGTAGGAAAGAACTCTGTTGTATCCGGCATTACAACAGTGGAAGATTACACAGATTACTATCTTGGAAGCGGTAAAACTTTGATTAAGGCAGGTGACAGGTCATGAGAGCAATAGGAATTATCTTAGCAGGTGGAAACAATCACAGAATGAAAGAACTGTCGCAGAAACGTGCGATCGCTGCAATGCCTGTAGCAGGCAGTTACCGCAGTATTGATTTTGCCTTGAGCAATATGACAAATTCGCGTATCCAGCGTGTGGCAGTATTTACGCAGTATAACGCAAAGAGCCTGAATGAGCATCTGAGCTCATCCAAATGGTGGGATTTCGGTAGAAAACAGGGAGGTCTCTCTGTCTTCACACCTACCGTTACAAGTGAGAACAGCTCCTGGTATCGAGGAACAGCAGATGCGATCTATCAGAATCTGGATTTCCTGAAGGAAAGTCATGAGCCGTATGTTGTGATTGCTTCCGGTGACTGTGTATACAAAATGGATTATAACAAGGTGCTGGAATACCATATTGCAAAAAAAGCGGATATCACGGTGGTATGCAAAGATATGCCTGCAGGTGAAAATGTAGACCGTTACGGTATCTTAAAAATGAATGAAGAAAGCCGTATCGAAGAGTTTGAAGAAAAGCCGATCGTAGCCAATTCCAATACGATCTCCTGTGGTATTTATGTGATCCGCCGCCGTCAGCTTATTGAGCTGATCGAGAAGGCCGCTGAAGAAGGACAGTATGATTTTGTAAAGGACATTCTGATCCGTTACAAGAACTTGAAGAGAATCTACGGTTATAAGATTCAGGATTACTGGAAGAACATTGCAACGGTTGATGATTATTTCAACGCAAATATGGATTTCTTAAAGCCTGATATCAGAGACTATTTCTTCCGTCAGTATCCGGATATCTACTCCAAGGTAGATGATCTTCCTCCGGCAAAATACAATGTAGGTGCAAAGATCAAGAATAGCCTGATCTCCAGCGGAAGTATCATCAATGGTACGGTAGAGAACTCCGTCATCTTTAAGAAAGTATTTATAGGAAGTAATTGTACTATTAAGAATTCCATTATCCTGAATGATGTTTATATCGGTGACAATACTTATATTGAGAATTGTATCGTGGAAAGTCATGATACAATTCATGCAAACTCTTACCACAAAGGGGAAGATGATATTAAGATCGTCATAGAGAAAAATGACCGCTATGTCATGTAGTTTATACTAAAATTCGATAAAGGGGGAATTTAAGATGAACATTACAGACGTTCGTGTACGCAAGATCGCGAAAGAAGGAAAGATGAAGGCAGTTGTTTCCATTACGTTGGATAATGTGTTTGTCGTACATGATATAAAAGTAATAGAAGGCGAAAAGGGAATGTTTATCGCGATGCCGAGCAAGAAAGCATCCGATGGCGAATATCGTGACATTGCCCATCCGATCAACTCCGAGACAAGAGATCATATGCAGAAAGTTATTCTTGAGGCATATGAGAAGTCGCTTTCAGAACCGGAAATGGAATAAAAGAAGCAAAGAGCCCAAGGTTTGCGTAAAACCTTGGGCTTTTTTAATCTTCATTCTCATCCTCATCCAGATCATATTCGTTCAGTTCCGGATAATCTAAAAACTCACAGAGCGTCATACCGAATGCGGTTGCTATCTTATGCAATGTATAAATTTTAGGATTCTTACTTGTTCCGCGTATAATGTTATCGACTGTAGACTGCTTTAAACCAGCCAGCGTTGCGAGATGATTGATCGTAATGCCGCGCTTTTTACATAATTGTTTGATACGCAGAGCCAGAATGTCAGAGTATGTCATTTTCTACCTGCTGTTTTCTATATTACCTTTGTACGGTTAAGAACATCATAACAGGGAAACAATTTAAATTACCTATGCATAGTTGGCAATATGGAAAAAAGAGAATAATCTTAACCTATATTACCTATACAAAGGTAATAACAAATAAACAGAAAACAGGAGGAACAAAAATGAAAAAGAGGGAGATAACCAAGATCGTACATTCTCTGATGGTAGCAGGTCTGGCAGCCTGCCTGCTTGCAGGTTGTGGAAATGCCAAAACAGAAAGCAGTTCAGACACAGCAGTGGAAGAGACAATCGATGCGGAAACTGCGACTGAATCAGAGGCAGCAGAAAACGAAGCAGCAGAGGAACAAAGCGACGCAAATGCAGAAGCATTGGCTGAAGAGAATTCTTCAACCGAAACAACAGATACGGATACAACCGATTCATCCGACGAAGCGGAAGAGGCAGAGTCCGATACCACGGCAGAAGCTACCGATACAGCATCTGATCCGGGCGAAGTGACCTATGTTACTGATTTTACGTCGATTGATGATTATATGGGCAGCTTAGGCTCAGAAAAACCGGCTATTGTGATCTACAACCAGCAGGAAGGCTACCTGATCAATATGCAGGAAGGACAGCATTATCAGTTGAAGGCAGAAGACAAAATATTGTTTAATTTTGAGTCTTCTGTTGGATATGGATATGATCACGATTTGGGAAGCAGTTTTGAGCCAAGAAATGGATATGTTGTATATTTAGCAGACTATTCTAAGATCTCAGAAGATAAGGATTTTTATTTAAGAAAGAAACTGGAAGATGGTAGTATAGTAGGAGTTAGTTGTTATCTTGCGCCTCCGGTAGAGCAGTAATGCATGTTGAACTATTCAATATAAATATATAAGATTAAGCAGCAGGAATATAAAATATAGATTTACGAATGAACAGGTGGTTTAGAAGTTCTTAGTGTTTTATATAGAACATAGCAATGTCCGTACATGGATGTACGGACAAGATGCATTTGAGCCTGGATGGCGAAAAATGTAATATATGGCTTGCCATATATTATGCAGCATCGGTCCATTGCCGCAGGCAATTTTAATGACCGATGTTCCCGGCATCGGTTGCGACAGAAGTAGTTGATGTAGGAAAAACACTTAGAACTTCTTGCCGCCTGTTATTTGAGTACATCTATGTTTTATATTCCTGCGTTTCTATTTATATACATCGAATTCAAAGCACATTTCCCTTCCCTGCACCCTCTCCTATTGAATTTCCCCTCAAAATCAAGTACACTATGATTTACAAATCAATCTATCCACCGGAAATAAATTACGGTTCATTTATGGAAGAAAGGACATCCATATGTATATCATAGTCGGACTCGGAAACCCTACAAAAGAATACATGCACACCAGACATAACGTCGGTTTTGACACTATAGATGCCATTGCAGAAAAATACCGGATCTCCGTTACGGAAAAGAAACACAAGGCGCTGATCGGAAAAGGCTATATAGAAGGACAGAAAGTGATCCTCGCAAAGCCGCAGACCTATATGAATTTAAGTGGTGAAAGCGTGCGGGAACTCATAGACTACTATAAAGCAGATGAGACACAGGAGCTGATCGTGATCTATGATGATATTTCTCTGCCGCCCGGACAACTGCGGATCCGTAAGAAAGGAAGCGCAGGCGGACATAACGGAATCAAGAATATCATTGCGCATCTGGGACATGATAGCTTTATGCGGATCAAGGTCGGCGTCGGAGAGAAGCCGCAGGGCTATGATCTGGCTGCTTACGTGCTGGGACATTTTGACAAAAAAGACCGGGAAGTCATGCAGCAGGCATTTGCGGATGCAGCGGATGCGGTCGTGATGATGATGAATGATTCGGCAGATGCTGCAATGAACCATTTTAACGGTAAAAAGCAGGGATAACTGCATTTGAGGGTAATAAAGTGAAAGCGTTTACAGAATATTTGAAGGAATTATCCTTTTATGAGGATGCCAGACGTGCACTTATGGCGCAAAAGACAGTTCTGATCTCAGGCTGCGCGGACGCACAGAAGGCACAGATGCTTTGCGGGCAGGGCGAGGACTATCCATACAAACTTGTCCTGACCTTCAGTGATGTCAAAGCAAAGGAATTATATGAGGATTATTCCTTTTTTGATAAAAATACCATATTGTTTCCTGCCAAGGATTACATTTTCTTTCAGGCGGATATCCGCGGACAGGAGATGACAAAGGAACGGATCTGCTGCTATCGCCGGATTCTGGAAAAGGAGCCTCTGACGATCGTAACGACAGTGGATGCGCTTCTTGCGCCCTGTCTGCCACTGCAGATGTTGGAGGAAAACTGTATCACGATCTCTGCGGAAAGCATCGTGGAGGAAGAAGCAGTTGCGATGAAGCTCGTAAAGATGGGCTACGAAAAGACTTATCAGGTAGAAGAACCGGGGCAGTTTTCCATTCGCGGCGGTATTATCGATATTTATGATCTGACAGAAGAAAATCCGTATCGTATTGAGCTCTGGGGTGATGAAGTAGAGTCGATCCGTCGGTTTGATGTACTCAGCCAGCGTTCGGTGGAAGCACTGAGGACAGTGACGATCTATCCGGCGACGGAAATGATCCTGACAAAGCAGCAGAAGCTGGATGGCCTGAAAGCGATCGAAGCGGAGGCAAAACAGGCAGCGGAGGCATTGAAAAAGGAAAACAAGCTGGAAGAGGCGCACCGCGTGAAGGTGCAGACCGAGCAGCTCAGAGAGCAGATGGAAGAATTTGGCGTGATGGCAAATCTAGACAGCTATATGAAATATTTCTGTCCGCAGCTTGTCAGCTTCCTTTCTTTGTTTCCGAAGGACGAACTGCTGGTTACTCTGGATGAACCGCTGCACGGGAAAGAACATCTGAATGCGGTCGAGCTGGAATTTCGGGAAAGCATGGAGCATCGTCTGGAGAAGGGCTATGCACTGCCGGGGCAGGCAGCACTTCTGTATACTGCCGATCAGGTCTGGGCAATGCTGACCGGGCAGAGGCTCTTGCTTTTGTCTGTGCTGGACAGCAATCTTCCGTTTTTAAAGGTGGAGGAGCGGTATTATGCAGATGCCAGAGCGGTCAATTCGTTCCAGAACAGTTTTGAAATCCTGTTGGAAAACTTGAGGCGTTACCATAAAAACAGGTATCGCGTGATCCTGTTGTCTCCTTCGCGGACAAGAGCAAAACGACTGGCAGAGGATATCTGTGCCAATGAGCTGACTGCTTTTTACAGCGAAGATACGGAGCGTGTGCTCCAAAATGGGGAGATCATGGTCATGCATGGGCAGATCAGCAAGGGTTTTGAATATCCATCGATCCGTCTTGCGGTGATCACGGAAAGCGATATTTTCGGCAAGCATGCAAAGAAACGGAAAAAGAAGCGCTATGAAGGACAGAAGATTCATGACTTCACGGAACTGAAGGTAGGCGATTATGTCGTACATGAAACACATGGTCTGGGCATTTATCGTGGTATCGAAAAGGTATGCGTAGACAAGGTCATGAAGGACTATATGAAGATCGAATACCGCGACGGCGGAACTCTTTATGTGCTGGCAACGGGCTTTGATGCGGTTATGAAATATGCTTCCGCAGAAAGCAAAGCACCGAAGCTGAATAAGCTGGGTACACAGGAATGGACAAAAACGAAGTCCAAAGTAAAGGGCGCAGTCAATGAGGTTGCCAAGGATCTGGTAAAGCTGTATGCGGCAAGAGAACACGGAAAAGGTTATCAATACGGAAAAGACACTGTATGGCAGCGCGAGTTTGAAGAAATGTTTCCGTATGAGGAAACGCAGGATCAGCTTCTGGCGATTGATGCGACAAAGGCGGATATGGAGAGCGGCCGTATCATGGATCGCCTGATCTGCGGGGATGTCGGCTATGGCAAAACAGAGGTGGCGATCCGCGCGGCGTTTAAGGCAGTACAGGAAGGGAAGCAGGTTGTATTTCTTGTTCCGACGACCATTCTTGCGAAACAGCATTACGATAATTTTGTGCAGCGTATGAAGGATTTCCCGGTCACGATCGAAATGATGTCGCGTTTCCGGACGGCTGCGCAGCAGAAAAAGACGATCGAAGGCCTGAAAAAGGGACTGGTGGATATTGTGATCGGAACACACCGCGTTTTGTCAAAGGACGTGGCGTTTAAGGATCTGGGGCTTCTGATCATCGATGAGGAACAGCGTTTTGGTGTTACCCACAAGGAAAAGATCAAGCAGCTCAAGGAAAATGTAGATGTTCTGACGCTGACAGCAACCCCGATCCCGCGTACGCTCCACATGAGCCTTGTGGGAATCCGGGATATGAGTGTTCTGGAAGAAGCACCGAATGACCGTATGCCGATCCAGACGTTTGTCATGGAATATAATGAAGAAATGGTGCGGGAAGCGATCGGGCGTGAGCTTGCCAGAGGCGGGCAGGTCTACTATGTATATAACCGTGTCAACACGATCGCGGAAATGGCGGCCTTTCTCCAGAATCTGGTACCGGAGGCAAATGTGGCATTTGCACATGGTCAGATGAAGGAAAGCGAGCTGGAGCGGATCATGTATGATTTTGTCAGCGGTGAGATCGATGTGCTTGTTTCCACAACGATCATTGAAACGGGACTGGATATCCCAAATGTCAATACGATGATCATTCATGATTCGGATAACATGGGGCTTTCCCAGCTGTACCAGTTAAGAGGCCGTGTCGGCAGATCAAACCGGACAGCGTATGCATTTTTGATGTATAAGCGGGATAAAGTGCTCAAAGAAGTGGCGGAGAAACGCCTGCAGGCGATCAAGGAATTTACGGAGCTTGGCAGTGGATTCAAGATCGCCATGAAGGATCTGGAGATCCGTGGCGCGGGAAACCTTCTGGGCAGAGTACAGCATGGGCATATGGAAGCGGTCGGATACGATCTGTATTGTAAGATGTTAAACGAAGCGGTAAAATCAATGAAAGGGCAGAAACAGGTCATCGATTTTGTCACAACGATCGATCTGGATGTGGATGCTTTCATTCCGGAGAGCTATATTGTCAACGAATACCAGAAGCTGGATATTTATAAGCGGATCGCCGCGATCGAGAGCAGGGACGAAGCGGAGGATATGCGTGGCGAGCTGATGGATCGTTTTGGACAGATCCCGAAAAGCGTGGAAAATCTGTTGCGTGTATCGCTGATCCGTATGTATGCGCATGATCTGTATATCACGGAGATCCGGGGAAAGAAAGACGGCATTACGTTCCTGATGGATCCGGGCGCAAAGATCCGTGTGGAAAATATAGAAGTGGTGCTTGCCAATTATGGCGGAAAGCTGACCTTTGCGGTAAAGGGAACACCGACTTTCTTCTACCGCCTGTCACCGACAGGTGTGGTGCAGAAGGATGAAGAGCAGATGCTCTCGGCGGCAGAGGATGTGATCCGGCAGATGCGTGCAAGATTGTTAGTGTAGTTTTGAGGAAATGACACAATAGATCACGCAAGTCATCGGATGCAATATGGCAGGTGGCTGGTTCGGATCTGAAATATGCGGATTGCCTGTTGAAAACGAAAGAAAGGGAGAAGAAGAGATGTATACTTATAATCTGACACAATGGCTGGCATTTTTTATTATTTATTGCTTTATCGGATGGTGCTGGGAATCTTCTTTTGTATCTGTAAAGAAGAAAAAATGGGTAAACAGAGGTTTTATGCATGGACCGTTGCTTCCTATTTACGGAAGCGGTGCGGTATTGATCCTGTTTGTATCCCTTCCGTTTAAGGCGCACCCGGTTGCGGTTTATTTTGCAGGCATGATCGCTGCCACGATTTTGGAATACGTTACAGGTGTTTTAATGGAAGCCCTGTTTAAGGTGCGTTACTGGGATTATTCGAATCAGAAATTCAACTTTCAGGGGCATATCTGTCTGACTTCCTCTCTGGCATGGGGATTTTTCAGCATTGCCATGGTTTATTGGGTACATAAGCCGTTTGAAAAATTTGTATTATCCATTCCGGAGGCAGTACTTTCGCCGATCGTGCATGTGGTCATGATGCTGGCAGCAGCAGACTTTGCACTCAGCTTCAAGACAGCTATCGAACTGCGTGACGTCCTTGTTAAGGTAGAAGCTGCAAAGAAAGAACTGAAGCTTTTGCAGAAGCGGCTTGAGGTTGTCGAGGCCGTGATCGCGGATGAAGCACAGCAGCGGATCGAACAGGCGCAGCAGCAGAAAGAAGAGATCAAGGCGAGAATTGCGGATGAGAAACAGCTGAAAAAGGAACAGGCTCTTGTGCAGAGAGAAGAGATCCGGGAAAGAATCGAAGAAATTATGCAGAAAGGAAAAGACAGATCTTATCTTACAAAGGATAAGCTGCAGCTTCTGCGTCGTAACCCGGGCGCAACTTCCGGCAAATACAAGCTGGCTTTTGCGGAATTCAGGAATGAAACATGGCCGGAATTTAAGGCTGAAGTAAAGGAGAAGATCAAAGAAAAGCTCGAAGAGCGGGAAGAGAAATAATTTACATTCATTTTACAATAATTTTTCCCATGTGTGATAGAAGGAAAACACTACTTATCGGATGATAATCATGTAAACAGAGTTGTATGGAAAGAGATAGATATCAGACGGAGGTAAGCAGATATGGGAAGGATGCAGGAATGGTTAAAACAGGCAAGGCAGAACGGGGAAGATCCGCTGATCAAGATCATCTGGATCTGGGGGATGATCCTCGTGTTCTGCTTTGTTTATTTTATATGGAATACTTTCTTATATGGGGGCATAGAATTATTAGTGAGCCCGGAGACAGCAGCATCGGTCGTGGCGATCGTGGCAGGGCTTATTTTCGTGATATGGTATATGAGAAAGGAATAAGCAGAGAAGTATGGGTAAAAGCAAAAATGCGAAACAAAACAGGGAGGGGCTTGCAGAACTGACAAAAGCATTCGCAGAGCCGGAGTACATAAGGAAGCAATCGTATGCGATCGCTACGGTGGAAAGCCTGATCCGGCAATATGAGCAGCGGAAAGGCGCGAAGCATAAGGTGATCGATTCCGTGTCGGAGCGGATCAAAACGGCGGCAAGTGCAGCGGAAAAGCTGGAACGGAAAGGGTATGAAATTTCATATGAACAGGCAGTGCAAAGGTTGAACGATCTGGCAGGTGTCCGGATCGTTTGTTCTTTCCGGGATGAAGTATATCAGGTGGCAGAGTATCTGATAGAGCATCCGCAGCTTACGATCATCAAAACAAAGGATTATATCAAAAAACCAAAGGCGAGCGGTTATCAGAGTGTGCATCTGATCGTCGGTATGCCATATCCGTACGGAGAGGAAAACGAAACAGTACGGGCAGAAATACAGATCAGGACTGTGGCAATGAATTATTGGGCAAAGCTTGATCACCAGCTCTGCTATAAGCAGGAAAAGAGCACGCCCCAGGAGACGGAGCAGGTGCGCAGGGAACTGCTTTCCTATGCGCAGGAGATCGCAAGGATCGATAAAAAGATGCTGGCACTCCGCAAAAAAATAGAAGCAATGTGAGAAAACAGACAATAGATCATTTTACATGAAACTTACAAATTTCTTACGGAAACATGATTTTATGTAAGAGGTATCCGGTGTTACACTCGTTCCTGTAATAAGGAAGAGAAAACATGCGAATACCTCTTTTTTATTGTATCGTACGGAAGAAAGCCGCACGAAAAATAGGAGACTCATTGTGGAGGAGAAAGAAAATGAAAAAGAACAAACTTATGACAGTACTTATGGCTGCAACTGTTGCAGCAGGCTTATTAACAGGATGTGGCAGCAATGCAGCAGATACGACAGCAGACGCGACAGCAACGGACACAGCCACAGATGAAGCAACAGACGCAGCTACAGATGCAGCTACAGATGCAGCAACAGATGAAGCTGCAGACGCAGCAACAGATACAAACGCAGATCTTTCAGGAAGCATTGCAATGGCAGGATCCACATCTATGGAAAAGCTTGCTAATGCGGTTGCAGAAGCTTTTATGGAAAAATATCCGGGTGTCAGCGTAACAGCAGAATTTACAGGATCTTCAGCAGGTATTGAATCTCTGGAAGGTGGCAGCGTAGATATCGGTAACTCATCCAGAAGTTTAAAGGATGAAGAAAAGGCAGCAGGCTGTGTAGAGAACATCGTAGCGATCGACGGTATTGCAGTTGTACTTGATCCTGCAAACACAGTAACAGATCTGACACAGGATCAGCTCGTGCAGATCTACAAAGGTGAAGTAACAAACTGGAAAGATCTCGGCGGATCAGATGAACCGATCGTCGTAGTAGGCCGTGAAGCAGGTTCCGGTACAAGAGGTGCTTTTGAAGAATTACTTGGTCTGGAAGATGCATGCCAGTATGCAAATGAGCTGGATTCCACAGGAGCTGTTATCGCAAAAGTAGCTTCTACACCGGGTGCGATCGGATATGCTTCTCTTGATGCAGTAGATGACACAATTATCGCGGCAAAACTGAATGGTGTTGAGCCGACAGAAGAAAATATCAAAGCAGGCAGCTATATCCTTTCAAGACCATTCGTTATGGCAACAATGGGCGAAGTAAGCGCACAGAGCGAGCCTGTACAGGCACTGTTTGACTACTTAAAATCTGATGAAGGAAAACAGCTGATCCAGAGCGTAGGACTTATCACGGTGGACTAAATATATGCATACATCAATCTTTGCAAATCATAAAAATAAATCTATAGTGGAAATCATCGCACACATCATCTTTGTGGTATGTGCACTGGTAGCAGTAATGGCGGTCTTCGCCATTACTGCTTATATGATCATAAACGGATCGCCGGCACTTTTCAAAGTAGGGATCAGGGAAATCTTATTCAATACAAAATGGGCACCTGCGGCAGCGGAACCGCATTTTGGTATTTTATATGTGATCCTGACCTCTATTGTTGGTACATTTGCCGCAATCCTGTTAGGTGTTCCGGTTGCACTTCTGACTGCGGTATTTCTGGCTGAAGTTGCACCAAAGAAGCTGGCGGACATTGTAAGACCTGCAGTTACCCTTTTGGCAGGTATTCCCTCCGTTATCTACGGACTTTTGGGAATCCTGATATTAAATCCGCTGATGTATAAACTGGAAAAAGCTGTATTTGCAGGATCTTCCACGCATCAATATACAGGCGGTTCCAATATGCTGTCTGCGATTCTGGTTTTGGCGATCATGATCCTGCCAACAGTGATCAATATCAGTGAATCAGCACTCCATGCAGTACCGGATCACTTAAGAAGTGCTTCTCTTGCACTGGGCGCATCCAAGATCGAAACAATATTCAAGGTAGTGATACCTGCAGCAAAATCAGGTATTATTTCTGCCATTGTTCTAGGCGTGGGAAGAGCGATCGGAGAAGCTATGGCGATCACCCTCGTTTCAGGCAGCAGCGTCAATGCACCGCTTCCGTTTAATTCTGTCAGATTCCTGACAACAGCGATCGTCAGCGAGATGGGATATGCGTCGGGACTGCACAGACAGGTGCTGTTTACAATCGGTCTTGTTCTTTTCGTATTCATTATGATCATTAACCTGGTACTGACAGGTATTTTAAAAGAGAAGGAGGAAAAATAAATGGCCGGCAGTATTATGCATAAGACCCATAAATTAAAAGATCACATCCTTCTTTTTCTGATCTATCTGTCAGCACTTTTCTCTGTACTTGTGCTGGTATGTATCATCGGATATGTTGTGATCCGTGGTATCAGAAATGTGAATCTGACTTTCCTGACAACCGTTACAAGCGCGATCAGGCAGACAACAGGCATTGCGGGAAACATTGTAAATACACTTTACATTGTTGTTCTGACATTATTGATCGCAACACCGATCGGAATCGGATCTGCGATTTATCTGAATGAATATGCAAAGGGCGGAAAACTTGTACGTCTGATCGAATTTACGACAGAAACGCTTTCCGGAATTCCGTCGATCATATTCGGTCTGTTTGGTATGGTGTTCTTTGGAACAGCCTGCGGATTTGGTTATTCGATTCTGACAGGCGCGCTCACCCTGACGATCATGATTCTGCCACTGATCACGAGAAATACACAGGAAGCGCTCAGGAGCGTTCCTGAAAGCTACAGGAGCGGAGCGCTTGGTATGGGTGCCACAAAATGGTATATGATCCATACGATCCTCCTTCCGTCTGCAATGCCCGGTATTTTAACGGGGGTACTTCTGGCGATCGGTCGTATTGTCGGTGAGTCCGCAGCGCTTTTGTTTACAGCCGGCAGTGGCTTTGTACTTCCGAAAACGGCGATCGGTTACCTGAAAAAGATCATGGAATCAGGTGGAACGCTTACGATCCAGCTGTATCTGTCAATGGCAAAAGCCCAGTATGATGTAGCATTTGGCATTGCGCTTGTACTTCTTGTGATCGTATTTTTGATCAATATGCTGGCCAGAGGAATGGCAAAGAAGCTGCAGGTTGACAAAAAATAACAGCATAACAGCATTACATAGATAGAAAGAGAGACAAAGAATGAAAAAGGAAACAAACCCTTCCAAAATCGTTGTACAGCATCTGAACCTGCATTATGGTGAGAATCATGCACTCAAAGATATTAATATGAATATTGCGCAAAATGCAGTCACTGCATTTATCGGTCCCAGTGGATGCGGAAAGTCTACATTCCTGAAGTGCTTAAATCGTATGAATGATCTGGTAGACTGTGTAAAGATTGATGGAACGGTAACAATTGACGGAGAAGATATTTACAGCCCAAAGGTTGATACAACCCTGCTCAGGAAAAAAGTAGGCATGGTATTCCAGCAGCCGAATCCATTTCCGATGAGCATATACGATAATATTGCATATGGTCCGCGTATCCATGGTATTACAGCAAAAGCAAAGCTCGATGATATTGTGGAGCGTTCGCTGAGAGATGCTGCCATTTTTGAAGAAGTGAAAGACAGATTGAAAAAATCCGCACTTGGATTATCCGGCGGACAACAGCAGAGACTCTGTATCGCAAGAGCACTTGCGGTAGAACCCGAAATCCTTCTGATGGATGAACCAACTTCGGCGCTTGATCCGATCTCTACCTTAAAGGTAGAGGATCTGATGGAGGATCTGAAAAAGAAATATACAGTTGTAGTTGTAACCCATAACATGCAGCAGGCAGCACGTGTGTCTGACTATACAGCATTCTTCCTGCTTGGTGAGCTGATCGAGTTTGATACAACAGATACAATCTTCAAGCATCCGTCCCAGAAGAAGACAGAGGATTACATTACCGGTAGATTCGGTTGATGGAGAGCAGAAAAGGAGAAGGAAATGTCACCAAGAAGATTATATGAAGAAGAATTAAAACAATTGCAGGAAAGCGTTGAAGAAATGGGAATGGGCGTGCGTGCTACATATGCCAGACTGTTTTCAGCGCTACAGCAGCAGAAGGAAAGCGTGATCGAAGAGATCATTGCAAGTGACCAAAGTACACATACCCTGCAGAGAAGGATTGAAGGAAGCTGTCTGAACCTTATCACAAAGCAGCAGCCGATCGCCAGGGATCTGCGTCAGGTCAGTGCATCATTGAAGGTAGTAACGGATATCAGCAGGATCGGAGATCAGTGCAGTGATATCGCAGAGCTGGTAAAGCGGATGCATTTTAAGGATCTGCAGGAGTTTTCCGCTCATATTCCGCAGATGATCGAGGAAACGGGCAAGCAGTTGACAGAAGCGATCAATGCATTTGTAGACCACAATGCAGAAAGCGCACAGCATGTTGTGGCAGGAGATGATACAGTCGATGATCTGTTCAATCAGGTCAAAAACGATGTGATTGCACATCTCAGGTCAGAAGCAAAAGATCCTGATGACTGCATCGATGTGATGATGTTTGCAAAATATCTGGAGAAGATCGGAGATCATGCGGTCAATATAGCAAACTGGGCAATTTTTCAGGAAACAGGAGAAGTGGATCACATCCGTCTGCTTTAAAAAAAGAGCCCTGATGACCTGCAGATGCCGCGCGAAGTGCGCAACAGATGCATTTACTTTACAAGCACCGGAAATGATATTGATGGAATCGATAGTGCCGATGACTGAGATTTGCCTGACATTTGCCGAGCGGAGAGGCCACCACGCGTTTTGGTGGCCGGAGCTCGTGCAAAATATGTCCTGGCAAATCGCAGGGTAGTCAAACGTGATTCCGGCAATATCATTTCCGGTGCTTTTATATGTCTATCATCTTACAATTAGCCGTTGAGATAAAATACAAAATGAGCTATAATATTCTCATATGGGCATAGCAGACTGCTTCATAAATCTTTGATCCGAAATGGGAGGAAATCACGTAATGAAAAGAATTGGTATGTTGACAAGCGGTGGCGACTGTCAGGCATTAAATGCTGCCATGCGTGGTGTGGTAAAAAGTATACTGAATGCGGAGAGTGATGTAGAGATCTACGGCTTTTTGGATGGTTACAAAGGTCTGATCTATGGAAATTTCCGTATGCTGACCGGGCATGATTTCTCCGGTATTTTAACAAAGGGCGGAACGATCCTTGGCAGCAGCCGTACTCCTTTCAAGCTGATGCGCGAACCGGATGAGAACGGACTGGACAAGGTAGAAGCAATGAAGCAGAATTACTATAAGCTGCAGCTTGACTGTCTGGTGATCCTTGGCGGAAACGGAACGCATAAAACAGCAAACCTGTTAAGAGAAGAAGGACTCAATATTGTGACACTGCCAAAGACGATCGATAATGACCTCTGGGGAACAGATATGACATTCGGTTTTCAGAGTGCGGTTAATATTGCAACGGAAGCCATTGACTGTATCCATACAACAGCAGCTTCCCATGGCAGAGTATTTATCGTGGAAGTTATGGGACACAAAGTTGGCTGGCTGACATTAAATGCAGGTATGGCAAGTGGTGCAGATATCATCCTGATCCCGGAAATCCCATACAGCATTGACAGCATTATCAATAAGATCGATGAAAGAATACAGAACGGAAGCCGTTTTACGATACTTGCTGTGGCAGAAGGAGCTATTTCAAAGGAAGATGCAAAGCTTTCTAAGAAAGAATACAAAGAAAAAATGAAAAACTATCCATTCCCTTCTGTATCATATGAACTTGCACAGCAGATTCGGGAAAAAGGCGGCTATGATGTACGTGTTACGGTTCCGGGACATACCCAGAGAGGCGGAAGCCCGTGTCCGTATGACCGTGTATTTGCTTCCCGTCTCGGTTCAGAGGCAGGCAAGCTCATTTTAAACGGCGAATATGGCTTTATGGTAGGGATCAAAAACCGTGAGATCATTAAAGTACCGCTGGAAGAGGTAGCAGGCAAGCTGAAAATGGTATCACCGGATGCTTCTATTGTACAGGAAGCTAAAATGCTTGGCATCTGCTTCGGAGACTGATCATGTCATATCAGGCACTATACAGAAAGTTCCGTCCGGACAATTTTGCGGATGTCAAAGGGCAGGAGCATATTGTAACAACATTGCAAAATCAAATAAAAGCGGACAGAGTCGGACATGCCTACCTGTTCTGCGGAACGCGCGGTACCGGTAAAACAACGGTTGCAAAAATCCTTGCAAAAGCCGTAAACTGCGAGAATCCGCAGGATGGTAATCCATGCGGAACCTGCAGGATGTGCAGGGCGATCACAGCCGGCGCGAGCATGAATGTGATCGAGATCGATGCAGCGTCCAACAACGGCGTGGATAATATCAGAGAGATCGTGGATGAGGTTTCTTTTTCTCCGGCGGAAGGAAAGTATAAGGTGTATATCATCGATGAGGTGCATATGCTCTCCATCGGTGCTTTTAATGCACTGTTAAAGACACTGGAAGAACCGCCGTCTTACGTGATCTTCATTCTGGCAACGACAGAAGCACATAAAATCCCGATCACGATTTTATCCCGCTGCCAGCGTTATGATTTTAAGCGCATCACGATCGATACGATCACACAGAGACTGCAGGATCTGATGCAGCAGGAAAAGGTAGAGGTCGAGGATAAGGCACTCCGTTATGTGGCAAAGGCAGCAGACGGTTCCATGCGTGATGCACTAAGCCTGCTGGATCAGTGTATCGCATTCCACTATGGCGAAATACTGACCTATGATATGGTACTGGATGTACTGGGTGCGGTTGATACACAGGTATTTGGCAAAATGCTGCGCCGGCTTGCGGATAAAAATGTGCAGGGCTCTCTTTCTCTTCTGGAAGAGATCATATTGCAGGGCAGGGAGCTCACACAGTTCGTAACGGATTTTATCTGGTATCTGCGCAATCTCTTACTGCTCAAAACCTCGGAGAATATTGAAGATGTGGTGGATGTTTCCACGGATAATCTTTCTCTGATGCAGGAAGAGGCAGAGCTTGTCAGTGAAAATGCACTGATGCGGTATATCCGTATTTTTTCGGAGCTGTCAGGGCAGCTTCGATATGCGGTCGGCAAACGGATCATGATCGAAATGACGCTTATCAAGATCTGCAGACCGTCCATGGAGACAAAAAACGATGCTTTATTAGAAAGAATCCGTGATCTGGAGCATAAACTGGAAACAGGAAATTTTGCTGCGCCGCAGAGTACGGTGGCAGTAGCTGCGCAAGATGCACCGGCAGAAGAGCTGCAGGAAAGACCGCAGCTCCCAAAGGCGGTTCCGGAAGATATACAGCAGGTTGTCGGGCGCTGGGGCGAGATCGTCCAGAAGACAGGACAGCCCATGCGGACATATCTTTCAGGCAGCAAGCTGAGTCTGGGCGGTGAGAACAGACTTCTTATTGTATTACCGGACGGACTGCAGTCCGATTATTTTATCAAACATCCGGAAAATAAAGACAGCCTGCAGGATCTGATCGGACAGGTGATCGGGAAAGAGATTCAGGTCGAGGTCAGACCGCTTGCAAAGGAACAGTCATTTGAACGTTCTTATATTGATCTGAGCCAGATCGTTCATATGGAAATAGAAGAAGAATAAAACAGGAGGAAATGAAATATGGCAAAAAGAGGTGGTTTTCCGGGCGGAGGAATGCCTGGTAACATGAACAATCTGATGAAGCAGGCGCAGAGAATGCAGCGTCAGATGGAGGAAAACCAGAAAGCACTGGAGGAGAAGGAATTTTCCGCAACAGCAGGCGGCGGAGCTGTAGAAGTGACAGTGTCCGGCAAGAAAGTAGTGACTAAGGTAAAACTGGATAAAGATGCAGTAGACCCGGATGATGTGGAAATGCTGGAAGATCTGATCATGGCAGCCACAAACGAAGCACTGGGAAAAGCAGATGAAGCAAGTACTGCAGCAATGTCATCCATGACAGGCGGTCTGAATCTCGGAGGACTTCCGTTCTAATGGATCTGTACAGCGGTTATATCAATCAATTAATTGAACAATTTGCTTCACTGCCCGGTATTGGCAATAAATCGGCGCAGAGACTTGCTTTTCATATGGTCAATATGCCAAAGGAGCAGGTAGAGCGTTTTGCAAAGACGGTTGTAGATGCCAGAAATAATGTCTGCTACTGCAAGATCTGCTGTACACTGACAGATCAGGAGATCTGCCCGATCTGCAGCAACCCCAAACGCGATCACAGCACGATCATGGTAGTGGAGAATACGCGTGATCTGGCGGCTTATGAAAAAACCGGTAAGTTTGATGGCGTTTACCATGTGCTGCATGGTGCGATCTCACCGATGCTCGGGATCGGGCCTTCGGATATCAGGCTGAAGGAATTGATCACCAGATTGCAGACGGACGAAGTGAAGGAAGTCATCATTGCGACCAATTCCAGTCTGGAAGGCGAAACAACGGCGATGTATATCAGCAAGCTGATCAAGCCTACCGGCATTAAGGTAACAAGGATCGCCAGTGGTGTTCCGGTCGGCGGCGACCTGGAATACATTGATGAGGTAACACTTTTGCGTGCGCTGGAAGGTCGTACGGAACTGTAACCGGTATCAGCAGATGTCCGGGACGGCGGAAAATTGTTGCTGTCGATACCTGGAGAGGAAAGTAATGTGTAATAAAAAGTAGAAAAAGATATGCTCTCTGTCGGAGAAATAACAGAGGGAGTGATATCTGTAATGGGAGGAAAAGCATGATAGAAGAAAGAAAATTTGGCAGAACGATCGCAGGAGAAGACATCGTACTGTATAGTCTGAAAAATAAGAATGGGATGCAGGCTGATGTCATGAATTTCGGCGCGATCCTTGTAAATCTGTTTGTACCGGGCAAAAACGGAGAAGTAAAGGATGTTGTACTCGGTTATGACAGAGCAAAAGATTACTTTGTAAACGGAAGCTGCTTCGGCTCTACGATCGGACCGGTTGCAAACCGTACAGCAAAAGGACAGTTTGAACTGGACGGCACTATATACAATCTGATCATCAATGACAACGACAATAATCTGCACAGTGATGGAAATGCGGGACTGCATAAGACGATGTGGCAGGCGGAAAAGAAGGAGACGGAAAATGCAGTGACATTCTCTGTTTCCTGCAAGGACGGTCTGCTGGGATTTCCGGGAAACCGTAAATTCGCCGTGACGTACAAGCTGACAGAAGACAATGCACTGGAGATCCACTATTTTGCATCTACGGACAAGGATACACTTGTCAATATGACAAATCATTCTTATTTTAATTTGAAGGGAAATGACAGCGAAACAACCGTGGAAGATGTCAAAGTATGGCTGAAGGCTTCTCATTATACCAAGATCCGCCATGGTGCCATTCCGACGGGCGAGATCGCATCCGTAAAAGGAACACCGTTTGATTTTACAACCATGAAGCAGATCTCTCAGGATATTGATGCGGAGAATGCACAGATTGCGCTTGTAAAAGGCTACGACCATAACTTTGTGATCGATGACTATGAAGCAGGAAAGGTACAGAAGATCGCAGAAGTGGTAGATGAAAAAGCATTAAGAAGCATGGAAGTTTATACAGATCTGCCGGGCGTACAGCTTTATACAGGCAATAACATGGTTCCTGAGCTTGGAAAGGGCGATGCGCTGTATCCATGTCGTGGCGGTATCTGCCTGGAAACACAGTTCTTCCCGAACTGCGCAAGACAGGAAGGCTTTATCAAACCGGTTGTCACACCTGAAAAGCCGTTTACATCTACAACGATCTACAAATTTGTTAACTAGCCAGAGCTATACAAAACTGCAATGGCTGGCTGTATAGTAGCATGAAAGAAGGAAAAAAAGATGTCTGGAAAAACAACAGCGGGCATATTGACGCTGCGTCTGTGTATCGGCGGTTATCTGATATATCTGGCATACTCGCTTGTCATTCCGCTGCCGACTGATACCAAAATGCGTGTGATCAGTATTGTATTTGCAGTACTGTTTGCAGTGATTGGATTTTATATTGCACTTAAAGCACTGGTTCGTCTGATCAAAAAGGATTATTACGATCCGATGCGTGATACGCGGGAAGAAGTGCAGGCGGAAGAAATTGCGGGCAGTGATACAGAGAAAATAGAGGAAAAGTCGGCGCCTGCGGAAGAAACAGAGCATGCAGATGCTGTGACAGGGCAGGATACGACAGAAAAAACAGACGAATAAATATCGCAGAAAAGGCTGAAATAAGAACGGATTTCCGAAAAAATAATGCCGGAATATGAGAGAAAGAGACGAGATAAAAGAGCTCGTCTCTTTTTTTGCGCGGTAATGTCGGATGAAACAGGGAAAAAGGCGGCTTTTTTTGCTAAAATCTGCCAACTTTAAATGCTATTCTGAAACAGGATGATCATACAGGATATGCAAAATGCTGCCTGTTTAGAATGGTATAAGGAGGAAAAAAGAAATGGCGGAACAAGGAAAAGAAGGCATGCTGCCAAAAAATATCAGACAGATCGGACAGATTAGCGGAAACCAGAAAATATATCTGGAGGATTATGTGATCACGTACCTGAGGCAGATCTTAACTCCGGATGAGAATATGCGCGTCATGATTCTGTACGGACACAAGGAAATGATAGAGGACGAGCTTTACTGGTTTGTCAATGGGGCGGTGGAAGCGCAGCATGACTTCTTCATGGAAAAAACGATCATTGATGAAGAATCGTGGAAAAAAGTCAATGAAATGGCGGGAAAATTTTTTCCGGAGCTGACAGTTATGGGTTGGGCGATCACCAGAGAGGATTCCACGGAGGATCTGGAAGAACAGATCATGCGGACACAGCGGCAGTTTTTCAGACCGGATCAGAAGCTGTACTTTGAGTACATAACAAGTGACAAGACAGAGGCACTATATCTGCATGAAAAGGGAAAACGGAACATGCTCAGCGGTTATTACATATATTATGAAAGAAATGAATGCATGCAAAACTACATGGTTTCCCTGCGGACAAGAGAACGTCATCCGGAGGAAATGAATGCAGACCATGCGGCGCGGCAGTTCCGGGAAGTGTGTCAGGAAAAGAAACAGGATCTGCACAAAAAGAGAAGCTCTGCATTTGCAACCTGTGTCAGTCTGCTTCTTGTTATGGCGATACTGGTGATCGGTATTACGATGCTGAATAATTATGAAAAGATGCAGAGCATGGAACGCGTGCTGTACCAGATTTCCGGGAAGATGGATGATGCAACGGAAGTGGCAGCGGATGCGGATGCGATGCAGGATCAGGCGGTGCAGGATGCACTGCTGGCAGAAAATGCGCAGGCAACAGACCAGACGGCGGAAATGGCAGCAGGTGTACAGGAACTGCCACAGGCGGCAGATACAATGGGAGCTGTGCAGACCGCCGGGACAGATGCGGCAGTAGATGTGAGCGCAGCAGAGCAGGCAGATCCGGCGATGGCAGAGCAGACAACGGACGGGCAGGCATCAGCAGAGCAGACAGCTGATGAAAACATGACAGCAGAGAACCAGGCGGATAACGGACAAGCGGGTGATGGACAGACGGCGGATCCGAATGCAGCAACAGAAATATCAGACAAGCCGTCTGCAGAGACATCGACTGCCACGGATACAGCTGCAGCAGACACAGATGCGACAGAAAACAGCGGTACAGATGCTTCTCAGACTGTGGATGAAACAGCAGAGCAGGCAAGTACATCACAGACAAACGCATCGCAGGAGACGGTTTATATGATCAAGCAGGGAGACACGTTGGCAAAGATCTGTATGCAGTACTATGGCAGTCTTTCCAAAATGGGGGAAGTTTGTGAAAGAAATCAGATCGAAAACAAAGATAGCATCTACTATGGACAAAAAATAGTTCTTCCGTAAAAAGTATGCTATAATATATTGATATCGGGGTCAAAAGCCGGGCTATGATGTCTACGGATTGTTCCGTGCTCTGCACTCCCACAATCCTGCCCAATATTCGCATATCGTGGGATTAACATCCCACTTTTATGCTCATATCGGGGCGGGGCCCAAGGTCTTTCAACCACTTATGAGCAAGCTCATGTGGTTTTAGATCTTTTGACCCTGGCATCATATATTATTACCGTGTAACAGACGGTACTGAGACGGGCTGTACAAAGGAGAATGGAATGAAACAGATCAGAAAGAGTAAGACAGATTATAAAGATAAAATCTTTCATCATAAGCTGACAATCGTCTATAGAGTACTTCTGGTGATCGTGCTTGTGGCAGCAATAGCTGCTGCTGTCAAAATTTATCTGGCAAATCAGGTATATACTAAATTTGAAATGATCAAAACGATCGACAAGGTAGGCACATCGGACGGTGTATTCCGGAAATATCAGGATAACCTGCTGACATACAGCAAGGATGGTATTTCTGCCTATGATAAGGATGGCAAACAGCTCTGGAACCAGACTTATGAAATGCAGGAACCGATCGTGGTATCCAGAGGTGGGTATGTGGCGGTTGCAGATTATAAGGGCAGTGTTCTGTATCTGATCGGACCAAGCGGAAATGCAACAACGGTGGAGACCAATCTGCCGATTCTGGATTTGGACGTATCTTCCTCCGGTATTGCGGTCGCTGCACTGCAGGATGATGCTACGATCTACCTCAGAATGTTTTCGGCGACAGGTGATGTGATCTCAGAAATCAAAACATCCATGCAGAAGAGCGGCTATCCATTGGCGTTTTCTATTTCGCCGGATAATATCAAGGTGGGTGTATCCTATCTGAAGGCAGAGGGCGGCAAGATCAACACCAGTCTGGCGTTTTACAATTTTGGCGATGTCGGTCAGAACGAAACGGACAATCTGGTCAGTGGCTATGATTATGCAGGAGAACTGTTTCCGCTTCTGTTTTATCCAAATGAAGATAATGCCCTTGCAGTGGGAGATAAGCGTGTCCTGATCCTGAAAGGAAAACAGAAGCCGACACTTCAGACGGAAATAGAGCTGGATGATGAGGTGCAGTCTGTGTTTTATAACGGAACCAATTTTGCGCTTGTTTTCCGCAATACAGAACAGGACGGCGGTTACAGCATCCGGGTATATGATATGAACGGACGAAAAAAAATGACGGAAACGATCGATTTTGAATATACGGATCTGATCGTTGAGAACGACAGGATTCTTGTATATAACCAGAATCAGCTGGTTATATACGGATTGAACGGCGTGAAAAAATACGAAGGAGAGCTGGGTGGAACGATCCGGGCAATCGTACCGACCTCTTCCGATACAAAACTGCTTGTTGTATTGGAAGACAGCATTCAGCTGATAAAATTAAGATAATGGAATTGTTTGATATCATAGGAATTGTGATCATAGTGGCTGCAGCACTTAAGGGTGGCAGAAGAGGCTTTGTCGTTACCCTGGGCAGATTATGTGCGGGCATTCTGTCTCTTCTGCTCGTTTACCTGCTCAATACATGGGCGTTTGCACAGCTTGTCCCGACCCTGCTGGTCGACCATCAGGTTGTGATCATCAGAGTGCTGCTCTGCGTTGTTTTATATATTGTTTTGTTTCTGGTACTAAAAACAATCATCCTTTCCCTGCGGATCCTGACAGGGCTTCCTATTATAAAAGGATTGAATAAACTGCTTGGTTTCGTGGCGGGCGCTGCCTATGGACTTCTGCTGGTCGGTATTTTGGGTATGATCCAGGATGTGCTGCCTATTTTCTGATGTACGTGATATGGCAGAGATGTGATATATCCGAAATACGGGTATGCGTATATGATTTATATGATCCCTGCTATGTTTTTTCCACCGGGTATATCCGGAAAATGGTCGCATTTATTTATATAAGAAGATATGAGTGTCAAAAGTGAATTTTGCAAGCACGATCGCATTTTGGACTTCTCCCTAATATTCGCATATCGTGGGATTATCATCCCGCTTTTATGCTTATATCGGGGCGAGTCTCAAGGTCTTTCGCCCGCCTATGAGCGAGCTCGCGTGGGTTTAGACCTTTAGACCCTGGCATCATTATATAGAAGAAAGACATAAAGAAGGGATTGGAACAGAGAATGACCACAGCATATAGTGTCTGTAAAACATACTTCCTACAAGCTGACAAAAAAAGAAAAAGAATTATGAAAAAATAGGGAAAAGCATGTTGACAAATGGAAAAGGCAGTGCTATTATAAAATTCGCCGCGAAAAAGTGGTGAAGATGAGATTGAAAAATCTCAAAAGAAAATAAAAAAAGATGTTGACAAACGACAA